>Ga0194060_10004154_pt1 | contig 10074 bp, 10 predicted proteins | sample SepL225m_MetaG_FD_163427 | JGI IMG/M metagenome (GOLD analysis project Ga0194060, IMG submission 163427) | Anoxic zone freshwater microbial communities from boreal shield lake in IISD Experimental Lakes Area, Ontario, Canada - Sep2016-L222-5m | ecosystem: Environmental > Aquatic > Freshwater >... | reverse complement strand
ATCGACGAAAACGCCGCGTGCTTGGTTCCAGGAGCAAGTCCAGAAGATTGCCCAGGGGCTGCCGCGCGAAGTTGATCGCGACAACCTGACCCGCGAAGCCGAAGCGCAATTGCTCCGGCCGAACGGCTTTCGTGAGATCGAACGCTATACCGAGTTCCACAATGGCCTCACCCAGGCCGACGTGCGCATGCTTTTCATGCTTCCGAAGGTTCCGGTTCTGCCGGAGCACGACTTGGCCGCGGCGGAGACGAAGTTCTTCGCGGTGGTTGAGAAGGCGGAGGCAGAGTTGCGGCTCATGGCCGGCATCGGTGCTGACCGGGCGATTGTGCTGCGAACGAACATCGAGATGCACCGGAGAACGCTCGGACTGCGGGAAGTTTTCACGAAGTGCGTGTACTTCCGCAGTCCCTGGACCGTGACTTCGGTCATGAAGTTCTTCCTTGGCGAAGACCTGAGCGATCGGAGCATCTCGATCATCTCGGACTCGAGTGAGTTCGACTTGATGGTGCGTCGGGAACAGTCGGCCCATGATGCCGAGATGGGCACGTGGAATGCGAAGGCGGCGGAAGTTCGTTCGAAGCGCGCGGCATTGTTTGCCGAAGCGGAGACCGAGCTTACGAACCGCGCTGCGGCGGCGGCACAGAAGGTTGCGAATGATGCGGCGGCGGAGGTGGCGGCGAAGACCGCGAAAGACGCGGCTGACGCGGCGCATCACATTGCTGAGCACGTCGAGATTGAGAAGAAGGCCGACGAGTTCGGGCGTAGTCTCGGACTCACGGACGCGGAAATGCGTGGTGACTTTTCGAAGACAGAGCCCGCGTACAAAAAGATGTGGCCTTGGAATAGGAAGTAGACGCCGTAAAAAGCGTCGACAAAAACAACAAACCATCTATGGTCGGACGGGGTGCTACGCGCATCCCGTCCGACTCGGAGGAATATCATGGCTCATGCTCCCGGAACACCTGCGGCACCCCACGGCACGGCGAGTGCGCCGGCTGCGGGCGGTGGAAAGCCCAGTTGGGCCGACTTGATCAAGAAGGGTTTCGATATCCTGGCCGCGGTTGCGACATCAACGCATCACGCGGCCGGATCTTCGGCTGCTTATGCGTCACGCGCATGGAAATTCGCGCAGAAGCTTTTTCATGAGTGGAATTTCCTGTGGCATCCGGGGTTCCCAATCGCGTTCGCGGTTTGGGCGATTTTCTGGGAGCTTGTCGCGTTGCCCCAGATGCTGTTTCTGCAGTACTCCTGGAAGCTCGTGCTTGGCTGGTTGCCGATCACGCTGTACTTCATCGTGATTTACTACGTGCAGGAGGCATTGCTCGCCGGGCTCTACGGTGTGACCGAACTGCTCGACAAGGGCCTGCAGTTGCTGGGATATGAAAAGGCCGACGTGATTGATACGAACGCGGCCATTCGGGATCGGATTCAACCGATTTTCCGAGGGATTGCGGAAGCGCTTCTGCTTTTCATGGCCTTCCGGCTTCTGGATCATTCCGGACCAGGCTTTGCTCTTGCGTTCTTCGTAGCGCTCTTCGCCTTCGCGGCGACGCTCTACGTGAATCCGCAGAGCAGGAAGATCATCGAGGCTGCGAAGGACAGCGACAACTACGTCGACCAGACGCATGCGAGACACGTCACGAACACATCCAGGCTGGTCGTTGAATTGCTCAAGAAGATCTTCATGGTTCTACTCCTTGCACACATGGCTTTGAATATGGTCTGGGTGCGCGGGATTGATTGTTCTCGTGGTGAGAGTTGGGTTCTGACCATGGTCGAAGGCGCCGAGACTTCTTGGAACGCGACGCTTGATGACGTGACCGGAATCGTGAATACCGCACAGGCCGAAAGGGTTGTGGCGGTCATCGACGACGTCGGCAAGCAGGCACTGCTGAACCACTGGTTGCGTGGTGGCAGCAAGGTGCTTGAGGGTGTCGAGAACCTCTCGAAGGTGAACTGTTACAACTTCAGCACCAAGGTGCCGAATGAACGTTGCATCAAGGTTCTGGCTTCGACCGGCGCGCCGGTTGATGAAGTTCGTGAGAACTACAAGTGGACCTCGAGCTGGACAGGAACAGGTCTGCCCAAGGTTGATGCTCTGCCGATCACGGCCGCACTCGACGAGTCGCAACGGGCGCTCGCGGTCGCGAGACTCACGGTTTCGATGAATTCCCAGTGCTGGAAGGTTGTGAAGGGAACCGAGTACTTCTCGGCCGAGTGCTACAAGCAAATCGCACGGTATCGGGTCAGACCGGAATACTTCGACGATTTGCTTTCCTGGAGGCCTTGGACTTGGTTCTCGAAGACGCCGGCCGTTTCGGTGCAGTTCATCGACCGGAAGAACGGGTTGCCATTCGGAGAGAAGACGTTCTTCCTGAAGGACGGAAACGTCGACGACCCGGAGTTCCAACAGGAGCTCACGGAATTGATGGACACGGCGAATCAACAGCGCGCCGATAACGAGTATAGCCACTGTGTTGATCGCCAGACCGGGTTTGGCGAGCTTGCGCGGTACACGAGTCAGGACTTCTCGGTCACGAAGCGCGTCAAGCTTGAGCGTCAGATGAGCGAGAACCCGGACCTGCAGGATTTGGTCGTCGAACAGACGGCTGAGCGGACGGTGAAGCGCGCGGCGGCTCTCCGGAGTCTCCCGACCGTGAAGTTCACGGCGCAGTGGTTCACGATTGCGGCGCTGTTTCTCGCGGCATTCGTGCTGATACTCTCGAGCTTGCGTTGGCAAATCATTCTGGTGCTCGCCATGATCTTCGTGATTGGCAGCGCGCTGCTCATGGGCGAGATGAACCAGGTTGATGTGCTCCAGATGATCGGGTTTGGAACGGTGATGACTTTCATCGCGATTGCAATTGCGCTTGCGAGCGACATCACCGGGGCAGGGAAGAGTGGCGGCGGTCACAAGCCGGCGGCCAAGGCCCATGCTGCTCCGGCGGCACATGGTCACGGTCACTGAGTGAAGTTCGTTGTTCGGTTCATGGAAGCGGTACAGACATCGTGTCTGGATCGCTTCTTTTTTTAGCTTAAAATGCTGGGGACAGTCCCGAGTATTTTAAGCGAAATTGGCTAATCTATCTGGTGACCGTACCCAGATCACACAGAATTCGTACACGGAAGGTACGTCATCCTCGAAACGCCAGCAGGCGTTATCGAGGACCCATGTGGATTTTCTTGGGTCCTCGATAAAATCTGCTGATTTTTCGAGGATGACGTCCGTGGTTGCTTATCTAAATTTAGCTAAATATGGCTTACGCTGTGATTCGTGTCATCACTCCTTGACAAATAAGCCAAAATAGTATAAGGTGCTTGCGTCTGGCAAGGTCTGTTTTGACGCTGGACAGGTCGATGGACTTTGCCAATTCGCAGTATTTTCAGGGCTTTGGCCCAGAAGGAGAGTTAGATGCAAAAGATGCTTGGTTTGATTGCGGTTTCCCTGATTGGTGGCTGTGCCACGACGACCTCAACCCAGTTCGAACGGGACCCTATCACGAAGCAGATTCTGCTTGATGGCAAGGGTGACCCGATTGTCGCCCGTTCGGATGAACACAACTACGCCGATCCGGCGGGGTTGGGACTCAGGATTGCGGCCGATGCCAAGGCGACGGACGTGACGTCCGAGGCCAACGCGCAGGCCGTGAAGGTTCTGGCAGAGACCTGCTACCGCTCGCTCATGGCGCAGGAGCCGATCGAGGAGGGTGGCGTCAACTTCGAATGTGGGAAGGGTGTCATCACCCATGGCCAGAGGGGTTATGGGTACTATCCGTACGACGGTGGTGACCCGTACCTCTACCCCGAGTCTTACCGGAACGTGCACATGAACGGTCGGTCGCGTCACCAGTATCGTCGTCTCGGTCCCACGGGCCGGCGCATGAACCCGATGCCGCGAACCGGCTTCGGTGACACGCAGCTCGCTTCCATCGAAAGCGCCACGGTTGTCGAGGAAGATTCCGGTCGCGGTTCGAAGGGCAAGGGGCCCGGCAAGATCAAGCTGACCGAGGAGGAGAAGGTCGAGCTGACCGAGGAGGAGAAGGTCGAGCAGGAGATTCTCATCGACAAGCTCGCGCGTTGCAAGGTTCCCACCATCGCGAACACGGAAGTCGGTGGTGGTACCGGCTGCAAGGCCGCGGTCGACGAGCTCGACAAGTTCGAGAAGCGCATGATCGAAAAGCGTCGGCTCGCGGAGCAGATGCGACTCGCTTTCAGCGGCACGACTGCAACCGCGGCCGCGACGGGAACGACGAGCGGCAGGCCGGATGGCGGAAGCCAGTCGGTTCCTCCGAGCGCTCCGATTGCGGCGCCTCCCGTGGCTGTGCCGGGTGTGGATGCGGGCGCGCCGAGTCTGCGCACGCCGGCAGTCATCAAGTAGTGCGCGAAAAAGTACGTCATCCTCGAAGTTCGAGCACGAACTATCGAGGACCCATGATGTTCGTCATGGGTCCTCGATAAAGTCTGCTGACTTTTCGAGGATGACGTGGGGTAGAAATCCAACAAACCCACAATACGCGGGCTTGGCAATGGCCATGACTCGCGTGGAGATACTCATGAGTCAAATCAGATGGGTTGTGGCAGTGATGTTGGCCGCGGGTTGTACCGGCGGCCAGTCCCAGATTCGTCCCGACAACAAGAGCTCGACTCCGGCCGACGCCGTGAGTCTGGCCTCGGCAGCACCGGCCACGAGAGTCGCGCGCCCGGCCGGCACGGTCGTTGCGCCCGCTTCGGTTCCGACCCCGGCACCTGCTGCCGTTGTGGTTCCGACGCCTCCGCCGCCCGCCGCCGCGCCTGTCGCGCCTGTCGCGCCGGTTGTGGACAATGGTGAGATGAAGAAAGTGCTGGAGCGTATGCAGGCTCTCGAAGAGCAGAACAAGACGCTTCTCGACGCGCTCACGAAGGCCTCCGAACGCAAGGCAGAACCGACGCCCGCGCCGGTGCCGAGCCAGAACTCGTCGGAAGGCGAGGAACAGCCGAAGAAGAAGCGCAAGACGACACGCCTCACCCGGAAGGACATCTACGTCCCCGGCAACATCGTCGCGAGCGATCGTACGAGTGGCGCGACCCCGGCTTTCTTCCGTGGCGAGCGGTTCCCGGTGGCTTACATTGGGTCCTGGCCCACGAATGTGCCTAAGACTGACAACGTTCAGATGATCAAGATGCAGCTCGGTCCGCGCGACTACATCTTGGAGCCGAAAGTCGGTGGTCGGAAGATGCTTGTCGCGCTTCCGACGCTTGTTGGTGACGCATCTGTTTTGACTGATGAGTTTGGCAATGTTAGTTTCAGTACCTTCGAGGGCACGACCGACATTGAGGTGATCGGGGCTGACGACAGCACGATTCCAGTCAGTCAGCAGCCGGACGGCACTTACCATGTGACGGTTCGAGTGCCTGGGATGACAGGGAAGCTGACGCTCCAGATGGCGATTGCGGACGATGGCGTGAAGGGCGCAGCGCCCCGGCTCGCCTGCGTGATCCTCACAATGCAGAAGGCTTACTCGGAGCTCAAGCAGGGCGTCATGGTGAGCGGCTATGGCTATACCAAATACAGTGACGCGAGCATGCCGATCGAGAAAGAAAAGGATTGTGGCGAGCGCCGTGTCTCAACCGGTCCGCTCATCATGTGTGGATGAAAAGCTGGTGGAACCAAAACCCCCGAAATGCTGTGAAGCATGTCGGGGGTTCTTTATTATTTTCAATATGGAGACTCAGCTAGTTGGTTTTGTGGTAATTGAAGCTAATGCCACGAAAACGTATTGTGAGATAATATAAGAGCTTAGAATGATAAAAAGACCAATTACTGAAGTCTTAAGTATATCTTTAGCTTTTGTTATTTTCTTCTCTTCGCCACCCGATGTCATCCAGAGGAAGCCAGCGTACAGGAAATATAGCATGAGAATAATGCCTACAAAGCTTAATAGCAGATTGACGATGCGGGCAATTAATAGAGGCAGATCAGGTTCCGCTCCCAAAAATCCAGAGGCCGTTCCCATATTCGAATTCGCTGTTTCGAAGGCTGTAGCAGCTTTAGCCTGGAATCCAGAGATGAAAGATCCTAATATGAGAAAAAGTGAGGCTACAGGGGTAAGTATTTTCTTGAATTTCATAATTCTTATTTAATTATTTCCCCGAGCTGCTTAAATGTATATGATGAAATTACGTAAGATGCGAGAACAATGAATAGACCAATTGTTGCATTCATGACTGTGTCTTTAGCGTGTTTAACTTTTTTCTCTTCTCCCATCGAAGTCATCCATTCATATCCTCCGTAGAGGAAGAGAACCATTAGTAAGATTCCAAGTAAAGTTATAAAAACATAGACTACTTTACTCACCAATATAGGAATGTTTGTTTCCGTTGTCTCAAACCCCGCCTTGCCAGCCGTCGCGTCAATTCCCGTATCAATCGCTGCGAAAACCGGTATTTGAGGCACAAACAAAGACACCAGAAGCCCGAGTATCGCGAGCAGTTTGTTCCATTTCATAAGGCTCTACCAATTAACCCGTGACCTCCTTTAGGAAGCCGGCACTTCGAAGTGAAATGCCGGCGTACCCAATTGATGTCTGTAGTTTAGAGAGCTGTTCCGGCACCGGTGTTCGAAACGAGCGTCGTGATAACGAACGAAGCGATGGCCCATGAGGAAAGAATGATGACGAGACCGATGATACCCTGAATGATACGCTGCTTAGCGGCCGTAACTTTCTTATCTTCGCCACCGGAAGTCATCCAGCTGAAACCACCCCAGAGCATGATGATAACCGAGAGAATACCGAGGAAGCCGAGCGCGACATTGATAAGGCTGCTGATCGTTTCGATGAGTGGCTTATTACCCAAACCCGTCTGCTTACCGAAATCACCGACACCTAAGTTGAGCGAAACGGCCGAAACCATAACCGGAGCGAGCATCGAACCAATGACCGCGAGTGTGCCGAGAGCGGCAACGAGTTTGTTTTTCATAGCCAAACTTCCTATTACTTAAACCCGCGGCCATTAAAATCGGCTTTGGGATGTATAAGATAACGGTATTGTATCACGTGACTTCGCTAAAATGCGAAGAGGGGTGTGGATGATTGGGGATCTTGTGTCATCTTGAGCAAAGCGAAAGATTCTAGAGCGCCAAGATCCCTCGGCCGTCGAGGATGACAACGAGGTAAGTGCGGGATAACAACAATTTTGGAAAATAAAAAAACCTAGGCCGGGGTGAGCCCGCCAATGACAGCTTTTACGATTGCGTATGAGAGAAAGATAATCACGAGGCCGTAGGTTGCCCAGGTCATGATTTTTTTTGCCTCGCCCACTTCTTTTTCATTGCCGCGAGCCATAATCATTTTGAAACCGCCCCAGACGAACATCAAAAGCGCACCGGATCCGACAAAACCGATTATGAATCTCACAAAAATACCGATGACTTCCGGTACGGTGCTGACGCTTAGGGGATTATCCAGAATCGTCGCTTCAGCCGCAGTTACGAGCGACGGACTCACGAGAAAAAATAATGACAGCGCCAGAATTTTGGAGAAGTGAGTAGAAAAGTTTTTCAAAAATCCGCGCATAATATTTTATTTTATTCCGGCGACGGTTGTGAGCGTTTTCATTACGAAGGTTACAGCTGCATAAGAGATGAAAACTACGGCCATACCGACTACGGTCCAAATCATCACGTCTTTAGCTTGCTGGACTTTCTTAGCTTCACCGCCGGCAATCATCCATTTAAAACCGCCCCACAAAAAACCAAGCAGGCCCAGAATGCCGACATAGCCGATAGCATTTCTAATGATGCTTCCCATGGCTTCCTGAAGAGTCAGGCCTTTGAGCGGGTCGGTCCAGGAAACGGCGAGCGCAGAAGCTGGAACGAGAAGCGAGAAAAGAAAAACAATTAGGGTTTGCGGAAATAATTTTGAGAGAATTCGCTTCATAAGATTTTATGGAATACAGCAAATCTGACCGTCGTTGCAGAGGTTGGCCTCGGTAGCTTTGGTGACGCTTGGAGAACCGCAGGGCTGAGTCGCGCTGGAAGCAGGCGATTGACAGACTCCTTTTTTGAGTGAGACGCATTTCGTGACACAACGTTTGCCTGTGCCGATGCTTGCGAGGCAGGCCATCCACGGTTGTGTGGTGCCGACTTGGCAGTCTTCATCTTTATCACAGCTACCCAGACCGGCATTTCTTTGGCCCATGGCTACGTCGGAAGAAATACATTGTCCGCCACTGCAAAGTTTTGAACATGAACTTTTTCCGTCAGTTTCAGTGCATTCTTTTCCAGCATTGCAGTCAGCATCAACCACGCATTCCACGATTTTATTATCCGCTCCGAGCAATCCAATACGAATCGAGCGAACCACGGCGAGCGCCCCGAACATCAAAACGATGCCGATCATAGCGTTCGTCATTTTGCTTTTTCCGCTGCTGATAAGTTTTTCTCCGCCGCTAGAAAAAACCCATTCAGCGCCGCCCCAAACGAACATCAAAAGCATGACGGATCCGGCGATACCAAGCATCCACTGCGAAAGAGTTGCAAAAACCTGCAAAATAGAATCGAGCGAACCGCAACTGCCGGTCGCCATGCAGGGGATATCTTTCACGAGGGAACAGTAAATACTGGTTTTGGCCTTTGCATCAGAACAGATATCGTCGGCGAGTACCGGCGAAGCGGTCGTAAGGAATAATGCGACGGCGAGAAAGATTGTGGAGAAAAACTTTTTCATGTTCATATTGTAGCAGGGGCGAGTGGTAAGTGGTAAGTGTGTGTTGTGACGGGTGGATAAAAAGTACGTCGTCCTCGAAAATCGAGCACGATTTATCGAGGATCTATGAAGTTTGTCTTGGGTCCTCGATAAAGTCTGCTGACTTTTCGAGGATGACGTCAGGCGGTAGACCTTTCATCCCGTAATATCATCATATAAATCATGCCACTCTGGATTTTCTTTTTCTATGAGAGCAATCTTCCAAGCGCGTCGCCAGCCCTTCAAGGATTTCTCTCTTTCGATAGCGGTTTGGATATCGCCATGAACTTCAAAGTAGACTAATCTGTGAACTTGATACTGTTTTGTAAATCCCGGAACTAAGTCATTCTTGTGTTCGTAGATTCTTTTTATCAGGTCGGAAGTTACGCCTATATAAAGTGTGCCGAGTTTGTAGCTCGCGAGGATATAGACATAACTGTCCGACAAAACCATATTTCTTGGGTCCTCGATAAAATCTGCTGATTTTTCGAGGATGACGTTGGGGTAAGGAGGTTTCAAGAGCGGAGATCTGTGAGGATGCCGTTGGGGGGGTGGCTACTGCAACGTCTGCGTGATCTTTTTTACCGCCTCCGAAACCGGGGCGTTAACATCTTCAAAGCCACCAGCCAGATATTGGTCGATCAAAGTCTTCATTGCCGCTTCCATGGTTGCCGTGTCCTTTCCGCGATACCAGGATCGAGCCGTCAAAACTTGATTATTCCAAATCGGAAGATATGGGTCTTCGGTTTTGACGGTTGCAAGAGTGCGCAAAGCCGGCGGTTTTCCAGTCGCGGCCAGATAGGTTGGTACATTTGCCGGGTCAGCTAGAAATTGAACGAAGCTCCAGGCTGGTCCCACGTTTTTGCTCTTTTTGGAAACCGAATTCAGCCAGTAGTTCGCGTAATAAGTAGGACTATCGGGCTGAAGTTGCGGCATACTTGTAACGTCGAAATTGAGCTTCGGCGCGCGGGCTTTGATGAGTGGTAGGTGATAGCTATAGCCGAACATCATCGCAGTTTTGCCAGCAGCGAAAGCCTCAAAAGAATTCGGCATGCTCGGGGACCATGTATAAGTAGTTCGGGTCGGGCTTGCGAATTGCGTGTAAAAACGGGTTGCAGCTGCGCCAGGGGATTCGGTAGAGCCCTGAATTAGGGGAAGTTGGTCAAATGTTGGGCGTCCAAAATCATCGGTCATAACAGCTCCGCTCTGCATCATAAGAAGCGCGAGCAAATCGGTTGAGCGCTCGACGTTTGAAGAAGTTCCGATCGCGGCGCCGCTTTGGATGATGCCGCCTTCAGGATTTATTTTGGTGATTTTTTGAACGTCTTCGCTGAAAGTCGCCCAGTCAGTC
>Ga0194060_10004153_pt1 | contig 10074 bp, 6 predicted proteins | sample SepL225m_MetaG_FD_163427 | JGI IMG/M metagenome (GOLD analysis project Ga0194060, IMG submission 163427) | Anoxic zone freshwater microbial communities from boreal shield lake in IISD Experimental Lakes Area, Ontario, Canada - Sep2016-L222-5m | ecosystem: Environmental > Aquatic > Freshwater >... | reverse complement strand
CGTTTGCCTGTGCACGTGCGACCGCCAGCTCGGGGTGATAGTAGAAGGCCAGCAGCGTCAATTCGGTCAAACCCCACTGTTTCACGGGCCAGTCGGCAGCCGCGTGACCATGGGCCGCCATATAGTCCCGCAGCGCAGGCGCGTTCATGCTGCGCGCTGCAAAGGATTCAGCAGCTGCTGCTGCGTCCAACGACCCAGGCCGATAGCTTTGCGTTCCGCAGGCGGATATCAGCACCAGCAGCAATGCACCTGAGACTCGGATGTCCATGTGAGGGACCGGGAAAACGAACCGGCCGAGTTTAAGCGATAGGATGCTGCGCGCCAACCCGGAGTCTTATCCCGCGTAGCGAGTCGATTGCTGCGCCGGCGCTCATCAGGCCTTCTTCGCCCGCGGATGCGCCGCGTCGTAGATTTTCGCCAGATGCTGAAAATCCAGGTGCGTATAAATCTGCGTTGCGGCGATGCTGGCGTGGCCGAGCATTTCCTGCACCGCGCGCAGGTCGCCGGAAGATTGCAGGACGTGCGAAGCAAACGAGTGGCGCAGCATGTGAGGATGCACATGCATGCCCACACCCTGCTGCTGCGCCCACTGTGCGAGCCGGTTTTCGACCTGCCGTGGCGTGAGCCGGGTGCCGTTACGACCCAGAAACAGTGCCGGCTCGGCATCCTTTGCCAATCGCGGGCGCAGCGCCAGCCATGCTTCCAGTGCGGTGCAGGCTTTGCCGCCCACCGGAACCTTGCGCGTCTTCTGCCGCTTGCCGGTGACGGTAACTTCGCCCGCCGCCAGATCAAGCCCGCCGGGCCAGTCGAGGCTTACCAGTTCGGACAGGCGCAAGCCGGAGGAATAGAACAGTTCAAACATGGCCGCATCGCGCACCTGCAACGGCTCGTTAGCATCAGCCGTTGGCAAACTCGCTACTGGCCGATCCAGCAGGGCCGCCGCCTGATCGATGCCGAGCGCCTTGGGCAGGGTACGCGGGCGCTTCGGCGCACGCAGCCCGTCAGCCGGATTCAGCGCGATGATGCCGCGCCGCGCCAGCCAGGCGTAATAGCTGCGCCACGCTGAGAGCGTGCGGGCAATGGAGCGCGGCGCGAGTTGCTGCGCATGCAACCGCATCAGTCCGCGTCGCAGCTGCACGGTGTTCAGCGCCGCCAGTTCAGCACCGGCCGCCAGCGCCGTCAGGCGCGTGAGATCGCGGCGGTAGGCGTCCAGCGTATGCGGGCTGGCGCGCCGCTGTATTGCCAACTCGGCGAGGAACTGCTCAACCGAACTGCCTGGGGACTTGGTCACTTGTGACTTTCACTCAGGAAAGTCAATTTCTTCACCACGGAGAACACGGAGGGCACAGAGAACTACACAAACTTCTGCAATAGACCTTCTCCGTGCCCTCCGTGTTCTCCGTGGTGATCATTGTCGGCTTCGGTTTGCCTAACTTAAACAACCACCCGCAGCAGCGCCGCCGAGGCCATCTCGCCGATGCGCTCCAGGTACAGGGTGCCGAGTTCCGGGTAGAAGCGATGCGGCTCTTCGCTGGCCATCAGCAGCAGGCCGAAGCAGACGCCGCCGGATTCGCGCAGCGGCACCTGCGTCATCGAGCGTAAATGGCTTGCCGATTCGCCAAACCAGGCCAGCGATTCCTGCCCGGTCACTGTTCCGCAGTAAGGCCGATGCAGGCTCGAGGCGAAGGCCTTGATGGCATCGGCAACGGCGTCGAATTCTTGGCCGCTGCCTTGACCTGCGCCCCACATCCGCAGCGTGACATGCGGCACGGCAAAGGCGCCACCCAGATGCGAATACAGGGCGCGCACCACGGCGGCCTGATCGGCGGCCGAGATCAGGGCCACGGCAAGACCATGCACCTTGGCGGAAATGCCATCGTTCTCTTCGCCAAAGCTGATCAGTTCGACCAGCTTGGCTTCGAGCGTGCGCACCTTGTCGCGCAGGTTGAACAGTTGCTTTTCGGTAATCGAAATTGCCCGGCCGCTGTGTGGGTCGGGCAGGGTCACCAGCGCCAGCATGTCGGCGTACTGCTCGAAAAATTCCGGGTGATCGTGGAGATAGCGGGCGACGTCTTCGGATTTCATATCACGCCTCCGCCGGGCCGCCCCATAGAGGCTTCAGCAACAGTGCGGAAGCCGCAAGCCTTTGGCGGCGGAACAATCGTCACCCCTTTTCCGGGGAAAGGGGCTGGGGGATAGGTCGTCATAGATTCAGCTCTCATGTCAGGTTGCTCGGTAATTCGATTTCTGCACTGAATACGGTGATGGCCGGGCCGGTCATCATCACCGGCTTGTTGCCCGTTGCGCCATCCCAGGCGATGGTCAACTCGCCGCCGCGCATGCTGACGCGCACGGGCGAATCCAGCAGGCCGCGGCGGATGCCGGCCACCACGGCGGCGCAGGCGCCGCTGCCGCAGGCCAGGGTCTCTCCGGTGCCGCGCTCGTACACACGCAGGCGGATGGCGTGGCGATCGACGATCTGCATGAAACCGGCATTGACCCGGCGCGGGAAGCGCGGGTGCGATTCGATCAGTGGACCAAACCGGGCGACCGGCGCCGCATCGACATCGGTCACCACTTGCACGGCGTGCGGATTGCCCATCGAGATCACGCTGATATCAATCTGCGCGTTGTCTACAGCGAGAGAATGCACTACCGCGTCGGCATCCGCCGCGAAGGGAATCTCTGCCGGCAGGAAGCGTGGTGCGCCCATATCCACCGTGACCTGGTCATCCACCTCCAGGCGCAAAGTGATCAGGCCGGATTGTGTCTCGACCCGAATCTCGCGCTTGTCCGTCAGCCCCTGCTCATGCACGAAACGCACGAAGCAACGTGCGCCATTGCCGCATTGCTCGACCTCGCCGCCGTCGGCGTTGAAAATGCGATAGCGGAAATCGACGCCGGGCGTTTGGGCGCGCTCGACCACCAGGATCTGGTCGCAGCCGATGCCGAAGTGGCGGTCGGCGAGAAAGCGCGCCTGGGCCGGCGTCGGCACGAAATTCTGATGGATGGCATCGAGCACGACGAAATCATTGCCGAGGCCATGCATTTTGGTGAAACGAATCTTCATGGTCCGAGGATACGCCGTAGCGCCAGCGCCGACTTCCTGAAATTGGGGTCAATAAACCCCTTGTTCCCCCGCCGGCCGCGTCTTGAAACGCTTGTGCATCCAGAGATATTGCTCGGGAATGGCCGCTATCTTCTGCTCGATGGCGGCGTTCATGCGCTGCGTATCGGCCACCGGATCAGCGCCGGGAAAGTCCGGCCACGGCGGGTCGATGCGTACTGTCCAGCCGTCTGGGTCCATGCCGGTGACTACCAGCAACACCTTGGCCCCGGTGAGTCTGGCGATCCGTGACAGCGCGGGGATGGTTGCCGTACTGACACCAAAGAACGGCACGAAAATGGATTCCTCGCGGCCGTAGTCCATGTCGGGCAGGTAGTAGAGCGGCCTGCCCAATTTGATCGCCCTGATCAGCGAACGCAAGCCCTCTTGCCGCGACACCAGTGTGCACGTGCCGAAACGCAGGCGTCCGGCGCGCAGCTTGTGGTTGAACAGCGGATTCTTCTGGTTGGAATACATGCTCGCCATGTCGATTTCCATGCTCAGGCGCGTCCAGCCCATGTCCAGCCCGACGAAGTGCGGCGCGACGAGGATCACCGGTTGCCCGGCGCAGGCGCTCAGATGTTCCATTCCCTCAAGGCGCACCAGACGCCGCAAACGCTCGGGCGGCGCCCACCAGGTCAGACCTCGTTCAATGAAGCTGCGCCCGAACGCGGCAAAGTGCCGTCTCGCCAGCGCCGACTTTTCGGCCGCCGGCAGATGCGGAAAACACAAGCCCAGATTGGTCAGCGTCACGTGTCGCCGTTCGCCCACCAGCACGTAGAGGGCAAGCCCCAGCCCTCGCCCGAATGCGGCAAGCAGCGGCAGTGGCAGCCAGTGCAGCAGCCACATGAGGAATAGGGCGAGCCGTGTCACGGCTAGCGAATTTCCCGCACCAGCACCTGCAGCTGTTCCAGCAAGGCGTCCCGCAGCGTGTGGAGTTCGGGAAGCCTTGCCAGCGCCTCCATATTCCGGCCCCGGGTATGGCATTCACACGATTCGGCTGCCAGCACATGCGCCTGCCGGTGCAAGGCCTCAATGGCATGGAAGCTTGCCCGCGTGCCATAGCGCAACAAACCCTTGGCATCCAGCCATTGGCCGAAGTGACACTGACGGGGATCAAGCGGCGGAGGTGTTTCACGATCGCCCTTGAGGTAGTTTCCCAAGGCCGCAATCCAGGCGCGGTGCTCAATGCTGGCAAAGAGCAAGGGCAAATCATCGCGGCTCACTGCGGGCAGATCGCGCCACGCCGGATCTGACCGCCAGCCAGCCGCCCAGCCGGGAAAGTCCGCTGCCGGCATGGGCCGCGCAATGCCATAGCCTTGGGCTTGTTCGCAGCCGAGTTGCAGCAGCAGCGCGCCGTGTTCCATGGTTTCCACCCCTTCGGCGATAACCTCGCGGCGGAAGGCGACGGCCAGGCCGAGTACGCCATCCAGAATTGCCAGGTCATCCGGGTCGTCGAGCATGTCGCGCACGAAACTCTGGTCGATCTTGAGCACGGCGGCCGGCAGGCGCTTCAGGTAGGTCAGCGAGGAATACCCGGTGCCAAAGTCATCCAGGGCAAACGTCACGCCGATTTCCCGGCAGGCTTCGATGACCTGGGATACCTGATTGACATCTTCCAGCGCGCTGGTCTCCAGCACCTCCAGTTCGAGGCGGTCCGGTTTAAATTTGGGATGCTGCGCCAGAATCTTGCGCAGGCGCAGGACGAAATCGGACATCTGCAACTGGCGGGCACCGACATTGACGCTGATAGGAATATCCAGTCCGGCGGTCTGCCAAAGCGCCATCTGGGTCAGGGCGGTGTCGATCACCCATTCGCCAATTTCGACAGCCAGCGAATGATCCTCGATCACTGGCAGAAATACCGCAGGCGGCAACAAACCTTTTTCCGGGTGCTGCCAGCGGATCAGTGCCTCGGCGCCGATCACCGTGCCGCTGCGCATGTTCACCTTGGGCTGGTAGTAGAGCAAGAATTCGCGTTCCGCCAGGGCGTGGCGGATGCGCTCCAGGCTTTCGTGATGACCGCGAATGCTGCTGTCCTGTTCTGCGTCGAACACGTGGTAGCGGTTCTTGCCCGCCAGCTTGGCCTGATACATTGACTGGTCGGCCTGGCGCAGCAGCTGATCGGCATCGACGTCTTCCCCCTGCGGGTAGAAGGTGATGCCGACACTGGCCGAAAGCTGCAATATGAGATCGCCGACGTGCACCGGTTCGGCGGCGGCGGCGAGCAAGCGGGTGAGCATGGGTACGCTGGCTTCGATGTCGGCCAGATCCAGCAGTACGGCAACGAACTCGTCGCCGCCCAGGCGGGCCAGGGTGTCGCCTTCGCGCAGGGCCTGCTTCATGCGTGTGGCCAGAATCATCAGCAACTGGTCGCCGACTTCATGGCCGTGGTTGTCGTTGATGGCCTTGAAGCCATCGAGGTCGAGATAGGCCACCGCCAGGCGTTTTCCGCGCCGCTGGGCCTGAGCCATCGACTGGTGCAGGCGGTCGGCCAGCAGCACGCGGTTGGGCAGCGTGGTCAGCGCGTCATAGTGGGCGATATGTTCGAGCTGCTTCTGGTGTTCCTTGAGCGGTGTGATGTCAGAGAACAGCGCCACGTACTGCCGGATGTTGCCGCGGGCATCGCGCACGGCGCCGATGGTTTGCATCGCGGCGTATACCTCGCCGTTCTTGCGCCGGTTCCAGACTTCGCCGTACCAGTGGCCTTGCTCGACCAGATCGCGCCACATGGCATCGAAGAAGGCCTTTTCCTGACGGCCGGAATTGAGGATGCGCGGATTCTTGCCCAGCACTTCGTCGCGGCTGTAGCTGGTGATGCGGGTGAAGGCGTCATTGACGTCGATGATCGTGCCGTCGACATTGGTGATCACGATGCCTTCGCGGGCATGGGCGAAGACGCTGGAGGCGAGGCGGGCATCCGCATCGCGCTGGTAGCGCAGCATGGCGTAGCGGATCGCCTTGCGCAAAGCGGCAGCGCCACCCCCCTTGGTGAGGTAGTCCTCGGCACCCGACTGAATCGCCACCTGTGTCGCTTCACTGTCGTCCAGTCCGGTCAGCACCACCAGCGGCGCCTCGGTCAGCGTACGACAGCGTTCGACGGTGGTGATGCCGGTCGAATCGGGCAGGTCGAGGTCGAGCAGCACCACGTCCGGGCGCAAGCCCTCGGTGTCGATCAAGTGCTGTGCCATCGCCAGCGAATCGGCCAGATGCACCGCAAAAGCGTCTGGTTCCAGTTCGAGCAATTGCAGCTTGACCAGCTGCGCATCACCCGGTTCATCCTCGATAACAAGCACCACCGGGCGTGGCTTGAGTGAAAACATACCGGCAATCTTCATCATTGAGTTCTTGGTTACTGTGTCCTGGTCAAGCGCGCGGAGCGGGCGTTGGGGATCTGGATGCTTGCAGCCATTTGTCGATGCACGCAATCAGATGGTCAGGATCGAACGGCTTGCCGATTTGATCATTCATGCCGGCCTCCAGGCACTGTTTCCGGGTGTCGGCGAGAGCGTCGGACGTCAGTGCCACGATGGGAGTTGTGGCGTGATGAGGAATTTGCCGGATCAGTACGGCAGCTTCCGGTCCATCCATCACCGGCATTTGCAGATCCATCAGGATCAGATCGTAAGCGTTGCGCCTGGCCAGATCAACGACCTGGCCACCGTCCGCCGCCAGATCGACCTTTACCCCCTCCATCAACAACAGTTCGCGGAGAATCTCCAGATTCATCATTTCGTCATCCGCGACAAGAATGCGGGCCCCGGTCAGAGACGAACTCGCGGTGGCCGACTTGGTCTCGGTGGCTCGAGCCGCAGGAGACGGCAGTTTCAGGCGCACGGCAAAGGAGAATGTGCTCCCTGCGCCGGGAACACTGCTGATCTCGATCTGGCTACCCATCAACTCAACGAGGTTGCGGCTGATGGCCAGTCCCAGTCCGGTCCCCCCATGGACACGCGTGTGGCTGTTGTCGGCTTGCTCAAAGGTGCCAAAAATCCGCTCGATGTCCTTGGCCGCGATGCCGATGCCGGTATCGGCAACGGTAAACCTTACCTGCGCACTATCCTCACCCTCCGCACCGCAGGACAGGAGCTGTGCGCTCAGCGTAATCACCCCGTGTTCGGTGAACTTCACGCCATTGCTGACCAAATTGACGAGCACCTGCCTGATACGCAATGCGTCGCCCATGAGGCGCGCGGGCAGGGCGGAGTCGCACTCCAGCTCAATCGAAAGACCTTTCGCGCCGGCCTGGCTTTCGAGCAATGATTGCACCTCATGCAGCATCGAAACGGGATCGAATTCTCGGTCTTGCAGCGTCACTTTGCCGGCTTCGATGGTGGCCATGTCCAGCACGTCGCTCAGTATCTCCATCAAGTGACGGGCCGCGCTATCGATCTTGGCCAGGCGATCGAGTTGCCTGGGGTCTGTGTTGCCGCGCACCAGCAAGGACGTCATACCCATGATGGCGTTCATCGGTGTGCGGATTTCGTGATTCATGTTGGCCAGAAAAGCGCCCTTGGCGCGATTGGCGGCCTGTGCTACTTCCAGTGCGCGCGCCAGTTCGATGGTGCGCTCCTTTACCAGTTCTTCAAGATGTTGCTGGTGAAGCACCAGGCGCTGTTCCAGTTTGCCACGCACCTGTGCGTAGCGCACGGCACGCCCCAGGGCCTCATGGTCGAACTGGCCCTTGATCAGATAATCCTTGGCACCTGCTTCGAGAGTAGCGAGCGCAAGTGCTGTTTCATCCTGCCCGGTCAGAACGATGATCGGTACATCGGGTACGACGGCACGCATCGCCTGCACCGTGGCGAGCCCGGAGGAGTCGGGCAGCGACAGGTCGAGCAAGATGACATCGGGTGCGGTACTCCGAGTTGCGGTGATGCCTTCCTCCAGGGTCTTGGACCAGACCACAGATTCGGCGCTGTCACTTTGGCCCAGCTCCGCCTTGCGCAAATACACCTTGACCAGATTGAAGTCGCCGGGATCATCTTCGACCACCAGAATCGTCGGGGTTTGCTTGGTCGATTCACTCATGATTTTCCCTTGGCAGTGCCGGTGCCTCGCCGGCTTGTTCCGGTGCGGCCGCAGGCAGGCTGAAAATAAACGTGCAACCCTGGTTTTCGCCCGCCGATTCGACCCAGATGCGTCCGCCATGATGTTCGACGATCTTGCGGCACAGCGCCAGACCGATGCCGGTGCCGGGATATTTTGCCCGCGGTTGAAAGCGTTCGAATACCTTGAAAATACGCGCCTCCTGGCCCGGCAAAAGCCCCACGCCATTGTCGCGCACGGCAAAGCGCCATTCGCCCGCAACCGTTTGGGCCAACACGACAATGTCCGGTTGGCGGCCTGCCAGCCGGTACTTCAACGCGTTGTCGATCAGATTCTGAAACAGGCGCAGCATTTCGTCGCGGTCAGCAACGATCTGCGGCCACTCGCCCTCAATACGCACCGCGGCCTGCGCTTCCCCGATGGCCGGCCGGAGAATCAGCAGCGCCTCGTCCAGCACCGCGCGGCTGTCGAATCGGGTCCTGTTGTCGTTCTTGTGTCCGACACGGGAATAGTCGAGCAGCGCCGCCAGCATCTGGTCCATGCGTTGTGCGCCTTCGGTGGCGAAATGCAAATTCTGCCGGGTCTGCTCCTTGAGCAAGGGCTCAAGATCGACGGCGATCAATTGCAGGTAGCTCGAGATCATGCGCAGCGGTTGGCGCATGTCATGCGAGGCGGCATAGGCGAACTGCTCCAGATCGGCGTTGGAGCGCTTGAGTTCCAGCATGCTGGCTTCCAGCGCGCAGGTTCGCTCCTCCACGCGCTGTTCCAGCGTGGCATTCAGCTGGCGGTTGGCGCTGAACTGTGCCGCCAGCGTCGCCGCCATTGTCTTGAAATTGCCGATGAGGCGATTGGGCTCGCGCAGGGCCGTCTCGGGCCACACGGTTTGAATACCCGTCGCCAGTACGCCTGGCAGATTCTGCGTCATCTCACTGAGCTGCTCGGTAGTCGCCATGACCTTGCGACTCAGAAGTTCGGCCAGCACCAGCGCGACCATAAGTATCACCAGCACGCGTGCCAGTGCGTCCGAATAACGCGCGTAAAGCATTTTCTGGAACGGCGCCACGGGTTGCTCCAGAATCAGCGTCCATTCGGCCAGCTTGCCGACCGGTGTTTCGGCTACATAGAAGGACGATTTCCAGCGTTCCGAGATAGACGTGTTGGGTGGCGTCGTCGGCACCCACTGCGAAATATATTCATCCAGACGATTCAGGCTTCCCGCGCCGCGGACCATTGGAGCCATCACCTTTTGCTCCGGGCGATTGCTCAGGATGACGTTGTTGTTCTTGTCGAGCAGGGTGTAGAGCATAGTATCGCTCTCTGAGCTATTTTCGAGGTAGTCGCGGACCTGTGTCAGGCTCAGAATGCCGGTGACGTAGCCGGCGTATTCGCCATTCTTTACTACCGGAGCCAGCAGGGTGACGATCGGCTTTGGTGTCCCTATTCTTCCCATCACCACTTCTGAAAGCATCGGCTTGAGGATCTGCTTGAGCTTGGGAATGAAGGGGCGATCGGCGAAGTTCTTGCCGATATTAGGCTGCCCCAGTTCGTCGATCAGCGGCGAGTAGGCGGTGATGGTCGCGTCCTTGTCTAGCAGCCCGATGCGCAGAATATTGATGTCGGCAGCGTTGACCTGCTCCAGTCGGCTCTGCATTTGCTGCGGCGTAAGTATTGCCGCCATCTCGGCCAGATTGACAATGCCAGTGGCTCTGTTGTGCACCCAGACGTCAAGCCGATTCGTCAGGCGCAAGCTGTTCTGGCGCAATTCGGTGCGGATAGTGAGATCGGTTTCGGTGAAGTCGGTGCCACTGGCCACCATCAGCAACAGTAGCGCCGGGATGAGCGCGAAAAAGCCCAGCAGGTTGTAAATGAGATCGCGATAGGCAATCAGCGAGCTGCGCGTTGCCAGCGCAAAGCCGGTG
>Ga0194060_10004152_pt1 | contig 10075 bp, 8 predicted proteins | sample SepL225m_MetaG_FD_163427 | JGI IMG/M metagenome (GOLD analysis project Ga0194060, IMG submission 163427) | Anoxic zone freshwater microbial communities from boreal shield lake in IISD Experimental Lakes Area, Ontario, Canada - Sep2016-L222-5m | ecosystem: Environmental > Aquatic > Freshwater >... | reverse complement strand
ATGGTCGGGGCGAAAGGATTCGAACCTTCGACCCTCTGGTCCCAAACCAGATGCGCTACCAGGCTGCGCTACGCCCCGACGTGCCGTTATTGTAGCGGCTGACACCATCGATTACATTCTGGGCATGCTGCCCGCGCAACCACCGCTGGCCTGGCTCGCGCCGGGTGAGGATTTCCCGCCAGTCACGCAGAGCTGGGGCGCAGATTCGCCGGCACCCGGTTTGCTGGCTGCCGGCGGTGTGCTTGACGTTGAGACCTTGTGCCGCGCCTACGGCCGGGGCATATTTCCCTGGTTCAGCGAGGGCCAGCCCATTCTGTGGTGGAGCCCGGACCCCAGAATGTTGCTGCAGGTTGAGGCATTCCGCCTGCACCCGTCCTTCAAGAAATCCTTGCGTAAATTTGGCAACACCGGTGGCTGTGAAATCCGGATCGACTCGGCTTTTGAACAGGTTATCAGCGCCTGCGCCACAAGCCCGCGCGCCGGACAAAGCGGCACCTGGATCGTGCCCGACATGATCGCCGCCTATGGCGCGCTGCATCGTGCCGGCTATGCACATAGCGTGGAAACGTGGATTGACGGCTGTCTGGTTGGTGGACTTTACTGTGTTGCACTGGGCAAGACGGTGTTTGGTGAATCCATGTTCAGCAGAGCCAGCGAAGCCTCGAAGATAGCGCTGGCTGCCCTGGTCTGTTTTTGTCGCCACCACGGCATCAAGCAGATTGATTGCCAGCAAAACACGCCCCACCTGGCCTCGCTGGGTGCCCGCGAAATATCGCGTGCGGCGTTTATCGAGCAAATCACCGCAGGGCTGAGGTGTAGCCCACCCCATTGGAATTTTGAGCCCCTATACTGGAACGAGTTGTTTCATCCGGATTCGCCAGCACCGTGACCGATCTTAATGACCTCCCGCTGCAAGCGCTACAGTTTTACAGTACGGCGCCCTACTCCTGCAGCTACATGCCGGACAGACTCGCACGCTCCCAGGTGGCGACGCCGAGCCACCTGATCAACTCCAGCACCTACTCGGAACTGGTGAGTTCAGGGTTCAGGCGCAGCGGTATGTTCACCTACCGCCCCTACTGCGATGCCTGTCGCAACTGTGTGCCGATCCGCGTTCTTGTCGATGGGTTTCGACCCGACCGCAGTCAACGCCGTGCCCGGATCGCACATCGTGGCTTGCAGGCCCGGGTCACGAAGCTTTGTTTTCTGGAAGAACACTATGCGCTGTATCTGCGCTACCAGAACACTCGACATGCTGGCGGCGGCATGGATCAGGACAGCGTCAACCAGTACACCCAGTTCCTGCTGCAGAGTCGTGTCAACTCACGCCTGGTTGAGTTTCGAGAAACCCTCGCCGACGGCGGGCCAGGCGCTTTGAAAATGGTCTCGATACTCGATCTGCTGGATGGCGGGATATCCTGCGTCTATACATTTTTCGAACCCGACCCGAACAGCAGTTTCGGCACTTACGGCGTCCTTTGGCAGATTGCGCAGGCAAAGAGCCTGCAACTGCCATACGTCTATCTCGGTTACTGGGTCGCCGAAAGTCGCAAAATGAACTACAAGGCAAGGTTTCGCCCTGCAGAGTTCCTGGTCGACGGCCATTGGACTGCTGACACCCCAGTTTGATCCGCATAAACCCGAAGCAGAATTTTCACAAGATAAAATCGGAGCTCAGCAGATCAGGAGCACCCATGAGAAAAGTAGATTCCGGCAGTGGCGGCACACCGACCGTTCAGGTCATTGAGCGCATGTTTACCTTGATCGACGTGCTGGCGTCGCGGGAAGAAGCGATTTCGCTCAAGGAAATAAGCGAGAAATCCGGTCTGCATTTGTCAACGACGCATCGTTTGTTAAACGACCTGGCGACCGGACGCTTTGTTGAACATCCCCAGCCCGGCAGTTATCGCTTGGGCATGCGCCTGCTCGAGTTGGGCAACCTGGTGAAGAGCCGGCTCAATGTGCGCGATGCTGCGCTGGCTCCGATGCGCGAACTGCACAAACTGATCCAGCAGCCGGTCAATCTGAGCATGCGCCAGGGCGACGAAATTGTCTATATTGAGCGCACTTACAGCGAACGCTCCGGTATGCAGGTGGTACGCGCCATTGGTGGCCGCGCACCGCTGCATTTGACTTCTGTTGGCAAGCTGTTTCTGGCTGCGGATGACCCGCAACGGGTTCGCGCCTACGCTACGCGAACGGGCTTGAGCGGGCACACCAAGAACAGCCTGACGCAACTGCCAGCGCTGGAGCGTGAGTTGTCAAAGGTACGTCAGCACGGCAACGCGCATGACAACGAAGAACTCGAACTCGGCGTGCGTTGCATGGCTGCTGGCATCTACGACGACCAGGGCATCCTGGTGGCTGGCCTCTCTATTTCCGCGCCAGCCGGACGACTGGAAGAGGCCTGGTTGCCTAAACTGCAAGCTACCGCACGTGAAATTTCGGCCACTCTGGGCTACCGACCGGACAGTCTGCGCCGAGATTGACGGAGCCGTTCCCCCCTACGCTAAACGATGGGCTTCGACCCGCTTAGCCCTATCAGCAGTGTGATATCAGCCACTGGCGGCGTGTGCGGTACTGCCGCGGGCGCCGATTCAACCCAGCGTCTGACGCGCTCTGCATCTCCGATGCGGCTGAGTTTGCCAGCCGAATCCAGAAAAACCATGATCAGTTTGCGTCCGGCCACTTTGGCCTGCATCACCAGGCACTGACCCGCCTCGGAAATATAGCCTGTCTTTTGCACACCAATGTCCCACGACGGGTTCTTGACCAGGCGATTTGTGTTTCTATACTGCAGCGTTCTATTGCCAACCGCAACCTGGTGCTCGGGTGAGGTGGACAACTCGCGCAGCGTCGGGTCACCATAGGCGACATTGACCAGTTTGACCAGATCGCGTGCGCTCGACTGGTTCTTGCTGGAGAGCCCGGTCGGTTCCTCGTAGTTCGTGTCGTTCATGCCAATCAAGCGGGCCTTCGCATTCATCAGACCGACAAAGACCGGCAAGCCGCCTGGATAGCTGCGCCCCAGTGCGTGCGCAGCGCGATTCTCACTTGACATTAAAGCCAGATGCAGTAGTTCACCGCGACTCAGAACGGTACCCACCCTGAGACGTGATGTGCTGCCTTTTTCCGTATCCACATCGGACTGCGAAATGGTGATGACCTCGTCCATTGGCAAGCGGGCTTCACTCACCACCAGACCGGTCATCAGCTTGGTGAGTGAGGCAATCGGCAGCACGGCCTTGTCGTTCTTGCTGAACAACACTTCGTTGGTGTCCTGGTCTATCACCAGCGCCACACTGGACTTCAAGGCCAGTGTGTCATGCGACTGATGCAAGCCCGCGATCTGACCAAATGAGGGCTTAAGCGGCACAGTCGCCACGCGTGCCGCCGGTTTGCGCTTGCTCGCAACAACCTTTTTGCTGACCCTGTGCGTGGCGGTGGCCGCCTTGACCGCAGGTTTGACCTCGACTCGTTGGCTTTCTGCCGCCCCCGCCTGTGGCAAATAAAACGCCAGCGCAAGTACAGTCAGGGCACAGAATAAACAGGATGGGCGCAAAATATTCCTAAAAGCAGTTTGTTGAGCTGTTCACTGCGGCGAGTTTATCCAGAAAATCTCGCAAGATCAATCAGTTGCAACACTTTCTTCACGAAGAAACAGAATCGACCTGTGGTTTACCCTTGTGCCGCCACCCGATCAGCTTTGCTTTGCAACTTGTTCAGTGCGCTCAAATAGGCCTTGGCTGAAGCCACGATGATGTCGGGATCGGAGCCAACACCGTTGACCACGCGACCACTATTCTGCAGTCGAACCGTCACCTCACCCTGGCTTTCCGTCGAACCACTGATCGCATTGACTGAATAGAGCACCATCTCGGCGCCGCTCTTGACCTGGGCTTCTATAGCCTTGAGAGAAGCATCGACCGGACCATCGCCATCGGAAGCGCTCTTGACCTCTTTGCCAGCGACCGTGAACACAATGCTGGCCTGTGGGCGTTCACCGGTTTCGCTGTGCTGCGAAAGCGAAACAAAGCGGTACTGTTCGTTCTCGTTCGTAACAGCTTCGTCATTGACCAGGGCCAGAATGTCCTCATCAAAAATTTCGCTCTTGCGGTCGGCAAGTTCCTTGAATCTGGCAAAGGCGGTGTTGATGTCAGCCTCCGCTTCCATCTGAACTCCCAACTCCTGCAAGCGCTGCTTGAACGCATTGCGACCGCTGAGCTTGCCAAGAATGATCTTGTTGTTGCTCCAGCCAACGTCCTCGGCCCGCATGATCTCATAAGTGTCACGCGCTTTGAGAACACCGTCCTGATGAATGCCGGATGCGTGTGCAAAGGCATTGGCACCCACAACGGCTTTGTTCGGCTGCACCACAAATCCCGTGGTCTGACTGACCATGCGGCTGGCGGCCAGAATGTGCTTGGCGTCGACGCCCAAATCCAGATCGAAATAATCACGGCGCGTCTTGATCGCCATAACCACCTCTTCCAGGCTGCAATTGCCGGCCCGTTCTCCCAATCCGTTGATAGTGCATTCGACCTGCCGTGCACCGCCGATCTTCACGCCGGCCAGGGAATTGGCAACCGCCATCCCCAGATCGTTGTGACAATGCACAGACCAGATCGCCTTGTCTGAATTGGGAACACGCTCTCGCAGATTCTTGATGAAGTTGCCATACAACTCGGGTATGGCGTAACCGACCGTGTCGGGCACGTTGATCGTGGTGGCGCCTTCGTTGATCGCGGCTTCGATGATGCGGCACAGAAAGTCGACATCGCTGCGGTAGGCATCTTCCGGGCTGAACTCAACATCGGCAACCAGATTGCGCGCAAAGCGCACCGCCAACTTGGCCTGCTCAAACACCTGGTCTGGCGTCATGCGCAGCTTTTTCTCCATGTGCAGCGCTGAGGTTGCAATGAAGGTGTGAATGCGCGAACTGTTGGCACCCTTGAGTGCCTCTGCAGCGCGCGAAATATCCCTGTCGTTAGCGCGCGACAAAGAGCACACGGTCGAGTCCTTGATCGCCTTGGCAATGCATTGCACCGCATCGAAATCGCCATTGGAACTGGCGGCGAAGCCGGCTTCAATGACATCAACCTTCAGTCGCTCGAGCTGGCGCGCGATGCGCAATTTTTCGTCCTTGTTCATGGAGGCACCGGGCGACTGCTCTCCGTCACGCAAGGTGGTATCGAAAATAAATAATTTGTCGCTCATCATTTTTCTCCGGTCATCGTCAATATTGCAGTCCAAAAAAACAAAAAGCCCGCTGCGGTTGCATGCGGGCCTGTAGTTTGGGTAAGCGCGTGCGCTACCAACTCCGCCCGTGTGGCGTTAGCAGTAGCGCTAGCGAAATATTTTTCATGGCTTCAATGTACCACAAGTTCCTGGTTCGGCCTCACTTGTGCAGACCTCGTTCATCAGGTTCGTCGGTCGAGGTGCTGATGACGCTGGTCTGCAGACCCTTGGCCTTGCGCCAGGCATAAATCAGATAGCCACTGACACCATAAGCAATAAACAGGCTGAACATGACAATCGGCGGGTCAATGTTGATGACAGCGATGCCCAACGCAATCATCACAATCACCACAAAGGGCACACTTTTCTTCATGTGCACGTCCTTGAAACTGTAAAACGGAACATTGGTCACCATGCTCAAGCCAGCGTACAAAGCCAGCGTAAAAGTCGGCCACGCAACGCTCGGCCCCTTGATCCCCATATCGGTCGCAACCCAGATGAACCCGGCGACCAGGGCAGCAGCGGCTGGTGAAGGCAGACCCTGAAAGTAACGTTTGTCAACGACGGCCGTGTTGACATTGAAGCGCGCCAAGCGCAAGGCGGCGCATGCGCAATAGACAAAAGCTGCAATCCAACCCCAACGCCCCAGACCCTGCAAGGCCCAAACGTAAGAAATGATGGCCGGCGCGGCCCCAAAAGAAACCATGTCGGAGAGCGAGTCCATCTGCTCACCGAAAGCACTCTGCGTGTTGGTCATGCGAGCCACGCGACCGTCCAGGCTATCAAGCACCATGGCGCAGAAGACACCCACGGCGGCCAGATCAAAGCGGCCGTTGATGGCCATCACAATCGCATAAAAGCCACCAAACAGAGCCGCCAGCGTGAACAGATTGGGCAATACATAGATACCCTTGCGGCGCTTCCTGACGAGCACATCACTGCCTTCTGCAAAGTCTGCTTCTTTCCCGTCTTGCATAGAATTGGCCTCCAGCGCCACATAGTAACAAAGGCCACCGAAGTGGCCTTTGCCTTGCAAACAATCAACCAGTTTGCTGGGTCACTGCGAGCGAAGCGTGGCAGTCCATGCATGGATCGCCAGGCTGTGCTCGCGATGACTACCTAATTGCGGGTCTGGTCAACCAGCTTGTTCTTCTTGATCCAGGGCATCATGGCGCGCAGTTTTTCACCCACCTGCTCGATCTGGTGCTCAGACATCAAGCGACGACGGCTCAGCAATGTCGGTGCGCCAGCCTTGTTTTCCAGAATGAAACTCTTGGCGTACTCGCCGCTCTGAATGTCTTTCAGGCACAGGCGCATCGCGTCTTTGGTAGCCGCCGTGATGATCTTCGGTCCAGTCACATACTCGCCGTACTCGGCGTTATTGGAGATCGAGTAATTCATGTTGGCGATACCGCCTTCGTAAATCATGTCGACAATCAGCTTGAGTTCATGCAGACACTCAAAGTAGGCCATCTCAGGCGCATAGCCGGCTTCGGTCAATGTCTCAAAGCCGGCTTTGATCAACTCCACCGTACCGCCGCACAGGACAGCCTGTTCGCCGAACAGATCGGTCTCGGTTTCTTCGCGGAAACTGGTTTCGATGATGCCGGCCTTGCCGCCGCCGTTGGCCATGGCGTAGCTCAATGCCAGGTCGCGCGTGCGGCCCGACCTGTCCTGATGAATGGCAATCAGTTGCGGCACACCGCCACCTTGCACGTAGGTACCGCGCACCGTATGTCCCGGCGCCTTCGGAGCCACCATCCAGACGTCCAGGTCGGCACGTGGCGTGACCAGGCCGTAGTGAATATTGAAGCCGTGGGCAAACACCAGCGAAGCACCCTGTTTGATGTTGGGTTCGATGTCGTTGCTGTAGACCGCGCCGATTTGTTCATCGGGCAACAGGATCATGACCACGTCAGCAGCCTTGACCGCAGCACCCACTTCGGCCACCTGCAGTCCAGCCTTTTCAACCTTGGACCATGAAGCACCGCCCTTGCGCAAGCCCACCATCACCTTGACGCCGCTGTCGTTCAGATTCTGGGCGTGGGCGTGGCCCTGGCTGCCGTAGCCAATGATGGCAACTGTCTTGCCCTTGATCAGACTGAGATCACAGTCCTTGTCGTAAAAAACCTTCATAATTCTTCTCCGTTGTAAAAAAATCAAACCCGCAAAATACGCTCACCGCGACCAATGCCACTGGGACCGGTACGCACGGTTTCCAGAATGGCGCCACGCTCTATGGCCACCAGAAACGCGTCATTCTTTTCCTGATTTCCGGTCAACTCAATGGTGTAACTCTTCTCTGTCACATCGATGATGCGACCACGAAAAATGTCGGCCAGCCGCTTCATTTCTTCGCGCTCCTTGCCCACCGCACGCACCTTGACCATCATCAGCTCACGCTCGGTATAAGCACCCTCGGTCAAATCGACCACCTTGACCACGTCGATCAGACGGTTCAGGTGTTTGGTGATCTGTTCAATCACCTCATCAGATCCTGTCGTCTGAATCGTCATGCGAGACAAACTTGAATCTTCGGTTGGCGCCACAGTCAGCGACTCGATGTTGTAGCCACGCGCGGAGAACAGGCCGACCACACGCGACAGGGCACCGGGTTCGTTTTCCAGCAATACAGCAATGATATGTTTCATGATTAAAGATCTTCCGAACCCAGCAACATTTCGGTAATGCCGCTGCCCGCGCGCACCATGGGGAAGACGTTTTCGGTAGGGTCGGTACGGAAGTCCATGAAAACGGTCCGATCCTTCAGTTTGCGCGCCTCACGCAAGGCTGGCTCCACGTCCTGCGCACGTTCGATCAACATACCAACGTGACCGTAGGCCTCGGCAAGCTTGACAAAGTTCGGCAGCGCGTCCATGTAACTGTGGCTGTAGCGGCCTTCGTACTCGACTTCCTGCCATTGGCGCACCATGCCCAGATACCGGTTGTTGAGTGACACGATCTTGATCGGTGTGTTGTACTGCAAACAGGTCGAGAGTTCCTGGATGCACATTTGCACCGAGCCGTCACCAGTGATGCAAAACACCTCGCTATCGGGTTTGGCCGTCTTGATGCCCATGGCATACGGGAGGCCCACACCCATGGTTCCCAGGCCACCGGAGTTGATCCAGCGTCTGGGCTCATCGAAGCGATAGTACTGGGCGGCCCACATCTGGTGCTGACCCACATCCGATGTAATGTAGGTGTCGGCATCCTTGGTCATGTTCCAGAGGGTCTCAATAACGTATTGAGGCTTGATCACTTCATTCTTGCCGTGATCGTATTTCAGGCAGTCGCGCTTGCGCCAGACCTCTATCGTCTCCCACCAGGCGCCCAGCGCCTGACTGTCCGGCTGGGTCGAGCCTTCCCGGATCATGCCGATCATTTCCAACAACACTTCCTTGACATCGCCAACAATCGGGATATCGACCTTGACGCGTTTGGAAATACTCGACGGATCAATGTCAATATGAATGATCTTGCGTTCATTCTGCGCAAAGTGCTTGGGGCTGCCGATCACGCGGTCATCAAAGCGTGCGCCCACCGCCAGCAAGACATCGCAGTTCTGCATCGCGTTATTGGCTTCCACCGTACCGTGCATGCCCAGCATGCCCAGAAACTTGCGGTCACTTGCCGGGTAGGCACCCAGGCCCATCAGCGTATTGGTGCAGGGATAACCCAGCATATCGACCAGCGTGCGCAACTCGGCCGAGGCGTTACTCAAGATGACACCGCCACCGGTGTAAATATAGGGACGCTTGGCAGCCAACAAGAGCTGCAGCGCCTTGCGGATCTGTCCACCGTGGCCTTTTCGAACCGGGTTGTAGGAACGCATTTCCACACTTTCGGGATAACCTGAGTAAGGCACCCGCTTGAAGGACACATCTTTCGGAATATCCACCACCACCGGACCCGGCCGGCCACTGCGGGCAATATGGAATGCCTTCTTCATGGTCTCGGCCAGATCACGCGCATCCTTGACCAGAAAATTGTGCTTCACCACCGGGCGCGTGATACCCACCGCGTCGCACTCCTGAAAAGCATCCTGCCCGATGGCGTGAGTCGGCACCTGGCCGGTCACGATCACCATCGGAATACTGTCCATGTAAGCAGTGGCTATGCCGGTCACGGCATTGGTGACACCAGGCCCGGACGTGACCAATGCCACACCAACATCGCCCGTAGCACGCGCGTAGCCATCAGCTGCATGCACCGCCGCCTGCTCATGCCGCACCAAAATGTGCTTAATGGTGCTCTGTTTGTAAAAAGCGTCGTAGATATGGAGCACTGCTCCGCCCGGGTAGCCCCAGATGAACTTGACGCCTTCGGCCTGCAGGGCCTTGACGAGGATCTCGGCACCACGCAGTTCCTGCTCGCCCGACGCTGTGGCGGGCGCTTTGCCGTTGCCTGTCGCGGTCGCAGCTGAAGTGACTTCAGCCTTTGATATTTTCATGATCAACCTTTGTGAATTTCTCTGACGAAAAACCTTGGGTGCCCCTTCGCAAACACTTGTGGCGTAGCGTCGGAACTTAGAGCCAAAGCCATAGGCGCAGTGATTCTTGCGCCGGACCAGGACCCGTTTGCCTTTTGATTTGCAGGCCGCATTATGGCATTGCTGCCGCTGACGAGGCCAAAAATGGGCAGAAAAGTCGAATCCCAATGCCATAATCTGCGCCACTTAGCCCACCACCTTGCAAGGCACGCACCTCTTGGCAACCGAACAGGAACTTTCTGATTTTTTGAAGAGCGTGGAAAGACGCGCCTTCAAGCGATCAGCATACCATGTGCGCAACGAGGAATCAGCGCTGGACATCGTGCAGGACAGCATGATGAAGCT
>Ga0194060_10004151_pt1 | contig 10079 bp, 9 predicted proteins | sample SepL225m_MetaG_FD_163427 | JGI IMG/M metagenome (GOLD analysis project Ga0194060, IMG submission 163427) | Anoxic zone freshwater microbial communities from boreal shield lake in IISD Experimental Lakes Area, Ontario, Canada - Sep2016-L222-5m | ecosystem: Environmental > Aquatic > Freshwater >... | reverse complement strand
CTGCAGGGCCAACTGAAGGCCGCCGAGATTGGGCTGGCCACCATCCAGGCCCATCACCGCCGCATCCAGGCCCTCCAGGCCCAGAAGGCCAGCACCCTCGCTGAGCTGGAGCAGGTCACGGCCCAGGTGGCCCAGGCCCAGGCCGGGGTGGATGCCTTGAAGGCCAACATCGGCTACACGCAGCTCCGCGCCCCGTTCTCCGGTGTGGTGCAGTCGCGCAAGGTGAACGAGGGGGACTTTGTCGGGCCCGGAATGCCCCTGCTGGAGCTCACCGGCGACGGCGAGCAGGAGCTGGTGGCCACGCTCTCCGACCAGGAGGCCAAGGGCCTGAAGGCCGGCGCCAAGGTGAAGTTCGAAGCCGAGGGCGTCCAGGGCGAAGCCCAGATCACGGGCCTGGCACCCGGCGGCGATCCGTACAGCCACAAGGGCACCCTGCGCGCCAAGGTGCTCAAGCCCAAGGGCCTCCGGCAGGGCTCCTTCGCCCGGATCCTGGTTTCAGGTGTGGCGGTGGAGGGGCTCTCGGTCCCGCGCAGTGCGCTGGTCCAGCGGGGTGAGCTCACGGGCGTGTTTATCGCCAAGGAAGGTCGTGCGGAGCTGCGCTGGCTCTCGCTGGGCGAGGGGGCAGGGAGCTACCTGCCCGTGCGGTCCGGCCTGAAGTCGGGCGAGAGCATCATCGACCAGCCCGGCGCCCTCCAGGATGGCCAGCCCATCGAGCTGTCCAGCGGGGTGAACCATGGCAAGTGAGCCAAAACTGGGCTTGGCCGGGAAGCTCGCCAAAGGCTTCCTGCGCAGCAAGCTGACCCCCCTCATCGTCGGTGCCTCGCTGCTGCTGGGCCTCCTCGCCGTGGTCATCACGCCCCGGGAGGAAGAGCCCCAGATCATCGTGCCGATGGTGGACCTCTACATTCCCTATCCTGGCGCCAGTCCCAAGGAGATCGAGAGCCAGGTCACCAACCCCATGGAGCGCCGCCTCTGGGGCATCCCCGGAGTGGAATACCTCTACAGCATGAGCCGTCCTGGCATGGCCCTCATCACCGTGCGCTTCAAGGTGAACGAGCCCCAGGAGCCCAGCCTGGTGAAGATCTACCAGGAGCTGGCCGCCAATCCCCAGATGCTGCCGCCCGGGGCCATGAAGCCCATCATCAAGCTGCAGACCATTGACGATGTGCCGTTCCTGGTGCTCACCCTGCATGGGGAAGGCCAGGCCCCCGGCCAGCTTCGCACCCTGGGCGAGGTGCTGGCCCGGGAGCTCTCCGATGTCCCCAGCACGGCCCAGGTGAAGGTCACCGGCGGTGCCCGGAGGATGGTGCGCATCGAGCCTGATCCGGACCGGCTGCGAGCCCTCAACTTCACCATTGCTGAGCTTCAACCAGCCCTCCAGGCCGCCGAAGCCCAGCTGCCTGCGGGTGCCCTCATTGACCACGGCAAGCGCACGGAGCTGGAGGCCACGGGCTACATCCTGCAGGCCTCGGAGCTGAAGCGCCTGGTGGTGGGGGTGCGCAACCAGAAGGCCATCTACCTGGCTGACGTGGCCCGAGTGGTGGATGCTCCTGAATCTGAGCCGCCCATCGTACTCTTCGCGGGGGCCGGCCAGTCCGGCTTTGAGCCCGCCGTCAGTGTCACCCTCTCCAAGCGGGCGGGCACCAATGCCACCGCCCTGGCGGAGCAGGTGCTGGCCAAGGTGGAGGCCCTGCGGGGCAACCTCATTCCCCGCGACCTGAAAGTCACGGTCACCCGCAACTACGGTGAGACTGCTGGCGACAAGTCCAATGAGCTGATCGAGCATCTGCTCATCGCGACGCTGAGCGTCATCGCCCTGATCTTCCTGGCCATGGGCTGGCGGAGCGCCGTGGTGGTGGGTGTGGCTGTACCCGTGACCCTGGCCCTCACGCTGCTCATCACTTACCTGTTTGGCTACACACTGAACCGGGTCACGCTGTTCGCCCTGATCTTCTCCATCGGCATTCTGGTGGACGACGCCATCGTGGTGGTGGAGAACATCCATCGCCACATGCACCTGCCGGGGCATCGCAAGAGCTTTGCCGCCGTGGTGATCGAGGCCGTGGACGAGGTGGGCAACCCCACCATCCTGGCCACCTTCGCCGTGATCGCGGCCATCCTGCCCATGGCCTTTGTGCGCGGGCTCATGGGCCCCTACATGCGGCCCATCCCCGTGGGCGCCAGCCTGGCCATGATCTTCAGCCTGGTCATCGCTTTCGTCATCAGCCCCTGGGCGAGCCTCATCCTGTTCCGGAAGGAAGCCCACCTGCCGGAGGTGGACGATTCCGGCCTGCACCCCGCCACACCTGACAACCACCCGCCCGAGCCGGTCCACGACTGGCCGGAAAAGAACCCCGAGGTGGCCCCGGATACGAAGTTCACGGCCCTCTACCGCACGGTCATCCGGGCGCTGATGTTCAAGCCCGCTGTCCGCTGGGGTTTCTTCGGCGGCGTCGTCGTGCTGTTGCTGGGGGCCATGTCCCTGGTGGGCTTCGGCTGGGTGAAGGTGAAGATGCTGCCCTTCGACAACAAGTCGGAGTTCATGGTGCAGCTGGACCTGCCGGCGGGTACGCCGAAAGAAGATGCCGTGGCCGTGGGCCAGGACATCGCCCGCCGCCTGCTGAAGGACGCCACGGTCAAGGATGTGCAGGTCTACGCTGGCGAGGCCGCGCCCTTCACCTTCGTGGGCATGGTGCGCCACAGCTTCCTGCGCCAGGAGGCGGAGATGGTGGATGTCCAGGTGAACCTGGTGTCCAAGCACGACCGCAAGGAGCAGAGCCACGACATCGTGGTTCGCCTCCGCCCCGAGCTGGAGAAGCTTTCCAAGCCCGCAGGGGCCCGCATGAAGCTGGTGGAGATTCCGCCCGGCCCGCCGGTCATGGACACCATCGTGGCCGAAGTCTACGGTCCCACTGAAGCCGAGCGGACCCGTCTGGCGACAGAGGTGCTCGGGGCCTTCAAGAGCGTCGACGGCATCGTGGATGTGGACTCCACCATGAACCCAACCAGCCCCAAGCTCAGCCTCGTGCTGGACCGGGAGAAGGCCGCCCTCCACGGAGTGGCCCCTGCCCACGTGATCCAGACCCTCTCCATGGCGGGCTACGGCTACACCGCCGGCACCTTCCATGTGCTGCGCGGCTCCAGCCAGGTGCCCGTGGTGGTGCAGCTCGCTCCCGAGAAGCGCCAGCGGCTGGACCAGCTCCTCCAGCTCTCCGTCCCCGGGGCCCGGGGCATGGTACCCGTGCGGGAGCTGGTGACCGTGAAGGAAGGCCTGGAAGACGCGGCCATCCTGCACAAGAACCTGATGCCCGTGACCTATGTGTTCTCCGACCTGGCCGGCGCCATCGAAAGCCCCGTGTACGCCTTGGCGGCACTCAACAAGAAGATCGACGCCATGAAGGGAACCGCCGGTGCCCCAGTGCCGCGCTTGGGCCTGGCCCACCCGGAGAACACCGAGTCCCTCTCCCTGAAGTGGGACGGCGAGTGGCACATCACCCTGGAGGTCTTCCGGGACCTGGGCATGGCCTTCGCCGCTGTGCTGGTGCTGATTTTCATTCTGGTGGTGGGGTGGTTCGAGAGCTTTGAAGTGCCCTGGGTGATCCTGGTTCCGATCCCCCTGTCGCTCATCGGCATCATCCCTGCCCACGGCCTGCTGGGAGCCTTCTTCACCGCTACCAGCATGATCGGCTTCATCGCCGGGGCGGGCATCATTGTCCGCAACAGCATCATCCTGGTGGACTTTATCGAGCTGAAGCTGCGCGAGGGAATGCCCCTGGCCCTGGCGGTGGAAGAGGCCGGTGTGGTGCGCTTCCGCCCCATGCTGCTCACGGCTTCGGCCGTGCTGGTGGGCTCTGCCGTCATGCTCAAGGACCCCATCTTCCAGGGCCTCGCCATCAGCCTCATGGCCGGCGAAGTTGCGGCCACCCTGCTGTCCCGCTTTGCCGTCCCCGTTCTCTACTACCTCGTTGCTCGTCGAGGCCGCGCTGCGGACCTCCAGCGCGAAGGTTCCACCCTCACTGTTGAAGCCTAGGAGCCCCCATGAATGTCGATCGCATCGTCCACACCGTCGCTGGAACCTTCATCCTGGCCAGCCTGGCCCTGGCCAAGTTCCACAACCCCAACTGGATCTGGTTCACCGTCTTCGTGGGCGCCAACCTGCTCCAGAGCGGCCTCACCAACTGGTGCCTGATGTCCACCCTCCTGAAGAAGCTGGGCGTGCCCGAAGGGGCCGGTGTGGGCTGCTCCCGATGAAGGGCACGGCCATCCGCATCGGCCTGGGTCTTCTGGTGGGCGGGGCCCTCGGCTACGGCTGGCACCGCCTGGTGGGCTGCAGCACGGGGGCCTGCCCTCTGACTGCAACGCCCATCCGGGGCATCGGCTATGGGGCCTTCATGGGCCTCCTGTGGGCCATGGCCCGCTAACGCCGGCGCTCACCCTCGACTCTGCAACAATCGGAGCCCTTATGTCCCAGGTCATCCACCTCACCGCTGGCGCCTTCGACCAGGCCGCCTTCCAGCCGATCCCGGTCCTCCTCGACTTCTGGGCCCCCTGGTGTGGCCCCTGCCGCATGCAGGGACCCATCCTGGATGAGGTCGCTCGGGTGGTCGGCAGTCAGGCCCTGGTAGCCAAGATCAATGTGGACCAGGAACCCGAGCTGGCAGCCCGATTTGGGGTCCAGAGCATCCCGACCATGGTTATCCTCAAGGGCGGCAAGATCCAGAAGCGCATGGTGGGCCTGAAGCCCGCCCATGACCTGGTGGCGGCCTTGCGAGCAGAGGGGGCCTGATGCTGCGGTACCTGATCTACATCATCCCCTTGGTGGCCATTGGCTACCTGCTGTGGAGCCGGCGCTCTGCCTCGGCCACCGACCTGCAAGCCCTGTTTGACCGCAAACCCCAGGTCGTCGATGTGCGCACCAAGGCCGAGTTCCGCGGAGCGCGCCACGTCCGGGCGGTCAACATCCCCCTGAACGAGCTGAGTGACCGGCTCAAGGAACTGGACCCCACCCGGCCTGTGGTGGTCTGCTGTGAATCCGGCAGCCGCAGCGGGATGGCGGTGGGCATCCTGAAGAAGGCTGGCTTCCCAGAGGTGGCCAACCTTGGTTCCTGGCGGCGGCTCCAGACCTTCCTGCCCTGAACTGGCCCCCCAGGGCCTAGGGGTGCGACTGGTGCCGCGCCACGATCCAGTCCACCACTTGGGGCAGGGTCATCTCGCTGGAGTCCAGCTCCTCCGCATCGTCCGCTTTTCGGAGAGGTGCCACGGCCCGGGTGCTGTCGGCCAGATCCCGTCGCTGGAGGTCCTGCATGACGGCTGCCAGGTCCGGGGTCTGGCCCTTGGCCTGTAGCTCCAGGAAGCGGCGCTGGGCGCGGGCCTCGGGGCTGGCGGTGAGGAACACCTTGCAGCACGCATTCGTGAAGACCACGGTGCCGATGTCGCGGCCATCCACCACCCAACGCCCGCTGGCACCGATGCGCCGCTGCTGGTCCACCAGCACCTCCCGCACCCGGGCGTCGGCACTCACGGGGGTCACCAGTGTGGTGATCTCCTGGCTGCGGATGGCCTCGCTGATGTCTTCGCCGCCCAGGAAGATGCGGGTGCCCCGCTGGGCGATGTCCAGGCCCGCCAGCAGTGTCTCAAGGGGACCCCGCTCGTCCAAGCCCCGGCCTGAGCGCAGGAGGGCAAGAGAGGCAGCCCGGTACATGGCCCCGGTGTCCAGGTAGTCCCAGCCCAGGCGTTCCGCCACCCGGCGGGCGGTGGTGGACTTGCCCACACCCGAGGGGCCGTCGATGGCGATCAGGGGAAGGGGCAGCGGCGTCATTCCGTCATTCTGGCGGGCAGGCCCCCGCTGTTCCACCGGAAACCGGGGCCTGCGAACCGCCAGTGCGGTTCGCAGGCCTGAGGTTCAGCGCATGCCGAGGGCCTTGAGGACCTTGGGGTCCTTCTCTTCCTGGGCCAGGATCACGTGGCAGGTGTCGCAGTCGCCCTGGATGGTGCGGCCGTCGGCGGAGGTGTGTCCACCATCGTGGCAGCGGAAGCAGCCCACGGCCTCTTCATGGCCGATGTTGTTGGGATGCGTGCCCCAGGTGATCTTCATGTCGGGGAAAACATTGCGCAGGTAGATGGCCTTGACCACCTCTCCAGCGGCGTCCACCTGGGCCCGCTTGTGCTTGAAGATCTCCGGGTAGGTCGTGCGGTAGTACTCGGCCAGGTCGACAGGAATCTTGGCGGCGGCGGTCTTCTGGTCCGGGTAGCTGATCTTCAGGAGCTCCACGGCCTTCTTTTTGATGAAGGGCAGCTCCGCGCTCATGCGCTTGTCCGAGAGGGCCTTGTCCACAGCGCGATCCGGCAGGTGGAAGGCGTGGGTGGGCCGGTTGTGGCAGTCGATGCAGTCCATCTTGCGGGAGGTGAGAGTAGCGAGTTTTTCCTTGGGGATGTTCTTGTACTCCGAAGTGACGTACTCGACCATCTGCCCCTTGTCGTCCCGGTAGGTGACCAGGGGGATCTCCTGGCGCCGGGCATCCGTGGTGATGTAGGTGATGCGCTCGGTGGCGTCCAGGTGGCGGCCATGGATGCCGGTGGTGCCATTGGGAGTGTGCCCCCCAATCTTCAGCAGGAGGATGCTGGTGGCGGCGGTGTTGGCCTCGTCATCGGCGAAGTGGGTGCGCACGATCAGCTTGTCGTCCGAGAACTTCTGGGGCCAGTGGCACTGCTCGCAGGTCTCGCGGGCGGGGCGGAGGTGCTCGACGGGGCTGGGAATGGGCCGGGAGAACGTGCCGAAGGCCACCGCAAAGAGCTGGCGGGTGCCGGACAGCTTGGCGCGCACGAGGGCCGGAGCGCCGTGGCCGATATGACACTGGGCGCAGCCCACGCGGGAGTGGGGCGAGTCGAGGAAGGCGGTGTACTCGGGGCTCATCACGGTGTGGCAGGTGAGGCCGCAGAACTGGTTGGAGTCCATGTACTCCACGCCCTTGAGGCCGGCCGTGCCGAGGATGCTGACGTTGATAAAGGTGAGCACGCCCACCACGGTCAGCAGGCGCCGGACGCCCGGCTGCTTGAAGTCCACGGCCTGGAGGGGCAGGGGCTCCTCGCCTGCCTCACGGCGCTGGCGACGGTGCCGGACAATGCCCACAGGAACCAGGATCAGGCCGGCCACAAAGAGGGTCGGCAGGACGAGGAAGAACAGGATGCCGGCGTAGGGGTGCACCGAGCGGGAGCTGGTGAGCTCCATGAACCAGAACCAGATCAGCACGAAGGAGGAACTGGTGGTCAGTCCCGCACCGGTCAGGGTCATCCAGTTGTTGCCCTGCTGGAAGGCCAGGCGGGTCAAGTCTCTGACGCGTTCACTGAAACTCATGAACTCACCTCTTCGAAGGGTTTAGACAAAGGCCACAGGCATATGAAGTGTCTGATTCCACCCTAATTTCCCAGCCCCCTTCCTGCAAGCGCAGAGGCATCCATCTGGGGCAGAACCCCAATGGTTTCAATGGGGATTCTTCCGAGTTGTGACAGATGACCGGGGCTGGCACCAGCACCCTCAGGGGCGGTGCCCCTGGCGCAACAGACCGAGGAAAACCTCGCCGTATTGCAGGAGCTTTTTCGGACCCACGCCACTGATGGCAAGGAAGGCCTCTTCCGTTGTTGGCTGAGTCTGGGCCATCTGCTGCAGGGTGGCATCGCTGAAGATCACATAGGCTGGCACGCCCTTGGTGTCCGCCAGGCGCTTCCGCAGGGCCTTCAGTTCGAGATAAACCGCTTCCTCACCCTCGGCGTGGACCGGGGCCAGGGTCGGCCGGGAGCCTCGGGGAGAGCCCTTCTTGGCCTTCCCGGGGGAGGGTGCGGTGGCCAGTGGGTCCGTGCCGGAGCAGATGTCGCAGGACCCGCCGCAGGGCGGCATGGGCTCGCCAAAGTGGGCCAGCAGGGCCTGGTGGCGGCAGCGCAGGGAGTCGGCGAGGCGGAAGAGGTCCCGGGTCTGGCGCTGCTGGGCCTGAGCCAGGGTGGTCTCCAGGTCCTCGGTGAAGCGGTCATAGCTGAGGACATCGCCCCAGCCGAAGAACATCACGCAGTCTGCATCGGCCCCATCGCGGCCCGCCCGGCCGATCTCCTGGTACCAGCCTTCGACGCTCTTGGGCATGTCGCGGTGGATGACATAGCGGATGTTGCTCTTGTCGATGCCCATGCCGAAGGCGACGGTGGCGACGATGACATCCACATCGTCCCGCTGGAAGGCCTCCTGGGCGGCGGAGCGGGCCGCAGCGTCCATGCCAGCGTGGTAGGCCGCCGCTCGCACACCCTCGCCGGTGAGGAAGGCCGCCGTGGCTTCCACCGTCTTGCGGGAGAGGCAGTAGATGATGCCGCTCTCCCCGCGCCGGGCCAGCACCAGGCGCAGCAGGGCCTCCCGGACCGGGGGCAGGCCCTCGGCCCCCTTGCGGTAGGCGCTCACCTTCAGGTTGGACCGGTAGAAGGAGCCCTGCACCTCCAGGGGCTCCCGCATCTCCAGCTGCTCGGCGATGTCCACGCGGACGCCCGGCGTAGCGGTGGCCGTGAGGGCGAGGACCGGCACGTCCGGGAAGCGCCGCTTGAGCCCGGCCAGGGTCCGGTAGGCCGGCCGGAAGTCGTGGCCCCAGTGGCTGATGCAGTGGGCCTCGTCCACGGCGATGAGGCGCAGGTCCACCTCGCGGAGGAGGTCGGCCAGGTAGAGGTCGAGGCCCTCGGGGGCCGCGTAGACCAGCTCGATCTCGCCGTTCATGAGGGCGCGGATCCGCTCCCGGCGGGCTTCCACGGTCAGGCTCGAGTTGAGGAAGGTGGCCCGGAGGCCGGCCTCTGTGAGGGCGTCCACCTGGTCCTTCATCAACGCGATGAGGGGCGACACCACCAGGGTCACGCCCCCCAGGAGGCGAGCCGGCAGCTGGTAGGTGAGGGACTTCCCCGCGCCAGTGGGCATGATCCCCACCACATCCCGGCCGGCGAGCACGGCCTCGATGATGGTCCTCTGACCCGGACGGAAGCCACTGTAGCCAAAGGTGGCCTTCAGGGCTGCCTCCAGGTCGGGCGGGGCGTCCAGGTCCCTTGCCAGCCCCTGGAGGGCCGCAATGGCGTCAGGTCCGAAGTCCCCAGGCGCTTGCCGGTAGTGGTCCCGAAGCCGGGCCAGGCCAGACCGGCAGGCTCCCCGGTCACCCCGGGCGAGCAGGCCCTGCAGCAGGGCGATCTCCTCCAGGACTCCGGACAATCAGCAACCGCCGTCGAGCAGTGGCCCAGCGGCCCGCCAGAAGGCCTCCATCTCATCGGGCTTCCCAAAGGTCACGCGGACCTGGTTGGGCAGGCCGTAGCCGTGCATGGGGCGGACAATGACACCCTGCTTCATCAGGCCCAGGAACAGGTCCTTGGCGGGGAAGGCGCTCTCCAGCAGGACAAAGTTGCCACAGACCCCGGAGAGGGTGCAGCGGTGCTGGGCGGCCTCGCTGGCGAAAGCCGCACGGGCCTCGGTGTTGCGCTGGCGGGAGAAGGCCTCGAAGGCCAGGTCCTGCACGGAGACCTCCGCAGCGGCTTGGGCCAGATGGTTGGTGTTGAAGGGGCTGCGAACCCGCTCCAGGTAGCCGATGAGTTCCTTCGAGCCCAGGCCGTAGCCGATGCGCAGGGCCGCCAGGGCATGGATCTTGGAGAAGGTGTGGAGCACCAGGAGGTTGGGCCGCTCGTCCAGGTAGGCGGCGGCATCCGGGTAATCCGCAGGCTCCTCGTACTCGGCATAAGCCTGGTCCACCACCAGGATGATGTCTTCGCGCAGGTTCCGCAGCAGCCGCTCGAAGGCCGAGCGCTCCAGGCGGATTCCCGTGGGGTTGTTGGGGTGCCCCAGATAGACCAGGCGGGTGTCGGGGACCACGGAGCGCAGGATGTCATCCACATCCAGCTCCGAGGCGGTGGACCGGGACTCGATGACGCTGCCGCCGGCGGTCTGGGTGGCGATGCTGTAGATGGCAAAGCTGTAGCGGGGGATGACGGCGGTGCCCCCGTCCAGGAAGGCGGCTTTGGCCACCATCTCCAGGAGCTCGCTGCTGCCATTGCAGCAGCGAGCTCCTGGAGAT
>Ga0194060_10004150_pt1 | contig 10080 bp, 10 predicted proteins | sample SepL225m_MetaG_FD_163427 | JGI IMG/M metagenome (GOLD analysis project Ga0194060, IMG submission 163427) | Anoxic zone freshwater microbial communities from boreal shield lake in IISD Experimental Lakes Area, Ontario, Canada - Sep2016-L222-5m | ecosystem: Environmental > Aquatic > Freshwater >... | reverse complement strand
CTCCCTGGAAGTCTGTATTGCCTTGTGCCTGACCAGCATGGCGGTCATGGTGTTTGGAAATGTCGTGTTGCGCTACGGCTTTAACTCCGGCATTGCCTTCTCGGAAGAGATATCCCGGTTGCTGTTTGTCTGGCTGACCTTTCTGGGCACCATACTGGCCTCGCGTGAGCATGCGCATCTGGGGGTGGACTCGGTGGTCCGTCGCTTGCCGCATGGCGCTCGGCAGGCCTGCATCCTTGTTTCCGGTGTGCTGATGATTGTGATGTGCGGGCTCTTGTTCTGGGGAAGTCTGAAGCAAGCCGAAATCAATCTCGACAACGCCATGCCGGTGTCCGGCATTCCCTACGCTTCGGTCTATGCCGCTGGAATGGCCGCCGCGCTGGGGCTGATTGTCAGCATTTTCTACAACATCTTTCAGGCCCTGGTGCATGGCGATCAGGAAGAAAACCTGGTGATGGTGCAACACACCGACGACATGATTCAGGAAGCGCTGTCCGACGTCGATGCAGACCGTGCATCCCCCATCAGGCCACAGGCATGACGCTCACCGTCTTCCTGGGCTCCCTGATCGCAGCCATGGCACTGGGCATGCCCATTGCCTTTGCACTACTGGTTTGCGGCACCGCGCTGATGCTGTTCATGAACCAGTTTGACGCCCAGATCCTGGCACAGAACGTGGTTGCAGGAACCGACAACTTTGTATTGATGGCCGTGCCGTTTTTCATCCTGGCGGGAGAGTTCATGAATGCAGGTGGCCTGTCACGCCGCATCGTGGCAATGGCCAATGCGTGGGTGGGCCACATCCGTGGCGGTCTGGGTTACGTCACCATCATTTCAGCGCTGATACTGGCCAGCTTGTCGGGCTCTGCCGTGGCCGATACCGCAGCACTGGCGGCGCTGTTGATTCCCATGATGCGCGATGCCGGCTACAACACCGCCCGTTCGGCGGGACTGGTGGCCTCGGCGGGCATCATTGCGCCGGTGATTCCACCGTCGATTGGTTTCATCATCTTTGGTGTGGTCGGTGGGGTGTCCATCACCAAGCTGTTTGTGGCGGGCATCTTTCCCGGCCTGTTGATGGCGTTGTCGCTGGTGCTGACCTGGTGGTGGGTTTCGCGACGCGACGCCTTTGAGGTGACGCAGCGTCTGAGCCTGCGGCAGCGCTTGAGGACGATGGGTGCGGGTGTCTGGGCACTGGTGCTGCCCTTGATCATCATCGTCGGACTCAAGGGCGGCGTCTTCACCCCCACCGAGGCCGGTGTGGTTGCCGCCTTTTACGCCCTCTTCGTGGGCACCTTTATCTATCGCGAACTCACACCTGCCAAGATCTACCACGCGTTGTTGCTCACTGCCAAGACCACCGCCGTGGTCATGTTTTTGGTGGCCGCCGCCTTTGTCTCGGCCTACCTGATTACGGTGGCCGATATTCCCAGCCAGCTCAAGACGCTCTTCCTGCCGTTCATGGACAGCCCCAAGACGTTGATGGCAGTCATGATGGTGGTGGTGGTGATCGTGGGCACGGCGCTGGATTTCATCCCCAGTGTGCTGATTCTCACGCCCGTGATGCTGCCGATTTGCAAGGAGGCCGGAATTGACCCGGTGTACTTTGGGGTCCTGTTCATCATGAACAACGCCATTGGCATGATCACACCGCCCGTGGGCGTGGTGCTCAATGTCGCCGCCGGGGTGGGCAAGGTCAGCATGGAAGATGTGATTCGCGGCGTCTGGCCCTTCATGCTCGCCGAAACAGCGCTGCTGTTCCTGCTCGTACTGTTCCCGGAACTGGTACTGGTTCCCATGCAGTGGTTCCGCTAGAGCATGGCGCCAACCTGCACCACAATTTTTCGACCAACCAACAGGAAAACACCCACATGACTACCAAACGCACACTCATTACACTGGCTCTGGGGCTGCTCGGCAGCACCCTGATCACGGGCGGCGCCTGGGCCCAGACCGTCAATGCCAAGTTCAGCGTGACCCTGCCCGAGAAGTCCCACCAGGGCCAGGGCGCGTCCCGGTTTGCCGACTTGGTCAATCAAAAGACCAAGGGCCGCATTCAGGTCAAGGTGTATTTCAACGCGGCCCTGGGAAACGACGTGCAGGTGACTTCGTCCCTGCAAGGCGGAACGATCGAGTTCGCATTGCCCCAGACCAGCACGCTCACGGGCATGGTGAAAGAATTGGAGGTGCTGGACTTCCCGTTCCTGTTCGCCAATGAACAGGAGGCTGAGAAGATACTCGATGGCGTCACCGGCCAAAAGCTGCTCGACAAGCTGCCGGCCAAGGGGCTGATCGGTCTGGCCTATTGGGAAAACGGGTTTTTCAACGCCACCAACAGCAAGCAGCCGATTCAGAAGTGGGAGGATTTTCAGGGTCTGAAGTTCCGTGCGGTGCAGGCCAAGATCTCGCAGGAAACCGTGAAGGCACTGGGTGCCAATCCGGTGGCGCTGGCCGTGCCTGAGCTGTACACCGCGCTGGAAACACGCACCATCGACGGGCAGGGCACGCCATCGGCGGTAACCGCTGCGCTCAAACTCAACGAAGTGCAGAAATACCTGTCGCTGACCCGACACTCCTATGGCGCATTTGTGCCACTGGTGTCGAAGAAGTTCTGGGACACGCTGCCGCCTGCTGACCAGGTCTTCCTGCGCGAAGCGGCGGTTGAAACCCGTGCGTTTCAGCGGGGTGTGGCCCGTGAGCAGGCCAAGAACGCAGAGACCTCGATGGCTTCCAAAGGATTGCTGATCAACGACATCACCGCGTCAGAGCGCCAGCGCATGCGCGACAAGGTCAAACCGGTGTGGGATATCTTCACCGCGGACGTGGGTGTCGATCTGGTGGCCGAGGTCACAGGCCAACTCTCCGGCAAGTAAGAGCCAACGCGCCACAGGAAGCGGGCCGTGATGACACTGAATGAAACCCATAACCCCGAACTGCGCAGTTGGGTCGGTTCGGCCCACGCACCGGGCAGCGATTTTCCGATCCAGAACTTGCCGTTCGGGGTGTTTCGTGTGCCTGGCAATCCCCACCTGTTTCGCGTCGGTGTGGCCATTGGCGACCAGATGGTGGACCTGACTGCGGCGCAGGCAGGCGGCATTTTTGATGCCAGCGGGGCGCTGGCGCGTACTGGTGCAGAGGCCTGCTGCGCCCCCACTCTCAACGCCTTCATGGCCTTGGGTGACCCCGCCTGGTCCGCTCTGCGCCTGGCGCTGTCGCGCGCGTTGCGCGAAGGAGCCAGCCAGCAAGCGGCCCTGCAAACCTGCCTGGTGCCGCAAGCGGGTGCCGAGTTTGCCGTGCCGGCCCAAATTGGCGACTACACCGACTTCTACACCTCAATCCACCACGCCACCAACATCGGCAAACTGCTGCGCCCGGACAACCCGCTGCTGCCCAACTATCGATGGATTCCCATCGGCTACCACGGCCGCTCTTCCAGCATTGGTATTTCAGGGCAGCCGGTACGCAGGCCGGTGAGTCAGGTGATGCGTCCCGGTGCAAGTGAGCCGGTCTTGGCTCCCAGCGCACGGCTGGACTACGAGCTGGAGGTAGGCATCTTCATGGGTCCGGGCAACCTTCTGGGCAGCCCCGTTCCCATGGCGCAGGCCGAGCAGCATGTGTTTGGCCTGTGCCTTTTCAACGACTGGTCTGCGCGCGACGTACAAGGATGGGAGTACCAGCCGCTGGGACCGTTTCTCTCCAAGAATTTTGCCAGCACGGTATCGCCCTGGGTGGTGACCATGGAGGCGCTGGCGCCGTTTCGCCAGGCGTGGGTCCGCCCACAGGGTGACCCACAACCGCTGGCCTACCTTGACTCACCCGAGTTGCGTCAATGGGGCGCCATCAACATCGAACTGGAAGCGTTCATCCAGAGTGCCACCATGCGCAGTCAGGGTTTGGCAGAGCATCGTCTCTCGCATAGCAATTTTCGCGATGCGTATTGGTCGGTCTCGCAAATGGTGGCGCACCATACGGTCAACGGCTGCAATCTGCAGCCAGGGGATTTGCTGGGCAGCGGCACCCAGTCGGGCCCCACCGAGGAAGAAGCCGGTTCATTGATGGAGTTGTCCAAGGGGGGAAAGCAACCGCTGACGCTGCCTTCGGGTGAACTTCGCACGTTTCTGGAAGACGGTGACACGGTCATCTTTCGCGGTGCCTGCACGGCACCGGGCGCGGCGCGTATCGGATTTGGCGAGGTGCGCGGCACACTGCTGGGCGCACGCGCACTGCCCTAAAGGAATTCCACCCCATGCTCGCGCTTTACAGCTACTTTCGCAGTTCTGCAGCCTACCGGGTGCGCATTGCGCTGAACCTCAAGGACCTGCCCTATAACTACGTTGCGGTTCATCTGCTCCAGGACGGCGGCCAGCAGCACACCACCGAATACCAGCGCGTCAACCCTGCCAAACTGGTGCCCACTCTGTTGGACGACGGTCACGCCCTGGGGCAGTCGCTGGCCATCATGGAATACCTGGACGAGACCCACCCGGAGCCCGCCTTGCTGCCGCGCGACCCGCTGGGCCGTGCGCGCGTGCGCGCCCTGGCCCAATCGGTCGCCTGCGAGATTCATCCGCTCAACAACCTGCGCGTGTTGCAGTATCTGGAGCGCGACCTGAACGTAAGTGAGGCCAACAAGGCCACCTGGTACCGGCACTGGATCACCTTGGGATTTACCGCGATCGAAGCCATGCTGGCCGACCACGGCGCCACCGGCACCTTCTGCCACGGCAACACACCCGGTCTGGCCGACTGCTGCCTGATTCCGCAGATCGCCAACTCGCGGCGTTTTGACACGCCGCTGGCGGCGTTTCCGACCATCCGCCGGATTGAGCAAGCCTGCCTGGCGCTGGACGCATTTGCCCGGGCGGCGCCGCAGTTGCAGCCCGATTCGGTGTAGCGGACCGGGCGATTCCAATCCAGGGGTTTTGCGGTTTCCCGCCGCTTGGTGGGGGAAACCGTATCGGCTAACGATCGACGATCGGGTTAAGAAATATCTGATTGGAAGAAAATATTGAAATATTTCTACATTTGTGTTGAAATATGTCTATATTTAACAAAAATCAACAGATTGTCGAATATGAACTCCGCGCCCCTACTGCAGGGTAATCGATCCTCAAGTTTCATCAGTCCCTACATTGAAACGGGAAAGACCCTGCGTGCAGCGAGAGAACAGGTGAGCGCATGAACCTGGGTCTGGACATGCGATTGCAGGAGGACCTTGCCGAAGGTGTGATTCACCTCGGCCCGGACGGTCAGGTAACCGACTTCAACCGTGCCGCCACACCCTGGATTCCATACGCTAATGGTGCGAAGAGCCAGCTTCGCCAGCAGATGCAGGACATCGCCAGCGGCGTGCTCCAACCGCCGGTGCAGATTCAACTGCCCCACGCCGCAGACCCGGCGCTTCTCGATTGCACGGTGCATTTGTGTACAGCGGGGTCGAATGGCTATGCTCTTTTTATTGCCATCCGGCGTGAGGCGGCGGATGCCAACTTGTCGTCGGCAAATGACAACGATTTCTTCAGACTTCTGGGGTCGCAAACCCGCCACGAACTCACCCACCTAAGGGATGCGCTTTCCAATGTCGCCAACGTTGGCACCACGGCGAGTGCCAGCTTGGTGGAGGAATCTGACCGTTTGAGTCGGCTGCTGGTTGCGTTTGACCAGCTTTCGCGTTTGCACCAGACCGATGCCTTTCAGACCGGTGAGCGACTGTCTTTGTGGCGCTTGGTCAAACAACTGGTGGATGAAGCGCCGCGTCATCAGTGCGAGTTTTTCATCACCCCCCAGGTGGAGAGCAAGACCGAATCCGAAAGCGTCATTTATGGGGATGCGAGGTGGCTTGAAACAAGCTTGCGGACCCTGTTGGTCGCCATCGGCGAATCGGCACCCTTGCACAGCAGCGTTGAAATGCGGGTCAGCCTCAGTGGGGGTTACATCACGCTCAGCACCCACTTTGCCCACTCATCAAGCCATGAGGCGCAACAGCGCAAGGACCCCGTATCGTCATCCGACGAAGCCATGACGCTCGACACCGATATTGGTCGCCATATTTGCCAACGTGTCGTTGAAATGCATGGCGGACGGTTGACGATCCACGAAACGGACCGAGGGAGCAATGGCTCCACAGGAATCGAGTCCTTCGAAGCCACTTTCCCGCTGAGTGCGCCGTCGCGTGCAGGAAGTTCGACGGCCTGCGCCGTTTGTCCCATGGCAATGCAAATGGAAAAATACGCGAAAGACCTGGCGTTTCTGATGACGCGTCAGCCAGTGCTTGCGCGCACTTCGTCACAAGAACTACAAATGCTCACAAAGCTCCTGTTTTCGTCTTCGTCTGCCAGTGCGGGCGCCAGCGGCGACGGTCGCAGTTGTGAGGTACCCCCATGAACAAAAAAATTCTCATTGTTGACGACCAGGCGGAAATTCGGCACCTACTCGCACTGACCTTGGGCGAAGGCTACGAAGTCATTTCCGCGTCGGATGGAACCAGCGCACTGGAGGCCGTGCGAACACATCAACCGGACGCCGTGCTCCTGGACATCATGATGCCAGGGCAGATTGACGGTCTGCAGGTTTTGTCGTCCATCAAAAGCGCTCAGTCCACCAAGCACACGTACGTCGCCATGGTCACTGCACGGGGCCTTTCGTCTGACTATCGGCTCGCCAATGAACTGGGTGCAGATGCCTACTTCATCAAACCCTTCAGTCCACTACAGGTTGTGAACTGGTTGCAGGAGAAATTGAAATGAATGCTATCGATTGCCAATTGGAGCAATACGCGAAGGACTTTCGGGTGCTGGTCGGCTTGCACCGCGATCTGGAGCAGCGGTACGCCCACCTGAGCACGTCCCACCGGCAGTTGGCGGGGGCCGGTGAAGTGCTGCGCAGCATGAGCCCCAGGTCACAGGTGCTGTGCCTTGTGACCAACCGGAAGGGCGACATCGTGCAGGCCACCGATCGGGCTCGGTCACTTTTTGAGCAGGATGGCACACGGGCAGGGTCCCTCCAACGCATCGTTCCCCATTTTCATTTGTCCCGATTGAATACCGTGTTTGAGGGCCAGCAAACCCAACAAATGCAGGTACTAACCGACGCACCAGAGGTACTGTTGAATCCTCGCAGTGACGCCTTGAATGGGCAAATTTATGTCTCCAGTCCGCTGGTCGTTGTGAATGCCAGCCACGCAGAGGTGTACTGGATCGTCCGCGAACTCAATAAACGCGAACAAAGCGAAATAGCCAATGACCCGCTCAGCACACGCCCCCAAGCACGGCGCAGCGGCGCTGTTGTGTTTGACACTCTCGGAACCGTTGTAGCTACTGACGTGGGTTTTCAGAACTTGGTGGGGCTCGATACGGCTTCCATCGGAGCGGCCACGCTATCCACGTTTCACTCGCCTGACCATGCCAATGCGGCGGCCAGGAATGATTTGCTGGAAGAAGTACGCCAAAGCGGACAATGGCAGGGAGAAATTTCCACCATTGCGGACCTTCGGCTGCCATTTCTTCAGTGGATGTCCGTGTCTGCGATTGAAGATACTGACGGGCAGGTTGTTGCCTACGCAGCACAACTGGTTGATCGGGAAAAGATGTTGATGGCGGAACGGTTTTTGCTCGACGCGCACTACCACGATGCCGCGACCGGACTACCGAACCGGAAATTCTTCAAGGAGCAGGCGGCCAAGAAGATGGCCGCTGCCAGGCAGTCCAAAGAGCAACTCGTCTTACTGTCCATCATGATGGATCGGCGACAGTGGATACGCGACACCCATGACGGTGCGGTCAGTGACGCCGTTGTCATGAAAGTGGCGCAACGACTGCTTGCGCTGAGTCGGGGCTGCGACCTGCTCGCCCGCGTGGAAGATGACCAGTTCCTGCTGCTGCTGGTCGGTCCGCACGATGCCGCTGACGTCGCGCTCTTGGCAACACAGATCATCAAGGCACTGTCTGAACCGGTCACCATTCAGTTTCAAGAATTGCAGATGGGCGGCAGCATTGGTTGCGCCCTCTTTGGGCAAGACGGCTCCGATCTGCCAACCTTGACCAAGAACGCAGAAAGCACCATGCGGCTGGCACGAAAGGCCGGCGGAAATCGCTACGTGCTATTCACGCCTGACGTTCCTGCGAGCGGTGCAGTGCCGATGCCCACTGCGCGTTCCGCCATGGATCAAAGCGACATTCCCACCATCAACATGGAACTCGGTGTGTAACGAATTGCGTTGCCGCCAAACAAAATGAAAAAAATTCTGATAGTCGATGACAACGCCGATGTTCGCCGCCTGATTCGCATCGCGCTTGGTAAAACATTCCTCATCTTCGAGGCCGACAATGGCGTCAGCGGGTTGCAGATGGCCCGTGACCTCTATCCGGACCTGATTGTCCTGGACATCATGATGCCGGGAAAGCTCGACGGACTGCAGGTGCTCGACGCCATTCGCGCCGATGCGGGCCTCAAAGTCATCAAAGTTGTTCTTGTCACGGCAAAGGGACAAGTGGGTGACGCCGAAATTGGACTGCAACACGGGGCCGACGCCTACTTCGTCAAACCCTTCAGCCCATTGCAGTTGACAGCCTTTATTCGCGAGACTGTAGACAAAGGAGTCATCAATGTCTGACACCCCTACCGCCACTCCCCCCGGCACCCGGTGTGAATCTCTGGAAACGCGCTATGAGCGACTGCGCTATGCCTATGGCAACCTGATCGAGAGTTACGAAGAGCTGACCGAGCAACTCAACGACCTGCGCGACATTCACCTCGTGACCGACGGTACAGGCGTGGTATTGCAGGTCAACGCAGCGGGTTCCCTGATATCGCCTGCGAGGCGCCTGATAGGCACCCCCTTGAGTGACTGGATCGTCCAGAGTCACCGCAGTCAATTTCTGTCACTGCTGGCAGATGTTTCTGGGCGATCGAACAAAACGGGCGAGACCTGGAACACGCGTGTGCAGCGGGACACGCCGGATGCCCTGCAGATTGACATCCTGTTGCAGGCCATGCCTGTCATCAATGATGGCGAGGTCAGCGTCATTCACTGGGTCCTGCGCCCGGTCAAGCAGCAGGTCGAAGAATCGTTTCAGTTGCCGCGGCCAGCGGTCGAGTTTGAGCACATTACCGAATGCGGCATGAAGACCGATGCGCAGGGCGTTATCGTGGCAGTCAACCCCGCCTTTACCCGTACCACCGGGTACACCGCGCAGGACGCCATTGGAAAGACCACGCGCATCCTCAGTTCCGGCTTGCAGGATGCTGCTTTCTACAAGGATTTGTGGGACGATTTGCTGCACATCGGCCAATGGCAGGGGCTGCTCTTCAATCGCAAAAAGAGTGGTGAAATTTTTTGTGAGTGGCTCAGCATCCGTGCTGAAAATGGCCCCGATGGAAGCCGGACTGGTTACATTGCCGTTTTCTTCGATCTGGGGGTGGCCGTATCCAAGAAGCAGCAGTTGCTGGAGCGGTCGCAGCCACCCAACGTGTACCGAACGCAACCGGTGGCGACCGCCACAGGACAAAACGGGTGACCATGATGACACCTGCACCACACCCCGATCCCATTCCTTCCCTACCGTCAGACGCCAAAGTGGCTGGCCTGATTGTTGAGCTCAATAACATGCGCGATGCACTGGTGCAACTCGCACTGGTGGTGCGCGACTACCTGAGCGAGGCGGATTCCACGCTGCGCGATCAGGCGGTTTGCGAGGCCGATCAGGCCATCGACCGCGCCAAGGCATTTGCCTCGCACCCCCACCGAAGGCCGTGAAATGGACATGCGTGCAACACTTCCACCGCGACGTTCAACCGTTCTCGCCATTGACGACACTCCCGCGAACTTGCTGGCATTAGGGGCCGCGCTGGGAGATGCCTTTGAACTCCAGGTCGCCACTTCCGGAGCGGCCGGACTGGCGCTGGCTGGCGAATTGGCGCCGGATCTGATCCTGCTCGACGTGATGATGCCCGATATGGATGGCTACGAGACCTTTCGCAGGCTCTTGGCGGACCCCCGGTTGCGCACCATTCCGGTGATTTTCCTGACCGCTCTGCAGGGGGTCGAATCGGAAAGCATGGGCCTGGCGCTGGGCGCGGCCG
>Ga0194060_10004149_pt1 | contig 10080 bp, 10 predicted proteins | sample SepL225m_MetaG_FD_163427 | JGI IMG/M metagenome (GOLD analysis project Ga0194060, IMG submission 163427) | Anoxic zone freshwater microbial communities from boreal shield lake in IISD Experimental Lakes Area, Ontario, Canada - Sep2016-L222-5m | ecosystem: Environmental > Aquatic > Freshwater >... | reverse complement strand
GTATTGTTGGTCACGGTGATCATGCCAAACGGAATGCGATGCCCCTCGGCTTTCAGCACTGCCTCGGCCCGCTGCAGATCAATATTTCCCTTGAACGGGTGGATGAGGGCAGGCTGCAGACCTTCGGGAATGACCAGATCCATCGCCTCAAGCCCCAAGTACTCCAGGTTGGCGCGGGTGGTGTCAAAGTGGCAGTTGTTGGGCACCAGTTCACCTTTTTTGCACACGGCGGTGAATAGCACCTTCTCCGCCGCGCGGCCCTGGTGGGTGGGAATGAAGTGTTGCATGCCGGTGATGTCGCGGATCACCGTTTCCAGACGGTAGAAGCTGCGCGCACCGGCGTAACTCTCGTCGCCCTCCATGATGGCACCCCACTGTCGGCTGGACATGGCGCCGGTGCCGGAGTCGGTCAGCCAGTCGATCAGCACATCTTCGGCGCGCAGCTTGAAGACGTTGAGATTGGCTTCCTCCAGCAGCTGCACGCGCTCCTCGCGCGTGGTCATGCGGATGGGCTCGATGCTCTTGATGCGGAAGGGTTCGATGAGGGTTTTGGGCATGAAGTCTCCGTGGAATGCTCTGTGAGGTCGCAAAGTTATCACCGACGAAAAGATCGTGGTGTCGGGTATTTCCAACAGCCGACAGATAATTAGCGCTTTTACGATTCCCGGATGCCGCCATGAACCTGACTGAAGCCCTTTTGCACGCGCTTAAACGCCACGGTGCACGACAAATTTTTGGGATCCCTGGGGACTTTGCACTTCCCTACTTTCGCATCATCGAGTCCAGCGGCATTCTGCCGCTCATCACATTGTCCCACGAGCCTGCCGTGGGCTTTGCCGCAGATGCCGCTGCCCGCATTCAAGGCGGGCTGGGTGTGGCGGCGGTGACCTATGGCGCGGGAGCGCTGAACATGATCAATTCGGTGGCGGCCGCGTTTGCAGAAAAATCGCCTCTGGTGGTGCTCTCCGGTGGCCCAGGCCGCGGCGAGTCTGCCTCGGGCCTGCTGCTACACCATCAGGCCAAGACATTGGATTCGCAATTTCAGATCTTTCGCGAAATCACCTGCGAGCAGGTGCGTCTGGATGATGCCGCTCGCGCTCCGGCTGACATTGCCCGCGCATTGGCCGCGTGCCTGCGTTACTCCCAACCGGTGTATATCGAGATTCCGCGTGACATGGTGGCGGTGCCCTGCGTGGAGGTGCCGCCGCTGCCGCAAACCGTTGTGGATCCGCAGGCACTGGAAGCTTGCGTGGCCGAGATATTGCAGCGTCTGGAGCAAGCCCGGGATCCTGTACTGATGGTGGGTGTGGAGGTGCGCCGCTTTGGTCTGGAGCCGCAGGTTGCAGAGTTGGCGCGCCGCCTGGGCCTGCCAGTGGTCACCAGTCTGATGGGGCGCGGGCTGCTCGCTGACGCAGATACCCCCTTGATGGGCACCTACATGGGAGTGGCAGGTCTGCCAGAAGTGACCCAACGCGTTGAAAAGTCCGACGGTTTGTTTCTTCTTGGTGTCATTGTCTGTGACACCAATTTCGGTGTTTCATCCACAAAGATCGATATGCGCAAGACGATTCAGGCCCTCAATGGCCAAGTTTCCATGGGGTACCACACCTATTCCCAGATTCCGTTGGCGGAGTTGGTGGCGCAACTTCTCGAACGCGTGGGTGCGCCCCGTCCGGCCCCCACATTTGAGAAGCAATTGTTCCCGCGCAATATGGTGGCCGATGGCACCAGCATTGCGCCTCTGGATATCGCTACAGCAGTAAACGACCTGATGGCAACCCACGGCAAGATGCCCATTGCCAGCGACATGGGCGACTGCTTCTTCACCGCAATGGATATCGAAGACACGGCGCTGGTGGCCCCGGGCTACTATGCGACGATGGGTTTTGGAGTGCCCGCCGGATTGGGGGTCCAGGCGGCCACGGGGCTGCGCCCGCTCATTCTCGTGGGGGACGGCGCATTTCAAATGACCGGAATGGAGCTAGGCAACTGCAAGCGTTATGGCTGGGACCCCATCGTGCTGCTCTTCAATAACGCGAGTTGGGAGATGTTGCGCACCTTCCAGCCGGAGTCTTCGTTCAATGATTTGGGGCATTGGGGTTACGCCGAAATGGCGGCAGGCCTCGGTGGTGACGGTGTGCGGGTGTCCACACGCGCAGCACTGGCGCAGGCTCTGGAGCGCGCCGTCGCGACTCGCGGCCGATTTCAACTCATAGAGATTCACATACCCCGTGGCGTGCTGTCACCAACCTTGGAACGTTTTGTGGCGGGGGTCAAGCGCCTTAATGCTCCTGCACAATAGCACCATGATTCCCATAAAGACTGAATCCGCGTGGAAGGGTACTTCCGACTGCCGCCATTGCGGTATTCGGGACATGGTGCTATTTGCTGATCTGAACGAGCAGGACTTCGGGTTGATTCACGCGCCCATCGATGACCTGGATTTTCGCGCTGGAAGTTCTCTGTTTCAGGAAGGCGCGACCGCCCAGGGTATCTATACCCTGCGTTCAGGAATGCTCAAACTGGTGCGCAGCACTGCGGACGGTCGTCAGCGCATCGTGCGCGTGCTGCGACCTGGAGACGTTGCCGGACTGGAGGCTTTGGGCGACTCTCGGTACGACACCGATGCCATTGCCTTGACCGAGGTTTCCGTCTGCCGCATCCCCCTTGCGGTCATTCACGAACTCGACGCGCAGTCTCCCCGACTTCACAAGCGATTGATGGAGAAGTGGTCGCGCAGCCTCAAGGAGGCGGACGATTGGCTCGCAGATCTGAATTTTGGTACGGCGCGCAGTCGCGTCAGCAACTTTGTGCTCAAGATGCGCAGTGCCACCGATGCCCAAATAGTGACGATCTTCGCCCGCGAAGACATGGGCGCCATGATGGACCTGAAAATGGAAACCGTCAGTCGCGAAGTCAGCGCGCTGGTGCGCGAGCAGATCATTGAGCCGCTTGACAAATACGGCAGGGTTTACCGCGTCTTGCAACTCGAGCAACTGCGCTCGTTATGACCCCGCGCAGATGCGGCTACTTGATCACACGGGGTGTGTCTTCGTTCATCTTTCGGGTGAAGAAGCGAATGAAAAATACGCCCATGCCCAGCATGAAGATAATGCCGCTAATGCTCATCAGGCCATAGTCGGTGGAAAACAGGTCAGTCAGCAGTTTCATGGCGAAGGCTCCAAGTGGGATGGGCCACAGTTTGCGCCGCCATGCTGTACACAGGCATGATCTGAATCATTTGCTAGTCCGATTTTGCGGCACCGGATCAAGAAATTCGCTCTGGTAGTTCGCCGCTTCTTCGTGCGTTTCCTGGCGCTCCCGGGGTAAGTCGCTGTGGGAAACACGGTAGCCATCGGCGACATAGCCGGGACCTTTCATGACCATGACGATAACGCAACCCACTCCAACTGTCACCACCAGTGCCCAGTGAAGTAGCACAATTGCGCCGACCATGTAGTCAGCCATCTGCAACCACCGCAACTGCGCCGCGCTTGCCTGATCGTCGGACATCGCGTGCAGTACACCCAGGCAAGCCAACGGAATCACCGTACCGGCGGCTGCGATCCACGGTAGTTTGCGCCACAAGGACCATTCCAGTCCACTCGCGCTACGGATCGAACTTGGCAATTTTTGAAACCAATTCATCGGGAGACCTTGCCATTTGTGCCCGAACGGCTACATCTTTTGTAGTGCATCGATCAGTTTGAGGTGAATGCCTCCAAAGCCCCCATTGCTCATGCACAGAATATGATCACCGGCCTGAACGTGCTGCATGACCTGCGCCACCAAATCGTTAATATTGGCTGCCACGATGGCGCGTGATCCCATCACCGTGAGGGCTTGAGCGGCGTCCCATCCCAATCCCTCACTGTGACAGAAAGCCAGATCCGCATCCTCCAGGGACCACGGCAATTGCGCTTTCATCGCACCCAGCTTCATCGTATTCGAGCGTGGCTCGAACACCGCGAGAATGCGCGCCGACCCCACCTTGCGGCGCAGCCCGTTAATCGTGGTACGAATAGCCGTGGGGTGGTGGGCAAAGTCATCGTACACGATGACAGGCTTGGGCGAAGCACCACCTCCCTTCCAGGTAACCTGTCCTCGGACTTCCATGCGGCGCTTTACGTTGACGAACCTGGCCAGTGCAGCTGCCGCTGTCGGGGGAGAGACGCCTACATGTTGGGCTGCGGCGATGGCAGCGAGGGCATTGAGCTGGTTGTGTACGCCGCTGAGTGACCAAGCCACGCGGGCAACTATTCCTCCGCGGTAGGCCACATCGAACGCATCCGGCTCCCCCTGCGCTGTGAAATCGCTCACCGCAGCACCAAAACTGCAGGTCTCACTCCAGCAGCCACGGTGCAAGACACGCGCCAAACTTTCCTCGACTCCATTGACTACGATGCGTCCCGTCGACGGTATGGTGCGCACCAAGTGGTGAAACTGTCGTTCAATGTCGGCAAGACTGTCAAAAATATCGGCGTGGTCGAACTCCAGATTATTGAGGACGGCCGTGCGTGGACGGTAGTGCACGAATTTGCTGCGCTTGTCAAAAAAGGCGGTGTCGTATTCGTCAGCCTCAATAACGAATGGTCTCTGCGCGCCCAGCCGGGCCGACACGCCGAAGTTCATGGGGACACCACCAACCAAAAAACCCGGTTCAAGCCCCGCACAGTCCAATATCCATGCCAGCATGGCGGTGGTGGTGGTTTTACCGTGGGTTCCAGCGACTGCCAGAACATGGCGATGCTGCAGTACGTGCTCAGCCAGCCATTGCGGGCCACTGGTGTAGGACGCTCCACTGTCCAGAATGGCTTCCATGAGCGGGTATTTCGGGTTGCCATCGGGCAAGCGTGTTCGACTAACGACATTTCCAACGACATAAATATCGGGATGCAGGCTTAGTTGGTCAGTGCCATAGCCCTCGATCAGATCGATGTCCAAGGCACGTAACTGGTCGCTCATGGGTGGATAGACGCCAGAGTCGCAACCGGTGACGCGGTGGCCTGCCTGGCGCGCCAGCGCTGCCAGACCACCCATAAACGTGCCGCAAATGCCGAGAATATGAATATGCATGGCTCGATTTTAGGTGCGGTGCACAATCCAGATATGTGTGACTCGAAAGAAGAAATTGCGGAAGTGACAGCAAGTCTGGTGGTGGAATACGGACGTAAGTTTGCAGGTGTTGATTTATGACCTCGACGACTTGCGTGGAGCCCTCGTCGTTAATGCCACCGGCTAAAGGCAGCAGGGCGATCGCGCGGCGGCACGCGGTTTGTTGCATGATCTACCCTCATGACTGAAACGCACCTTACTGAGCCCCCTGATTCGGCTGCCGAAAATCCTTCACATCGACGCCGATGGTTGCTGAGCGCGGTCGGCTCGGCTGCGGTCATGGCTGGAGTGGGCTACGCATGGTGGCGTGGCGATGAGCCAAGCGGCACGGACCCGTTACCAGGGTTTTGGGACCTTCAATGGGACACGCCGCAAGGCGGTCAGTTGCAGGTCCGCGCTTTTCAAGGAAAACCTTTGCTCATCAATTTTTGGGCGACATGGTGCCCGCCGTGCATTGAGGAGTTGCCTCTAATTGATGCGTTCTATCGCGAAAATAAGTTAAATGGCTGGCAAGTGCTGGCTTTAGCGGTCGATAGTCTGAGCCCCGTTCAATCCTTTTTGAGCAAAAATCCACTCGGGTTTACCGTGGGGTTGGCGGGCTCCACGGGAACTGACCTGAGCCGACGTCTGGGCAATTTGTCTGGCGGATTACCCTTTTCTGTGGTCATAGGTGCGCGTGGAACTGTGTTGCATCGGAAACTGGGGCGCTTGACTTCCGGCGATTTGAACCAGTGGAGTGGGCTAAAATAAGCAGGACTGCACTTGATCCAGGATCAATGGGATCGGTTTTCATGTCCGCAGAATGGGTCTTTTGTTGACAATTCGATTCAATTTGAGACCAATTGAATCGAATTGTCGAAGATTACATGTTTTTACTGTAAATTCACGTTTTGCATTACAAGCCGACTGTTGGAGTACAAATGGATTTACGCAAACTAAAAACTTTAATTGACTTGGTGTCGGATTCCAATGTGTCCGAATTGGAAATTACGGAAGCCGAAGGCAAGGTACGCATTGTCAAGGGCGGCGCTGCACACTACGCCCCCGCTCCTGTCGTTTCAACACCGGCCATGGTCGCCGCGCCTGTCTTTAACACGGTCGCGCATGCCCACCCTCCTACTGTGACCGAGGCTCCCAGCGGGCATATGGTGAAGTCACCGATGGTGGGTACGTTTTATCGCTCGTCATCGCCTGGCTCCAAGTCATTCGTGGAGACCGGTGATACGGTCAAAGAGGGGGACACCATTTGCATTATTGAAGCGATGAAGATTCTCAATGAGATTGAAGCGGACAAGTCCGGGGTGGTTTCGCGAATTCTCTGCGACAACGGACAGGCCGTGGAGTACGGACAGCCTCTGGTCATCATCGAATAAGACCTGAACTGCGCACTCATGTTCAAGAAGATCCTGATCGCCAACCGTGGCGAAATTGCATTGCGAATTCAACGAGCCTGCCGAGAGATGGGTATCAAGGCAGTGATGGTCTATTCCGAGGCCGACCGCGAGGCGAAGTACGTCAAGTTGGCGGAAGAGGCGGTGTGCATCGGCCCTGCTGCGTCCGCGCAGAGTTACCTCAACATGCCCGCCATCATTTCAGCGGCGGAGGTGACCGATGCGGAAGCCATTCATCCAGGATACGGCTTCTTGAGCGAAAACGCGGATTTTGCGGAGAGAGTCGAAAAGAGCGGATTTCAGTTTATTGGTCCCACCCCCGAGTCGATCCGAGCGATGGGCGACAAGGTGTCTGCCAAGCAGGCCATGATTCGCGCGGGGGTGCCCTGTGTCCCGGGCTCAGAGGGTGAACTGCCGGACGATCCTGCGCAGATTCGACGCATGGCCAAGGCGGTGGGTTATCCGGTCATCATCAAGGCGGCTGGTGGCGGTGGCGGACGCGGCATGCGGGTGGTGCACACCGAGGCTGCGCTCATCAATGCGGTGGCGATGACCAAAGCGGAAGCGGGTGCCGCATTCAATAATACAGCGGTCTACATGGAGAAATTTCTCCAGAATCCCAGGCACATCGAGATACAGGTCGTGGCGGATAAGTTCAAGAATGCGGTGTACCTGGGTGAGCGCGATTGTTCGATGCAGCGGCGACACCAAAAAATTCTGGAAGAGGCTCCTGCCCCTGGGATTGCGCGCAAGCTGATCGAGCGCATCGGAGAACGTTGCGTAGCCGCCTGCAAAAAAATTGGCTACCGCGGTGCAGGAACATTTGAGTTCCTCTATGAGAACGGCGAGTTCTACTTCATTGAAATGAACACCCGTGTGCAGGTGGAGCACCCAGTCACTGAAATGGTGACGGGTGTGGATATTGTTAAGACCCAGATCATGGTTGCGGCGGGTGAAAAACTCCCCTTCACTCAGCGACAGATCGAAATACGGGGCCATGCCATCGAATGCCGCATCAATGCGGAAGATCCCTATAAATTTATTCCATCCCCTGGCCGTGTGACCATGTGGCATGCACCGGGTGGGCCAGGTGTTCGTGTCGACTCGCATGTGTATACCAACTACTTCGTGCCGTCGAATTACGACTCCATGGTGGGGAAGATCATTGTGCACGGCGATACTCGCGAGCAGGCAATGGCGCGCATGCGCACGGCGCTGGCAGAGACGGTGGTCGAAGGAATCAACACCAATATTCCCCTGCACCGCGAGTTGCTGGTGGATGCCAAATTCATGGTGGGTGGAACCAATATCCATTATCTCGAGCAATGGCTGGAACAGCACAAACGGTGATCGAGCGCAGGATGTTTGAGTTGAGTCTGATGTGCCCGGAAGACCGGGTGGCGCAAGTAAGCGATGCCTTGGAGGCGCTTGACGCGCTGAGCGTGAGCGTTGAGGATGCGGATGCGCAAACGGACGCCGAGCAGGCGTTGTTTGGCGAGCCGGGGATGCCTCCGCCCAAGGCCGGATGGCAGCGTTCACGAATCACCTCGTTGTTTGAAGATGAAGCATCTGCCCAGGAAGCTGCAAAATTGCTTCGAGCGCAGGAGTTTTTCCTGGGCTGTGAATTTTTGGCAGTGACTGCCGTCGCGGAGCAGGACTGGGTCAGGCTGACACAGTCGCAGTTTGGACCAGTGGAAATTACACCCGAATTCTGGGTCGTGCCGACCTGGCACGACCCGCCCACCGCAGCGGTGTATGTCATTCGCCTGGATCCAGGCCTCGCGTTTGGGACGGGCACCCACCCCACTACCCGAATGTGCTTGCGCTGGATCGCATCACAGCCCGAGTTCGGCACAGTTCTGGATTACGGTTGTGGGTCAGGTATCTTGGCAATTGGTGCCGCCAAGTTCGGCGCCCGACACGTGGTAGCCGTTGACATAGACGAAGCTGCAGTGCGAGCGACTGAGCTGAATGCTGCCGCCAACGGGGTTCATTTGCTGGTTGGCCCCCCGGACAGTGCGCAGGGTGCGTATGGATTGGTCGTTGCAAACATTCTGGCGACCCCATTGAAGGTGTTGGCTCCCCTGCTGTGTTCATATGTTGCGCGACCGGGGAGTCTGGTGTTGGCGGGCATACTGGAGAGGCAGGCTGAAGAACTCATTCAAGCCTACCGGCCCTACTGCACACTGGGCATATCAGACCGTGAAGAGGGCTGGATATTGATGACCGCTTCGTTCTGAAGAAGCGGGTTGCGGCCCTACAATTTCACGCTGATGAATCTCATAACCCGCTGCCCCGCCTGCTCGACGATGTTCAAGGTCGTACCCGACCAGTTGCGGGTATCGGATGGTTGGGTGCGTTGCGGACAGTGTGATGAGGTTTTCGACGCGAATGCGCATTTGCATTCAGGGGAGTCTGCCATCGAGACCGATGCCCTCGCGTCCGAAGTAACTGATGCAGACCACGAAACGCACACCTCTGCTGAGCCGTTGAGTACGTTTTCCGCAGAGGCCTCGCCCTCCGCAGAAGAGGATCGGCCGAGCTTGCCCATATCAGGTCAAGATGCCTTTCTTGAGAAAAGTCCGCACGAACTCTCTAGACTCGATGGTGTGCTTGAATCGGTTTCCCTTGGAAATCATTACCCTGAGAGGATGGCTGAGGCTGAACTTGCCGATGCGACTGAGGCTGCGCTGGCATCAATCGCTCCGAGGTACATGCAATCTGATTCGGCATTGCGAATCGATGATAGTGCTCTACATCTGTCATTTATGCGCAGTTCCCATTCGAGTTCTGCATGGCACCGACCCGCAGCAAGAGCGACTTTGTCTTTGATCATTTTTATACTAGCGGTGGTGTTGTTCCTACAGATTGCCCAACACAACCGAGACAAAATTGCTGCATTCGAGCCAGATGCGAGACCTTTTCTCGATTCCATGTGTCATGTGCTCGCATGCAGGATTGTTCCGCTACGCCAAATTGAGTCCATCGTGATCGACAGCTCAGCTTTTACCAAAGTGCGTGCAGACGTCTATCGACTGAGTTTTACGTTGAGAAACACGGCGCCCATTGAAGTTGCGATGCCCGCGTTGGAGCTGACTTTGACAGATTTGCAGGACCAATCCATGGTTCGGCGGGTTCTCCAAACGGCGGATTTTGGTGGCAAGAGCGAAGCACTTCCGGCTGGCGCAGAGATTAATTTGGCGCTACATGTCAACATCAAGGTCGCGGGTAGTACGGAGCGCGTTTCCGGCTATCGTTTGATCGCTTTTTACCCGTAACAGTTTTTGAACAAAAAAAGCCCGAGGCCTTTCGGCGTCGGGCTTTAGAACCTACCTCGGGCCCCGATCAGGGCTTGCTGGAGGTTGGAAACGGCCAAGCAGCTTGTGGGCTCAAAGTCGTTTGTGCAGCAGGAGCAGCAGGCGCAGCTTTGGCAGCGGGTGCTTTCGCGGCTTTCTTCGCAGCCGGCTTTTTGGCTGCCTTTTTAGCTACCGGCTTTTTTGCGACCACCGCCTTTTTTGCAGGGGTCTTCTTGGCCGCAGCTTTCTTTGCTGGTGCAGCCTTCTTCGCTGGTGCA
>Ga0194060_10004147_pt1 | contig 10081 bp, 6 predicted proteins | sample SepL225m_MetaG_FD_163427 | JGI IMG/M metagenome (GOLD analysis project Ga0194060, IMG submission 163427) | Anoxic zone freshwater microbial communities from boreal shield lake in IISD Experimental Lakes Area, Ontario, Canada - Sep2016-L222-5m | ecosystem: Environmental > Aquatic > Freshwater >... | reverse complement strand
CTGGCTGATGCTGGCGGGTTTTCTGCCCTGTTTCAGCTTCGTCGGCGAACAGATCAACACGCTCAGGCGCAGGTTCCGCGAAAGCGAAGCGCGCTTTCGCAGCCTGACCGAAATGTCTTCCGATTTTTACTGGGAGACCGATGCCGAGCACCGGATTTCGGCGCGAACCGAGAGCAAACGCGAGACGACGGAAGCGGTATTCATGCAGGCCGCGTCCATCGGCAAGCGCCGCTGGGAAATATCCTATCTGTCGCCGGACGAGGCGGTCTGGCAGCGGCACCGGGCGACGCTCGACGCCCACCTGCCGTTCCGGGATTTCGAAATCGCGCGGCGAAGATCCAACGGCACCGTGCACTTTATATCGATCAGCGGCGATCCGGTGTTCGACGCGTCCGGGCAGTTCAAAGGCTACCGCGGCGTGGGCACCGACATCACCGAACGCAAGCAGGCCGAAGCGACGCTGCGCGAGAGCGAGCACGTGTACCGCACCATGTTCGACAGCGCACCGGAGGGCGTGTGGATGATCGGTCCGGACCGCCTGACCACGGAAGTCAACCAGCGCATGTGCGACCTGATCGGCTGCAGGCGCGAGGACATGCTGGGACGCAATCCGGTCGAGTTCGCCGACGCGGAGAACGCGCGGGTGTTTCAGGCCAACGCGCACCGCGTTCCGAGCCGGGAAACCCGCACCTTCGAGCTCGCCCTGCGCCATCGCGACGGGCGCAATGTCCCGACCGAGTTCAACGCCACGGACCTGTTCAACAACGACGGTTCGGTGATGGCGGTGCTCGCGTTCGTGGTCGATCTAACCGACCGCAAGCGCCACGAGGACGAATTGCTGCGCCTGAACACCGACCTGGAGCGGCGCGTGGTCGAGCGCACGCACGCGCTGGAAGTCGCCAATCGCGAGCTGGAGTCGTTTTCGTATTCCGTCTCGCATGATTTGCGCGCGCCGCTGCGGGCGATCGAGGGTTTCAGCCGCCTGCTCGAAAACGAATACGTCGAAAAATTCGACGAGCGCGGCAAGGACTACTTCAAGCGCATCCGCGGCGGCTCGATACGGATGGGAATCCTGATCGACGACCTGCTCGATCTATCGCGCATCTCGAGGCAGAAGATGCAGCGCGAGCCGGTCGATCTGTCGATGCTGGCGCGCCAGGCGGCGGACGAATTGCAGAGCACGGAACCCGGACGCAGGGTCGAGTGGGTGATCGCGCCCAAGATCACGGCGCAGGGTGACCCCGGTTTGCTCCGTATCGTGGTGCAGAACCTGATCGGCAACGCCTGGAAATACAGTTCCAAGCGCGACAGCGCGCGCATCGAATTCGGCGCCTGCGAAAGGGACGGCCGTCCCGCCTATTTCGTGCGCGACAACGGCGACGGCTTCGACATGGCGTACGCCGACAAGTTGTTCGGGGCCTTCCAGCGGCTGCACTCGCCCGGGGAGTTTCCGGGCACGGGCATCGGCCTGGCGACGGTAAAACGCGTCATCCATCGCCACAACGGCGAAGTCGGGGCGGAAAGCAGGGTCGGCGAAGGCGCAACCTTCTATTTCAGCCTCTGACGGGATCGGTGATGTATTTGCGATATACATTGCCTCCGGACCCGGAACGCGTGTATCATCGCAACCCGCTGATTTGATTGTCGTGATACGCGACCTGGTGCCTCTTGATTCGTCTGGGGGAGCGGCCTGAGCGCCGTGGATACCGGGCGCAGCGTTTTGTGTTAATCAATGCATTTCAACGGGTTATGTAGCTATTCCGGCTCGTAGGCCGGGATTGTTGTTGTTCCAGGTAGAGGTACCCAGGCGCGCGCGAAACCACAGGCGTGTGCGTCCCCATCGTCACCAGGAGTACTTGAGATGTACGCAACCCCGATCCTTCAATACCTGAAAAAGAACGGCCAGCAGCTCGACCTGGAAATTGCCGCGGCCACAGGAATACCGCTACCCAAGGTGCGGCTCTCCCTTTCCGATCTGTCGGCCAAAGGCGAAATATCGAGGTGCAGCGTCACCAGGTTCAATAACGGCAAGCCGATCGAGGGCATGCTGTGCAGGATCGCCGGAACGATTCCTCCCAAGACGCCGGGCAGAAAACCCGGAAGCTGAAAGACTGGTATCCGGCCTTGCGCCGGCATCCGGAGGCAATCGATGGAATCCCGATTGAACGACCTCGAGGCCAAAATATGCTTCGCGGAAGATCTTCTCGATGCCCTCAACCGCACGGTATATCGTCAGCAGCTGCAGATTGACCTCTTGCAGCAGGATGTTCGCGCCCTGCGCCAGCAATTGCAGGAATCCGCGCCGCATGAAATAGGCAGCCCCGGCACCGACATACCGCCTCACTACTGAGCGCGCCCGACCGGCGACGCGTCTCGCTCCCTCAGCCCAGGCGCGCTTTCTGCTCGGCAAAGCATTCCGGGCAGAGCCCGTGGCTGAAGACCGCGTCGGAGTGCTCCCCCAGGTACTGTTCGAATTGTTGCCATGCGTTGCTCTCGGTGCGTATCTTCTTGCAGCTCATGCACACCGAGAGCATGCCTTCGAGCCGTTTGAGGCGGCCCAGCGTCGCCTCCAGTTCTTCCTTCTGCCGCGTCAGGACCGCGTTTTGCTCCTTGACGATGTTTCTCTGCCGCCTGAGTTCAAGCTGGTTGCGCACGCGCAGCTTCGCCAACTTCAGATTCACCGGCTTGGTGATGTAATCGACCGCCCCCAGTTCCAGCCCCCGCACTTCGCCCTCGAGTGAATCGATCGCAGTAACGAAGATGATAGGTATGTCGGCGTAAGCCCCCTCGGCGCGAATCAGCCGGCAGACCTCAAATCCGTCAAGGTCCGGCATCATGACATCGAGCAGTATCAGATCGGGGGACTCCTCCTTTACCAGGCTGATTGCGTCGTACCCGTTGAGCGCAGTGCATATCTCGTAGCCATCCTTCAAGGCATTGACCAGCAGATCGATATTCACCGGATTGTCGTCGACGATCAGAATTTTCACGATACTCGCTTGCCTCGGTAAGTGTGCGAAACGGCCGGCGCGTGCCGGTACCGCGCAGCATAGCGAACTCCTTCGCGTCATCCATCCCGGCAGCAGCAGTCCATCAAGTGCAGATTCAGCCACGCAATCCACGGCGCCGCAGGCGCTTTCATGCCGTTCTCAGCCGAATCTGCAGTATGGCCCATTTTCGCGTTCCGGCGAATCATCCAATCTGGTTCTGTGATGCCATTGAATATATTGACGGCGTTGTACCGGAGTGTCCTGTGCGGCGAAGCCAGCCCGCGCTTCGAATAGAGGGGGAAATCTGGCCTTTCTCGGGTTTCGGCCGGCCGGCTGTACTGTCAATAATGACGTTGGCAATCGTGGCTCGCTTCGCCCGCATGACGCGTTTATTGGCATCAGGAATATCCGGGGAAACAAGATGGCATCGATGAATTTTGGCGACTGGCCGATCAACAGAAAGCTGGCGGCGCTGATCGCGTTTGTGGTCACGATCACGTTGCTCGGGGCCGGATCGATGCTTTACTCCAAGCATGAATCCATGCTGCTGGCCAAGCGCGATCAAACGCGAAACCTGGTCGAGGTTGCACATGGCATCGTGGCGCAATCCTACGAGCATGAAAAATCAGGTGAACTCGCGCGCGCGCAGGCGCAAAAGCAGGCGCTGGAAATGCTGCGCAGGCTGCGCTACGACCAGAACGAGTATTTCTGGATCAACGACATGCAGCCGCGCATGGTGATGCACCCGATCAGGCCCGAACTGGACGGGCAGGACATGAGCGCCACCGCCGATCCGAACGGCAAGAAACTGTTCGTGGCGTTTGCCGACCAAGTAAGACGCTCCGGGGCCGGTTATGTCGATTACATGTGGCCCAAGCCCGGCGTAAGCCAGCCTGTCGACAAGGTGTCTTACGTCAAAGGATTCGCGCCCTGGGGGTGGGTCATTGGATCGGGTATTTACATCGATGACGTCAATGCGCAATTCTGGGCCGATACCCGCGTTTCGGCGCTCGGAGCCCTGCTCGGCGCGCTGCTGCTGATTGCGCTTGCGTGGCTGGTAGCACGCTCGATCACCCTCCCGCTGGCCGAAGCGGTGGCCGTGACCGATGCCGTGGCAAAAGGAGAATTGAACCACCGTTTCGACGCCGAAGGGCAGGCACAGAATGAAACCGGGCAGCTCCTGCGCTCGGTGCAGCGCATGGTTGCGACCCTGACCGCGTTCGTGGGTGCGCAGAAGGAAATGGCTGTCAGCCACAATGCCGGCGCCATCGATGCGCAAATCGAGGTCGGTCACTTCTCCGGCGTCTACTGCGACATGGCTCGCTCCATCAACGAACTGGTTGCCTCGCATATTGCGGTGAAAATGCGCGTCGTTGACGTAGTCAAACAGTACGCGCAAGGCGACCTGTCGGCCGACATGGACAGGCTGCCGGGCAAGAAAGCGCTGGTCACCGACGCGATAGACGGCGTGAAAAGCAGCCTCATGGCGGTAAGCGCCGAAATCAAGCGCCTTGAAAGCGCCGCCCTGGAGGGCGATTTCAGCGTCAGGGGTGACGCGGCGAAGTTCAAGCACGAATTCCGCGAGATGGTCGAAGGCTTGAACCATCTGATGGAGGTGAGCGATACAGGCTTGAGCGAGGTGGCGCGGGTGCTGGAATCCCTGTCCAAGGGAGATCTGACCCAGAGAATCAGCCGCGAAATGAAAGGCACGTTCCACCGCTTGAAGCAGGACACCAATTCAGTGGCGGCAAGACTCACCGAGATTCTGCGACAGATAAGGGATTCCACGGAATCGATCAATGTCGCGGCAAGGGAAATCGCCTCCGGGAACGCCGACCTTTCCAGCCGCACCGAGCAGCAGGCCTCTAGCCTCGAAGAGACCGCCTCCTCCATGGCAGAACTGACCGGCACCGTGAAACAGAACGCCGAGAATGCGAGGCAGGCGAACCAGTTGGCGGCCGGAGCGTCGGGCGTCGCCGTGAAGGGCGGCGCCGTGGTCAGTCAGGTGGTGGCCACCATGGGTTCGATCAACGAAAGTTCCAAGAAGATCGTGGACATCATCAGCGTGATCGACGGCATCGCCTTCCAGACCAATATCCTCGCCCTGAATGCGGCGGTCGAAGCGGCGCGCGCCGGCGGGCAGGGCCGCGGCTTTGCGGTGGTCGCCAACGAAGTCAGAACGCTGGCCCACCGCAGCGCGGCGGCAGCGAAGGAGATCAAGGGCCTCATTCACGACTCCGTGGAAAAGGTGGCTTCAGGCACCGAACTGGTGGACGAAGCCGGGAAGACCATGCAGGAGATCGTGGAGTCGGTGAAGCAGGTGACGGACATCATGGCCGAAATAGCGGCAGCGAGCCAGGAACAAAGTTCGGGAATCGAACAGGTCAACCGCGCGATCACCCAGATGGACGACGTAACACAGCAGAACGCGGCACTGGTGGAGCAGGCGGCTGCGGCCGCGGAGAGCCTCGAAGAGCAGGCGGGAAATCTCGCCTCAGCGGTCAGAGTCTTCAAGCTCTCGGAGCGGGAGCACGTGCGCGCGCCGGTCGTGGCGCCGGCGACGCCCGCCGAAAAGCCGCGTGAACTGCCCGCCCCGCGCAAGCCGGCGACCATCGTGCGGCATCCGTCCGCCGCGCCAAAAGCCGCCAAACTGTCCGGCGGCGCAGAAGAATGGTCCGAATTTTGAGCAACAGGAACGCCCCGCTCAAGATTACCGGCCAGGATGCCGATAACCCTCGGTGGAATGCTCGTCGCGGCTACTTGTATGCACGAAGCCATGTGAGATCAGCGGATAAACGACAGCGGATAAAAGACAGCGGATAAACGAATAGGAACAGACCATGCGCAACAATTTACCGGTTACGACCGTCGAGAAAGAATTTCCCGCCGGGGAATTCATCGTGTCGAAGACCAATCTCAAAGGCCTCATCACTTACGTCAACCGCACGTTTATCGAAATCAGCGGCTTTGTCGAGGCCGAGTTGATCGGCCAGCCCCACAATCTCGTGCGGCACCCCGATGTGCCGCCCGATGCGTTCGAAGACCTCTGGCAAACGCTGAAGAAAGGGATGCCCTGGGGTGGCCTGGTCAAGAACCGCTGCAAGAACGGCGATTTCTACTGGGTATTCGCGAACGTCACGCCGATCCGCGAAAACGGACAGGTGACAGGTTACCTTTCCGTGAGGACCAAGCCGACGCGCGAGCAGATAAATGCAGCGGAAAATCTCTATCGGGAAATGCGCGAAGGACGCGCGAACGTGCGCATTGTCGGCGGTGAGGTCGTCGCCAAAGGACTGGTCGGCGCAGTGAAGCACGCATGGGGCGGAATCACCATTCGCACGCGGCTCAGCGCAGTCGTCGCCTTCCTCTCGCTTGCCCTGCTTTGCGTCGGCGGTGCGGGTATCGTCGGACTGCAGGATTCCAGCGACGCGATGAAGCGCATTCATGAGCAGCGCACCGTCTCGGCCGCGACGGCCGGTGCGCCCCAGGCGCAGGAGGCCGGTCTGGTGGCAAGGGAATATCAGGCTTCGCAAGCCCGCTACCAGCAGGTGCGCAGCTTTGTAAGCTGGTTCATTGTGCTGTGCATCCTGCTCGCGGGCTTTGCCGCGGTGATGCTGTACAGGGCTGTTACGCGGCCCCTGCGCGCCGCCACTGCCGCGTGCGATCGCATTGCACAAGGCGACTACTCGGTGCAGATCCAGACCGACAAGCGCGACGAATTCGGCCAGTTGCTGGATTCTATGCGGTCGATGCAGATCGCCTCCGGTTTCAGCCAGGCCGAGATGCAGAAGACGGCGCGGGAAAATCTGCGGGTGAGGAATGCGCTCGACCGAGTCAGTTCCTGCGTGATGATCGCCGACGTGGACGGCCACGTCATTTACATGAACCATGCGGTGCAGCAGATGCTCCGCGACGGGGAAGCCGATTTGCGCAAGGAATTGCCGAACTTCCATGCCGACGCGGTGCTCGGATCGAATATCGACCTGTTTCACAAAAATCCCGCGCATCAGCGCGGCATCCTGAGCACCCTCGCGCAACCGATCAGGACGACCGTCCGCATCGGCGGCCGCACCTATTTTCTGACCGCGGTACCGGTGATCAACGATCAGAAGGAGCGCCTGGGAACGGCGGTCGAGTGGGTCGACCGCACCGCCGAGGTGGCGGTCGAAGGCGAAGTATCGAGCATCGTCGATGCCGCCAACGACGGCGATTTCACGAGGCGGCTGTCGCTGCAAGGCAAGGAAGGATTTTTCAAGCAGCTTGCGGTTGGCATCAATGGCCTCATGGAAACGAGTTCGGTCGGACTGACCGATATCGCCAGGGTGCTGGAAGCGCTCGCCAAGGGCGATCTGACCGAGAAGCTCACCAAGGATTACAAGGGCACCTTCGGACAGTTGAAGAACGATACCAATACCGTGGTGGACAAGCTGACCGAAATCGTCGGCAGCATCAAGGAGTCCACGGAATCGGTCAATGTGGCCTCCAAGGAAATTGCATCCGGGAACACGGATTTGTCCAGCCGCACCGAGCAGCAGGCCTCGAGCCTCGAGAAGACGGCTTCGAGCATGGAGGAACTGACCGGCACGGTGAAGCAGAATGCGGAAAACGCCAAGCAGGCGAATCAGCTTGCGGCGAGCGCCTCCAGCATCGCGGTAAAGGGCGGCAGCGTGGTGAGCGAGGTCGTGACCACCATGAGTTCGATCAACAAGAGCTCGAAGAAGATCGTCGACATTATCAGCGTGATCGACGGCATCGCTTTCCAGACCAATATCCTGGCGCTCAACGCAGCCGTGGAGGCGGCGCGCGCGGGCGAACAGGGGCGCGGCTTCGCCGTCGTGGCGACCGAAGTGAGGACGCTTGCGCAGAGAAGCGCCGCAGCGGCGAAGGAGATCAAGGAGTTGATCGGCGATTCCGTGGAAAAGGTAGGCGCCGGCACCAAGCTCGTGGACGAAGCGGGCCAGACAATGCAGGAAATCGTGACATCCGTAAAGCGGGTGTCGGACATCATGGCCGAAATCACGGCCGCGAGCCAGGAACAAAGTGTGGGCATCGAGCAGGTGAACACGGCGATTGCACAGATGGACGAGGTAACGCAGCAGAACTCGGCGCTGGTCGAAGAGGCGGCAGCGGCGGCGGAAAGTCTGGAGGAGCAGGCAGAGAACCTCGCTGCATCCGTCGCCATATTCAAGCTCTCACAGGAGGGTTCACACGCGGTAGTGGCAGTGAAGCCGGCCGCAACGGCGCGGCACAAACCGCCGGCGGTCCTGCGCCCCCCCGCGCCCAAAGTCCGGGTAGTGGGCGCAGCGTCGTCCAAGACTGCCAGCGGAGATTGGGAAGAATTCTAGGGCCTGCCTACCTCCTCCTCCCCCGTCATACCGCCTCGACGCCGGCAGCGCTCCACCAGCCGCTGACCGGCAGACCTGTTGTTTCCGTGTTTAATGTATATTGTGCGCCGGGCGCCTGAGGCGCCCCTTCGTTTTCGCACGCGTAACTCCGCACAACTTTCATCCCAACCAATTGTTCAGGAAAGGCGTTTATGTCCCTGCTATTTGACAAAGCCACTCTAGGATCACTCCCGCTGCAGAATCGCCTGGTCATGGCACCGCTGACGCGCAGCCGCGCCTCCGGCAACATACCCAACGAACTGATGGCGCAGTATTACGCTCAGCGTGCCTCCGTCGGGCTCATCATCACAGAAGGCACTTCGCCCTCCCCCAACGGACTCGGTTACGCGCGAATTCCAGGGGTTTTCTCGGTGGAGCAGACCGCGGGATGGACACCGGTGACGAAGGCAGTCCATGCCCAGGGCGCGAAGATCTTCATGCAGCTCATGCATTGCGGCCGTGTCGCGCACGAGTTCAATCTGCCCGCGGGCGCGCACGTGCTGGCGCCCTCGGCCGTTGCCGCGGCGGGTGAAATGTTTACCGACAGCGCCGGCATGAAGCCGCATACGGTGCCGCTGGCCATGACCGAAGCGCAGATCAGGGCCACCATTGAAGAATTCGCCCAGGCGGCGAAGAACGCCGTGACAGCGGGATTCGACGGGGTCGAACTGCACGGTGCAAACGGATATCTGCTCGAGCAGTTCATCCGTCCGAATTCGAACCGGCGCACCGACCGCTACGGCGGTTCGATCGAGAATCGGGCGCGCTTCGTGCTCGAGGCCGCCGAAGCGGTCATCAGTGCCGTCGGCAAGGAGAAGGTCGGAATCCGACTGTCACCCTTCGGCGTCTTCAACGACATGCCCGTGTATCCGGAGATGGAAGCCGATTACACCTGGCTCGCACAGCAGTTGAGTGCCAGGGGCCTCGCCTACATTCATCTGGTGGACCACTCGCCGATGGGCGCGCCGCCCGTGCCCGATTCGGTCAAGACCGCAATTCGCGGCGCGTTCAAAGGCGCGCTGATCCTTTCCGGCGGCTACGACGCAGTCCGCGCCGAGAGTGACCTCGCCGCGGGCAAATGCGACCTGGTCGCGGTGGGCCGGCCCATTCTCGCCAACCCGGACCTGGTTGCGCGCTGGAAGGCCGGCGCGGCGCTGAACGCGCCGGATTTCGGCACCTTCTACACGCCGGGCCCAAAGGGATACACCGATTATCCGGCCTTGGGCTGATCCTCCCTGCCCGTGCACTTAGGGGCCATTTCAGAATTACGGAAATGGCCCCCGACTCAGCGGAGCACAGGGGGCGCCCCGAAGGTCTCGATCCCCCTTGAGGGGAAAGTCCCTGTAGGGGATGTCCCCTCATTTTGTAATAGGCTCTTATGAACATTTCGATCCTCGACGATTATCACGACACTCTGCGCACGCTTGCCTGTTACGGCAAGCTCGCCGGACATGAGGTCACGATCTGGAACGACCATGTCCAGGACCGCGATGCGCTGGCGGAAAGACTGAAGGACACCGAAATACTGGTGTTGATTCGCGAGCGGACGCAGATCCGCTCAGACCTGCTCGAGCGCCTGGCCAAGCTGCGACTCATCAGCCAGCGCAGCGTCTACCCGCACATCGACGTCGACGCCTGCACGCGCCTGGGCGTGATCGTTTCGTCCAATATGCACGCGGGCACGCCCTCTTACGCGACGGCGGAACT
>Ga0194060_10004146_pt1 | contig 10083 bp, 11 predicted proteins | sample SepL225m_MetaG_FD_163427 | JGI IMG/M metagenome (GOLD analysis project Ga0194060, IMG submission 163427) | Anoxic zone freshwater microbial communities from boreal shield lake in IISD Experimental Lakes Area, Ontario, Canada - Sep2016-L222-5m | ecosystem: Environmental > Aquatic > Freshwater >... | reverse complement strand
CATCAGCAGCGGACTGGCCCGGACCCCGGGCTGGGGCTTCTGCGCCCACAGCGCCGCCAAGGCGGCCCTGGAGGGCTTCGTGCGGGCCCTGGCCTTCGAGCTTGGGCCCATGGGCATCCGGGTGAATGCAGTGGCCCCGGGTCTCATTCTCACGGACGCCACCATGCACATCCCGGACAAGCACAAGCAGGCGGCGGCGGCCCATGCGCCCCTGCGCCGCAACGGCCAGGCCGAGGATGTGGCCGAGGCCGTGCTGGGCATCCTCCTGGCGAACTTCGTCACCGGTGCCACCCTGCCTGTCAACGGCGGCGGCCACGTCTTCTGAAGGCCGGTATGGACCCGGCACCGCCCGGGGCCCACACTGGGGCCTTTCGGAGAAGCCCATGCCCCCACCCATTCGCGCCGGCCTCGTCCTGGGTTTTTCCGTAGCGGCCTGGACCTTCGTCATGGGGTTCACCGGGTGGTACCGGCACCCGTCCCTGCTGCGCCTCTTCTGGCTGGTGGTGCCCATGCAGGTCGGCATTCTGGTGTGGGGTCTGCGGACCACCGCCCGGGAGAGCAGCTACCTGCGCCAAGTCATGAACGGCCTCAATGCCACCGTCCTGGGAGCCATGATCATCTTCACGGGCAGCCTGCTCTTCACCACCGTGGTGTTCCCCACCTACTTCGCCGACCTGGAGGCCCTGGGCCGAGACCTGATGGCGAAGCAGGGCCTCAGCGCCGCCCAGATCGAGGCTGCAGTGAAGGCCCAGGCCCCCATGCAGACCCCCCGAGCCAGCGCCATGGCGGGCGCCATCGGCACCGTGCTGACGGGCTTCCTGACCTCCCTCATCGCCGCCGCGTTTCTGCGCAGGAAGGGAACGCCTCAAGGGATTTCCCACCCTTGACTCGTAAACCCCATTGTTGTTTAGACTTGTAATTTTCGGCCCCCTCCGGAAGAATGGCTGCAGACCCAACTGAGGCACCATGTCTTTCTTCGAGATGCACGATCCAGAGGGCGGGATCCGCGCGTGCTACGCGGAGGTGAAGCGCTGGATTGATGAGACGGGGACCGCCGGGCTGCATCGGCGCCTGGAGGAGGCCGAGGCCATCTTCCGGCGCATCGGCATCACGTTTGCGGTCTACGGCGAGGGCGGCGACCCCGAGCGTCTGATCCCCTTCGACCTGCTGCCCCGCATCTTCAGCCGCCTGGAGTGGCAGCGCCTGGACCAGGGCATCCGCCAGCGGGCCCAGGCTCTCAACGCCTTTCTCTACGACGTCTATCACCGCGGCGAGATCCTCCGCGCAGGCCTAATCCCCCAGGATCTGGTGTATCAGAACGAGGCCTTCCGGCCGGAGATGATCGGCTTCGATCCCCCGGGCCGGGTGTACAGCCACATCGTCGGCATCGACATCGTGCGCACCGGGCCCGACACCTTCGAGGTGCTGGAGGACAACTGCCGCACGCCGTCCGGCGTCTCCTACATGCTGGAGAACCGGGAGATCATGACCCGCATGTTCCCGGAGCTCTTCCACCGCGGTCGGGTGGTGCCCGTGGACAACTACCCCGCCCAGCTGCTGCGGACCCTCAAGGAAGTTGCGCCGCCGGCCTGCACGGGGGACCCGGTGGTGGTCCTGCTGACGCCGGGCTCGCTCAACTCCGCCTACTACGAGCACAGCTTCCTGGCGGACCTCATGGGCATCGAGCTGGTGGAGCCCGTGGACCTCTTCGTGGAGGATGGCCGGGTCTGGAAGAAGACCACGGCGGGCCCCAAGGTGGTGGACGTCATCTACCGCCGCATCGATGACGACTACCTGGATCCCCTGGCCTTCCGACCGGACAGCCTGTTGGGTGTGCCTGGCCTCTTCCACGCCTACCGCTCCGGTGGCGTCACCCTCTGCTCCGCGCCCGGCGCCGGCATCGCTGATGACAAGGCGATCTATGTCTACGTCCCGGAGATGATCCGCTTCTACCTCGGCGAGGAACCCATCCTGGCCAACATCCCCACCTGGCAGTGCGGCACCAAGGAGGGGCTGGCCTATGTGCTGGAGCACCTCAGTGAGCTGGTGGCCAAGGAGGTGCATGGCTCCGGCGGCTACGGCATGCTCATCGGCCCCAAGTCCACGAAGGCGCAGATCGCCGCCTATGCGGACCGCATCCGGGCCAACCCCAGCGGCTTCATCGCCCAGCCCACCCTGGATCTGTCCACGGTGCCCACCCTGGGCGCCACCGACGTGGTCCAGCGGCATGCGGACTTCCGCCCCTACTGTCTGGTGGGCAAGCGCATGCGCCTGGTGCCCGGGGGCCTGACCCGCGTGGCCCTCACCGAGGGCTCGCTGGTGGTCAACTCCAGCCAGGGCGGCGGCGTCAAAGACACCTGGGTACTACGGGACTAAGGGACAAAGGGAATGCTGAGTCGCACCGCCGACAACCTCTTCTGGATGGCCCGCTACCTCGAGCGGGCCGAGTGCACAGCCCGCCTCCTCACCATGGGCCAGCGCATGGCCGTGCTGCCGGGCTCGGCCTACCGGGACGAGTGGCGCTCCGTCCTGCGGGTCACCGGCTGCGAAGGCTTCCTGCAGCATGAAGGCCCGGTCACCGAAGCGGACGTGGTGGGCATCCTCCTCCTGGATCCGGAGAACCCTGCCTCCATCCAGTCCTGCCTGGTGCGGGCCCGGGCCAACGGGCGCTCGGTGCGCACCAAGCTCACCCAGGAGATGTGGGAAGCGCTCAACGAGAGCTGGCGCCACTTCGAGGGCTGCGCGGTGGCCGACGCCCTGCGGGAGCTGCCGGTACACCTGGACTGGGTGAAGACCCGGGCCTCGGTCTTCCGGGGCACCATGGAGACCGGCATGATGCGCCACGCCGGTCACGACTTTGCCCGCATCGGTGGCGCCCTCGAGCGGGCCCAGATGACCCTGCGGCTGCTGGACGTGAAGTACTACGTCCTGCTGCCGGAGACCGATGTGGTGGGCGGCGGCCGCGACCACTACCAGTGGACCTCAGTGCTGCACGCCCTCTCCGGCATCCGTGCCTACCACCATGTCTACGGTGGGGTGCACACCCCGGCCCAGATCGTGGATTTCCTCATGGTGAACCGCACCTTCCCCCGCTCCGTGGCCTTCTGTGTGGATCAGATGCGCACCCACCTGGTGCGGCTGGCCAAGGAGCACGGCACCCGGTCCGCCTGCAACGAGACCGCCGATGAGCTCTTTGCGCTGCTCAAGGCGGGTCGGAATGGGGTCTTCATCGAGCGGGGTCTGCACGAGTCCGTGCAACACTGCCTCTTGCTGACCAACCGACTGGCCAACGAAATCGCTGACTCGTACCACTTCTAGGAAGACCATGGAACTCGCCGTCCGCCATCAGACGACCTACCGCTATGCGACGCCAGCCAATCAGGTCTCCCTGCTGTTGCGTCTGCAGCCGGGCGCCCTGGACTGCCAGCAGCTTGGCGCCTGGGCGGTCACGGTGAACGGCACTCCGGTGACGGATTTTCCGCTCAATGCCTTCGGAGATGGCGAGGGCTTCTACCACCGCCGGGGCGCCTTCAGCGAGATGGAGATCGTGGCCACGGGGACGGTGACGACCCAGGAGCGCCACGGCATCGTCTCGGGCTTCCCCCACGAGGCACCGCTGCCCGTCTTCCTGCGGCAGACCCAGCTCACCCGGCCGGATGCGGCGATCCTCGCCCTGGCCCGGTCCATCGCCGAGCGGGAGCCCATCCCCCGCCTCCACGCCCTGTCGGCCCGGGTGCGGGAAGCCATTGCCTACGAGGGAGGCGCCACCACCCCCGCTACCTCAGCCGCCGAGGCCCTGGCCCTGGGTCGGGGGGTCTGCCAGGACCACACCCACCTCTTCGTGAGCGCCGCCCGAAGCCTGGGCATCCCGGCCCGCTATGTCAGCGGCTACCTGCTGGCCGACGAGGCTGGCCACGCCCTGCGGGAGACCCACGCCTGGGCCGAGGCCTGGGTGGATGGCTTGGGCTGGATCGGCTTCGACGCCACCAACGGTCTCTGCGTCACCGAGCTGTATGTTCGTCTCTGTTCAGGACTTGACGCCCACGACGCCGCCCCGGTCCGGGGCTCGGTGTACGGTACGACGGAGATCGGAATCCAGGCTGATGTCATGATCTCTCTGGCGGCCCCGAGCGGGTCCCAGCAGGTCCAACAGCAGCAGTAGCGACGAAGGGAACGGAACGATGACGTATTGTGTGGGCCTGCGGGTGGCCGAGGGACTGGTGCTCCTGGCCGATACCCGGACCAATGCCGGGATGGACAATGTCTCCCGCTTCACCAAGATGGTGACCTTCGAGAAGACCGGGGAGCGGGTCATCGCCCTGCTCTGCTCGGGCAACCTCTCCATCACCCAGGGCGTCATCGCCCGCATCAAGCACGGCATCCAGAAGGGCGACCGGGACCCCGCCTTCCGCTCCATCATGAACGTGGAAAGCATGTTCGAAGTGGCCGAGATCGTGGGCGCCGAGATGCGGCGCATGCAGGAGATCCACCGCAAGGCCATCATCGAACAGGGCGCCGACGCCGATGCCACCCTCCTGGTCGCAGGCCAGCGGAAGGGCGGGAAGCACCGCCTCTTCCTGGTCTATACCGCCGGCAACTTCATCCAGGCCACGGACGACACCCCCTACTTCCAGCTGGGTGAGCACAAGTACGGCAAGCCCATCCTGGACCGCGTGATCACCCCCGCCAGCACCCTTGAAGACTCCATGAAGGCCGTCTGCGTCTCCATGGACTCCACCATCCGCAGCAACCTCTCCGTGGGCATGCCCCTGGACCTGGCGGTCATCGAGAAGAACGCCCTCACCTTCCGGGTGCAGCGGCGCATCGAGCGCACGGATCCCCACTTCTCAGCCATCTCCGACAGCTGGGCCAAGGCCCTCAGCCACGGCTTCGAAGCCCTGCCCAACCTGCTGGATCCGCCGCAGGCTTGACCTAAATTCATCATCAGCAAAGACAAATATCTTTTTCACTGAATAATAACTGTGGCGAGGCCCTGCCTCAGCGCTCGGCCCGGATCTCCGCCACCAGGTCCAGGGGGAAGCGTCGGCCGGCGAGGGCGTCGTCCAGGCAGGTGAGCACCAGGCTGGAGCGGAGCGGTGCTGCGGCCAGCTCAGCCCGAGTGCGCCAGTGGCAGGCCAGGATGTCCGGGTCCTCGGGTGCGGCCTTGGCACCCGCCGGCACCGTGCCCGTGAAGCAGAGGCGGAAGTAGTCCCGCCCATTGGCGGCCCGCAGCGGGTAGATGCCCACCAGGGCCTCAGGCGTGAAGTCGAGGCCCGTCTCTTCGCGAGTCTCGCGCACCACCGCAGCCAGGACCGATTCACCCGGATCCACGTGGCCCGCCGGCTGGTTCAGCACCCGCTCAGGCGACACGCCGTCGGTCTCCTCCACCACCAGGAAGCGGCCCTCCCGCTCGATGATGGCCGCGACCGTGAGGGCCCAGCCGCTAGAAGAGAAGGAAGAAGCCATTGGCGAAGTAGACCAGCCCCACCACACCCACCGCAAGGCCCGCGAAGTAGATGGGCTTCTTCTTGAGCAGGGCGGCGATGGAGGAGAGCAGGATGCCAATCTGCAGGAAGATCACCGCCAGGCCGAAGGGAGCCCCGTGCCGCAGGGCATCGTCCCGCTCCTGCTCGAGGGACCGGGCCTTGGCCATGATCTCGGCCTTCTCCCCGTCGTACTTGGTGACCTTCTTTTCCGCATCGGCCAGGGCCTTCTCGAGGATGGCCGTGCTGGCTCGGGGCGCCAACTCGAGGTCCCGCTTCAGGCGCAGGGCCTCCACCTCGTAGAGGTTGCCCTTGATGCCCTTGGCCTGGTAGTGCGCCCACTGGTCCGAGGCCTGGTTCTGGCGCAGCACCGTGCGGGTGGAATAGCCCCCGCCCTTGAAGGTCGCCAGGGTGGCGCAGACCGCCAGGATCACCGTCGTCAGGGCCAGCAGGTTCAGCCAGCCTTCTTTCTTTTCTTCGGCCATGGAAAGGTTCACTCCTGGCCCTTAATTTACCATGCCCGGCCCTGCCCTTGCTTGCCCCCTCTCCCCATCGGCCTATGTTGGGGCATGGAGACCACCGGGAGGTGCGCCGTGTGCCGCAGTCCTCCTCCGCAGGGCCGGAGTTCCTGTCCCTTCTGACGGGCAGCCAAGGCCCGTTCCCCTGCCACCCCGCGCAATGGCGCCGCCGATCGTCCCTGCGATCCGGCGGCATCCAGGGAGGATTTCCATGCTCCATCGCAAAGCGCTCTGCGTCGGGATCAACCAGTACCAGTTCTTTCCGTCAGCGGGTCTCCAGGGCTGCGTGAACGATGCCCTGGAGATGGCGGCCCTGCTGAAGGACCTGCTGGGCTTCGAGGATTCCGACATCACCCTGCTCACGGACCAGGCCGCCACCAAGGCCAACATCATGCGGGAGCTCAAGCGCATGGTGGAGGGCGCCCTAGCGGGCCGCACCAACCACCTGGTCTTCAGCTTCGCCGGCCACGGCACCCTGGTCCCGGACCTCAGCCCCGATGAGTTCGACCGCGCCGATGAGGCCTACTGCCCCTATGACCTGATTACCCTGGGCAGCCACTGGGACCGAGACCGCCTCCTGGTCGATGATGAGCTGCACGACCTGCTGGTAAAGCTCCCCTCCAGCGTGCTGCTTGAGATCTTCCTGGATACCTGCCACAGCGGCAACGGCATCGAGGCTGCGGACCTGCTCCTGGACCGAAAGCCCCGGTACCTGCCTCCGCCGTCCATCCAGGCCTTCCGCGAGCTGGAGCTCCGCCGGGCCCGGCCAGCCCACCAGAAGCTGCTGGAGAAGGGCCTCTCCCACCACATCCTGTGGACCTCCTGCAAGGAGAACCAGACCGCAGCAGACGCCCTCATCCACGGCGACTGGCATGGTGCCTTCACCTGGCACTTCTGCCGGGAGGCCCGGGCCAGCGGCAACCACCTGTCCCGCTCGAAGGTGTTGGCCCAGGTTCGCATGGACCTGCGGGATGGCTGCTTCACCCAGACACCGCAGCTCAACTGCGAGGCCTACACCCGCCACGAGACACTGAAGGCCCTGCGGCTGCCACCGGAGCTGGTTCCCCTGCCGGCCGAAATGCCCACCTGATGACGGCATCGATTGCCAGCAAACAAGCACGGCGCCTCGCGGCGCCGTGCCATCTGAAATGCGCAGTAATTCAGCAGAGGCTGGAAACCTAGTAGCGGTACTGGTCGGTCTTGTAGGGGCCTTCCAGGGGCACGCCGATGTACTCAGCCTGCTCGGGGCGCAGGGCCGTGAGGCGGGCGTTGAGGGTCTGCAGCTGCAGGCGCGCCACCTGCTCGTCCAGGTGCTTGGGCAGGGTGTAGACGCCGATGGGGTACTGGCCCCGCTTGGTCCACAGCTCGATCTGCGCCAGGGTCTGGTTGGCGAAGGAAGACGACATCACGTAGCTGGGGTGGCCCGTGCCGCAGCCCAGGTTCACCAGGCGGCCCTTGGCCAGCAGGATGATGCGGTGGCCGTCCGGGAAGATGACATGGTCCACCTGGGGCTTGATCTCATCCCACTGGTAGCCCTCCAAACTGGCGACATCGATCTCGCTATCGAAGTGGCCGATGTTGCACACGATGGCGTTGTGCTTCATGGCGGCCATGTGGTCGTGGGTGATGACCCGCAGGTTGCCGGTGCAGGTCACGAAGATGTCAGCCTGGCTGGCGGCCTCGTCCATGGTGACCACACGGTAGCCCTCCATGGCCGCCTGCAGGGCGCAGATCGGATCGATCTCGGTGACCCAGACCTGGGCGCTGAGGGCGCGCAGGGCCTGGGCGCTGCCCTTGCCCACATCGCCGTAGCCACAGACCACGGCGATCTTGCCCGCGACCATCACGTCGGTCGCCCGCTTGATGGCATCCACCAGGGACTCCCGGCAGCCGTAGAGGTTGTCGAACTTGCTCTTGGTGACGCTGTCGTTGACGTTGATGGCCGGGATCTTGAGATCGCCGCGCTTGGCCATCTCGTAGAGCCGGTGCACGCCGGTGGTGGTCTCCTCGGTCACGCCCTCGATCTTGGCCAGCTGAGCGGCGTACCAGCCCGGATCCTGGGCCAGGCGGCTGCGGATGGATGCAAAGAGCACCCGCGCCTCTTCGCTGTCCGGGTGGTCCAGCACGCTGGCATCCTTTTCGGCCCGGGCGCCCAGGTGCAGGAGCAGGGTGGCGTCGCCGCCGTCGTCGAGGATCATGTTGGCGCCGCCTTCGAAGTCGAAGATGCGGTGCGTGTAGTCCCAGTACTGCTCCAGGGTCTCGCCCTTGATGGCGAAGACCGGGGTGCCACCGGCAGCGATGGCAGCCGCGGCGTGGTCCTGGGTGCTGTAGATGTTGCAGCTGGCCCAGCGCACCTGAGCGCCCAGGGCGGCGAGGGTCTCGATGAGCACCGCCGTCTGGATGGTCATGTGCAGGGACCCGGCGATCCGGGCGTTCTGGAGGGGCTGGCGGTCCGCATATTCCTTGCGGATGGCCATGAGGGCGGGCATCTCGCCCTCAGCGATGGCCATCTCCTTGCGGCCCCAAGGGGCCAGGGACAGGTCAGCAACGGTGAAATCAGTGGCAGCGGTGGTCAAAGGACCTCCTCGAGGGGCCGGAACGGCAAGGTGAACCCACCTCTTCGACCCGGTTCAGGGTTGAGGTGAGCGCCGTTCCTGGAAGGCTGTGTCCGAGCCTCGGATCCCGCACAGCCAATCTGCCGGGTCCTGCAGCGCTCCTCGAACCCTTCCAGAATAAGCGGGCCGGACCCCGCTGTCTGGAGGGTTTTTCAGGGTCCCCTCAAGGTGTCACCTCTGCATTTTTTCTATCGAAAAAATGACAACCGATAAAGAACACCAAACAAAGAAGTTGGTTCATTTTTCGGCATTGTTGTCATTTTTTCGTGACATAAATTTCTCGCAGAGAAATTTATGAATAGCAACTCCAACATTTAACGAATGGCACAACCCTCGATTGGACTGGTCTGCCTGAAAGGAGGCAACCATGTTCAACCCCCTTCCCACCTGCGCCCTGGCCCTTGTGCTGGCGCTTCCCCTCGGCGCCGCCGCCACCGCCCGCTCCCCCCGGGCGCCCCAGCAGCCGGTGAACCTCAACACCGCTACGGTCACCGAGCTGATGCAGCTACCCCGCGTCGGCCAGAAGACCGCCGAGCGCATTGTCGCCTTCCGCAAGCAGCACGGCGGCTTTCAGCGCACGGAGGAGCTGATGAACGTCAAGGGCTTCGGCGAGAAGGCCTACGCCCGCCTGAAGCCCTTCCTGGCCCTCTCTCCCATGGCGCACCCTGCGGCTGCGAAGAAGTAGGGGGCCACGATGCATCATGAGGGTCGTCGTTCCTCCCAGCGGGGCACCTCCCTGCTGGAGCTCACCGCAGGCCTGGCCGTCTCGGCCATCCTCGGGGCCGTGGGCGTCCACCAGTGGGACGCCACCGGCGTCGACCTGCAGGCGGCCCACTTCGAGATCCGGGGCAGCGTGGAGCAGGCCTTCTCGCTGGCTCGGGCCCGGGGCACCAACGTCACCGTGGCCCTGGGCAAGAGGAACGGCGCCGGCGAGCACCTGCCGGTGCTGCTGAGCCGGAGGATCAAGTGGGGGAAGCCTGCCGGCATTCCCCTACCCCCCGGGATGGACACCCCCACGGTGGCTGCCACCACGGGCGAGGCCCACGCCATCATCACGGTCACGCCCCGGGGCACCGCCCTGGCCAGCGCCTGGTTCCTTAACGATGGCCGGGATGCGCTCTGCATGCGCCTCTCGGGGCGGGGGTACCTGCAGGTGCTCCGCTGGCGCCAGGACCGCAAGAAGTGGTCGAGGGCATGATGCCGACCCCCACCGCCGTCCTCCTCGCCCGGGCCGCCCAGGTGGCCGCCCTCCTCCTGCCGGGCTTCCTCAGCCCGGCCCTCCGCCAGGCCAGTCTGGAGCTGCGGACTCGCCTGGAGCTGGCTTTCCGGCTGGCCGCCCTCCACCACCGACCCGTGGTGCTCGAGCCCTCCCGCCGGGCGGGCTCCGGCCAGGTGGCCGTGCGGCTGCCCCGGGGCGTGCGCTGGGGCTGCCCCTCGGCCATCCCCCTCCCGCCCCGGGGCAGCCGC
>Ga0194060_10004145_pt1 | contig 10084 bp, 8 predicted proteins | sample SepL225m_MetaG_FD_163427 | JGI IMG/M metagenome (GOLD analysis project Ga0194060, IMG submission 163427) | Anoxic zone freshwater microbial communities from boreal shield lake in IISD Experimental Lakes Area, Ontario, Canada - Sep2016-L222-5m | ecosystem: Environmental > Aquatic > Freshwater >... | reverse complement strand
GGCCATGGGGGAGGCATCCTTCATCCGGAGGAAGGTCCCTTCCCAGAGTTGGCGGGGCTCCGATTGCCGGCAGACTTCACGGATAGTGACCTCATTGGCCAGGCGCAACGGTCCGTTTACATAGCTAAATATTTCTAAAGGACTTTTCCCCTGTAATTCCGGTGGCAAGGGCTGAAAATCGAGCATTTTTTGATTCAGAAACTTATCGGACAACTGCATCTTGTCGCTGCGGAATTTTTTGCTTCTGATGAGGGAGGGCAGGGTGATGGAGGTTTCATTATCACCGCTGTCACGCGCGACAATCCTGATGTTTGTTGCTTCTCCGCGTGAAACCATCGGCAGGGCAAAATAAGCAAGGTTCGCCGGTTTACCCGCAATCGTGGTCGGATAAGCAGGTGAAAAGGTATTGTTCACCTGTACACCGCTGGTTACGGTCGGTTCCGAGGTGCGGAAGGCTACCAGACAGCAGCCGCCGGGATTGATGATGTTGGTTGAGGTGAGCAGGTATATTTGCGGTGGGATGAGATCAATAGATATGGGTCTTTCGATGGCGGTTTCATTTTTAAACACTGAATAGTCCACGGCAACCACTCTCACCGTGGCTTGGCCATCGTGGAGTTTCAGAGCCGACGTCGCTACACTCAGGGAAAGTTTTTTTTGCTGGATGCCTTTTTTCGGGAAGGCTTCAATGGCCAGAAGGTGGGACTTGTTATCCTGAATAATGGCTGCCGAAATGGTGCGCAGCCCCGCTTTACTGTCGGAAAAAGTAATATTGATGGTCTTTTGACGGCCTATCGCCCTTAAGTCTTCGCCGAACTGTATCGTCGGCTTTTCTCGTTCTCCCAGAGTGGAAAAAAACCACCATCCCCCGCCCAGCAGGAAGATTACGCAAAATAGGATTGACGTGATATACATTCTTAAGCTTTTCATATTTCGCCTCAAGTAATTTTATAACAAGGTCCGACGACCCCTATAATTAAAAATTTGCTCATACGCAAGGTAAAGTTCCCTAGATTCCCGATTACAGGATATCCTTACCCGTGGTTGTCAGGCTGAGACGGCCATGCTTTACCCCCCGGGCGCTGGTCAGTTGATCGCTGATTTTTTTTATGTCTTGTCCTCTGCCGCGGACAATCAGAACTTCCAGACAATTTTCATCGTCAAGATGGATATGGGTCGTGGAAATGATGGATTCGTAATGCCGATGCTGCAGCTGAGTGAGGAGATCGGAAAGTTCACGGGTATGACTGTTATAAACCAGGGTAATGGTACCAATGGTTTCCTGGGATGCCGATTCCCATTCTGTCTGAACCAGACTATCGCGTATCAGGTAACGGATAGCTTCGGAGCGGTTTGTAAAGCCCTTGCCGGCGATAATTTGGTCAAATTTGCTTAAGAGTTCATCATCGATGGATACGCCAAAACGGGTGAGCTCCATTTCTCCTCCTTTGCAAGAAAAAGACTATTCATTATATCACTGTTTCGACTAAGCATTTGTCATAGTTAAGTAAAAAAATAAAGCTGATTTTTCCGTTGGTTTGCCATCTTTCAGTACAAAAGTTTCTTGACCCAGGAATGATATCGTGTTACGAACAACAAGAAAGGTGGCACAAATAGTAGCCACCGACGGGAAAGGAGAGATTGGCAGCATGCGTTATGTAATCAAGGGGCTTGTTGTGAGTGCAATGTTATTGATGCACACGATTGCCTGGGGGGCACATCCGCTCATCACGGATGATGCTGGTACGCAGGGGAAGGGAAAGTTTCAGCTTGAGGTGAATGGTCAGTATGACTCGGACAAGGAAACAGAAAATGGCGTCTCCTTGGAATCAACGGGCGGTCAGGTGGCGACTACCCTGTCTTATGGCGTAATGGAGAGTGCCGATCTTGTCCTGAGCTTGCCCTATCAGTGGGCCAAGGCTAAAGAAGACGGAGTAAGGGTCTACGATGAAAAGGGAGTCTCGGACACAACCTTGGAGGCCAAGTGGCGGTTCTTCGAGAAAGACGGGCTGAGCCTGGCGCTGAAGCCGGGTGTGAGCATCCCGACGGGGAACGACGAAAAGGGGCTCGGTGCCGGGAAAATGGGATACCATGTTTTCTTCATCGGTTCGAAGGAAGCCGCACCCTGGGCGTTCCATGTGAATGTTGGCTACATCGGCAATGAGAACAAGGTTGATGAAGAGAAAAATATCTGGCATGCCTCCCTCGCCACTACCTATGAGGTCATGAAGAACCTGAAGGTTGTGGGGAATGTGGGCATCGAGCGGAATCCCGGCAGGACCGCGGATCGCGATCCTGCCTTTGTCATCAGCGGTGTTATATACTCCGTGGCCGAAAGTTTTGATATCGACGGCGGTGTGAAGTATGGATTGACGTCTTCCGAGAATGATTGGTCACTCATGGCGGGTATGGCGTTTAGGTTTTAATACACGAGATTAGTTCTTTACGCTATATTCAATGCAGGAGGATCGACTATGCACATGGCAGACGCTTTACTCTCCCCCGCCGTGGGGACAACATTTTGGGCCGGAACAGCAGCGGTCAGCTGCTATGCATCGCAGAAACTGAAGAAGCAGATCGATGACAAGATGGTGCCCTTGATGGGAGTTCTCGGCGCCTTTATTTTCGCTGCCCAGATGATAAATTTTACGATCCCCGGGACGGGGTCAAGCGGACACTTGGGAGGCGGGATGATTCTCACCATCATCCTCGGTCCCTACGCGGCCTTTCTCGTCATGGCATCGGTTCTGACTGTCCAAGCGCTCTTCTTCGCCGATGGCGGACTTCTTGCGTTGGGCTGTAATATTTGGAATCTGGGCTTCTATCCCTGCTTCTTGGTCTATCCGCTGATCTACAAGCCGCTGATAGGAAACAGCCAGAGTCCGGGACGTATTATTGCTGTATCGATTGTGAGCGCCATTACGGCCCTGCAGCTCGGCGCTTTTTCCGTCGTTATGGAAACGTTTCTGTCCGGTAAGAGTGAATTGCCCTTCAGCACCTTTGTACTGATGATGCAGCCTATCCACCTGGCGATAGGCATTGTGGAAGGTTTTGTGACCGCTGGCGTTATTAACTATGTGCACAGCGCCCGCCCCGAACTCCTCGACAGCATCGCCTTATCCAGGCCTCTGGCTGCTGAGGTGTCGCTGAAGAAGATTTTAATTACGTTTGCAGTATTGATAGTCATAACGGGCGGAGCGCTCTCCTGGTTCGCTTCCACTAACCCTGACGGCCTGGAATGGTCCATTGAGAAGGTCACCGGCAAGGGCGAATTGCCGGAACAAGAGCACGGAGTTGTCGCCGTCCTGAAGGGCTTCCAGGAAAAGACGGCCTTCCTGCCCGATTATGGTTTCAAGCCGGCGGGGAATGAGGCGAAGAAGGAAGAAGCAACCCCTTCCTGGCCGGGGATTGAAGCGGGCACTTCGGTCGCTGGCATCGTAGGCGCAGCGATCGTCCTCTGCACAATCATGCTCATTGGTCTGGGAATCAGGGTTTTCCGGCGAAGACAGGATGAGCGTTGAGGAACTAACCCCGACAGGAAAGTGTGTTCGCTTTCTTGCCGGGGGTTATGGTAAGGGTTCTCATCAGCATCCTGAGCATCCTCGGAACGGACCAATGACCTTTGACGAAAAATACTTCAATATCGGCCACCTTGACCGGATCTCCTATCAGGATACCTGCGTGCATCGGCTTGATCCGCGAGTCAAGGTTATCGCAACGATGCTTTTTCTCATCACCGTCGTTTCCTTTCCCAAGTACGAGGTCGTGGCGCTGTTCCCGTTCTTCTTGTTTCCCGTGCTGCTCATGACCATCGGTGAAATCCCCATCCTATTTATTGTCAAGAAAGTCCTGCTTGTGTCGCCTTTTGCCGTCTTCATTGGAATATTCAATCCCTTTTTGGACACCAGGACGGCCGCGGTCATTGCCGGAATCCCGGTATCGGCCGGCTGGATTTCCTTTGTCGCGATTATGCTAAAATTTTCACTCACCATCAGCGCTGCGATTCTGCTCATCGCGACAACCTCGTTTCCCGGTGTCTGCCATGCCCTCCGGCAGCTTGGTTTCCCCTCGCTCTTTACTGCGCAGCTCCTCTTTCTGTACCGCTACCTCTTTGTGCTCATGGAAGAGTCGATGCGGATCATCCGCGCCCGGGACATGCGGTCATTTGGCAAGCGCGGTACGGGGGTAAAAGTTGTCGTGCGTCTCATCGGCATCCTCTTTCTCAGAACGGTGGATCGTGCCGAACGCATCTACTACGCCATGCTTTCCCGGGGGTTTCAGGGAGACATTCTAAGCCTCAAACAATCCCACCTTAGGACGAGTGATTTGGCGTTCATGGCGGTGACAATCGCCTTGCTTACGGTCTTTCGTTTTTTCCGCGTCACCGAACAGATTGGCAGCTTTGCCCAGGAGCTTTTGCGATGAGCCACCACCTTGTGGAGTTCAAAAACGTATTTTTCCGCTATCCCGATGGGACGGAGGCACTCAAAGGAATCAGTTTCCGGATTACCCATGGTGAGTCAGTTGGCATCGTCGGCGCCAACGGAGCTGGCAAATCAACCCTGCTCCTGCACATGAACGGCTACCTGATGCCAACGTCGGGCACCGTGACCATCAGCGATCTTTCTCTTACCAAGAAGACGAGGCAAGACATCAGGAGGAAGGTCGGGATCGTTTTCCAGAATCCCGATGACCAGCTATTCATGCCTACGGTGTTTGACGATGTTGCCTTCGGCCCCCTGAACCTCGGCATGGACGAGACACATGTACGGGAACGGGTCCACGAGGCCTTGCGCCTCGTGAATAGTCTTGATCTGTGCAATAAACCGCCCCATCACCTTTCGGGTGGACAGAAGAGCGCTGTTGCCATTGCTGCGGTTATCTCCATGGAACCGGACATCCTCGTCATGGATGAGCCGGCCGCTAATCTTGACCCGAAGTCGCGGCGCTCGCTCATCACCTTGCTCAAGACCTTTGCCCATTCCAAGATCGTCGCCTCGCACGATCTTGACCTGATTCTGGATGTCTGTCAACGCTGCATCGTCATCAAAGACGGCGCCGTTGTTGCCGATGGCCCGGCAGATGAGATTCTTGCCAACAAGATATTGCTGGAGGAAAATAATTTGGAGCTGCCCCTGTCCCGCCAAAACATCAAAACACCTTGAGAAATTTCACCAGAAGCAGGACTAACAAGAAAATCAGATAGAACCTCAAGAAATATAACGCGATCTTCGTCGTTCTCGTCATCTCTATGCGCGGCATGTTACTCTCCTTCCTACTACTGTACGCGGGCTTCGGCGCCCTTCATAATATCATTATACCGGATAATGCCCAACAGAGCATCGTCGTTGTCGACGATAGGCAACATGCGGTAGTGATACTTGACAAATATCTCTTCCAGATCATCCATCACATCATCTTCTGCGGCAGTCACCACGGGTGAAACCATTATTTCATCGAGTGTCAGATGATCGGCGGCAAGCAACAGCTCCCGGACATCGACAACACCGAGCAGGGTGTGGCCAACATCGTTGACAATGTAGAGGTAGGAAATGCTGCCCGGTTCCAGTTGGGAAAGGCGAATAGCCTTGAGCGCTTCACCGACAAGGGTTTCCTTACTCATCGCTAAATAGTCTGTCGACATCATGCCTCCGGCCGACGCTTCCCGTTCCGACAGGATCGACTTGAGGCGTTCCGCCTGATCGGCAGGAAGGAGCGTCATCAATTCCGAGGCATTGTCGTGGGGCAGGATCGAAAATAACCCCGCCAGTTGCGGGATGGTCATTTCAGAGAAAATCGTGCGCGCCCGCCCTCGCCGGAGGTTGGCAATGATCTTGCGCTGTGTTCGCGGTTCCGCTTCCGACAGGGTTTCGGCAGCTTTTTCCGAGTCAAGAGCGGAAAAAAGAGCCTGCTGCTCCTCGCCGGGAAGTTCTTCGAGCATGTCGGCCAGATCTTCACTGGGAAGTTCTTTGATTTGTTCCCGCGTTACCGACAAGGCCACTTTGTCGGTTTTGATGGTGTCTTCCACCGACAGGGGCTGTACGTATTTCCAGGAGATGAAATTAGTGTTGATCCATCTGAGACGGCCGAGCCCCAGGCGTCTCAGAAAACCGCCGAAGGCAATATCCACATGCACCAGGAGTAGCCGTCCCCTGGCTTCCAGGAGGTGAACGTCATTGACGACTTCCACGCGCCGGCCATCCATATCGACAATCGTGCGCCCCATCAGATGCTGGTCGAGCAGTATCCACCCGGGCTGATCGACAAAAGGCGGATACGTCGGGCCCGGCTCGGGAGGGCGAACAAAAATAGCGTCTTCCTCCAGCCGAATGACTCTCTCCCAGGGGATGAAGGTGGTGGGTTTGCCCCAGCCATGCTCCAGGTAAATTCCAACCACTTCCGGGTAGGGTTCGCTCACGGCAAAGACCAGATCCGTCAGTTTGCCGATCCGGGTCTTGAAATTGCCGATGCAGACCGGGCGCTTGAGCAATTCCGAAAAGTAGATGAACCGGTAGTGATCAATGCCCGGTGGCAAATCGGGTACTTTGATTTTATAATTAGTCTCTGCCATGGTTCAATCCCCCTGACTATTTAAAAAGGTCCGGGAAAAGGGTCCCGACACCCATCAACGATGACATGATGACAACAAAAAAAACAATCCCCCAGTTCATGATGTTCTGCCAGCGGGTGTTGGTATGCTCGCCCATGAGCGGTTTGTCGTTCAGGAGCAGTAGGAGGAATACCAGCGCCGAGGGCAGCAGGGTGACGGCAACCACCTGAACAAACATGGTAATCGTCACAAGAGGCGCTCCGGGTATCAATACAACGGCGCCGGAGCTCAGCAGCATCCCGAGGTAGACGACATAGAACCAGGGAGCGTCCTTGACCTTTTTATTCAGGGTGTGGGCCCAGCCAAAGACCTCGCCCACGGCCCAGGAGGTGGCCAGAGAAATGCAGAGCGCCCCCAGGAAGCCGGCGTCGAAAAGCCCGATGGCAAAGAGTTTGCGCGCCCAGACTCCCTCAGCCGCAGGGAGGAGCGGGACAATGGCTTCAGCCGTCTGTTTGGCGTCTTCAATGGCAATAGGTGGATGGTGGTAATAGAATGCCGCCGCCGTCACAATAATGATGAAGACGGCCACCAAACAGGTGAAAAACGAACCGACCAGGGTTTCCAGGGTCCCGTATTTAATGTCGTGGATGTCGAGCCCCTTATCCACCACGGCGCTCTGCTGAAAGAACAGCATCCAGGGGGCGATCGTGGTGCCGATATTGGCCAGGATGATAAAGATCAGATCCATGTTGAAACCACTTAAGGCAGGATGGTAGAAGCCCTGGAAGACTTCGCCCCAGCCCGGTGCGGTGGGCGTGTCCATCGCCCAGAAGGCGGCGGGTATATAGACGAGATTGAAACCGCAAAAAAACAGCGTCATCTTCTCAAATGTCCAATATCGGCCGGACACCACAACCCCGAAAAGGATGAGCGTAACGAACAAAACAGTTATCCAGGCCGGCACACCGAAGAGGCTCATGGCCGCTGTCATGCCGACATATTCCGTTACCAGCGTGAGCCAGTTGGTGATTGCCAGATCGATGATGGAAAACCAGCCCCAGAAAGGGCCGAATCCGTCAAAGATGGCCTCGGCATGACCGCGCTTGGTGACGGCTCCCAGGCGCACCGTCATTTCCTGGACATAATAGGCCATGGGGAAAAGAATAATAAAAATCCACAGCAGGGAAAAACCGTATTTGGAGCCCGTGACCGCATAAGTCGAAATACCGCCGGCATCGTTATCGGCTACCATGACGATAATTCCCGGTCCGAGAACGGACAGGAATATGAGCAGCTGATGGCGCAGGCGATTCAGCTGATGGATGCTCTTGCTGATCCAGTACATAACGGTTCAACCTCCACAAGGCGGAGAAGCACTGTCGGCAGAGCTTCTCTCTCTTTAAAAAAGTAAGGCATTAAATTTGTGGTTAAGGTTGATGATAGCGATGTGATGCTGGGCAGGAAATCCGGCTAAGAAAAAAGTCCGGAAAAAACCCGCCTATGGATTAGCGAAAAGGATAGGGTACTATTTCCGGAAGGGGTGCATTTATTTCTTTCGCCGGGAGCCACGGCCAGGCAATCATATTTCTATAACAACCGGGGGGTTCCATATATAGCTTATCTATCTCCAGAAAGATCTCCATCCTATGATGATGGGCGTTTAGTTTGAAGTCGTCTAAAGGAATAATAGTGCCTTGTCAAGGAATTTATCAACTTTTTTATCGGAATGGCCCCCTGATTTTCGTGTAAGATGCTTTGTGCCATGATGCTCTGGATGCCTTTTCATTCTTCATGGTTAGGTGTTGCCGGGCAGGAGAATAATCTTGATATTGTGTGCTCTTGTTGTTATGCTTACCGATAAAGCCATGGATGGCCGTGGCAGCAGCAGGAAAAGCGGAAGGAAGCAGAGAGATGTTGGCAGCCAGCAAGATTGTTTTGGGAGTCACCGGAGGCATCGCCGCTTACAAAGCAGCCGCTCTGACGAGGTTGCTGGTTAAGCAGGGAGCACTGGTGAAGGTGATCATGACCGACCATGCCCGGGAATTCATCACCCCGCTCACCTTGCAGACCCTCTCCGGCCATCCCGTTGCCAGCGAAATGTTTGCCCCCTGGCAGGATGACGGGATGGCGCATATTTCCCTGGCTGATTATGCCGACATCATGGTTATTGCGCCTGCCACGGCCAACATTCTCGGCAAGATTGCCGGCGGTCTGGCCGATGATCTGTTGACCACGACAATCATGGCCACCAAAGCCCCGGTGCTCCTGTGCCCGGCCATGAATGCCAATATGCTGTCCCAGGCGTCGGTCCGGGAGAACATGGAAAAACTGGCAGCGCGGGGATATTTCGTGCTGGCGCCGGCCTATGGCGGCTTGGCTTGTAAGACAGAGGGCGCCGGTCGCCTGCCGGAGATCGAAGACATTGTTGAAGAGATCGAAACGATGTTAACGGTCAAGGACCTAACCGGCGAAAACATACTGGTCACGGCCGGGCCGACGCGGGAGCCGCTTGACCCGGTCAGATTCATTACCAATTACTCCTCCGGCAAGATGGGGTATGCACTGGCCATTGCTGCGAAGCGCCGTGGCGCCGACGTCACTTTGGTGAGTGGGCCTTCGGCTCTCACCTTTCCGCAGGGAGTGAAATGTATCGGCGTCTCAACAGCGGTTGAGATGCGCGATGCCGTGCTGGAGCATTATGCACAGGCCACTGTCGTCATTAAAGCGGCGGCGGTTGCCGATTATCGACCCGCCGTGTGCGCCGCAAACAAAATAAAAAAGCGGGATGACAAGCTGTCCCTCCTGTTGGAGAGAAATCCGGACATCATCGCCGAGTTGGGCAAGAACAAAGGCAACCGGCTATTGATCGGTTTTGCCATGGAAACAGAAGACCTCATAGCAAACGCGACGAGCAAGATGTTGAAAAAAAATATGGATTACATCGTGGCCAATTCGATTGCCAGGGACGGCGCCGGCTTTCAGTGCGATACCAACATCGTTACCATTATCAGCCGGGATGGGATGAGCGAAGACCTGCCCCTGCTGGATAAAATGCAGGTGGCCGACAGGATTCTGGACAAGATAAGGGGCCGACGGCAGCAGATATAAAATAGTGCAGGGGGTAAGCCGCTCATGGTGAGCGTGAGCTTGCCGAACAGTAGAACCATGAATGACTGCCCTTCGACAAGCATGTCCTGAGCAATGTCGAAGGGCTCAGGGCGAGCGGATTTGGAAAAAATGTGATCGAGGAAGAACTGAAATCTGAATTGGCAAGCCTGCTTCATGACCTGCAAACCCGCATCCAGTGGAGTCAGGAAACCGGGCAGCCGCAGCCTTTTACGCATCGGAAGGGCAAAGAGCAGACGGCCTTAGCCCCGGAAAAGAGTGATCCTGCACCAGGAGAGAGGCTAGGCAGTCTGGAAGTAATCCGGGAAGAGATGGGCGACTGTCAGCGCTGTTCCCTGGGAGGCCTGAGAAAGAATCTGGTTTTTGGCGTCGGCAATCCCCGGGCGGATCTGGTTTTTGTCGGCGAGG
>Ga0194060_10004144_pt1 | contig 10084 bp, 8 predicted proteins | sample SepL225m_MetaG_FD_163427 | JGI IMG/M metagenome (GOLD analysis project Ga0194060, IMG submission 163427) | Anoxic zone freshwater microbial communities from boreal shield lake in IISD Experimental Lakes Area, Ontario, Canada - Sep2016-L222-5m | ecosystem: Environmental > Aquatic > Freshwater >... | reverse complement strand
GAAAATATATTTAATGATTTGTTTGGCATCTTCTAAAGCTAATTGTGGATGCGGAGTCATTGGAATTGCACCCCATACACCACTTCCGCCTTTTAACACTTTACCAGCTAGTAATTCAATATTTGCTTCGGTATGTTCGTATTTTGCAGACACATCTTTATAAGCGGGCCCTATTAATTTTGCATCGGTTTTATGACAAGTTAAGCAGTCTGATTTTGCAACCAATGCCAAACCTTTTTTGTAATCGGGGTTAGCGCTTAAGTCGGCTACTGGCGCTGGTGCTGGGGCTGCTGCTGGACTTAGTGTTGCTGCTTCCTTTTTTTCATTACTATTGTTGCTACTACATGCGCCAATCAATACTACAAGTCCGATGGCTAAAAGATACTTTTTCAATTCAGATAGATTTTATATTAAAAAAATAAAGTTATTAATGAATTCCCAAAATGCTCCGATTAAATTCTTCATTCGAACCGGTACTAGCAAAATCATCAAATGCTTTTTCTGTTACACGAATAATATGGTTTTTGATAAAAGGTGCTCCTTCTGCTGCGCCTGCTTCTGGATGTTTGATGGCACATTCCCATTCCATCACCGCCCATCCCTTATAATTATAGCCAGCTAATTTGCTAAAGATAGATTTAAAATCAACTTGACCATCTCCTAATGAACGGAAACGTCCTGCCCGATTAATCCAGCTTTGATAACCACCGTAAACCCCTTGTTTACCTGTTGGATTAAACTCAGCATCTTTTACATGAAACATTTTAATACGCTCATGATAAAAATCGATGTATGACAAATAATCTAAACACTGTAAAACAAAATGCGAAGGATCGTATAATAAATTAGCACGCGGATGGTTGTTTACTTTTTCTAAAAACATTTCGTAACTAATGCCATCGTGCAAATCTTCGCCAGGATGAATTTCGTAACAAAGATCTACGCCATTTTCATCAAACGTATTTAAAATCGGTAACCATCGTTTGGCTAATTCTGTGAATCCTGTTTCTACTAAACCTGCTGGTCTTTGTGGCCAAGGATAAACAGTATGCCATAACAGTGCTCCGCTGAAAGTAGCGTGTGCATTGAGTCCTAAGTTTTTAGATGCTTTTGCAGCATAGTTTAATTGTTGCACCGCCCAGGCAGTTCGGGCAGTTGGATTGTTTCTAACTTCTTCGGGTGCAAATCCATCAAACAAGGCATCGTATGCAGGATTTACTGCTACAAGTTGTCCTTGCAAATGCGTTGACAATTCTGTAATTTCCATGCCAGCAGCTTGCACGATTCCTTTAATTTCATCGGCATAAGTTTTGCTTTCTGCTGCTTTTTTTAAATCGATACAACGTGGATCCCAACTAGGAATTTGAACGCCTTCAAAGCCCAAGCTTTTAGCCCATGCACAAATAGTATCTAAAGAATTAAATGGAGCGGTATCGCCCATAAATTGCGCTAAAAAAATAGCAGGTCCTTTTATGTTTGTCATAGAATTTTTTTAAAAGAAATTTGTTGAAAAATTATACTTGGTATGCTGTCCATTTAAGTTCTGATTGTGCAGATGCTACAACATTGTCTATAAATGCCATACCTCTTACCCCATCAGCTACATTAGGAAAATCCAGTGCTTCAGAACTTGGTGTAGTGCCGTCAATTTTTGCAGACAATGTTTGGGCAAAACTATGGTAGATATTTGCGAAGGCTTCTATATAACCTTCTGGATGCCCTCCGGGAGTTCTACTGTTTTTAATAGCGTAGCTACTTAAACGGTCGCCATAGTTTCCGCCAGCACGTAAAATTTGTGTAGGTGCATCTAACCATTTAACTAATAAAGTATTGGGTTCGTGTTGTGCCCATTCAATACCGCCTTTTTCGCCGTATACCCTAATTTTTAATGCATTCTCTTCTCCAGCTGCAACTTGCGATGCCATTAATACACCAGCAGCGCCGTTATTGAATTTTAATAGAACGCCACCGTCATCGTCTAATAATCGGCCAGGCACCATAATATTTAAGTCGGCACACAAATGGGTAATTTCTAAACCAGTAATATATTCTGCAAGGTGTGCTGCATGTGTGCCAATATCACCCATACAACCGCATTTACCGCTTTTTGTAGGATCTGTTCTCCAAGCCGCTTGCGCATTGCCTTCTTTTTCAGATAAATTGCTTAGCCAACCTTGTGGATACTCTACCCATACTTTTCTAATCTTTCCAAGTACGCCATCCGAAACCATTGCGCGTGCTTGTTTTACCAAAGGATATCCCGCATACGTATGTGTTAAGCAAAGAATTAAACCTGTTTCTTCCACTTTCTTTTGTAATTGTTTGGCTTCGTCTAAAGTAAAGGTCATTGGCTTTTCAATTACCACATGAAACCCATGCTCTAAAGCCATCATAGCAGGAGCGAAGTGTGCAAAATTGGGTGTTACAATGGTTACAAAATCAATGCGCTCATTGGCAGGTAATGCAGCTTCCTTGGTAATCATTTCTTCATAATTCAAATAAGTTCTATCTGCAGGAAGGAACAACATTTTTCCAGAAGCAATGGCATTTTCAGGATTGGTACTGAGTGCGCCAGCAGATACTTCTATCAATCCATCCATATTGGCAGCAAATCGGTGGATGGCTCCAATAAAGGCATCTTTGCCTCCTCCTATCATGCCCATTCTAAGTTTTCTATTCATCTCTGGTTACTTTATTATTTTAGTAAAATTTATTCATTATTTTAGGTGTCAATTAGCGTCAATTACTATTCTGGCATAAAGCTGACGAAAAAAAAATAATTATCGGCTAATTTTTATCAACGAAGTTTTAAAAATAAAAAATTACATTTAACTTCTAAACTTTTCTTTTAAACGCTAACGACATGCAAATAAATCCACAACGTAGTCAATTATTTGTTGCCAGCTGCCCAGCGCTTTTGGTAACTGCTTTATCTTTTGAAATTAGGGCCGGCATTTTAGGGAGGCTAGGTACTGATTTTCAACTCAGTGCTGGTCAATTAGGCACAATTTCCGCTACTGCATCAGCGGCTTAAAAGAATTTTTATTTGATATTAATTTATAAAAAATGCCAAACAAACCAAGCAGAAGAACTGCTATTAAAAATATTTTCACAGGCTCCGCGGCACTAGCTGCTGGCGCAAGTTTATCATCTTTTACCAGTGATATGAAACCAAGTAATCCGCCATTAAAAGGAAATATTAATCATTCTGTTTGCCGTTGGTGTTATAATGATATTCCATTAGAACAATTATGCGCTGCTTCTCAAGAAATTGGTTTGGTAGGAATGGATTTGGTGGGTCCTAAAGACTGGCCAACACTCAAAAAATACAACCTAATTTCTACCATGTGCAATGGCGCTGAAATTGGCCTTACCAAAGGATGGAACGACAAACAGTACCATGCCAAACTAATTAGTAGTTACACAGAACATATTGACCTTGTTGCAAAAGCAGGATACACCAATTTGTTTTGTGCAAGTGGTAATAGAAATGGAATGGATGACGAAACTGGTTTGCAAAATTGTGCCGAAGGTTTAAAGCAAATTATGGCACAAGCCGAAAAAAATGGGGTAATCATTGTAATGGAATTACTCAATAGCAAAAAAGACCACAAAGATTATATGTGTGATCATTCTGCTTGGGGTGTGGAACTTTGTAAAAGAATAGGCTCTCCTAATTTTAAATTGTTGTACGATATCTATCATATGCAAATTGATGAAGGAGATGTAATAAGTACTATTCGTTCGTACAATCCTTATTTTGGTCACTACCATACTGGCGGCGTTCCGGGTAGAAATGAAATTGATGAAACCCAAGAACTATATTATCCTGCAATTATGAAAGCAATTCATGCTACTGGTTTTAAAGGCTATGTGGCGCAGGAATTCATTCCTAAAGCAGTTGATAAAATAGATTCATTGCGTAAGGCAATTCAAATTTGTGATATTTAATAAATAAAACTCTATCAATAATGGCTGAACAAACATATGATGCAATTGTAGTGGGTTCTGGTATCAGCGGTGGCTGGGCTGCAAAAGAATTAACCGAGAAAGGATTGAAAGTATTGATGCTTGAAAGAGGGCGCAATATTGAACACATTAAAGACTACGTTTCTGCTAATAAAGAAGCTTGGGATTTTCCACACCGTGGTAAAAGAACCCAACAGATGATTAAGGATTATCCTAATTTAAAAAGAGACTATCCTTTAAACGAAATGAACCTCGACTTTTGGTGCAAGGATACCGAACATCCTTATACAGAAGTAAAACCATTTTATTGGTTTCGCGGATACCATGTTGGTGGAAAATCACTGACTTGGGGCCGTCAAAGTTATCGTTGGAGTGATACCGATTTTGAAGCCAATGCCAAAGATGGTCATGGCGTTGATTGGGCAGTTCGTTACAAAGACATTGCGCCTTGGTACGACCATGTAGAAAAATTTGCGGGTATTAGTGGTAATAAAGATGGCTTGGCTGTTTTGCCTGACGGACAATTTTTACCTCCAATGGATATGACTTGCGTGGAGAAAGATGTTGCTGCCAGAATTAAAGCACATTACAAAGGAGAGAGAAGTATGATTATTGGTCGTACGGCTAATTTAACCGTTCCACACGAAGGAAGAACTAATTGTCAGTTTAGAAATAAATGCTGGCTCGGTTGTCAGTTCGGCGGATATTTTAGTACGCAATCTTCTACACTTCCTGCGGCAGAAAAAACAGGAAATTTAACGCTGCGTCCTTTTTCAATTGTTACAAAAGTGTTGTACGATAAAGACAAAAAAAGAGCAACAGGCGTTGAAGTATTGGATTCAGAAACCAACCAAACCATTGAATATAAATCGAAAATCGTTTTCTTAAATGCAGGTACATTAAATACGTCTTGGATTTTAATGAATTCTGCAACCGATGTTTGGCCTGAAGGTTTGGGTAGCAGCAGCGGAGAGTTAGGACATAATTTAATGGATCACCATTTAGGTAATGGCGCTAGTGGAAAAGTAGACGGCTACGAAGACAAATATTATTTTGGAAGAAGGGCCAATGGTATTTATGTACCAAGGTATCGTAACTACGGAAATGATAAACGCGATTATGTAAGAGGATTTGGATTCCAAGGTGGTGGTAGCAGACAAACCGGTGGTCATGCCATTGCAGAATATAGCATAGGTGCAGAGTTTAAAGATGCTATGACAGAGCCAGGTGGTTGGACAATGAATCTTGGTGGATTTGGAGAAATGTTGCCTTATCACGAGAATAAAATATCCATCGATAAAAATAAAAAAGACAAATTTGGCATGCATGTTTTGTCGATTGATTGCGAATTAAAAGACAATGAATTAAAAATGCGCAAGGATATTGTTGCAGATGCAGTTGAAATGTTAGAAGCGGCTGGTGTAAAAGATATCAAAGCGCGCGAAGGCGATGGTACTCCGGGAAAAGGTATTCACGAAATGGGTACTGCACGTATGGGTAAAGAGGCTAAAACATCGGTAGTGAATAGTCATAACCAAGTTTGGGATGCACCAAATGTATTTGTTACAGATGGCGCTTTCATGACTTCTGCATCTTGTGTAAATCCATCTTTAACGTATATGGCATTTACTGCTAGAGCTGCTGCATTTGCAGTGGAAGAATTGAAAAAACAAAACTTATAATTCGTTCAGAAAAGTATTATAAATTATTTTAAAAATAAATTGAATGAACAGAAGAGAAGCCATTTCAAGTGTTGCCTTATTAATGGGCGGAACACTTTTAGGCGCAGAAGCATTTATGTCTGGCTGTAAACTCAGCGATAAAGGCGGTGCAACAAGTATCAAGTTTACACTCGACCATATTAATTTTTTAAATGAAATGGCAGAAACTATTCTACCTGCTACTGCAACTCCTGGTGCAAAGGATGCTAAAGTAGGAGAATTTATGAGCGTGTACGTTACAGACTGTTATGAAAATAAAGACCAAATTATTTTCATGGAAGGGATTAAAAAATTAGACGAGGCTAGTGCTAAATTTTCGGGCAAAACATTTTTAAATAGTACCCCACAACAAAGACACGAAGTATTAGTGGCCCTTGATACAGAAGCCAAAGCCTATCAAAAAACAAAAAAAGAAACGGATCCAACGCATTATTTTAAAATGATGAAAGAGTTAACCCTATTGGGCTTTTTCACTTCTGAAATTGGCGCTACCAAAGCCTTGCGCTATGTAGCCGTTCCTGGAAAATACGAAGGCTGTATTCCTTATAACAAAGGAGACAAAGCTTGGGCTACCTAGATTAAATACTGTTAGAAAACTATTTACTTAAGAACTTTAAAATTTGTTTGTATGCAAAATAATCGCCGTGATTTTTTAAAAATGAGTGCTTTTGCAGCAGCAGGAATGTCTTTGCCTTTTGCAGGAAACAGCCTATTCGCTGCTAATAAATTGCCTGCTTTTGGGTTGCAATTGTGGACGGTTAAAGAAGATATGTTAGCAGATCCAAAAGGAACACTTAAAAAAATCGCGTCTTTTGGTTACAAACAAATTGAAAGTTTTGAAGGTGATAAAGGTATTTTTTGGGGAATGGGCAATAAAGACTTTAAAAAATACATGGATGATTTGGGTATGACTATTATTTCATCTCATTGTAATATACAGTCAGATTTTGAACGTAAAGCAGCAGAAGCCGCAGCCATTGGCATGAAGTATTTGATTTGCCCTTCCAAAGGACCGCAACCTAATATTGATGCATTTAAAAAGTTTGCAGACGAGTTTAATAAATGCGGAAAAATAACAAAAGCAAATGGCCTTCGATTTGCGTATCATAACCATGATTATCCTTTCAAAGCCGTGAATGGGCAAATTCCACAAGACGTGATGATGGATAATACCGACAAGGATTTAGTAGATTTTGAAATGGATATTTATTGGGTGGTTGCAGCTGGTGCAGATCCATTAGCGTATTTTAAAAAATATCCTAACCGATTCCGTTTGTGTCATGTTAAAGACCAAGCAATTACTAAAGATGGTCATGAGTCTTGCCATTTAGGTAAAGGCGTAATTGATTTTAAGAAAATATTAAAAGCGGGCACCGATAGCGGTTTGAAATATTATGTGGTTGAGCAAGAAGCTTTCACCGGTTCAAATCCAATAGATAGCGCTAAAATTGACGCAACTTATTTGAAGAATTTTAGCATGTAATGCTTTTCAATTAGAGTCCTAATACTTTAAAGAGTCCTTCGTATTCTGGATTGTTAGGCTGATTATTTTTTAATACCCTTGCGTATTCAATGGCTTTGCTTGCTTGTTTGTTTTGTACATACACATAGGCAAGTGCGTAATTGATTTTTTCGTCGGTAGGATTTATTTTGAATCCTTGTAATAAAACTTCAATGGCTTTTTTTGCTTGACTATTTTGTTGCAACAATAGTCCGTAATTATAATACACACTTGGGTTAAGCGATTTAAGTTGATAGGCTTTATCAAAAGACTCTAATGAATGTTTGTTGTCTTTTAGTTCGCTATACAATAAAGCAATATTATACCAGGCTGTTTCATTTTTTGGATCGGTATGAATGGCCATTTTTAAAATGTCTAGTGCTGCATTATTTTTTCCTTGCGTACTATAGGCAACCGCCAATTGCAATCGTGCAAGATTGGCTAGACTATCTTTTTGTATGGCTCTTAAATAGAATTTTTCTGCTGCAGGAAAATTCTCGTTTTGTTGGTAAAAATCGCCAATCGCAATATTGCCATGTGCAAAATCTGCTTGATACAATAAACTTTTTTCTTGTTCGCCTTTTGCATTTTGATAGGCGCTTAAATATTGCTCGGGTACCCCATTTTTTCCAAAACTATTTACTAGGGCAGCAGCGGCAATACGCACAGCCCTTACTTTGTCGTTGAGTAATGCAGCAACCGTATTTTTATCTTGAATTTCATTGCTAAATGCCAATAAACTTCTTAGTGCTTCGTATTTAATTTGGGCGTCATTATTTTTTAATGCATCGAGTAGGGTATTCAAACTAGTTACTGTGTGAATACTTCCCAAATAATTAATAGCAGTGGCTTTAATAATTTTTGGCACCGAAGTGTCGGCCCATAATTTTAATAAATGCGCTTCGCTTTTTTCATTGAGTTGACTACCCGGAATAAGGTCTTCTGCAAAATGGTATTTGCGTTTTGGGCCATACCATTTTACAACAGCGTCTGCAGCCCATTTAGCTGTTTTTTCTTTGTGGCAATTGGTACAAGCATTTGGTGTAGCGTATTGCACAGATAAGTCGGGTCGGGGAACGCGAAATGAATGGTCGTATCTTACATCATTACCCATATAAATTTTACTTGGGGCATGACAGTTTTTGCATTCGGCACCTGCAGTATTGGTGGTATGAAAATGGTGCGATGGCGAATCATATGTTTTTGCATGACAGCTAATACAAGTTTGATTGCCTGGTAAAATTAATTTTCCAGAATGTGGGTTATGGCAACTACTACATTCTATTCCTCTCGAAAACATTTTACTTTGTAAAAAAGAAGCATAAGTATAGTCTTCGTCATTTACTTGTCCATCGGCGTGAAACCTTTCTGTATTAGGTATTTGAGGGATATAGTTGTCGAGTAATTCTGCGCTGTTCACTTGATCGGCTGCTATGCCAGTTTGCAAAGAATGACATGGTGCACAAGTATTAATTTGGTCTAATTGCTTGCTGTTTTTTGCCAATTGTAATAAGGAGTTTTTTATTTTATTTCCTTTTTGATAATCGGCTGTTCCTATGTATGCAATATGATTTTTTCCTGGGCCATGACAGGCTTCGCAACTTACATTCAATACATCGAAACTAGTATTATAAGTATCCTTTTCTATATCATAATTCTTTTTAAGATTGGTGCTATGACATACAGCACACATGGTATTCCAGTTTTGTGCATTGCCAGTCCAGTGCAACCAATCGTGTGCATCAATTTTTTGTGAAGGATATTGGTGGAACCATTTATTTTGTTTGCTATCCCAACTTAAACGCGTGGCTTGTAATTTACCGCCTGGAAATTCAACCAAGTATTGTTGCAATGGATAAAAACCAAATGTGTATTTAATAGGATAGTCGTGGTTTTTGCCATCGTCTCCTTGGGTATTGATGTAAAACGTACTATCCTTTTTATAGAAATGAGACATTACTCCATCGGCATTAAATCCTGCGTTATTAAAATTACCTAATACCGTGCTATCTGTTGGTTTTTGAATGGCTTTAAAATGGTCTGATTTCATCCAGTCATTGTATTGATTGGCATGACAAGATTTACACTGCTGATCACCAACAATGGCATTGGGCCCTGCTGCAATATTTTCAATAGCATTTGTTTTTGTTTGACAGTTTTGCATGGTAAAAAAGCAACTAAAAACTGCTAGACTAATAAGGCTGAGAGAAATAATTTTATTGCGCAAAATTCATTAATTGGTTCAGAAGAAGATAAAAATACGGCTAAAAATAATGCTGTATTCAATTCATTAAAAAAAAGAGACTGACTCATTACGAGCAGTCTCTTTTGTAAATGATCAACAATAAATTATACGCCTAAGCTCCAGCCGTCTCTGTATGTTCGTTTTACGAACTGGTTGGCATCGTCGAAATTGGTAATTTTCATGTTCGGGCCATCCCAAAGTAATTTGATAAAACGACCTGGATGATCCATACCACCTTTTGCATTTTTCTGTTCAAGGTCGTAACTACGAATAGCTAAGTTGCCCATCAAGATACTTTCTGTAAGTGGTCCGGCAATATCAAAATGCGAACTAAGATTTTTTGCTTTATCGGAACCATAGCCAGCAATCGCTGCTTCAACCCATGCAGCATAGTGACCATCTGCTCCTTTTGGAACACGTGCAAGTGTTTGTGGAACAATGATGGATTTGGTTCTTTCGGTAGGTAATAATTGCGGATACATTCCGTATGTTCCACACATCATTTTTCCTTTAGATCCAATGAAAATAACACCGTTACTTCCGTCGCGATCACCCATTTTTTCGTTAGGTCCTAATTCTTCTGGACGTTCTGGTTGAATACCGCCATCCATCCAATGTAATTTTACATCGGGCTTGCCATCTTTACCT
>Ga0194060_10004142_pt1 | contig 10086 bp, 9 predicted proteins | sample SepL225m_MetaG_FD_163427 | JGI IMG/M metagenome (GOLD analysis project Ga0194060, IMG submission 163427) | Anoxic zone freshwater microbial communities from boreal shield lake in IISD Experimental Lakes Area, Ontario, Canada - Sep2016-L222-5m | ecosystem: Environmental > Aquatic > Freshwater >... | reverse complement strand
GGCGCATGAGCCCAACTGAAGAGAACTTCTCCGAAAGTGAGAATGTTGAACTGAGCCCCGAATCGGCTTTGCTCGAAGATGACCAATCCGCAGAAGTCGCACCGACAAAATCTCATCGAAACAAAATCATCGCGGTTCTTGTTGGATTGGTACTGGTCGTCGTACTCGCAGGCGCATGGGCCTTCACACAATTGTCAGGCGGCGGAAAGCAACCAGAGGAATTCCTCCCTTATGACACCGTCGCCTTTGCTAAAGTGGATTTGAACCCAAGTGCGGCACAGAAAATTAATTTCATTCGTTTCATTTCACAGTTCCATCATTCATTTAAGAATTTTAATTCTGGCGATCCTGTTGGTTCCATCGTTAAATCTTTAAACGTCAAAGGAACTTCTGATTGGGATCAGATCAAGCCATGGATTGGAAATAGATTTGCCGTTGCTGGAGTTGATGGCCCAAATGGAGTAGCACCTGTTGGAATTTTGGCAGTTTCAAATCAATCGGAGATGGCTTACTACTTTGCTAAACATGCCACCGGCATTAAATATATTTATAAGTCTGGATATGTGTTGATTGCAGACAATCAAGGAGTTCTCGACATTATGGCTGCAGCTCCAAAGCACTTGTCTGAAAACCAGACTTTTACCGCTGATGTAAAGGCGCTTGGAATTTCTCCGGTTGTGCTCGCGTGGGCCGATGTGAAGCAATTGGCTAAATCGGGAACTGCCGCTCTGGATTCTCTGACACAAGATGCAGGTATCGACTCACTCACTGGGACAATTGATAAGTTGCAAGGTCGGCTGGTCTTCGGAGTTCATTTCACCCCTAAATCGGTTTCGGCGGTATTCCTCACTCGGGATAGTGGACTCACTGCTAATTCTTTCACCACTAAGCGAACAGACATCAGCAATCTGCCGATAAATACTTTGGCTGGGGTAAGTATTGCCGGACTTGGAGAGTCCATTGCCAAAGCTTTATCGGACAATGGCCAAGCTTCCACTGTTTCCGATTTAGGCCTTTCTCTTGCCGAACTTAAACAATTGCTTAGCGGTCCTTTGAGTATCGTGGTTTTGCCTGGTGCTACCGCAAAGGAAACCCCGTTGCTGGCTGTGAAGTTATCTCCTACTCAACCGGCGGCGGCAATCAAAATAGTTCGATATGTGGTTGATGGAAACTTCCTTCTATCGGGATTGGCCTCACAGATTAAGTTGGTCGGGAACGATATCTATATTGGGACTGACGCAAAGGCACTTGCGGCTGTCATCAAGTCAGTCAATGACAGTAAGCAACATCTAAGTGATTCTGGTTCGTTCAGATCAGTGATACCTGCGCCTGGATTCTTTCAAGGATTCCTTAACATCAAAGATATCCTTACCTACGTCAATTCCACTGGCAGCTTCAATGACTTGGGAGATCTGATGAATTTCTCCTTTTTAGGACTCAGTAGTAGCGCTGACTCTTCTACGCCAGGGGGAACGAAAACTTTGCTTAGTCTTTCGTTGAAGTAGGTAAATTACGCGGATTGAAATTGCGTTGTTACTCGCCTAAAGTGTCGAGAATGAGAACCAACAGCGATCTGGATGCAAGTGGCAAGACAATTTACGGTGAAGAATTTCTGCTTGCCCAAGCACTTTCTCTGATCAACTTTGCTAAAGGTTCGGTTGCAATCAATGGTGGTTTTGGATACTTGGACTCCGACGGGTCCGTGAATTCAGATATGCCGCGCGAGGCATATGTCCAATGTCGCATGACCCAGATTTTTGGACTTGCGCACCTGCTGGGTTTATCTGATTCCAAAGATTTAGTTGATTACGGGGTTGAATCCTTACTCCAGCTTTTCCAGGATGCTTCCTACGGTGGATTCTTCAACGCCATTGCTAATGATGACCTGGCAATTGCCGGCGACAAACTGGCTTACGATCACATGTTTGTTCTTTTGGCGGCGTCCACTGCGAAAGCGGTTGGGAGTTCGCAGGCTGACCAACTCTTCGCCATCATTGATGGAATTATTGATCAATACTTTTGGGATGAAGAATATTCATTAATGAAGAATGGTTGGAGCCAAGACTTTTCTCATCTCTATGGCTACCGGGGAATAAATGCCAACATGCATGCCGTGGAAGCCCTCAGCGCCGCATACGATGTAACCGGTAATGAAAAATTTCGGGATCGCGCTTATCGAATCTGCAGGAGAGCAGTAGATGAGTTCGCCCGAAAGAATGATTGGTTCCTTCCAGAGCATTTCAACCAAGAGTGGGTTCCCGATCTTGAATTCAACGTGGACAACCCTGCGGACAAATTCTGTCCATATGGTGTGACCATTGGACATTTGTTGGAATGGTCCAGGCTGACACTTCAGATTGAAATTCACATGGCCGGCTCCAGTGAAGATCTTTCCTGGATGAAGCCGGCGGCGATTGACCTCTACGCGACCGCTCGTAAATCCGGGTGGGCAATTGATGGAACTGATGGTTTTGTGTACACCATCGGCTGGGATGGAAAACCCATTGTTAGGTCACGCATGCATTGGGTTGTTGCCGAAGCAGCAATGACAGCTTTCACGCTGTGGAAAATAACTGGCGATGATGCATACCTTTTAGATCACAACCAATACTGGCAATTTATCAGCGACCACCACATCGATAAAGTTGCTGGTTCTTGGCACCACGAAATTTCGCCGGATTATCAAGTGAGCGAAGGCACTTGGTCTGGAAAGCCAGATGTCTACCACGCGTTCAATGCATGTCTGCTTCCGCTCTACTCCTTGGATGCAACATTTATTGGCACAGCGCTAATGGTCAATGGCGCAAAGGATTAATAGGTGGCGGCAAAACCCAATTCCAAGTCAGACTTGATGTCATCTAAGTCTTCCAGGCCGATGCTCAAGCGAACCATCCCTGGAGTTATGCCTGCCTTCAACTGTTCCTCTGGATTCAATTGTGAGTGTGTTGTAGAGGCTGGATGAATAACCAGTGATCGAACATCACCGATATTGGCGACATGGCTAAACAACTTCAAAGCTTCCACGAATTTCTTTCCCGCTTCTGCTCCTCCGGATACCTCAAACGACATTACCGCCCCTGCTCCCTTCGGGGCATATTTCATGGCTTGGGCATGCCAATGAGAGCTAGGTAGTCCGGCATAACTTACGTGGTCCACTCCCGGATGTTTTTCTAACCATTCAGCCACAGCCTGCGCATTCTCAATGTGTTTTTGCATCCGAAGACTGAGGGTTTCTAACCCTTGGGCAAGAAGCCAAGCGTTAAAAGGCGAAACCGATGCCCCAATATCTCGAAGTAATTGCAAACGCGCTTTGAAGATGTAAGCCAGGTTGGCACCAAATGCGCTCCCGACACCTAAGGTCTTCGCGTAAACCAAGCCGTTGTAACTGGGATCTGGTTCATTAAAACCTCTAAATTTTTCCGGGTCTTTCGCAAAATCAAAATTACCGGAATCAATGATTGCGCCAACCATTGCATTTCCATGACCAGAAAGAAATTTAGTAGCCGAATGCGTAACGATGTCAGCACCATAATCAATGGGTTTCGTTAGATAAGGAGTTGCAATAGTGTTATCAACTATCCAAGGCACTCCTGCTTTATGAGCAATCTTTCCAATACCTTCTATGTCTAAGACCGCACCTAAGGGATTTGAAATGCCTTCTCCAAAAAAAGCCTTAGTGTTTGGTCTAACCGCAGCTCGCCAGGCATCAAGATCGGTAGCATCTTCAACGAATGTGAATTGGAGTCCAAATTTCGGAAGGGTGTAATTAAAAAGGTTGTAAGTCCCACCATACACATTTCGACTCACCACTACATGGTCACCTGCCTCAGCAACATTCATCACCGCATAAGCCGTTGCCGCCATTCCAGATGCAACCAATAGCGCAGCCACACCGCCTTCAAGTGTTGCAAGTCGTTGTTCAACCGCATCTTGGGTCGGATTATTTATGCGAGTGTAAACATTCCCCGCTTCCGCAATTCCAAAGAGGTTAGCCGCATGCTGCGTATCACGAAACTGATAAGCAGTCGTTTGATAGATAGGTAACGATCGCGAACCAGTCGTGGGATCAGGAAATTGTCCGGCATGAATTTGCTGAGTATCGAATGACCAATCTTCTCTTTCAACCATGCGCTCTACTGTTGTCTTCTTTTAACTCTTTTTCAAGAGTTAACGAAGAGTTGATTAGTCCTTAGGCAGCGCCAGACTTCCTTCGAAACATTTTCGGTGCATTGGCACCGGCTTCGCTACCTATTTTTGAACTGGTGGATGGTCCGCCAGCTTTCGCGGTGTTACTGCCTTTTTGCTTTTTTGCGAGCGCTTCTAACATTCGCGCCTTGGCATCTTGATTTGCCGAATCCTTGTGACCTTCAGTCATGCTTATTTTCCTTTTATTTGAACCGCCGCTAATAGAGCCTTTACTTCAGATTCTTTGTAGCGACGGTGGCCCCCCAAAGTTCTGATGGAGGTCAGTTTGCCAGCCTTTGCCCATCTGGTCACAGTTTTGGGGTCAACTCTAAACAATTTGGCCACTTCCGAGGGGGTTAAGAGCACTTCCTGATCTTGAATCGTCACTGGATTCTCCTGTCAGATAGGGATCGCGTCAGCGATCCTTAGGATCAATGCACTCGGCGCCGCACAGCACTTAGTACGAATGGCAATTGCTATTGGGACATAATAAGTAACAATCCTCACATTTTAAACAATTGGCTCGCTTTTATTTTGCGATTGACTGGTCAGGCAAATAAAATAAAAGTCTAGTACGTACCGGAAATCACATCGCTGATTCCATGGCTGCCACTCGACGCCATCTGGAAATCAATCGTTCATAACCCTGTCCAGCCATCAATCCATCACCGCTGGTTAATCCGGCCAATGAATTGTGAAGATCTTCTATTGAGGTGTCATCGTCAATTCCAGTTTCGCCATTGTCAATCATGGTTTTCTCTAGGTAGTTGGCCAACCCGCCGTAATCTAATTCAACAATTGACTCCGGATGAAAAAGATTTAACCATGCCAAGAGATCTGCGATTTCCTGCTCGATCGGACCATTTCCAAATGAACCCACAACCGCCTGATGGGTAAACATACAACGTTGCTTAGCTTGCAAAATACTGGTGCGCAAATAAGTAAAAGCACCATCATCGCTATGACCCCGAATACGATCAGAGACTTGAAAGAGTGAGAACCATCGCGGTGGAATCATCCAAGTCTCAGTGATGATGTGGGCAATCTTGTCCTCCACCATTTCTGAATTAATGGTGATTGCTTCTTCCATATTTTCTGGCATCATGAAACGTACGACGGGCAATGGCATTGAGCCCTTAAAATTCTCTAACGCTGCCCAACACCTGGCCGCAGTAGACCACGGTGAAACATAACGTTGACTGTCTAGTTCCAGGATATGCGCACCATCAGGTCGAAGCGCTGGCGGCTCGGTCACAATTATTCTGCGCAGGGCACGTTCTTGCTCTTCGTTATCCGTTGCCTTAGTTACGGGCAGACTCTCCCACCGCAATTGCTCCGAGGGAGCAAATGCGGATAAAGGTTCGTAAACTCGAAGTGATGCTACATACGGAGTAGGACGCATCTAGTTATGCACGACGAATGTAATTGCCCTCTGCGAACGGGTCATCGTCGTTCTCTTCTTCATCGCTTTTAATCTCGCCATGGAGTTCCTTTGACAGACGCTCCAGATCCATGTCTTGAGATGAGTACTTTAAATCGCGAGCTACTTTGGTTGCTTTTGCTTTTTGCCGGCCGCGCCCCATACGCGTGACCCCCTTACCAATACTTGGTGTGTTAATTCTTCAGAGGCGTAGGCTATCGCTCTTGGTACGCGCCTTCCAACGCAGACCCTCCGTTACCCACAGAAACCACCCCACACGCCCAAGATTTCATGCCTCTGGCGGCCAATGAACGGATAGTTAGGTCGGCAGCCTCTGGCGCGACGATCGCGACCATTCCAACCCCACAGTTCCAGGTTCGCTCCATATCTGTCTGGGGAACGTTGCCCATTTCGGCCAAAAACTCCATTTCGAAGGGCAGAGACCAGGTAGAACGATCATAAATTGCGCTCAAATGGGGTGGAATCACCCGAGCGGTGTTGGCGGCAAGACCTCCGCCAGTGATGTGGGAAAAGGCGTGTAACTGCTCCTTGAGCCCTTTGATCAGCGCAAGCGCGTCCAGGGCATAGATCTCGGTTGGGGTCAGGAGGACCTGACCTAAGGTCATACCGAGGTCATCTAGGTTGCGGTCGAGCTTGAGGACCTGGCTTTTGAGAATATGTCGGATCAGGGAGTATCCATTGGCATGAAAACCGCTGGCCGGCATCGCGATCAAAATATCGCCAGCTTGGACGCGGTCGGCGCCCAGGAGGTTAGCGGCCTCTACCGCTCCAGTTGCTGCCCCAGCGATATCAAATTCATCTTCGCCAAGCAGGCCCGGATGCTCGGCAGTTTCGCCCCCGATAAGCGCGGTTCCTGCCTTCACACAACCTTTAGCGATTCCAGAAACTATTTCAGCAATTCGATCCGGAAAAACTTTACCCACGGCGATGTAGTCAGTCATGAACAACGGCTCGGCACCACATACAACAAGGTCATCGACAACCATGGCAACCAAATCTTCGCCAATGGTGTCGTACTTGCCCATGGCTCGGGCTATTTCCGTTTTCGTTCCGACTCCATCAGTTGAAGTTGCTAGCAATGGCTTCTTAAATTTCTTTAAGGCCGATACATCAAACAACCCAGCGAATCCGCCAATGTCACCGACAACTTCGGAGCGACGAGCCTGTGCGAGATGAATCTTCATTAGCTCAACCGCGGTATCTCCGGCTTCAATATCTACTCCGGCTTGCGAATATGTACTCATTCGTGACGGTTCACAATCTCTAATAAATTTTTACCTGCGGAAAGATCGGCAGGAATTTCAATCGGGTACTCGCCAGTGAAACATGCCGAACAGAGATTCTCGGCAGTAATTGTCGTTGCCTCAATCAAGCCTTCCAGTGAGACGTAACCCAAAGAATCTGCACCAATAGATCTACGAATTTCTTCGACTTCAAGTCCGGCAGCAACCAATTCTGCGCGTGAAGCAAAATCAATTCCGTAGTAGCACGGCCACTTCACTGGCGGCGAAGAAATGCGAACATGGATTTCTAATGCGCCGGCCTCGCGCAACATTCGAATCAAAGCGCGCTGGGTGTTTCCACGAACAATGGAATCATCAACAACGATAATTCTTTTGCCTTCAATGATTTCGCGAAGCGGATTGAGTTTTAAGCGAATACCTAATTGGCGAATTGTCTGGCTGGGTTGAATAAATGTTCTGCCCACGTAAGAGTTCTTTACTAGCCCAGCGCCATATGGAATTCCAGAAGCTTTTGCATAACCAACCGCTGCTGGTGTTCCCGATTCGGGAACTGGAATAACCAGATCGGCATCCACTGGATGTTCTTTTGCTAATCGTTCGCCCACGGCAACTCGGGTGGCATGAACATTTCTGCCTGAAATAGAAGTGTCTGGACGAGCTAAATAGACATATTCAAAAATGCAACCTTTGGGTTCAGCTGGTGCCCAACGCTGGGAACGAAGACCGTTTTGATCGATGGCTACGAATTCGCCAGGTTCCATTTCACGGACGAATGCAGCACCGACAATATCCAAGGCGGCGGATTCTGAAGCAACAACCCAACCGTGATCCAATTTTCCAATAACAAGTGGTCGCACCCCATGGCGATCGCGAGCGGCATACAAGGTGTGTTCATCCATAAAGACCATAGAAAACGCACCTTTGAGCATCGGCAGGACTGCAAGAGCAGAACTTTCAAAGTTCTTTCCCTCTTGGGCGGCAATCAATGCAGTGATGATTTCAGTATCCGTTGTTGAATGAAATCCAGAATCAGCTGCATCCTTAACATTCTTGGCTAGGTACTCGGCCAGATCTCCGGTATTGGTCAGGTTGCCGTTGTGAGCAAGTGCCAAAGTTCCGTGGTTGGTTGCGCGAAGTGTTGGTTGAGCATTAGCCCACGTTGAGGAACCGGTGGTGCTGTATCGGCAATGACCGATAGCAAGTGATCCAGTAAGAGTGGCTAAATCATTTTCGGTAAATACCTGAGAAACCAATCCCATATCTTTATAGACAAAGATTCGCTCGCCATCACTTGTGGCAATTCCAGCAGATTCTTGGCCGCGATGTTGTAACGCATAGAGCCCATAAAAAGTTAATTTCGCTACTTCTTCTCCCGGTGCCCACACACCAAAAACGCCGCACTCATCTTGTGGCATTCGATCTTCTGGAAATAGTTCATAAGTTAAATTTCCATCGGGGCGCCGGCTCATGGTCTGATCCTAATTGTTTGTGCCAACCGCACGAAAAGTTCGGATAAATCCGCGCGATCCCCGCTGGCTTGGACGGCGCCAGACGCAATTGCGCTGGCCCAATCAATTTTATTGGAGATTAAATCCAACAAAGTTTCTCGGCTCATTTCTACAACATTGGGCGGTGTGCCTCTTCGGTGCTTGGAACCAGCAACACATTGAATCGCCGAATAGGGTGGGATTCGCACTTCAACCGAATTTCCCGGCGCCAGTTCAGAGAGCTTGGACAAAATCGCTTTCACCTCCTGAAGTAGAGCGGGATCTCGCATGGCTCAACCAAATAGCTTCGGAAAAGTTTCTTCGAAAGCTGAACGTAGTTCAAGAATTGGAATCACCGAATCGTTGATGCGTAAGGCATCGCCACCGGTTGATCCGAGTGAAGAAATTTCCACGCCGTGGGTTTTGGCCAGTTCAACTACAGCCTCTGCATTGGTCGCATTTGCGGCGACAATTACTCGGCCAGGGGTTTCCACAAAAAGTTGAACTCCGACGTTTTCAATGGTGATCTGAGCGCCAATTCCGTGGCGCAGAACCATCTCTGAAATTGCAGCTGCAAGACCACCATTACTTAAATCATGAGCTGCTTCGAAGAGAGATTGTCCGGCGAGTAAGAAATTAATGAGGTTTCGTTCTTGGTCCAGATCTAAGACTGGGGAGTGATCACCAATCTCACCAAACAGATGGGCCCATTCACTTCCAGATAGATTGTCATCAGATTTGCCGAGAATAAATAGTTCCTGACCTTCGCGAGAAATTCCCATTGGAGTTCGTTCGCGAACATCTTGAATCACCCCCAAGACTCCAATAACTGGAGTAGGCAAGATGGCGACCGAACCAGTTTGGTTATAGAAGGAAACATTGCCACCAGTTACAGGTAATCCCAGCTCTAAGCAGATGTCAGCAAGGCCGCGAACTGTTTCGGCGAACTGCCACATCACACCAGGGTCTTCGGGTGAGCCAAAGTTCAAGCAGTTAGTTACTGCCAATGGCTTTGCACCCGCGACTGCGATATTTCGGCAACTTTCAGCCAATGCTAATTTGGCGCCTTCGTAAGGATCTAAATACGACCAGCGGGCATTCGCATCGGTGGAGATTGCCACGCCCAGATGTGTGGTTTCATCAAGGCGAATCACGCCAGCATCTTCGGGTTGGGCTAAGACGGTATTTCCTTGAACGTATTTATCGTATTGGGAAGTAACCCACGTTTTATCCGCCATGTTGGGCGAACTCATTAACTTTAAAATCGCCGATTTAATGGCTTCTGGTGAGGTCGGTCTTGGCACGGCGGCGGAAATTGGTTGAAGGCTCTTTCGATACTCCGGTTCAGCGATTGGCCGGTTATAAACCGGGCCTTCATGAGCAACGGTTCGTGGGGGAACATCTACAATCAATTGACCATTAAAAGTGATGTTCAAGCGCACGCCGTCGGTAACTTCGCCAATAACTGTTGCAGTGACATCCCATTTCTTGCAAATGGCCATAAACCTTTTAATCTTGGAAGGTTCAACAATTGCGCACATTCGCTCTTGCGATTCACTCATCAATATTTCCTCTGGCGATAAAGATGGATCTCGCAGCGGAACTTTTTCCAATTGAATATTCATTCCACCAGAACCGGCAGATGCTAATTCTGAGGTGGCACAAGATAAGCCAGCGCCACCTAAATCTTGGATACCGACAACTAAATCTTCATGGAAAATCTCTAGAC
>Ga0194060_10004141_pt1 | contig 10086 bp, 8 predicted proteins | sample SepL225m_MetaG_FD_163427 | JGI IMG/M metagenome (GOLD analysis project Ga0194060, IMG submission 163427) | Anoxic zone freshwater microbial communities from boreal shield lake in IISD Experimental Lakes Area, Ontario, Canada - Sep2016-L222-5m | ecosystem: Environmental > Aquatic > Freshwater >... | reverse complement strand
CCAGGCTGCCGTAGGGAATCGAGATGTTGGGAAACTTCGGCGACACGCTCGGCGACACGCCGATCTCGTCCGCGAACACGCTCGCCGTCGGCCACTGCGCGCGCGTCACCCTGCTCACGCCGGCGAGCCGGCGGCTGTGGCGCACGCCCAGCTGCGGCGCCGAGAGCATCAGGAACGCGGCCTCGAAGCCGGGGGCGTGGGCGCGGTAGAACTCGAGGTGCTGCGCCATCAGGCGGTGCGAGCGGATCTCGACTTCGGTCTGGTCGTCGACGTCCAGCGCCGAGAATCCGGACTGCCGCGGCCCCATGAACAGCGCCACGTCGTTGCGCCAGGACACGAACGGCCGTTCGAACAATCGCAGTGTCTCGCGCCCTCGCGCCATGAACTGCGAAAACTGGTCCGGCTGCCCGGCCTTGAACTCGATCCAGCGCGCCATGTCGACGCCGCCGAACATCCAGGCGGTGTTCATGCAGTGGTGGATGTCGTCGTTTTCGATGTTCGACTCGAACGCCGCGCCGGCGCGCGCGAACATGTCGCCGTCGCCGGTCGCATCGACCACCACCTTCGCCAGGATCGCCTGGCGGCCCGCCTTGGACTCGAAGATCGCGCCGCGCACCGCGCCGCCCTCGACGATGGGCGTCGCCGCCCAGGTGTGGAACACGAGATGCACCTTGCTCTCCAGCACCAGTTCCTGCGACAGCAGCTTGAGCCGCTCCGGGTCTATGGTCGGCGACCAGGTGACCACGCCGTGATAGGCGGCAGTGCGGTTCGACCAATAGTCGGCGCGCGCCGGATCGCGCGAGCCCCATTCCCCGGGCGCTGGTCCCGCCACGGCGTCGGCGGGCAACCGCTGGAACAGCTCCTCGGCGAAGCCGCGGATCACGTGCCGCCCCTCCCAGTCGCTCATGCGGTCGATCCAGATGACCAGGCCCCCGGTGGACAGCCCGCCCAGATGGTTGTAGCGCTCGAGCAGGGTCACCTCGGCGCCGAGGCGGCCCGCCGCGACAGCTGCCGCCGTGCCCGAAGGGCCGCCGCCGACGACCAGCACGTCGCATTTGCGGTAAATGGGAATATCGCGCCCCGGCTCGCGGTAGCTGCCCAGATCGGACTTGGTGGCGCGAACGCGATCAATCTCGAACCGATCGACTTCGAACATGTCCGAGACGAGGATGCGCTCGTCGCCGCGTTCCGTGGTCTTTTCAGTGGTCTTCATTGCATGGTCCTCATCGCCTGGTTTTCATTGCTGCGCAATGGTCGCGCAATCCCTGCTGCCCCTGCCTCCGCGCTTGGTGCGCCGGATCCGCCGGGACCTTCACTGCGGCTTCATGCCGAGCTCGCGCACGATCTTTCCCCAGCGCTCGTAAAAGTCGCGGGTCAGCGCCGCGAGTTCTTCCGGCGTGGACGACGCGGCCTCATAGGCGCCACGGTCGAACGCCTCCCTCACTTCCGGTGCGCCCAGCACCTTCACCAGCGCCGCGTTCAGCTTCTGCACCGTCGCCGACGGCATCCCCGCCGGGCCGTACCAGCCGACCCAGCCGGTGAGGTCCATGCCCTTGTAGCCCTGCTCCCTGATCGTCGGAACCTCGGGCAGAAAGCGCGAGCGCGTCTCCGCCGCGACGCCGATGATGCGCAGGCGCCCGCTCGCCGCGTTCTTCAGCGCCGAGGTCGCCGGGTCGAACATGAGCTGCACCGTGCCGCCGATCAGATCCTTGGCCGCGTCGCCGGCGCCCTTGTAGGGCACGTGCACCATGTCAACGCCGGTTTCGCGCATCAGCATTTCGGCAAATATGTGCCCGGAACTGCCGGTGCCGAAGGAAGCGATGTTCAGCTTTCCCGGATTCGCCTTGCCCCAGGCGACGAGTTCCTTCAGGTTGGCCGCCGGAACCGAGACGTGGAGCAGCAGCAGCTGCGGGCCGCGTGCGCCCAGCGACAGCGGCGTGAAGTCGCGGAACGGGTCGTAGGGCACGTTGGCGAGCGTGTGCGGGTTCTGCACGAACGCGCCGTTGGACGTGTAGAGGATGGTGTGGCCGTCGGGCGCCGCGCGCGCCACCTCCTGCGCCGCGATCATGGTGCTCGCGCCCGGCTTGTTCTCCACCAGCACCGGCACGCCCAGCGCCTCGGCCAGCCGCGGCGCGATCACGCGTGCCTGGATGTCGGTGGTGCCGCCGGCGGCGAAGCCGACCAGCACGCGGATCGGCTGCCCCGGTTTGGGAAAGGTCTGCGCCAAAGCCGGCAGCGCGGCGAGCAGCGCGCACAGGCCGATCGCGAGCCGTCGCATGCCGCGCCCGCAATTTGTCCTGTGTTCCTTGCCTGCCGGAAGATGTGCTCCGAAGCCGGCCGCGCTGCGCCGGCTCACTTGAGCGTCGTCGCGGTCTGCCGCAATTCCTCCGGCGAGTGCTCCTGCGCCAGCGGCGTACCCGGGAGCAAATACCTGCCCATGGCGAGCGATCCGACCAGGACCGGCTCCAGGTTGATGTCGCGCACCAGGCCCGATGCCACCGCGATTGCCTCCGCGTCGTCGCCCGCGATCGGCATCCCGGTGCGAGCGCCCGGTCGCGCCGCGAGCTCCGCCAGTCTTGCGTAATTGATCGCATTGAATGCGCGCACGATGCGCGCGCCCGGCAGCAACTCGGCCGAGGCAAGGCCGGCGCCCTTCTCCCGCGCCCAGACGGCGATGTCGCCGTCGCGCCCGGTAATCGGGTTGCACGAATCGATCAACACCTTGCCCTTGATCAGGTCGGCCAGATCGCGCCCTAGCTGCGGCAGCGCGCTGTAGGGCACGGCCATCAGCAGCACCTCGCCGAAGGCGGCCGCCTCACGCGAGGTCCCTGCCCGTGCGCCGGCCCCGAGTTTCGCCGCGAGCGCCTGATCGTGCGCGAGATCGAGCGAGGAGAACATGACTTCATGCCCGGCTTTCACCCACAGCCCGCCGAGCGTGCTGCCTATCCTGCCCGACCCGATGATCCCGATTTTCCTTTTTCCTCCGGCTTCGCCTGCGGCGCGCGCCATCAAGGGCGCAGCGCCGGCCGTGAAAATGGCGACCGCAGCCGCAGCGGCCTGCAGCAAGCGGCGGCGACCCGATTTCATTGCATGGTTCTGTTGCATCGCTATCCTCCCGATCCGGTGGTCCGTGTATGCGTGCCGCAGCCTGGACCCCGGCGACTGCAGCACGGGCGCATTATCCACCGATATGCGGAACCCGGCAGCGCCCGCGGCGCCCGGATACATAAGGCGCAGCCCGATGCGGCCTGCGGCGCGCCGCACGGGCGACCCCGCAGCTGCCCGGGATGGGGGACCGAGCATAGAAGCGATGCACGAAGCTGCCTCTCGCTTGGAACATGAGACTGAAGTCGCTTGAACGGCTAGGTTTGATACCATGCAGTATCGTTCCGGAAAAAACCGACGCCGGACCGGCGCAGAATGCGCCAAGGGCAAGCGCAATCGGGGTAGCATAAGCGCCACACGAAAACCACGACCGGCAGCCCGCGCTGCGCAGCGCAACGGCGGCCGCAATCGAACCATTCCAGAGGGAAATTTTCATGCTCGTTCCCGTCATACTCTCCGGCGGCGCCGGCACGCGGCTGTGGCCGGTTTCGCGCGAAGCTCACCCCAAGCCATTCATCAAGATGGCCGACGGCGACAGCCTGCTGCTGAAAACCCTGCAGCGCGCGGTCGCCACCGGCGCAAGCGAAGTGCTCACGGTCACCAATCGCGACTACTACTTCATCACCCGCGACGAATACTCCTCGCTCGAGCTGTCTGCGCCGGTGGAACTCTCATACCTGCTCGAACCGGCGGGGCGCAACACGGCGCCGGCGATCGCCGCCGCGGCGTTCGCGGTGAGCGAGCGTTTCGGCGAGGACGCGGTGATGCTGGTACTGCCGGCGGATCACCTGATCCGGGACACCGCCGGGTTCCTCTCCGCCGTCGCCGCCGCCGAGCGGCTCGCCGGCGAAGGCTATCTCGTCACCTTCGGCATCACCCCCGCTTTCCCCGAGACCGGCTTCGGCTACATCGAGGCCGGCGACGCAATCGCGCCGACCGCGGGCGAGGCGGGGAAAAACTTCCGCGTGCGCCGCTTCGTCGAGAAACCGTCCCTGGAAAAGGCAGAGCAGTTCCTGCGTTCCGGGCAGTACTACTGGAACTCGGGCATGTTCTGCTTTCGCGCCGGCGTGTTTCTGGCCGAGCTCGAACGCAGCGCACCCCAGGTGCACGCGGGCGTCGCCGCCTGCTGGCAGGCGAGCGCGCGCGCGCAGTTGCCGCTGGCGCTCGACGCGGAGACCTTCGCCCGGGTGCCGGACATTTCGGTGGACTACGCGGTCATGGAAAAAGCGCCGCGCGTCGCCGTCGTCGCCGGCGCCTTCGACTGGAGCGACATCGGTTCCTGGCAGGCGCTCGCCGCGCTCGCGCCGGCCGACGCCGCCGGCAACCGCATCAGCGGCGAAGCCATAGTGGTCGGCGCGCGCGACTGCTACATCCGCAGCGAGGACCGCGTCGTCGCCGCGATCGGCGTGAACGAACTCCTGGTCGTCGACACACCCGACGCGCTGCTGATCGCGCACCGCGACCAGGCGCAGCAGGTGAAGGCCGTGGTGCAACAGCTCAACGCGCGCGGCCACGAGAGCACGCGCATCCACCGCACCGTGCACCGGCCCTGGGGCACCTATACCGTGCTGGGGGAAGGTCCGCGCTTCAAGATCAAGCGCATCGTGGTCAAACCGGGCGCGACCCTGTCGCTGCAGAAGCACCACCATCGCAGCGAGCACTGGGTGGTCGTGTCCGGCTCCGCCGTGGTCACCAACGGCGAGGCCGAAACCTTCGTGCGCAGCAACGAATCAGCCTACATCTCGGCCGGCGTGCCCCACCGCCTGGCCAACCCCGGCGTGATCGACTGCGTCATGATCGAGGTGCAGAGCGGCGACTACCTGGGCGAGGACGACATCGTGCGGCTGGAGGACAGCTACGGCAGGACGTGAGTCCTGAGCCCCTAGCCCGGCCGCTCCAGGTATTCGGCATAGGCGAGCGCGATCCCCTCGCGCAGGCCGGTCTTCGGCTTCCAGTCCAGCGCCAGCAACCGGCTGCTGTCCAAGAACTTCTTCGGCGTGCCGCCGGGCTTGGCTAAAGTCGGCCTCGGCCGCAGACCGCCATGGCGCGCAATCCCGGCCGCGAGGCATTTACCGGGATGATATTAAGGAACGCAATACGGCCAGGCAGCGGCGGTGTAATATTCGGACGACAGGAAAATGGACCGCGGGAGGGGCGGCATGATCATGGCAGGACTCGCCTACCGCATCCATCTCGACCCGATCGGCGGCATCGCCGGAGACATGTTCGTCGCCGCGCTGGCCGATGCCTTTCCGGCGCTGATACCAGGCCTGCTGGCGGAACTGAAGAAGCTTCCGGCGCCCGCAGGCGCGACGATCGAGGTCGTCGCGCACCGCGATGCGGCACTCGGCGGGCGCAGGTTCCATGTCGCCGCGCCCGCGCCGGCGCGGCACCGGCAGAAGGACGCCCATGGCCACGCGCACGGCGATGGCAGCGGCGCGGCGCATGCGCACACCGACTATGCGGACATCCGCAAGCTCCTGCATCAGATCCCGCTGCGCGGCCCGGTGCGCGAGCATGCGCTGGGCCTGTTCGCGGTCCTCGCCGAGGCCGAGGCCGAAGTGCACGGCATACGCGCAGACGAGGTCGCGTTCCACGAAGCCGGCGCCTGGGATTCCATCGTCGATTTTGTCGCGGCGGCGTATCTCATCGACGCAGTGAACCCGGCGCAGTGGACCTGCGCCGCGCTGCCGCTCGGCGGCGGGCGCATCCGCAGCGCCCACGGCGTGCTGCCGCTGCCCGCGCCCGCGACCGCGCTGCTTCTGCGCGGCATGCCGGTGGTCGATGACGGCATAGAGGGCGAGCGCGTGACCCCCACCGGCGCCGCGATCCTGAAGTATCTTCTTGCGCGCAACCCGGCGCAGGGCGCCGCGCCCATGGCGATCGCGGCGACGGGCAACGGCTTCGGCACAAGGACGCTGCGCGGCGCAGCCAACGTTCTGCGTTGCATCGCATTTGCGCAAGCCTCTGCGGCCGCGGCCGATGAAGAAATCTCTGTGGCCAGCTTCGAGATCGACGATCAGACCGCGGAAGACCTGGCGCTCGCCCTCGATCGCATCCGCCGGGCGCCGGGGGTGCTGGAAATCTACCAGGCGCCGGTGTTCGGCAAGAAGGGGCGCATGGCGACCCAGGTCCAGATTCTGGCGCGGCCGGAGCACATCGACGACATCGCGCAGCTTTGTTTCGCCGAAACATCGACCCTCGGTCTGCGCCTGGCGCGCGTGTCGAGAAAGCTCGTGCCGCGCTCGGTGGTTGCGGTCGGGGAGCCGAAGATGCGGGTCAAACTCGCCCAACGTCCGTCCGGGCGGCTGACCGCCAAGGCCGAACTGGACGATCTCGCCCGGATTGCCGGCGGGAAACCTGCGCGCGACAAAGTCAGACAGGCGGCCGAGCGCATGGCGAAGAGCAGGAAGAAAGCGTGAGCGCCGGCGCGATCGTCGCCTCAATCGTGAGGATCCCGCGCATGCTCAACATTGGGATCTTCGCACAGGCGGCGGAGGAACAGACCTTGGTCCCGCTGCTGGAGGAACTCGGGCTGTCGGGCTACCAGGGACTCATCGCCGCGCGGCCGCAGCGTATCGTGAGCCGGGTTCAGCGCGCCGCAAGCCAGGCGAGCAGTTTCCCCGCTTCGGCGACGCCCTGCTTCTGCGCGCGTTCCAGCCACAGGGTCGCGGCCGCCCGGTCGGGCGTGGTTCCCAGGCCTTCGATGTACGCTCGCGCCAGGTTGACCTGCGCCCGGCCCAGGCCCGCCTCGGCGGCGCGCTGGTACCACGCGAACGCCTCGGCGGCGTTGGCCGGCACGCCCCGTCCCAGTTCGTATAGCTGCCCGACGTTGTTCTGCGCCGCGGCGTCGCCCAGCCTGGCCGCATCCATCAAATAGGCGAAGGCGCGCGCGTCGTCGCGCGGCACGATTTCGCCGGTCGAATAAATGAAACCGAGCAGGCTCATCGCGCCCGCCCTGCCCTGCGCCGCGGCGCGTCCGAGCCAGTGCAGGGCACAGTTGGCGTCCGGCTTTTCGCCCAGGCATTCGCGACCGCGCATTTCCTGCGCCAGCGGATGGCCGCCTTCGGCGGCGCGCACGCGCATCACCCTTGCGGCCTCCGATACCGGATCGATGCAGGAGGCGGCGCGAAACAGCGCAGACACCTGCTCCTTCTGCGCCGCGCGCCGGTAGTAGTCGCAGGCTTTTTCCTCGCTGCGCTCGGCCACGATGCCCAGGCGGTACAGCGTGCCCATGGTCGAGCTGGCGCGCCCGTCGCCCGCTTTCGAGCGCTGGTCCAGACGCCACAGCGTGTGCGGAAAATCCTTCTTGTAGCGCTCGACCAGTTGCTGCCCGAATTCGAGCCGCCCCAGCGCCTCGGCCATTTCCATCTGGGCAACGTAGCTCACCGCGAGATCGGCGAGCGCGTTTCTGGCCTCTTCGGTTTTCTTCCTTAGTTCGACCTGCGCCGCCTTGTCGCGTTTCTTCGCGCGCGCCAGCGCCGCCTCGGCGCCGCTGCGATCGCCGATCAGCTTCAGCAGCCGCGGGATTTCAGCGGCGCTTTTCGCGTCGAACTGCAGGTCGAGAGCGGGCATGCGCCCGACGGACTCCTGGGCCGCGGCGAAGGACGGGGACGCGGCGAGGAGCGCCAGCCACGCAGCAATCGCCGGCCACACTGCGGACGCCGTCCGTGCGGTCGCCGGTGACACTGCGCGCACCGGCGATACGGCGGGGAGCGGCATCGCGAACCTGCCGCATGTCTTGCGCCTCATTGCTTCCATCTGCGGTGCCCCGGGGGAAAGCGACTGCCCGGAACGATACCCTAGATTTTGCCGTCCAGCCAGTCGGCCAGGGCCAAGCACTCGATGCGGGAAAATTTCCTGGCATTGCCGGCGGCGGGGGGGCGCCCGGGACAACGCAATTCGCCGCGAATGTTCTGCTAGCTCGAATCTTGCGCGTATAAAAATGCCAACCGGGTGAGTTCAGCGCCGTTCGCGACTTTGAGCTTTTTCTTGATGTTGGAGCGATGCGCTTCGACGGTGTTGACGCTGCGCTTCAGCCGCGCCGCGATTTCGGCCTTCTTCAGCCCGCTACCGATCAGGTGGAAGATTTCGAGTTCGTGATCGCTCAGGCGCGATATTGCGCCGGCCACGCCGCCGCCGGCCATCGCACGGTCGAGTATGGTGGCCTTGATCTTCTCGCTCAGGTAAATTTCACCCGCCCGAATCTGCTTGATCGCGCTGATGATGCACTTGGGCGTGGTCTGCTTCATCAGATAGCCCTGCGCTCCTGCGCGCAACGCACGATCGGCATACAGCGCCTCGTCGTGCATCGACATCACCAGGATGGGTACTTCCGGACAATGCGCGTGCATCTGGTGGATCAGTTCCATGCCGGATCCGTCGGCCAGCGACAAGTCCACGATCGCCAGATCCGGCGCCTGCTGCCGGCACACCGCCATGGCCTCGGCAATGCTGCGCGCGGTCCATTCGACGCGCAAATCCGGCTCGCGGCCGAGCAATTGGGACATGCCTTCGAGCACGATCGGGTGATCGTCAACCACGAGGATGCGCAGTCTTGAAGCTTCAACCGGAACCGATTCCATCCCCACTCCATTTTTTGAAATGGTGTCCCCGGCTCAAGGACACGATCAGGGTTCGCAGCGGCAGACGATACCACCCTAAACGCTAGGCCGATATAGGCCAAATGGCCGGGTGCGGCTATTCGACCCGCAATTTGGCGCCGCCTTCGGCGTGAGGCGCGAGCGCCAGCTCGAGCCCGCTCGACCGGCAGCGCTGGCGCGTGATGCGCAAACCGATGCCGGTGGTGCCCGCCATTTTCGCGGCGTCGATGCCGTCGCCGTTGTCGATGACCCGCATGCGCGGTTTCGGGCCCGGCTGCCTACATGAACGTTAGTACCTGGATTTCATGAAGTCGATTCCAGGTTGCAGTAAGCGCCTCCAGGCAATCTCGATTTCGATATCAAACTTCGGATCGAATTCTTCGACGGCCTGTACCGTCGCGAGCCTCGCGCGACCCGGAGCCAATATCACCGGCACCACGTTCGGCGTTGGCGGCGAAGGCTTTGCCGAAAAATGGCTGGAACTGCTCAAGGAGGCCGATCCCCGTATTTCCCATTTCGCGGTTCTAACGAACATGGCAAATCCAGCTGCGACTCCCGTCGTAAAGGAGATCCAGGCCGCCGCGACGACCACGAAGGCAAAGCTCGATCTGTTCGACGCGGGAACTGACGCGAAGCTTGAAGCTGCGCTTGTCGCCATCGGGGGGAGCAAGGCTCAAGCGATCGTTTTCGCGCCCGACCCGTACTTCAGCGTCAATATCCCCCCGTCTCGTGCAGTTCGCCATGCGCAAGCGCCTGCCAACCATGTACTACAACAAGGCATTCGTCGAAGCCGGAGGCCTCATGTCCTACGGCGGGAGCAGCGAGGATTCTTACCGAAGAGCGGCCAAGCACGTGGACAGAATACTCAAGGGCGCGAAACCCGCCGACTTGCCGGTAGAGCAGCCCACCAAGTTCGAGATGGTCATCAACCTCAAAACCGCCAAAGCGCTGGGCCTCACCATTCCACAATCAGTGCTGCTGCAGGCGGATCAGGTAATCAAATAGCCTTTGGCAGGCCGTCAGAGGCCGCCCTGTGGCGAATTTGAATGCAACAGTGATCCTTATCCATCTATTCCTAGTTCCCTCATCACGGCGGTCAGACCGAGCCGGGTTTGCGAAAGCCGTCCTCGATCCATGCGTTTGCGCTGGCCCGGCTCAGTTTGAATCCCGGACCCACGCGCACTTGAGCTAGCAGTTCGTCGTTGGCATCGTGGGCTCGCAGAAGGGCATGGGGATCGTCCTCGTCGGCAACGATGTCGAGCGTAATGCTGATCTGTCCGGACTGCGTGCTAACCGTGATGCTTTGGTGGTGTGCCGCATGCCGCTGTTGCTCTTGGCGCAGTCGAAATTCGGAAGCTGTCTTGACCAGGGTGTTGAA
>Ga0194060_10004140_pt1 | contig 10089 bp, 12 predicted proteins | sample SepL225m_MetaG_FD_163427 | JGI IMG/M metagenome (GOLD analysis project Ga0194060, IMG submission 163427) | Anoxic zone freshwater microbial communities from boreal shield lake in IISD Experimental Lakes Area, Ontario, Canada - Sep2016-L222-5m | ecosystem: Environmental > Aquatic > Freshwater >... | reverse complement strand
TCCCGTCCAGGCCACCGCCACCCTGCTGCCAAAGCCGGCCGGACCAGTTATCCGGAACATCGACTTCGATATCCAGATATGGCGCTCTGGTGCCATTCACCTGACAAAAGGAAGGGCTGCCGTCTGATGCCTCAAACCATTTGGTTGATGTTATCGTGACGTCATTGACCTTAGTGCCTGACAGCCCGGTACAGGTTGCCGCAAGCTGCATCGATGTCGGGGCGGATGCGGCCAGCGAATCGTTGCTCCCGCTGCATCCCGCCAAACCAAATGTGGCAGCAATAAAATATCCCATCACCCCGCTAATTGCATTTCTTCTCATCTCCAAACCTCCGCTTCCTGACGCCCATCCAATAGGGGGCGTCGTTGATTAGTTGACTAACTCGGTTGATTTCTCTGGGATCCTGTTCTGCCTTAGCCACGGTATTTGATCGCCACCATTGTGACATCGTCCGACTGGGGATCGCCATCGGCGTGCCGTGTCACATCTACCCGTATTCGGTGGATCATCTCCCTCAGGTCATCCCTAACACCCCGTTGCAGCCAGTCGAGCAGCCGCGGTTCACCGTACAGCACATCCTCGCGTTTTTTCGCCTCTGTCACACCGTCGGTATAAAGAAAAAGCGTATCGCCGGGCTGAAGCTGAAGTTGTTCCGTTATGTAGGCGGTATCCGGCATGGGGCCCAGCACCAGCCCCGCGTTCGGATCCAGATAGCGTTGCAGCTTATAGTTTTTCCTGATCCCCTGACTACGGGGAAAAAGCGTCGAAATTTAATCCGGGAAGTGTCCCTATATTTCCTGGGCGGTTGTCCCCTACTGTTTGATCTGCCCCAATATCGCCGCAATCAGGTCGTACACCTTTTTCACCGTTGCCACTTCCAGCCTTTCGTCCGGCGAATGGACGTTTTGAATGGTCGGGCCGATTGAAATCATGTCCATACCAGGATATTTCACCCCGGCCACGCTGGTCTCCAGCCCGGCATGAATGGCAGCTACCGCTGGTTCCTTGCCGTACACACTCTGGTAAACTCCCTTCATGATCCCTAACAAAGCAGAATTCGGGTTGGGCGGCCAACTGGAATAGGCTCCGTTAAGCGTGACCGTAGCGCCAGCGCCTTCAAAGACGGTGACAAAACGCTGCGCCTCGGCGTCACGCTCCGGGTCAAGGGCGCTGCGCACGTAAACGCTGGCGGAAAACTGGCCGTTGTCTATGGTAAGTATGCCTATGTTGCCGGAGGTTTCCACCAGTCCCGGTACTTCTGCACTCATGCGAAACACTCCCTGTGGAGCGGCATAGACAGCACCGAGCAGTGCCTGCTGCGCTGCCGCGTCCATCACTTTTGCAGGAAGGGTGATCGGGGTGGTCGTAACGGTCAGGCCCGGATCATTTGCCCCAAGTTCGTTCGCCACGGCAGCCTTGAAGTCGTTCACATATGAGCTGAAAGCGGCTGCCTGTTCCGCCGGGAGAGCAGCAACAACCGTGGCCGTGCGCGGAATTGCGTTGCGCAGGTTTCCGCCTGCCAGGCTGGCGAGCCGAACGCCGAACGCTGCGGGGGCATTTACCAGCAGTCGTGCCATCAGTTGATGGGCGCTGCCTCGCCCCTTGTTGATATCGACACCGGAATGACCGCCAAGCAGACCGTCAATGGTGACCTGGAGTCCGGTCATGCCGCCCGGAGTTGGAACTTCGGAGTATGTCGCCCGGGCTTCTACATAAACGGCGCCCGCACTGCTGACCAGAAACTGCCCTTCCAGTTCGTTGTCCACATTGATAAAAATCCTTCCGCGCAGAGTATCGGTTGCCAGGGCGTTGATGCCGGTGAAACCGTCTTCCTCGTTGACGGTAAAGAGTGCTTCGAGCGGGCCGTGGACTACATCTTCTGCCTGAAGATGCGCCATGATCAAGGCTACCCCAATGCCATCATCCGCGCCAAGCGTTGTGCCGTCAGCATGAACCCAGCCATCCTCGACATAAGCCTTGATTGGATCTGTCTCAAAATTATGGGTGGAGGCGGATGTTTTTTGCGGCACCATATCCAGGTGTGACTGAAGTACTACGCCTGGCGAGTTCTCCCTCCCGGGTGTCGCCGGTTTGCGGATGATGACATTGCCAACGGCATCGACAACAGTTTCCAGGCCCAGTGAACGGCCAAAATCAGCCACGAATGCCGTGGCCTTACCCTCAAAGTGCGACGGACGCGGAACCAGGGTAACGCCCAGGAAATTTTTCCAGATTGCCGGAGCCGGCAATGTCGCCACGGCATCGGCAAGCGGGACGCGCCCGATCACTTTTTTTGACTGCGCCTGCTTCGACGCACATCCAAATAGTAGCGATGTCGTGAGCAGTGCCACGGAAACAAGCGAAAATACTTTACGAGACCGCATATCCCCCCCGCTGTTCTTACAAGGTGATGTTGATGTTCTGCATCTTCTTAACAAAATTGGAAATACCCTTTCCCTTCATTTTTTTTTACCTATCGGTTCGAGTAACCTGGAATTTTAAGCGCCTCTCTTTACGTCCCGATCAAACAATTTCCTTGAGATAATATTCCTCATACATGTGCCAGACGGCCATGGCCATGGACATGATAATCGGGCCAATGATAAACCCCGAAAAACCGTAGACGATGATACCGCCCATGGTGGAGAGAAAAATCAGCAGCGGATGCATGGAGACATCTTTGCCCAGAAGTATCGGGCGGAGAAAATGGTCCACCATGCTGATAACCAGGGTGCCAAAGGCCAGGATAAAGACGCCTGCCCAGAATTGGCCCGTGATCATGAGGAAGATGCCCGCCGGCGCCCAGACAAGGGCACAGCCGACGACGGGAATTACCGCTGTAATGATCATCACCGCCCCCCAGAGTACCGCCCCCTGGACGCCGGTAAATAGAAAAAGCAGCCCTCCGAGTAATCCCTGTATTCCCCCGATGATCAAGGTTACCTTCAGCGTAGCGGTGGCTGTTTTCTGAAAGTGCGTCAGGAGAATCCTGTCTCTTCCCTGCCCGAGAGGCAGGAGCCGCAGAATCGCATTGAGAAATTTCTCTCCATCACGGACGAAATAAAATAACGCGTAGAGCATGACACCCAATTGGACAAAAAATTGAAGTGTATTTTCAGTAAAGCTTTTCAGCGTAACGAGAACATAACCGGCAACGCTTTTAGAAAGCTGCGAAATCTTCTCGGTAAGAGCGGCATCGTCAAGATGTAAACTATCCGAATAGGGATTGTGTTTTACCAGTTCCACAAATTTCTGGATATAGACATTGACCTGACTGTTGTTATCCGACATACCCTGGTAGATGTCCACAGACTCCTTAAGCAGCATACTGACAAGGAAAACAAAAGGAAGGATGAACATGAGGCAAATCGAGACAAGCACAATCGTCGCGCTGAGAGTGGGCGTATGCAGTTTTTTCTCCACTTTTTTATAAACGGGCATGAGGAGCCCCGCCAGGATAACCGCCCAGAAAACGGCATAGATGAACGGCTTCATGAGATAGAGAAACGCTACGGTAACAATCAGCACGAGCGCTAAAAAAATGACTGTCTGTGATTTCGGTGTTTGCACGTGAGGACAGGTCTCCGTTCCGTCTGTTTTTTGTTGGTCAGGTGCCCAATGCAGCGGCTGCGGTTCTTTTATGAGCGTGAAAATCCGCCACGCCGCAAAGAGTTTCGAATTACGGCGCCGGGTTGAACAACTCGCAACTGGCACGGCTGCTCGAAGCGCCGGCTTTGCCACCCGCCACCAGCACTCTGCCGTCCGGCAGCAAAGCGGCCGTATGCCGTTCCCGAGCGTATTTCATGTAATTGGTCGTCACCCATTTTTGGGCGACGGAGTCATAGAGTTCTGCGCTCGCACGTTGATCAGCTCCGCTGAAACCTCCGGCAACCAGCACCTGGCCGTTGGGCAGCAGCGTCGCTGTATGGTGCGACCGGTCGTACGTCATCGGAGGGATGTAGTCCCATGACCAATCCGCTACGTAATTAGACATATTCTCTTTGAACGATTCCACACTTGAGAGGACTGAGGTTCCAAGTGCACTGTGAGCCCCCCCCACTACCAGTATCGTACCGTCGGGCATCAGGGTTGCCGTATGGTTCCTTCGCGAGTAGCCTATCGGAGCCATATCAAGCCAAGCAGAAGACGAATCGTCCAGTGCCCATTGAGGAGTGTCTACCATAGAAAATCCACTGAAGCCTCGATCGTCATTACCACCTATGAGAATTATTTGCTGGGTGCCGGAATAGTAAGAAGAATTAGCTCCAGGAACACGCGGCACCAGAGTCGCTGTGTGCTGGCTACGATTCCTCCTTCCATCATATCCCCCTCCAAAATACTCCCATACTCCAGTTTTCGGATCGTAGATTTCGGAATCGGTGCCCGTCATCATTACTTTCCCACTGGCCAGCCGGATCGCCGTATGATTCGTATTCGCCTCCAGCATGGATCCGGTATCCGTCCATGTTCCGGTAACTGGGTCGTATAGCTCGGCTTCGTAATACGTCCCCCTCACGTTGCTCCCCCCCGCCACCAATACTTTTCCGTCTTCCAGTAAGGTTGCCGTGTGGTAGACGCGCTGGTATTTCATCTTGCCGGTGAGCTTCCAGGTTCCGGTGGCAGGGTCATAAATCTCGCACGTGGCACGGGGGGCTAAAGTAGAATCGGCCCCGCCACCCGTGACCAGGACACGACCGTCGTTGAGAATGGTCATTGTGTGGTTTTGACGCTGGTACACCATGGAACCGGTCATCTGCCAGGTATTCGCCTGTGTGTCGGCGCCGGCAGTAAGTGGCTTCACGGAAAAATCAACGCTGCCAAGATTGGCATCCGTGATCGCCCAGGCCGAGCTCGGCGGGTCAAAGGTGATGCCCCTTTGTATCGGTGTGACCCGGTATTCGCCTACGGGCACCGTGAAGGTGTAGTTCCCATCGGCGTCGGTCGTCGTCGTCAGGTTCCGGTCTCCGTCCAGAGTTACGGTTACGTCGGACCAACCGACGGTGGTGCCATCGAGGCCATTGCTGGCAACCTTGCCCGCCACGGAATAGGTCGCCGGGGTACTGCCACTGTCTCCGGAGCTACAACCCGCCAGCAGCGTAAATACCGCTACTACTACCAATAGTAACTTTTTCATAAATATCCCCCTTTTGCTTTATACGCGTGAAAACCTGTTATGCCGCAAAGAGTATTTGCACCTGTCAGGCGCACTCAAGAATGTCAGCACTATACAGAGGTGTTGTTGGGAGGGATATTACTCGAACGGGTAGGGGTGCGAAAACGCAGGTTTCAGGGTTATTCTCAGAATAAACCGTGATAGGATTTCATGTCACAGGATGTAGCGCAGCCTTGCAGGTTGCCGGGCCGGCCCATGGATACTCCTCATCGCCTGCAATGGCAGAGGCAATCCTGGACGCCGGTAAATAGAGAAGAGAGAGGGTGAAATTTGATGGCAATTACGAAGTGAAACAGTGAAGGTTACTCATCAAGGCGGCAACAAAGATCAACTTGGAGGTTTTACGGGATAGAATCTATTCCCCAAAATTTATAGGCATTATTTGTTTTTACAAATTGGAATGTATGGAGAGCGCCCTCCGGGAACTGCACGCTTGGTTTTGTTGCAGTGATCAATACCTCATAAAGTTTTTGACCATTAAAATCACTTACTACGTATCCCGCTTTACTGTTTCGTAATTTGCTAATAAGTTCTTTGGTGAAAATGATCGGATAATCCTGCTTGCAAAAAGTATCGATAGGAATATAGATTTTATCGTCATAAAGTTTGTTATACCAATCCGGATCTGTCCTCTCCATTCTTTCCATTTCCTTTGCTTCTTCCGCGGTATTATCCAGGCAGGCACGACAATGAATTTTTGCAACGGATAATATCCTGATCTTTTTCATATCATTCGTTGAAACTGCTTTTAAAAATATTTTCCAGGCATTCGTTAATTCGATCATTTCTCTGCTATCTATGGTATCTGAAGCGTGTGAATGAACTGGTTCGATCATTAAACTTGAGAGAATCAATACTATGATGAATAATCCTTTTTTCATTTTATATTCAACCGCCTGCTTATGTGATGAACGTCAAATGTGTGCCCGCTTCGTGCGCGATCCCAGTCCTTTCAAAAACAACTGTCGATTCGGTCATGATGAAATTGACTGCGCGATACTGCTTGTAATTGCACATGAACCGCAGGCCATGCGTCGCCATTTGGCGCGTCGCTGTGAACCTGCCGGTTAGGAACCGTTCGCCGGGTTTCGGTTCTGTTCTGCGGAAGTTGAAAAGATATGATTACAGTGGGGCTTCGTCGATAAGGGATAGTGCGCGGTTGAGTACCGAAGGGGCGATACGAAAATTCACCCGCTCGATAATTTGAGCCATGACGGGACGCACCTCGGAAAGCAAGCCCTTCCGTTTTGCCAAGATGAGCAAGCCCAGCGTGCCGATGACCTTAAGGCCAAGTTCGTCGGCGATATCCCTGGCCTGTTTATCGTCTAAAATAATGCCTCGGATACCCTTTCCAGCGCGAGAGCTACCGCTTCGCTTTCACCCGCATGGAGATTCAACTTTAAAAAGCGAACTGGCAATTCTGCGGCAACTGGATCAACGCGGATAAAGGAAGGCAATTCTACCGCAACTTTCGTTGCTGAGCCAATTATTTCGTCACGCACCTAAACAGGGATAATGACCGCATCGAATAAGAGTTGCAGGAGGTCAAGACGGTCCACAGAGGAAAGTGCAATGAGCGGGGAGGAATCGCTGACTACCATCACCGGAAGGACTCCATATTGGCGAGGTCACGGTCAAGTTCTGCATCATCATAATTCAGAAAGACACCCTCATCTTTCAGCACTTGCATAAACTCTATCCTATTTTTGCCGCAAAGCTCACAAGCCTTGCCGCTGCCCAGGGCACCTTTTTCATATAACTTTACAGCCAACAGCTTCATAAGGTCGCCCGGGAGTGTCTTTTCGGGAAGCTTAAGCGAATGCAGCACCGAATCGGGTATGGTAAGTGACAGCATGATTATTGCCTCCTTCCATTTGATTTAACTTGATTCAGTTTACCCGCAAAGGCCAGAAGCGTCAAGAGCAGAAATATCATTTTGGGAGAACAGCCTGCAATTCATTCGTAATTTGTGAACGTTTATAAACAACGTCCCAAAGATTCTTGCAATTAGATTCCTCCCCCTCGATGGGGGAGGTTAGGTGGGGGTGATGGCAGTCGGTGCATCACCCTCCCCCCGCCCCCTCCCATCGAGGAAGGCGAGATGTTAAGATATACCGCAGCTTGCTGCGGGGAGGTTCATTAGAGCGTGAACATCTCTTGCAAAATTGCCATAACATGTTCAAGTGTGGAGGAAGGGAGTTTGCCGAGTTTCTTAACCATACGCTCACGATCAACGGTGCGAATCTGATCCAGAACAATATGGGCTGCACGGCCTTGAAACTGGCATGAGATACGAAAAGGATATTGGTGACTTCCCGTGGTAAGGGGTGCGACGATGAAAGTATGCAGGTATGAGTTGAGTTCGTCTGGTGAAATCACGACGCAAGGGCGCGTTTTTCGTATTTCCTCGCCACGCGTCGGATCTAACGTGAGCAGAAACACATCACCACGGCGCACGGTATCAGGCGTTACCACTGCCAATCCTTTTCGTCAAAAAGAGTAGTGTTTGAAGGCATAAGCAATTTATCCTCTACTCGCTCATGCATTGCTTTGGCCGCTTTAGCCCAGCCCACACGAGGCAAAGATGCATTCTCTATGACTATTGCACCATCTCTTACGTGAAGTTCCACTTCGTCGGTAAGTCCCGCCTGAGAGATAAGAGGCTTTGGCAGCCTTATGCCTCGTGAATTTCCAACGCGAATCAAATGAGCTTTCATAACGGATTCTCTCCTTTCACCATGTGGTTACATTGTAAGCCCATTCGCCGGTTTTGTCAACTTGGCAATCGCCTTCTACCGGGCCTGCCGGCTTTTTCGTTCAAGCCGTGATTAAACCAGCGTCTGGAAAGCGGGCGGCTTACTAAATATATGCACAACGCGCAGGGGTTAAATTTCTTTGAAGGGTACGAGGCGGGAATACTCAAACAGCGTTGACATGGCCTTGCTCTCGGTGGCAATGCCGTGTTCCTCCAGCACCGCAACCGGATTGAGCCCTCCGATGATCACGATACCAGCCTTGTCAATGCCGACCGGCACTTCGAGAAGCGTGCTGTTCGGGCTTCCGATCATCAGGATGCCGCGGATACCCCGCTCTTCCAGCGTCCGGGCGAGCTTTGTTGCCTTGTCCAGGCAGACGATCGGGATCTCCCGGAAGCTCGCGAGGATCTTGCCATTGCGGCCCGCCACGGCTTCGGAAACCGCGGTCATGCTGCTTTTGATGAACATCTCAAGGGGGTCCAAAGACGAGCCCGCGTAGCTGATGAGGGACAGGAACCGCCGGGCTTTACCGTCCATCGTTTCGACAACGCCGCCAAAGCGGGACGCGACGGGGATGCCCGCCTTGAGAAAAATTCCGTTGATCGTCACGCTGCAGATCGTGCCGAGCCCGGCCATGCCTTTGGGTACGATCGCGTCGCCGATCTCCTCCCCTTCATCGGCAAGGATAACGCGATCGCTCATCACGAAGGGTGATGCGAAGACCGGCTTGAGCAGCGTCAGCGCTTTTTTAAGATGCTTTCGCGGGAACCAGGAAACATTGAGGATGATGTCGCCTTCCATGGTCGTCAGGTCCAGCGTTGTGAGATAAGAAAGCGTTTCGATCCTGCTGATCACGAATCCGATATTGTCCGAAACCAGCGAATGCCTGAGCTCCTGCCGGCCCCGGGTGGTGATCTTCCGCCCTTCCTTGCCAAAGACCTCGGTATACCCCTTGTTGTCCAGCTGTTTCAGGTAATACCGCACGGTCCGCTCCGTGAGCTCCACCCCGTGCTTCGTGAGCTTGCGCGAGAGTTCCCGCGATCCGGTGACGGTCGTACATTTATCGAGGATAGAAAGAATGGCGTGAAGGGTCTTGTTCATGATGGATCTCCCGGGTCTTTGCGACCGCAGTGTCAATATCTTTCACCGCAGAGGACGCGAAGGACGCAGAGCAAATTATGAATAACAATGCGTTAAGCGATTTCTCAAAACGCTCCCCCTTCGAGAACTCTTTATGTCATTTGGGGCAATTTCACTGCTTAAGACCGTCATTGAAACTTTCATTCAGCCTGCCGCCGAGGTATTTCTCAATACCCTTACCTCATCGTTGTCTTTATACAAGAACATGAATTTCTCTGCGTCCTCTGCGGTAAAAAAGCTTTCAGGTTTTCATAAAACTATTGACAGTACCCTATACGCCGTTGCACAGGATGCGCTCCGCTTCCTTCATATCTGAATCCATGACATAGGGAATGCCGGTCACTTCTGCGCAGTCACGGGTCAGGGAGACAACGTCGTTCCGGTCGATATGCTGCAGCCCGAATTTCCGCGAGCCTGCCATAAGCTGCTGAAGGCCCAGCTTCAGGCGGTCGGTGAGGGTGTACATGGCCACGGCGCCCCAGGGGATCCTGGCGAAGTCCTTGCCGTATTTCGCTTTCAGCGTCTCGGCCGTGATGAAGATGCGCTCAGGCACATCGCCGTATTTTTTTATTTCAACCGGCAGCTTGTCCTCCTCGATCCACTTCTTGATGTTCTTGCCAACGAACGCCGGGATCATCAGCGCCCTTCCCATGCAGACCGCTTTAAAATAGGGCGCGCCCAGAGCAAGCGCCTTGAAGATATGGTCCTCCAGCGAGAAGCCGCCGGCGATCGCCATATCAGGTACGTAGCGGCCCTTTGCCTTGAGATGGGACGCAAACTTGTAGGCAAGTGATTGGAGGTAGAGGGTCGGGATGCCCCACTCATTCATCATGCGCCAGGGGCTCATGCCCGTGCCGCCGCCCGCGCCGTCAATGGTCAGCAGGTCGATCTCCGCGTCCGAGCAGTAGCGGATAGCCCTCGCCAGATCAGAAGCGCGGTATGCGCCGGTCTTGAGCGAGACGAACTTCGCGCCGGCGGAACGGTAGCGCCGCACCGCCTTTTCAAAACCATCGAACTCG
>Ga0194060_10004139_pt1 | contig 10089 bp, 13 predicted proteins | sample SepL225m_MetaG_FD_163427 | JGI IMG/M metagenome (GOLD analysis project Ga0194060, IMG submission 163427) | Anoxic zone freshwater microbial communities from boreal shield lake in IISD Experimental Lakes Area, Ontario, Canada - Sep2016-L222-5m | ecosystem: Environmental > Aquatic > Freshwater >... | reverse complement strand
CTTGTGTATTTCTCGGAGGTTTATCACTGTGGACGCTCCCCATCTCTACCATTGCACGGAATCAGAATAATAGCCTCGCGGTTCAGTGAGCGTTCTCTTGACAACTCCTCCTCCAGCACCTGTTGCTTCGCCACATCGTAGAGCAAAACAATGAATCCGCCTGTGTCTGAATCACAAACCTTCTCTAGTTCGGTAAGTCTGTCCATTATTGCTCTGCCGGTCATGATTTTCTCTCCTGCAACCGTCTCTCAAGCTCTTCTATCCGTCTCTCGATCTCCGCCTGTTCATTCCATCCAGCTTTACACTTGAGGAAGAACAGGGTGGATGTCGGATTACCGTTGTCCACCAATTCCCTCAATTTGTTGGTAACATGGGCTATCCCTGCCGCTCGTCCTCTTTTTAAAGCTGCATCGAATGTATCATCAGCCTTGTTTCTGGATATGGTGGCGCGTGATACCCCAAGGGCAAGACCTATCTGCTCTTCGGTCAATCCAAGTCCCGCCAATCTCTCTACCTCGTCAAGGTCAAATTCTTTCTTTTTCGCCATGATACAGCCTCCTGAATACAGCTACCTGTTCGCCGCAGGTACCTGTTTTGATTACTTCAACGTCCGTCGTCCGTATTCTGCCAACAAGATAGCTTCCGCCATTCCGTCATTCGGCTTTCTACATCCTTTGGGTACAAGCTGAATATCTGGGAAAATGTTCTCTGCTACCTGGATTGAAGCATCTTTCCCTTTGTCCGTGCCTGCAAGCATTACCTTCTTCCATGCCTGCGGTGTTGGCTCGTAAATCTCTGCGCCGAGTGCAGTGAGGATACCTAAAACCTCTCCGCAACCTTTCCCGAAAGTAAACATGCTGGTAACCCCCTGTCCTGGCATTGCGTGGACGCTCTCCACAATCGCCCTTACGCTGTGATTAACATCAGATGTCATTTCATTCAGAAGATCAAAGAGCTGCTTTCGTGTCTCCGGCATCGGGTATGTTTCATATTTCTGATTGCAGAGATAAGCAACTCCGCCCTTTTTCCCGGGGTCAATTCCAATATAAATCATGTTCTATCCCCTCCCAGGGGCTACATCTCCCATTTTGCGTTACACTCGCGGCATTTATACGCTGTCCGAAATTCCCGCTTGTTCGTGCTGATTTCTGGCGGATAAAGGGTCATTCCTCTCCCGAGGTTAATCCTGTTTTTAAAGTCCTTGCCACACTCGCAGGGTATTACTGATTTCGCTTCCATCTCTATTCTCCTTCTCTGTTTTGGTTAAAATGGACAAGTCAGGCAATTCCCGCCAATCGGTTTATCGCCTCCGCATATTGAGCAGGTCTCTGCCCCTGTGTCCGCTGCTGTGCCTGGCTGTTGCTTCTTTACCTGTGCCTCCAATTTATGACAAAGTACTTTCAAACGTCCTTCCGATAATTTACGGTAATCTTTTACACCCGCTGCCTTAATTTGCCCTGTCGCCATGTCGACGTATGCGCTTTCAGTTTCGACGTAAGCAAGAGCTGCCCCTTTGTCCTCTCCGAATATTTGCCGAAGTGCCCCCCTGATGCGCTCGTGATACTCTGCCGCCTTGGTGTCTGCTTCCGTATTTGATGCTGAAGGGGCTTTCTCTGCTTTGGGCTGACTACCCCCTTGACTTGTTCCGCTGTTATCGGTCTGCTTTGCCGGTGGCGGTGTGCTGGTCGGTTTCTTCGCAACTGCGCCGCGTCCTACCGCCGATTCACCATCGTCCTCTGCCGGGGCTATGCCGATGATCGCTGACAGCGAATATCTCCTGGCATACGTCAAAGCACTGCCGAATCCCTGGGCATCCGATTTGCTTACGGGTATCTCAAATGTGCTGCCGAGATATTCCCCGGTCTCGTGTAGCAAGATCGTCTCAATGGCTACTGCTTGGCGGTCGGTGTAGGTCAAGAGCTGCGTCACTGATAGCCCGTTACTGGTCAACGGAGTCCTGCAGGCATTCCATACGCTCTCAAGGTCGGCATACTTTGAACGGAAGTGAGGATTTTCGGAATCCTTTACCGCTCCGGTCATTGTGGCTTGTGCTCTAGCAAGAGCACAAGCCAGATTGGTAATGCTTTCAGATTTCTGCATTGCGCGCCTCCTCAAGCTCATCGACGAGGCAGTCACATGGTTTCGCGATAAAAAGCTCTTGCCCGGCTGCCAAGGAGACATATTTGAACGGCATAAATAAACCGCAGTTCAAGCAACTGATTCGTATGTCGCGGGTCAAAAGGTGGATGTCTGCGTATTCGTAATTTTTGGTACTTTCGCGCTTGAAAGTTGGCATTTTGATAATCTCCTATTTTGATTTTTTGGTTAATGTGTCGAAAATGTCTTGAAACTCTGTCGGCAATGGTGCTGTGGGTCTGCTGCATTCTCTACATAGATAGGATAATATCCCCTTCCTCAGTCTGGCATCCCTGATCACTCCAAGTGGCGTTTTGCATTTCTGGCAATAAATGGCTCTATCTGACATTGGCGGGATCCTGATGATGCTCGCAGTGAATCAGCAAACAATCTGCCGGGTGATTTCTGCCGGGTAACTTTGCACTGCAATGGCAGTCGCCCGGCTCGCAATAATGGGGGAGTGTTTTCGGGTCGGGTCTCTGAATGACCGGTATTGTGCCGGGTAAAGAATCGTTTACAACTATCTTTCGATTTTCTTTCCAGTTCAGTTTCATAAATGCCTTCCTTAGGAATTTAGCTATAAAAGGTATAAAAGTCCCCAGGTGGTACCGTCTTGCAACACTTCTATAGCTTCTATAGCTATTTTTCTTATTAGTGTGATAGTTGTCTGACGGCATCCCGAAAACTCATACCGTCGCGCAGGGTTAATACGTCAATAGGATTGAAACTCTTGTTACAGGGAAAACAGGTCGCCCGATTACCGGCTCTGTGCCAGGATAGGCTCGGGTGATTATCGGCGTGACAGAAAGCAACCGCCTTATGCTGCCGATCAAATTCGATCAAGTTCTCTATCGGAAACTGCCGCGCCCGTTCGATCATCTCCGGTGTGATATTGCCAACCGGCTGCCGATAGCCGGGTCGCGACACTCGGCTGAGGTAACGCAGTTCCCGCGCCTCGGAGACAAGCTCCCCAAATACCGATTCAGCAAACCGCGCCTCCAGCTCTCCGCCGTGATCTGCCAGGGAAGCGACACATTCAGCCATCTCTTGAATGTGCCGCCGCAGATAGGCGATCCGGAGTGCCCGGCATTCAGGTAATGGTAGCCCGGTTGCCTCGGCTATGCGTGTCAGGTTCATCACGGCAGGTGCCGCCGTAAATGATCGTATTTGTGCCAGGATGAAGTCGGTATCTGGCAATGCATATCAGCGCATGACAGGTGCCCGTTGACGCCTTCTCTGAGCGGTGCCCCACAAAGACGATAGCCGCCGTTTTGGTCGCGCTTGATTGCCTGACAAACTGCCGGTGTCACAAATCCTGATAACCTTGTCATCGCGCTTTTTGGAATGATGATGATACTGCCGGGGAGTTGTGACGCTCCCCGGATTGAAAACGACTTGATAACGATTACCGGCATGGTGACACCTCGAAATCAAAATCAGGGACTGCTTCGGGTTCGGCATCCCGGTAAACAGCATCTTCGGCATCCGGGTAAGTTGCTCCTTTTTCATCCCTAAATAACAATGGCAAGTTTGGCAAGTTTAGCAACTTACCCGGTGTAACTTGCCTATGTTGCTCAACTTGCGTATGATATTCAGGGATAGAATTTGAGCAACTTACCTGAGCAACATAGTTTTCCGGTAGTTTCCATGACCATGCCCCGCCAATCCCCGGCTCCTTGTAATCCAGAATCCGCAAGCTCGTCTTCGCCTTCCTGACCGTACCCCACGAATGACCACAAGATTCCGCTGTCGATTTTACTGTTTTGGAGGTTACGGCTCCGGCTTTCAGAAGCTCCGACAAAAACGATTCTGCCGCTGCCTGCTTGCTGTCCGGTTTAGATGCGTCAACCTGCGCCCTTGCCAGTAAGTCCCTGCTGTGTCCTTTGACATATTGCCCCCATAGCACGGTTGAAGCTTCCATGTCATAACCAGGTACGGGCACCATTTGTAGATCGTAGCCGACACCATCTTCGTCGGGCCCGATACTCCAATTCTTTCGCCGTTTCCTCAATGGTGTAGTATTTCATGGTTTCCCTCCTTGCCCTGATAGAAAGGCAGTGTTCATCCGTTCAACCACGTTATGCAGGTGTTGTTCTGTCAGGTGTGCATATCGCTTAACCATTGAAAGCGTCTTGTGTCCAAGAATCTGTGACAGCTCCAAGAGTGTCGCTCCATTCATAGCAAGGTAACTGGCTGCTGTATGTCGGCAATCGTGGAAATGGAAGTTTTCAATCTTTGCTTTCTTGACGGCGGTTTCCCAAGCATCACGAATGTCAACGGGGTCATCGCCTGTCTTGCCGGGGAAAACAAGTTCATCACTCACCGGCTTTAGAGCTTGCACCTTTGCTGCCTTCTTTGTCGCCAGCATCTCTTTAAGCACTTCTGTGGCGGTACCTGCCATTGGTACTTGTCGGCTCGAACCGTTCTTTGTGTCGTGGAGGAGTATCCGCTTGCGGTCAAAGTCTACATCCTTCCACCGTATAGAAAGAATCTCCCCCCGCCTCATACCGGTCGATAATGCCAGTACAGTTATTGGGTAAAGCTGTTTGCTCCTGCTATTGCGGCAAGAGTCAAGGAGTGCATCACGTTCTGACTCTGACAGAAAGCGAATGCGTCCTTCTGGTTCATCCAGTTTCTTGACCCTGGACATGGGGTTAGTCTCAATATATCCCTGCTCAACTGCGGCTTTTGACAGCACACTTGAAATAGAAATCAGATACCGGTTTACTGTGGCGGGTGCGCGTTTCCTTCCTTGCGGAGTCATACCGTTAGCCAGTTCGCTTTTAATTGAGGAGATTACTGCCGGTGTAATATCAGCAATATATTTGTCACCTATTTTGGCATTCCACCAATCAAGGTGTCGTTTCGCGTTTGAATAGTCCTTTGTATTTTCGATTGTAGGCAGATACTCTGTAATCAGCTCCCCAAGTGTATGCTTTTTCCCTTCCGCCTTCTGGAAGTACCGCCCCTGTTTTATCTCGGTTTCGGTCTGTTTCTCCCAGGTCTTTGCATCGGTCAACTTGTCGAAGGTAGCAGTAACCGGCTTCTGCCCCTTCATCCTGATCTTAACACGGTAAGAAGTCTTGTTGTCGGTGGACACCCTCTTTTCAATAGTTGCCATGTTGCACCCCCTGAAATTTGTCTTGTCAATAAGGTACAATAAACAACAAAAAAGAGCAACTAAAAACAACACCGGTTTCAATATCCGTTGAGATAAAGTCTCAACTATCAGTTTTATATATATTTTTCTTCTGTATTAACTTGCTATGGGGCACTAATGGGACACTGAACCAGATATTTTATTTTGAATTGTTGTGAATTAGTGTCCCGCCAGTGTCCCATTTTGGATTGCAGGGAATGCCAACAATAAAAAAGCGGTCAACCAATTAAGGCTAACCGCTTGATTTTATTATGGCGGAGGCACATGGGAATCGAACCCACCGGGGAGATTTCTCATCCCCCCCACCGGTTTTGAAGACCGGGCGACCCACCAGCGATCGACGTACCTCCATCTGTTTCTGTTTGTACTACCGACATGATGTTTACACCAGATTTTTTCAAGATGCCTGCTACAACCTGAAAAAGTTTTTGAGTCGTTTCAGATAATCCTCCCTGCGGAGGGAAGCAGCATATGTTGAATTACTGCTCGCTGTCTGGGTTGCTTTCGTCCTCTCTTCACGCTCTGCCAGAATATTGCTGAGCATTTCGAGTACCCCCGGATTACAGGCAAAAATCGGCTCCAGCAGCTCTTTGGTGACCTCGGCGAGCCATACCTCGGTGAATGCCCGTACAGTTGCACTGCGCGGTTCACCGGTTAACAGAGACATTTCACCGAAGAATGAATCCTCATGAATACTCCCCACTGTCACCTCATTTACTGAAACCTGAAGAGTACCCTTCAGTACCAGGAAAAGGGAACTCCCCGCATCTCCCTGGCGCACAACAACCTCTCCGGGGCCAAAAACATCAATCGTGGCATGATCGGCCAGGGAGGTTATAGTCTCCTCGTCAAGAATGGTAAAAAGTTCGGCGTTGCGCAATTCATCGGCGATATGTTGACGGGAAAACTCGAAAGGCTGCTTTGCCTCTGACGAAATAATCTGGCGATGCGGGAAGGGGAAGCTGTAACCGGCTCGATTTACCGCATACCAGACCCTGCTGTAGATTGAGTCATAAACATGACCTCTGCCGGATGGGTCAGCGATACAGAACTTAAGTTGATAGGTGATGCCGCTGTCATTTAACGCCATCAGCCGTACTAACGGCTCTGGGTTCCGAAGAATATCCGGCTCATCCCTGGCCGCCTGTAACAGAAGGGCTTTAGCACTTTCAGGGGGCATATCATACCCCAGCATGACATCCACTTGAAGAGCAGGTTTGTATTCTGTTCTCTGATTGCCATGATAGGTGATAACGCTCTGCATGATGACGCTGTTAGGTACCAGAATCAGGTAATTTTCCAGGTTTCGGAGAGTTGTATAACGGAATCCGACATTGATGATCTCGCCAAAAATATTTTTTTCCTTGATCGATATCCAGTTTTGCCTCTCCAGCATATTGTCTGTCTGAATCGAAAACCCTGACAGGGCATTTGCAAGTGTACTCTGCATCGCAAACGCAATAGTGGCCGTGATGACAGTCGTAGTTGTAACGATTGCTGAAACATCTATTTTAAATACAAGACGAAGCGAAATTATACCGGCTGCAAGGTAGACAACAAGACGTATCGCATCGCGTATGAGAGAAGGAACCTCGCGACTGGTGTGAATACGCAGATAAACATCTATTACGAGGTAGTTCACCAGTTGCGCAAGACATATCAGCACCACAATCGTCTGGATACTCTGCAGAACAGACTGATAGCGGGGAATGTCCGACATGGCCAGCTCCGCATACAAAAGCAGAATCCCGGTCATAGTCAACTTTATCGGAGTGGTAATCCTGGAATCGATCTTTTGGGAGCGGGATCGCCGGATGAAGAATACAGTGGCGAAGAAGAGAAGAGTAACAGCCAGCACAAAGATGCGGTTGATCAGGATAAAATTTATGTCGATTACAGAAGTCAAGGGTGTCGAATCAGCGGCAAATGCGAGAGATATCATTTTCAGACTCCATTTTTGATATTGTTTAGTGGTGTACCCCTACATACCCCATTGCAGATAGAACCTTCCAGACACCAGCCATTCCCAGCAGTGCTACAACAGCCCCCATGCAACGCTGAAATCCCCCCCCGCCAAGAGCTGAAAATGTGGAGGCCACCTGACCATAGACGAGAAGAGCGGGTAGAGTGCCGAGTCCAAAAGCAAGCATCATGCCTCCACCCTTTACGGATGACCCGCTGGTGGCGGCTGAAATCAGGACACCATACACGAGTCCGCATGGAATCAGCCCCATCAGCAGACCGGACGGCAGTGCTGCCAGTATGGAAGCGTTGCCAGCCACACGTGAAAACAGCCTCTGTATGAAGTTATACCCTGAGCCATCGAGAGCATTGATACCGAACGAGCGAACGCCGAGGGTGGTGAAGAGACCGATTGCCACGACAAAAATGTTCGCCGCCAGAAATAGCCAGCGAAGATGTGGTTTCAGCGAAGTTATCATCCCCGCCTGCGAGGCAAAGCCGACCAGCAGTCCCAAAGATGTGTATGTCGCCACTCTACCCAGATGATAGACGAGGTTGTAAAGGAACCTGCCGAATGCGCCTGCGTCCCGGTTAGAGACTGCCAGAGCGGTCACAATGCCGCCGCACATGCCGAGGCAGTGTCCGCTACCGGCAAGACCGGCCGAGAATGCCAGCCAGAGTTCAAGCATGCCTCATACCTCAAGTGCGCCGATCAGGCTTTTGATGTCGGCGACACCGTTATCGATAAGCCATTGCTCCATCCCCTCGGCAATCTGCTGCGCCGCGCCGGGGTTGATGAAGCTGGCGGTGCCGACCTGAACTGCGGTTGCTCCGGCCAGGATAAATTCCAGCGCATCGGTAGCATTCATGATTCCGCCAATACCAATGACCGGCAGCTTGACCGCTCTTGCCACCTGCCAGACCATCCGGAGAGCTATCGGCTTGATGGCGGGGCCGGAAAAACCGCCGGTGATATTAGCCAGCACCGGACGGCGTTTATTAAGATCAATCGCCATGCCTGTAAGGGTATTTATCAGGGAAAGTGCGTCGGCACCGGCATCTTCGCACGCTTTGGCCATGACAACCACGTCGGTCACGTTGGGGGAGAGCTTGACAATAAGCGGTTTTGTTGTCGCGGCGCGGCAGGCGGTAACCACCGAGGCGGCGCATGCCGGGTCTGTGCCGAACACTATCCCCCCCTGTTTGACATTCGGGCAGGAGATATTCACTTCCAGAGCTGCCACTTCCGGGATTTCATCCAGCCGTCGCGCCATTTCGGCGTATTCGTCAACGGTGTTGCCGAAAAAATTGGCGATGGCCGGGGTGTTGACTGTGCGGAAGAATGGAACTTTTTTTGCGATAAAAGCATCGATTCCAACATTTTGCAAACCGATGGCGTTCAGCATCCCACCTGGGGTTTCGACGATACGAGGGGTCGGATTACCGGCTCGCGGTTTAAGAGAAAGCCCTTTGGTCACAAAAGCGCCGATCGATTCAAGATCGACATATCCGGCGAATTCCTCGCCGTATCCAAAGGTGCCGGAAGCGGTCATGACAGGGTTGCGGAGCAGGATACCGGCGCAGTTGACGGTCATATCTGGTTTCATATTCAATCCCTCCACTTCAGTTCGCCAGATTCAAAGACCGGCCCTTCTGTGCAGACGCAGCGGAAATCAGGTGTCTCCGGCGAATGCCTGTGACCCGGCGCAACGCACCCCAGACACGCCCCGACTCCGCACGCCATATACCCCTCCAGCGATACCTGGCAGGGGATATGACGCTCTGCGGCGATATTAGCGACGGCTTTCAGCATGCCGTGAGGGCCGCAGGCGTAGATAGATGCCCTACCCTTCTGTGTATCAAGCCGCCGTGTCAGCGCCTCTGTCACAAGACCGCACTCCCCGAGAGAACCATCCTCTGTGGCGGTGTAGCACTCCACCCCAAGCCGCTCGAATTCTGTAATGCAGAGGATATCGTCCCTTGTCCGGCCACCGGCAAAGAGTCGCACGGGAGAACGTTTCACCAGCTCCTTCGCCAGCAGATAGAGCGGAGCCAGCCCTACCCCGCCGCCGACGATCAGCTTCTCCTCGTCTGCATCTCCAAGATCAAACCCTTTTCCGAGTGGGCCAAGAATGTCCAGCAGGTCAGTTTCATGCAGGGCTGAGAGCATGGCTGTTCCCTTCCCCACCACCCGGTAAAGCATCTCCAGATATGGCTGTTCAATTGCGCCGCTGTGGGAGGGGGAATGCGTGCCGACATCAAAAACACCGAACGGGCGACGAAGCAGCGGATCGATTGCGCCGTTGACCCGCACCATGACAAACTGGCCGGGGGAAGCGGAGGCAAAGTTCTGCGGGGCGGTCATGCGCATCCGCCAGTATCCGGGTGAAACCTCCGCATTTGAGAGAATCATGGATGTGAACTGCATGGGGGTAGTCTCCTTGAGACATAAATATCACGGAGTCTGAGCGACCCGTTTAAGCAACGCCTTGTCGAATGTCAGAAGGGTATGTCCTTCAACTGCCGCTTTATGTAACAGGATGCAATCTACCGGATCGAGGGCTGTTTCTGCAAAAGTGGTCAGCGCCTTCGTCAACACATCGCTGTCAGAATTAACAATCCCCTTGTAGATCAAAAGCCCGCCAAGAGTTCCGGCAGCCTCGACGCGAGGAACCTTGTAATGTTTTGTCAGCACATAGAGGCACTCTACCAGCACGGATTCGGAAATCAGGGCTAATTTACTGCCGACGCGAACCTTCTCAAAAAAATCGGCAGCTTCGGCAAAATGCTCCTCATTGTCGCGCAGCAGATAACGGAGGATGAAATTGGTA
>Ga0194060_10004138_pt1 | contig 10092 bp, 11 predicted proteins | sample SepL225m_MetaG_FD_163427 | JGI IMG/M metagenome (GOLD analysis project Ga0194060, IMG submission 163427) | Anoxic zone freshwater microbial communities from boreal shield lake in IISD Experimental Lakes Area, Ontario, Canada - Sep2016-L222-5m | ecosystem: Environmental > Aquatic > Freshwater >... | reverse complement strand
TTTTGAGCAAACAGACACTGTTTTAGAAGCCAAAATCAATATTAAGTTCAAGGGTATTACGCAGTACTTCCATACCCGCAATATCAACCATCACCCTGAAACCATTGATATGGTCTTTATAGATGGTCCTTTTAAACAATTTTCTGGCCAATGGAATTTCATTCCTCTGAAGGAAGACGCTTGCAAGGTGGAATTTAAGCTTCATTGGGAGTTTAAGAGCAGCATTCTCGATAAGATCATTGGACCTGTATTTGGGCATATTGCCGGAACTTTTATTGACTGCTTCGTCAAGCGGGCTGAAGACATATATGGCCAGTAATCCCATTGAGATCCTGATCTGTGATGCTAGAGCGGGTGAGCCAGTAATGAGGTCATTTCAGCTCAAATTCGTCGAGGGTGAAAGAGCCACTGTTGGGCAGGCGCTCATCCAAGCGGGTATTGCTAGTAGCCCAGAAGACCCCGTTTTAGCTAGAAAAGGCTGTTTTGGGGTGTTTGGTAAGCGTAAAGACTGGGATAGTCCTATTTATGCTGACGACAGGTTAGAGCTCTATTCCCCGCTCTTAATTGACCCAAAGACGGTCCGTCGCAAGAAAGCCAATCAAAATCAGGATGCCAAATTCCAGGTTGCCGCAGCCAAAAGAAAGGCTAGGAGGCTATAATCTGTTTTTGTGACTAGGGGTTTTCATGCGACTCATTCAAAAAGCACTCACTTTTGATGATGTGCTCCTCGTACCGGCTTATTCATCGGTACTTCCTCGAGATGCCAGTCTGGCTACTAAGTTAACTCGAGATATTTCACTTAATACACCTTTGGTGTCCGCAGCGATGGATACCGTAACTGAAGGTCGATTGGCGATTGCCATGGCCAGCGAAGGTGGTATCGGCATTGTTCATAAAAACTTAACACCTACTGAACAGGCACGTGAAGTCGCCAAGGTGAAGCGTTATGAGTCTGGCGTTCTTCGGGATCCAATCACGGTTAGTCCGGATACCACCTTGCGGCACGTCATTCAGTTATCACGTGAACATGGTTTTTCTGGATTCCCAGTCCTCACCGGCAAAGAAGTTGTCGGCATCATTACTAACCGCGACTTACGCTTCGAAGAAGATTTGGATGCACCAGTAAAAACCAAGATGACACCTCGTGAGCGCCTTATTACGGTTAAAGAGGGTTGCACATTAGACGAGGCAAAACGTTTAATGAGTCACCACCGCTTAGAGCGGGTTCTGGTTGTTAATGACAAGTTTCAATTGCGCGGACTCATTACCGTTAAAGATATTCTGAAAGCGACTGAGCATCCCAATGCCTGTAAAGACAGCGAAGGTAAGTTGCGCGTCGGTGCTGCGGTGGGTGTTGGTCCAGATAATGATGAGCGCATTGAGTTGTTGGTTCGTGCGGGTGTTGACGTTATCGTTGTCGACACTGCGCACGGTCATAGTCAGGGCGTATTAGATCGTGTCAAATGGGTGAAGAAAAATTATCCACAAGTGCAAGTCATCGGTGGAAATATTGCTACTGGCGACGCTGCAAAAGCATTGGCTGATCATGGTGCTGATGGTGTCAAGGTTGGTATTGGACCTGGCTCTATTTGCACAACGCGTATTGTTGCTGGTGTTGGTGTTCCTCAAATCAGCGCCATTGTCAATGTAGCTAATGCCCTCAAGGGCACTGGCATACCGTTAATTGCGGATGGTGGAGTGCGTTATTCAGGCGATGTTGCCAAAGCCTTAGCAGCAGGTGCAAGCTCCGTCATGATGGGTGGGATGTTTGCCGGCACAGAAGAGGCACCTGGTGAAGTGTTCTTGTATCAAGGACGTTCATACAAGAGTTATCGTGGCATGGGTTCTTTGGGTGCCATGGCCGATGGTTCTGCTGATCGTTATTTCCAAAGCGACATTGTTGCTAATGCAGAAAAACTTGTACCAGAAGGTATTGAAGGGCAAGTTCCTTATAAAGGTAGCGTGCTCGCGATCTTGCATCAATTGACTGGTGGTATTCGTTCATCAATGGGTTATTTAGGTTGCCGCACAATTGAAGAACTTCACGAGAAAGCAAATTTTGTGGAAATCACTTCAGCAGGTGTGCGTGAGTCGCATGTCCATGATGTGAAAATCACTAAGGAAGCGCCGAATTACCATATTGACTAAGACTTCATTTAAGGCCGTCCCTTTCGTGCATGACAAAATACTGATTCTCGACTTTGGTTCACAAGTAACTCAACTTATTGCAAGACGCGTGCGCGATGCACGGGTGTATTCGGAAATTCATCCCTACGATTGTGATCCAGAATTTATTCGTCAATTTATTCAAGAGCAGGGTGGTAAGGGCATTATTCTTTCGGGTGGTCCAAGTTCAGTCAGCGAAGAGGGAAGTCCTCGCGCTCCACAAATTGTTTTCGAGCTTGGTGTTCCCGTTCTCGGTATTTGTTATGGTATGCAGACAATGGCTACTCAATTGGGTGGTGCGGTAGCCTCTGCTGAGTCCTTAGGCAAAGCCCGTGAGTTTGGTTACTCAGAAGTACGCGCTCATGGCCATACCAACCTACTTAAAGGTATTCAGGATTTTTCCACTAGCGAAGGCTATGGCATTCTGAAGGTATGGATGAGCCATGGTGATTCCGTCACAACACTGCCACCTTCATTTAAGTTGATGGCTTCTACCGAGTCTTGCCCGATTGCCGGCATGGCTGATGAAGAGCGCTGTTTCTATGCCTTCCAGTTCCACCCAGAAGTGACCCACACCATTCAAGGGACTGCCATTATTGAACGTTTTGTACATCAGATCTGCGCCTGCAAATCTGATTGGGTCATGGGTGACTACATCGCTGAAGCAGTTGAACATATTCGTAAGCAAGTCGGTGACGATGAAGTCATTCTTGGTTTATCAGGCGGTGTGGACTCTAGTGTTGCGGCTGCTCTTATTCATCGTGCGATTGGAGATCAGCTCACTTGCGTCTTTGTTGACCATGGTTTGCTTCGTTTAAACGAAGGCGATATGGTAATGGAAATGTTTGCCCGCAACTTAGGTGTAAAAGTGATTCGTGTTGATGCCGCCCCTACCTTTATGGGCAAGTTAGCAGGAGTTGCCGATCCAGAAGCAAAACGCAAAATTATCGGTAGAGAATTTGTGGAAATCTTTCAGACTGAATCAGGAAAAATTGAGAACGCCAAGTGGCTTGCACAAGGCACTATCTATCCCGATGTGATTGAATCTGCTGGTAAAGGTAAGAAGGGTGCTCATACTATTAAGAGTCACCATAATGTTGGTGGTTTGCCTGAAGATATGCATCTCCAATTGCTTGAACCCTTGCGTGAGCTCTTCAAAGACGAGGTGCGCGAGTTGGGTGTTGCCTTAGGTTTACCGCGTGAGATGGTCTATCGCCATCCATTCCCAGGACCGGGACTAGGAGTTCGTATCTTAGGTGAAGTAAAAGCAGAGTTTGCTAGCCTGCTGCAACGTGCTGATGCCATCTTTATTGAAGAGTTGCGCAATACGATTGATGAAGTCAGTCAAAAATCCTGGTATGACTTAACAAGTCAGGCTTTTGCTGTCTTCTTGCCAGTAAAGTCAGTAGGTGTGATGGGCGATGGCAGAACCTATGAATATGTCGTGGCCCTCAGAGCTGTACAAACGCAGGACTTTATGACTGCACACTGGGCACATTTACCTCATGAATTATTAGGCAAAGTTTCTAATCGCATCATCAATGAAGTACGTGGTATCAATCGAGTTGTGTATGACATCAGTGGAAAACCGCCAGCAACCATCGAGTGGGAGTAGGCAACTTAAGCCTGCTATCACCCATGCTCGAGTTACGAGAAACTTGCCTCGCAATATTGGCAAGTACTGATCCACAGACTAAAGTAAAGCAGCTTCATCACTTATTTGATGAGTATCAACAGCAACGCGTTGCTTTAGACCTTTCCGCTAACCTTGACTTTCAAGAGTTAACGCTGCCTGGGCGACCCCTCAAGCCAGAGCTAGTTCCGCCTTTACAAGCTCCAAAAAGAAAAATGACTACCATTGAAGGCAGAGCAATCCTATTGCACTCGCTTGCGCATATTGAATTTAATGCCATGAATCTTGCTTTGGATGCTATCTGGCGTTTTCCGGATATGCCCCAGCAATACTATGAAGAGTGGTTAAAGGTTGCTAAAGAAGAGGCTTACCATTTCAGTTTAGTGAATGGGTATATGCAGTCGTTTGGATTTACCTATGGTGATTTTCCAGCCCACAATAGTTTGTGGGAGATGGTGGAGAGAACGACAGATGCAGTGATTGCTAGAATGGCGCTGGTTCCGAGAACAATGGAAGCAAGGGGCCTAGATGCAGTTCCTGGAATTCGTGATCGGTTCAAGCAAATTAAGGATGACAGGGCAGTCGAAATTCTAGAGATTATTCTTAGAGATGAAATCGGGCATGTATTGATTGGTAACCGCTGGTTTAATTTCTTATGTGCCAGGGATCATTTATCACCAATCACGGCTTATAGAGAGCTTGCTAAGAAATATCATGCACCAACCTTAAGAGGTCCTTTTAATATCGAGGCCCGCCAGCAGGCAGGCTTTACTGCCGAAGAGTTAAGTCTAATGGAGTCACCATGAAGGTTCTTAGTCTGATTCCGCCGATGACGCAGCTCAATACACCGTATCCATCGACTGCTTATCTCACTGGCTTTTTAAGATCCCGCAAGATTGATGCGGTTCAAGAGGATTTAGCGCTTGCTCTAGTGTTAAGTTTCTTTACCTCACAAGGCATCTCTGAGATACGTACTCAAGCTCTTAATCTGCCCGAAGAAGAGCGTAGTACCAGCGTAAATTATTTCTTAGATTATTTTGAGATCTATCAAGATACGATTGAGCCCGTGATCGCATTTCTGCAGGGGCGCGATAGTACTTTAAGTCATCGTATTAATTCCCGTGATTTTTTACCAGAAGGCCCTCGTTTTTTCTCTCTTGATGCCTATGATGATGAGGATTCTGATGATCCCTTAGCTTGGGCTTTTGGAGTATTGGGCTCACACGATCGGGCGCGTCATCTAGCTACCCTATATTTAAACGACTTATCAGATGTATTACGGGATGCTGTGGATAATCGTTTCGAGTTTGTGCGCTATGCAGAGTCGCTAGCGAGTAGTCAACCTACCTTTACACCATTAGCTGATGCCTTGGCTACCGAGCCTACATTAATGGATGTGCATTTACAGAAATTAACAATCCAAGCAGTAGAGAGGCATCAACCCAGCCTCGTTATTTTGTCAGTACCTTTTCCGGGCGCAATGTATGCAGCTCTCAGAATTGCCCAAACAATCAAAACCCAGCATCCAAAGATCAAGATTGCTTTGGGGGGTGGTTATGTCAATACTGAATTGCGTGAACTTACGGAACCCCGTATCTTTGATTATGTTGATTTCATCAGTCTCGATTCTGGTGAGAGACCTTTACTCAATATCCTGGAACATCTCGCAGGCAAGCGGTCAATAGAGCGATTGGTCCGCACCTTTGTTCGCAATGATGCTGGTCAAGTTCAATTGATGAGTTGGCAAGAACCTGATATTCCATTTGAGGATGTTGGTGTAGCAACTTGGGACGGCTTGCCTTTAAATTCTTATTTATCTCTACTGGATATGCTTAACCCGATGCACCGCCTTTGGAGCGATGGTCGGTGGAATAAGCTGACCGTTGCACATGGTTGCTATTGGAAGAAATGTAGTTTTTGTGATGTCAACTTAGATTACATCTCTCGTTATGAAACGGCATCCGCTAGCTTGTTAGTCGATCGCATCGTACAAATTATTGCTGAGACTGGGCAAACAGGATTTCATTTTGTCGATGAAGCTGCACCACCTAAGATTTTGAAAACGCTTGCAGAAGAACTCATTCGACGTAAGGTGATGATTTCTTGGTGGGGAAATATTCGCTTTGAGAAAACGTTTACCCCCGAGCTGGCAAAGTTGCTGGCAAAGAGTGGTTGTATTGCCATGTCTGGCGGTTTAGAGGTGGCGTCAGATAGGTTGCTCAATCTGATGAAAAAAGGTGTCACTGTAGAGCAGGTGGCTCGTGTGACAAAAGGTTTTTCTGATGCAGGAATTTTGGTGCATGCCTACCTTATGTATGGCTTCCCAACACAAACAGTACAAGAGACTGTAGATGCTTTGGAATATGTGCGTCAACTGTTCGAGAACGGTTGCATCCAAAGTGGATTCTTTCATCGCTTTACCTGTACCGTTCATTCGCCTGTTGGTCAAAACCCAGAGGAATACGGCATTACTTTAATGCCGCTTCCTGCGGTGAGTTTTGCGAAGAACGACATTGCGTTTTTTGATCCGAGTGGCGTTGATCATGATGCCTTAGGTCAAGGTCTTAAAAAGGCTATCTATAACTTCATGCATGGTGTTGGGCTAGAGCAGGATGTACATACTTGGTTTGATGAATGCGACATGTCAATTCCTCAGCCGAAAGTTGCCCGCAAAAAAATCGCTAAAATCCTCTAAATAGCTTCTTTTAAGAGTTAGCTTTAAGTACAATATTTAGTAGAAACAGCACATTAGCGCACTCATTTATTACGCATAACGGGGGAAAATATGAAACTATCACGTCGCGCTTTTATTACTTCAGCAGCCTTAGTGCCTGTAGCTTGTGGTGTGCCACTTTCTTATGAACGTGGTATTCCTGTTGCCCAACCAAATCCACTTCCCACAGTGCGCCCTCCACAGGTGGGGCAAAATTGGTCTTACATCAAGCGAAATGTATTTAATGGCAAAAATCTAGGCTTGGTTACTGAGCGAGTTGCTTCAATTGGAGCCACAATTGTGATTGAACGCACCGATGAAAATGGTGGACAGCTTGCAAATGAAGTGCAAGGACCGTGGGGAATGGCTATTACGGATCCCAGTTGGTCGCGTACTCTTAATTTCAATCCCGCTATTCCACTTTGGCCTCAAGAGTTATCGGTTAAATGGAGTAAGCAGGTTAATGTTAAATACGCAATTTCTGGATACCCCGATTCAAGGATGGGTTGGCAAGAATATATAAGCGTTCAGGGATGGGAAAAAATTACCGTTCCTGCTGGTAGTTTTATTGCCTTGCGTTTTCAGAGTTTGATTAATTATGAAAATGAAGATCCAAATAAAGTTGATTCCATTCGTAAAGAAACCATTTGGTTTGCTCCTGAGATTGGGCGATGGGTTGCCCGTGAGATCTCTGGCTCTTATCGAATTCAGGGGCAAGTAGCGGTGCCAATCCTTGAGGATAGCCTGCAGTTTCAGCTAACCGCATATAAGTGAGCCGCTGCAGGTCCTCTTCTGTTGGGTAGACCAGTTTCTGGCTTGTAAACATCCTGAATTTAGGTTTACCGCTTAAAATCAGGATATTCCTATGTATACCGTAAAAGAACTTTTCCCAACACTACAGGGTGAGGGTGCTCACGCAGGTCGTGCTGCTGTCTTTTGTCGTTTTGCAGGATGCAATTTATGGAGCGGTAGGGAAGAGGATCGTTCGACTGCCATCTGCCAATTTTGTGACACAGACTTTGTGGGTACCAATGGTGATGGTGGCGGAAAGTTTGAGACTGCACTACAACTAGCCGAGGTTATTGAATCCTCTTGGAGAAGTACTTCGGCGGGTCCACAGAAACGCTATGTGGTTTTTACTGGTGGCGAGCCTTTGTTGCAATTGGATGAAGTATTAATCACAGCCTTACATCAAAAAGGTTTTGAAGTTGCCATTGAAACCAATGGAACTATTAAAGTGCCAAAGGGCATTGATTGGGTTTGCGTGAGCCCTAAGGCTGGCTCTGAGTTGATCGTATTGCAGGCTGATGAGTTAAAACTCGTTATTCCACAGTCCGCTCATGACAACCTTGCTGCACTAATGGATCGATTTGAGAAGATGGATTATCGTAATCGATTTTTACAGCCAATGGATGGCCCCAATCTGAAGGACAATATTGAATCAGCAGTACGTTTATGTCAAAAGCATCCATTGTGGCGATTGAGTCTTCAGACCCATAAGCTCATCGGTATTCGCTAGATACTGCAGTGCCATTGAAAGAATTGCAAATGACTACACAACAACCCGCTATCTCAATTACTCGCCGTCTGGAGTTTGACTCTGGCCATCGCATCCCCAATCATGGCGGGCAATGTAAGCATCTGCACGGTCATCGTTACGCTCTTGAGATTACTTTAAGCGGACACATTTCTGATCACCCAGGCAAGGCAGATGATGGCATGGTCCTGGATTTTGGAGATATCAAACGCTTGGCAAATCAGCATGTAGTCGAACCTTGGGACCATGCATTTTTGGTGGCCAAAGAAGACGAAGGTCTGGTTACATTTTTAGCAAGTCTGCCAGATCACAAAACCGTTGTCATGGACCATGTCCCAACAGTTGAAAACCTTGCCAATGCAGCCTTCTTTATTTTGCAACCTGTATTTGAGAAAGCATTTGGCGGTCAGTTAAAACTGTCGTCCATTCGTCTTTATGAAACTCCCAATTGCTGGGCAGACGTTACTCACCCATAAATCATGCAAGCCGAGATTGATCGTCAGTTTATGCAGGAGGCTTTGGAGCAGGCTAAGTTAGCTGCTCTAGCTGGCGAAGTTCCTGTCGGAGCAGTGCTAGTCCGCGATGGGCTGGTGATTTCTAGATCTTTTAATAAGCCTATTGCTAGTCATGACCCTAGCGCCCATGCTGAGATGTTAGCCCTGAGGGGCGCTGCAAGCCAAGAGCAAAACTATCGTTTACCTGGAACAACGATGTACGTTACTTTGGAGCCCTGTGCTATGTGTGTAGGCGCGATGTTGCATGCTAGGATTGAGCGAGTAGTGTTTGGCGCATCAGATCCTAAAACGGGCGCCGCAGGGAGTGTGTTAGATTTATTCTCTGTGAAGCAGATCAATCACCAGACAGCATCTGAAGGTGGCATCATGCAGGAAGAGTGTGGTCAATTACTGAGAGATTTTTTTAAGGAGCGACGTTGAAGTCTATTCACCTCATTGCTCCTTCTGGAGCTAGCTTAGATATGCATAGCTCTCTGGCTGGTATTCATTGGTTGAAACAACAGGGCATCGCTATTCACAATGAAACTTGTGTGAGTAGGGTTGAGCAACGCTTTGCTGGGACCGATGCAGAGCGCTTAGCTGAAATCAACCAGCTTCAAAAAGTATCCCCTGATCATCTCGTGATGGCCATGCGCGGTGGATATGGCATTCATCGCCTGCTACCCGATATTGAATGGGATGGCATTGCTAAAACAATTCAGGGCGGCTTACAAATTTGTGGCCACAGTGATTTCACAGTATTTCAGTTAGCGCTATTAGCAAAAACTGGAGCCATCACCTTGGCCGGCCCAATGCTCAATTACGATTTTGGTCGTCAAGATGATCAAGGTAATTCACTGGCACCAAATACTGTGATGTGGAAGTATTTCCAGTCTGCAGTGCAAGAGCGCACATTAGACTGCCAAGTAACAAGCGCTCAGTCTTATCTTGGTAAAACAGATTCTGGATCCTGTTCTGGCTTGCTATGGGGCGGTAACTTAACGGTGTTGGCTGGGCTGGTTGGCACACCTTATATGCCAAGCTCCAAGCAAACCCAAGGCGGTATCTTATTTTTAGAGGATGTGAATGAGCATCCCTATCGAGTAGAGCGCATAATGATGCAGTTAATGGATGCTGGAATTCTTGCCAATCAAAGCGCTATTTTGTTGGGTGGATTTTCAGCGTATCGCCTCTACGATAACGATCGGGGTTATCAGCTTGAGAGTGCCATTAAGGCTATTCGTGCAAGACTTTCAATCAATATCCCGATTTTGACGGGGCTGCCATTTGGTCACCAAGCAGAGAAGCTAACTTTGCCAGTGGGTGCTATTGCAAACCTTAGTTATGACGCTCAAGGTTTTATCCTCCACTCGCAATGGTAAGCGCATAGTGCGTTGGCATTCGATTTGTAGAGTATCTCTGCTTCTGATAGCTTTCTTACTTTCAGGTACGGCCATGGCAACCGAAGAACCAAAATATTTTGTAATAGAAAATGCCCCGCCATTTGAATTAAGGGTTTATGAGCCTTTAATACTGGCGGAGGTAAAGG
>Ga0194060_10004137_pt1 | contig 10094 bp, 10 predicted proteins | sample SepL225m_MetaG_FD_163427 | JGI IMG/M metagenome (GOLD analysis project Ga0194060, IMG submission 163427) | Anoxic zone freshwater microbial communities from boreal shield lake in IISD Experimental Lakes Area, Ontario, Canada - Sep2016-L222-5m | ecosystem: Environmental > Aquatic > Freshwater >... | reverse complement strand
CATTCAGCTTGACAGTTCAGCGATGAGGCGATGAGGCGATGAGGCGATACGGAACGCCTCACCGCGTCATCGTTTCATCGCTGAACTGTCAAGCTAGATTGAAACATGCCTTAGACAAGGTTCGCAGGTACTTTACAGTTTATCGCCGATCAGCCCTCACCCCAAACCCCTCTCTCCTTGATATTACGCCCCTACTCCTCGCGTTCCAGAGAGAGATAGATCGGCCCTGCCCCAAGCAGGAAGATCAGCGATGTGCCGCACCCGGAGCGGTTTGATGTCGTGAAGCGGGCGTGTTCGCCAGGTCGGAGGTCGAACGCAACCCGCTTGCCGACGAGCGTGTTGTGGGCACGGAGCGTGTGCTGGCCCGGCGCGATCACTCGCGTCACCGACTGCTTATACGTCAACGTCGCGATCAGCTCGTCGTCCAGCCAGATACGCACCTCGCGGATTCCCATGTCGCGCTCCAGCGTGCGCGAGACTGTGATCTGGGATTGCGCTGTCTCCATAGAGCGGCTCCCTGTGCAGGATTGAATAGGCAGGCGGTGATCAGCGACACTCTTCTCAACGTCCAATTCCAGAAAGGTTATGCACATGCATGATACACCCCTTTTCGTCGGCATCGACATAGGTACGCAGGGCGTGCGGGTACTGGTGGCCGACGCCAGCGGCGGGGTGCGCGCCCGCGCCGCCGCGCCCCTGTCCACCCAGGTTGGCCCCGGCGGGCGCGCCGAGCAGCGCCCCGATGAGTGGGGGGCCGCCGCCATCGCATGCCTGCGCACCGTCACCACGAACCTCGGCAGCAAGGCCGCCGCTATCGCCGCCCTCGCCGTCACCGCGACCTCGGGCACGATCTGTCTGCTTGACAGTGCAGGTTGCCCGGTCGGCCCGGCGATCATGTACAGCGACCGCCGGGCCACTTCCGAGGCCACCGATCTGAATCTGGCCGCCGCAGATTTCTGCGCCCGCCTCGGCTACCGCTTCGACGCCTCGTTCGGCCTGCCCAAGCTGCTTTGGCTGCGTCGCAACGCGCCCGAATACCTGGCCGCCGCCGCCCACGTAGCCCACGCCGCCGATGTGATCGTCGGTCGGCTCAGCGGCGACTACGCGGTGAGCGACTGGAGCCACGCCCTCAAGAGCGGCTACGATCTGCTGGCGCTGCGCTGGCCCGAGAATCTGCTGGCCGACTTTGACCTGCCCCTGGCCAAGTTGCCGCGCATCGTCGCCCCGGCCAGTCCCATCGCCGCCGTATCACGCGCTGCCGCCAAAGAGACGGGCCTGCCGCCCACGACCATTGTTGTCGCCGGTATGAGCGACGGCTGCGCCGCTCAGATCGCGGGCGGGGCCACCGCGCCCGGCCAGTGGCTCAGCGTCCTCGGTACCACCCTGGTACTCAAGGGCGTCAGCGCAGTGCTGCCGCACGACCCGCAGGGCCGCGTGTACGCCCACCGCCACCCCGACGGCCACTGGCTGCCGGGAGCGGCCAGCAGCACGGGCGGGGCCGCTCTAGCCACACGCTTTCCCGCCGCCAACCTGGCCGCACTCGACGCACGCGCCGCCGCACTCACACCGAGCGGCGCGATCTGCTACCCGCTCCAGAGCGTAGGCGAGCGATTTCCCTTCGTCGCCCCCGCCGCCGAGGGCTTTCTGCTTGGCGCAGGTGATAATCGTAACGTGGAATACACGGCCATCCTCGAAGGCGTGGCCTACCTGGAGCGGCTGGCCTACGCCGAACTGGAGGTAATTGGCTATGTCGTAGACGGGCCGATCCGCACGGCGGGAGGCGGGGCGCGCAGCCCTGTCTGGCTCCAGATCCGCGCCGACGTGCTGGGTCGATCCCTGATCGTGCCCCGCGAGGTCGAGGCTGCCTTTGGTGCCGCCGTGCTGGCCGCCGCTGCCCAGGCTCACCCCGACCTGGATGCCGCTACCCGCGCCATGAGCCACGTCCGCGCCGAGGTGTCCCCTCGCACCGACGCGGCCCGCTACGCGGAGCCATACCACCACTTTATTGCCGAGTTGCGGGCGCGTGGGTATGGTGTGGGGTAGGGAAGCGACTTTGCAGAAGCCCTGCGTCCGCTGGCAGGGCTGTTGCAAAGTCACCCTCCGGCCCTCACCCCCTGCCCCTCTCCCGCTCAGGGAGAGGGGGCTGGGGGGTGAGGGCTGCCCGGCGATCAAGCGACTTTGCAGAAGCCCTGCGTCCGCTGGTGATGCTTCGTCTCTACGTTGAATGAGGTGGTATACTGTTTAGTGATTCCCTTACCCCTATTGTAAAAAAGAAGACCCCCATGTTGCTCCGCGTCGGATTCACCTTTGTAATCGAGTCAGGATCGCCGACGCCAGTAACTGCCGTGGTGCGTCCACGTGAGTTCGACATCCACCGCCTCGTGAACGAACGTCGTCGGGTTTCTCCAGATCTGCGCATCTACTCCTACCGCGACATCTTTGATAACTACGTGTGGCGCTGGATGACGCCGCAGGGCACGATGGAGCTCTCCTACGATGCCGTCGTCGAGGTTCCCGCGACGCCCGACCCGGTCTTCCGTGGTCTGCCCGGCACCTTTGTGGATCGGCTACCCGACGAAGTGCTGACCTACACACTCCCCAGTCGTTACTGCCCCTCAGATCTCGTACTGAATGATGCCTGGGCCATGTTCGGCGGCACACCCGACGGCTGGGATCGCGTGCAGGCGATCTGTGATTGGACACACACCACTATTGTCTATGGCTCTGGTAATAGCACCGCCGCAACCTCGGGCTACGATGCGTACCAGAACCGCATGGGTGTCTGTCGCGACTTCGCCCACGTGGGGGTGATGTTCTGCCGAGCTATGAATATTCCGGCCCGCTATGTCTGCGGCTACCTGCCCGACATCGGTGTGCCGATCAACCCTGCGCCGATGGATTTTCACGCCTGGTTCGAGGCGTACATCGCCGGAACTTGGCGCACCTTCGACGCCCGCCACAACATTCCGCGAATTGGCCGGGTGGTGATCGCCCGTGGCCGTGACGCCGTTGACACGGCTATTCTGACCAGCTACGGCGATAGCCAGCTTACTGGCCTCGCCGTCTGGGCCGATGAACTTCACGATGTCAAACACTTCGACGTGCCCCTCTGGGCACGTGAGGCAAGGCAGTGAGCGATGCACGATCTGATGACCGGCGCGGCTAGCCAGATCACACTGCTCGACCACCATGCGGTGGAGTGGAGCCAGGTGCGTGCGACCCGCTACTGGATGTATCAGCGCTTCGAGTACCATTACCCCGGTGCGATTCGCGAGTTGTGCCAGCGGCTGATGGTCATTCCGCCTGAGCGCTATGGCGACCAGCGGGTGTGCGCCTATAACCTGCGTGTCTCGGTACCTGATGCGGTGACGAGTGCGAACACCGACCCGTTCGGCAACCGGGTCTTTATGATTTCTATCCCTCAGATCAGTGGCATTCTGGCCTTTGAGATGCGGCTGGTTGTTGAGCGAGATGTGGCGGATCGGGTGTGGCCGCAGGTGGATGCTGGCGATCTTGTGCGCTATCTGTCCCTCACACCGCTGACCAAGGCGGACACCCGGATCACGGATACGGCCCGACAGCTTGGACACCGTCACGCTGATCCTGAGGATTTAGCTGACGCGATCAATACCTGGGTACACGGCGCAATGCGTTACGCCCACGGTGTAACAATGGTGGACACCCCGGCTGCCGAGGCTCTGGCGATTGGAGGGGGGCTTTGCCAGGACTACGCGCATATTATGCTGGCGATCTGTCGCTCGGCGGGGCTGCCGGCGCGCTACGTCTCCGGGCATATGCTCGGCGAGGGCGGCTCACACGCCTGGGTTGAGGCTCTGGTGGCTGGCCCTGGTGGCTACCGTGCGGTGGCCTTTGATCCGACGAACCACCGGCGGATCACGCCAGCTTACATCACTGTTGCGGTGGGCCGTGACTACCGCGATGTCGCGCCCACCTCGGGCACGTACCGCGCACCCTACCAAGGCCACTTCAGCGCCAGCAAGCGTGCGGGCCTCATGCACCTCGCGTATCGCTAGGATCCGCCGGTGGGCAGGGCTGTTGCAAAGTCACCCTCCGGCCCTCACCCCCCAGCCCCCTCTCCCTGAACGGGAGAGGGGGCTGGGGGGTGAGGGCTGCCCGGCGATTACACGACTTTGCAACAGCCCTACCGCCGTGGGACACCAAGCGTTTCAGTCGCCCGCAACGTGGTATAATACGCGCCGTTGCACCTATCAAACGTAACTCTCGTCGTGGTGACCCGCAAGCCCGGATGCTAGGGCGTAAAGGTGGAAGCTGGTGAAAGTCCAGCGCTGTGCCGCAACTGTAACCGGTCGCTCATACGAGCGCCGGAAGCCAGGATACCTGCCACGATGTGTTTGTTCATCCCTTCTCGCGCTAAGGAGGACGAACGTGGCTGTGCCCCATAGACGCTCCCGCGTGATGGTTCGCTCGGTTCACTGTCGCCCCGGCTCTCGCAAGAGGCCGGGTTTTTTGTTGTTATTCCACATATCTGAAACCATGCCATAGGGTAGACCGGAAAGAACGGGTGAATGTAATGCTCCTGATCATTGGTCACGGTAGCCCCGACCCTGTGGGCAACGCCGAGTTTCAGCAGTTTGCCCAGGCGCTTGGGCAGCACCTGGGGGTGGCCACGCAGCCCTGTTTTCTTGAACTGGCCGAGCCGTCAATCGGCGCGGGCGTTGATCGCTGTGTCGCCGCCGGAGCGAGGGAGATCGTGGCCCTGCCGCTCTTCCTTGGGCCGGGCCGCCACCAGAAGCGCGATGTGCCGGAGTTGCTCGCGGCGGCCCAGGCCCGCAACCCCGGTATCACCGTGCGCTACGGCGCGCCGCTTGGGCCAGATCTGCGCCTGGTTGATGCGCTGGCGGATCGGGCAACCGAGACTCTGCGCCGGAGTACTGTAGCAGTCGCCGATGATGAGACGGCCCTGCTGGTGGTGGGACGCGGCAGCAAGGACTCGCAGAGCAACGCGGAGTTGCCTCGGCTGGCCCGGCTGCTCTCCGAGAAGCATGGCTACGGCTTTGTCGAATATGCCTTCCAGCTTGTCGTCGCGCCCAATGTGGGCCAGGCGATCACCCGCTGCGTGAGACTCGGGGCGCGCCGGGTGGTGGTACTTCCGTACCTGCTCTTCGCCGGGGTGGTGCGCGACGATATTGTTGCGCAGGCTCGCACCGCGCAGGGCGCACACCCGGATGTCGAGATCCTGACCGCTGAACACCTCTTCCCGCACGCGGGGCTGCTCGCGACAGCGGCCCAACGCTACCAGGAGTGCATTGATGGCACGGCGACGATGACGTGCGATCTCTGCGTCTATCGTCAGCGCGCCGATGCCGATGATCATGACCACGATCACCACGGCCACGCACACCACACGCATACAGAGGCGCACCTATGACCCCGAATCCCCACGCTATCGCCGCCGAGTCGTTTGTGATCATTCGCCAGAGTCTGGCTGAGCGCGGCTACGACTTCGCGCCGCCGCTCGATGCGGTGATCGAGCGGATTATCCACACCACCGCCGACTTCGAGTTTGCCGACGTGGTACAGACGAGTCCGGGTGCCGTTGAGGCCGGGGTGCGCGCACTCCAGGCCGGGTGCGCGGTGATCACCGATGTGCAGATGGTGCGCGTGGGTATTGGTGCCCACCGTCTGGGGGCGCTGGGCGGCTCACTGCACTGCTTTATCGGTGACGAGACGGTGAAGGCCCAGGCGACGGCGCAGGGCATCACCCGTGGTGCGCAGAGCATGCGCCTGGCTGCCGAGCGCGGTCTGCTCGATGGTGGGATTGTAGCCATCGGCAACGCGCCCACCGCCCTGGAGGAGATCATCCGCCTGGTGGCGGCGGGCGCACGGCCCGCCCTGGTGGTCGGCGTGCCGGTTGGTTTTGTTGGTGCCGCCGAGAGCAAAGCCGCCTTGGCCCAGGTGTCGGCGGTGCCCTGGCTCGTCACCGTCGGTCGCAAGGGCGGCTCGACCATCGCGGTTGCGGCGATCAACGCGATGCTGCGTCTGGCGGTTGGCGCAGGGAATGATGAGCTGTGACGTGATGGACGCGCCTATCTCCCCGCGTGACCGGCGCGGCTTGCGTACCGGGTTTACGACCGGCACCAACGCGGCAGCGGCGGCCAAGGCCGCTACGCTTGCGCTGCTCACCGGGATCTGGCCCGAGACGGTAACGGTGTGTCTGCCCACCGGCGAGACGACGATCATGATGCCCGTGGAGTGCCGACTCGACGCCGAATCAGCCCAGTGTGGCATGGTGAAGGACGGCGGCGACGACCCTGATGTAACCCACGGCGCGCTGATCTGCGCCACGGTGCGGCACGCCGCCTTGCCGGGCATCGCCCTGGACGGAGGAGTCGGTGTTGGGCGAGTCACGCTGCCTGGCCTGGGACTGCCAGTGGGCGAGGCCGCGATCAACCCGGTGCCGCGCCAGCAGATTCAGTCCAACGTGATCGATGCCGTGCTGGCGGCGCTGCCCGATGGCGCGGGCTATCTGGAGCAACGCGGGCTAGACGTGATCATCAGCGTACCCGAGGGCGAGCGGATCGCGCAGCGCACCCTCAACCCGCGCCTGGGCATCCTCGGCGGCATCAGTATCCTCGGCACCTCGGGCAAGGTGTATCCCTACAGCACGGCGGCCTGGCGCTCCAGCGTGGTGCAGGCCGTCCAGATGGCTACCTACCACAACCTGCGCCGGGTGGTCCTCTCGACCGGGGCGCGCTCCGAGCAGTACGCGATGCGGCTGTTCCCCGAACTACCCGAGGTGGCCTTTGTCGAGATCAGCGTATTTACCGGGGCGGCGCTGCGCACCTGCGTGGCCCAGGGCGTAACTGACGTTATCCTCGTCGCCATGATCAGCCGGATCATCAAAACCGCCCAGGGCCGCATGGTCACGCACGTGTCCGGCAATCCGGTGGATTTCGCCTTTCTGGCCCAGGTCTGCCGCGATGCGGGCGCATCGGACGAACTGACCGAGGCGACGGCGGCGGCCAACACCGGGCGACACGTCCTTGAACTGTGCCAAGCTCGCGGCGAACTGGCCCCGCTTGAGCGGCTGACGGACATGGCCCTGGCGCAGTGCCAGCGTTTTGTGCGTCGCTTGGGCGGCACGCTGGCACTTGAGGTGGTGCTGGTGGACTTTGATGGCACGCCGCTGGTGCGGCGGCGAGGCGAAGTGTAATGCACAAGATTCTGATCATGGGGATCACGGGGGCCGGACGCGAGAGCCTGCCGACCGCGCAGCTCGCCCGCGTACTCCAGGCCGATCTGCTGGTGGGCGGGGATCGTCAACTTGGCTACTTCCCCGACCACACCGGCGAGCGACTGAGCATGCGCCAGGGTATTGGCACAGTGACTCGGCGGCTACGACAGGCCCACGATGCCGGGCAGCGCGTGGTGGTGCTGGCCTCGGGCGACCCGCTCTGCTACGGGATCGGCTCCAGCCTGCGCCGCTCGTTTGCCGCCGAGGAGTTGGAGATCGTACCCGCGCCCAGCGCCTACCAACTCGCCTTCGCCGCCCTGGGCGAACCCTGGCACGACGCCGCACTGCTCAGCGCCCACGGACGCCCGCTTGCCGAAGTCGTCCGCGTGGTCTGCGCCACGACCAAGGCGGCCATCCTCACCGACGATCTGCACACCCCGGCGCTGATCGCGCAGACCCTGATGGACGCCGGGGTATCCGCCGATAGCCCCTGCGCGATCTGTGAGAACCTGGGCGAGCCTGAGCAGCGGATTGTCCGCACTAGCCTGACCGATGCGGCGGGGCAGGTGTTCGCCGCACTGAATGTCTTCGTCGTCTGGCCCGATGGGAAGGCGGAAGATCGGGGTGGCGGACAACCAGAGGCGCAGAAGGAGGGAGCTGCGTTATCGGCTATCGGCTATCGGCTATCGGCTATTCCCCCCGGCATCCCCGACCCAGACTTCTCAACCACCGGCGGGCTGCTGACTCGGCGCGAGATCCGCTTGCTGAGCTTGGCCGAGTTAGCGATCCAGCCCGGCGAGGTTTTTTGGGATCTAGGCGCGGGCAGCGGCGCGGTGAGCATCGAGGCGGCGCGTTGGCAGCCAGCGGCGACGGTGTACGCGGTTGAGCGGCGTGGCCTGATGTGCGAACACATCCGCGAGAACGTGCGCCGCTTCCCGGTGCCGAATCTGCATCTGGTAGAGGGCGCGGCACCAGCGGTCTGCGCCGACCTGCCCGACCCGCACGCGGTCTTCATCGGCGGCAGCGGCGGACATCTGGCCGACATGATCGCCCTCGTGCGGCGGCGGCTGCATCCCGGCGGGTGCCTGGTTCTAGCCCTGGTAACATTGGAGAATCTTCAGACCGCCCGCGACTGCCTGCCCGACGCCCGCGTGGCCCAGGTTCAGGTGAGCATCGGCACGCCGATCCTGGAGATGCTGCGGCTTGAGGCGCACAACCCGGTCTTTGTGGTGTCGTGGAGGAGATAACATCAAGCATGGTTAGGCAGAGTCCTATGCTCAATATCTTTCAACCTCCGCTCAGCCCTCACCCCCCAGCCCCCTCTCCCTGAACGGAAGAGGGAGATTCGGACGCATCCTGATGCGGAATCTCCCCTCTCCCCGAGAGAGAGAGGGGCAGGGGGTGAGGGGGCAAGGTCGATATAATATTAGTCCTACGCCAGCGGCGAGCCAAATTCGAGATCGGCCAGGGTGATGAGCGAGTCGAGGTCTTCAATCAGTTCTGGACTATACCGCTCGACAATCCCACGCACAGACACACGTTCGTCGGTGGATGTCAGCGCAAGCAGCCGCTGGATGTCTGCCAGATCCTGGGTTCGCCCCGCCTGAAGCTTCATAAGGATCAGGTAGGCACGTGGCAATACCGGAATACCAGCCTGATCGTACACAGGTTGAGCGAACGCCGTGTCAAGCCACGCATCGTGACGAGTGAGAACATTAATAGGAGCTTCATTGCCTAGCTCAACGGTGAACCCACCAATGCCCAAGGTGCCGATGAATCGGTAGCCAGTATTCAGAAAAGCCATCTGGGCGACGTGTGCATCACGTTCGTGGATGAGAATGTCAACATCAAGGGTTGCCCGTTCGGGCATATAGGCCCGTAACGCCACGTCTCCGACAAGTACCCAGCGCACTGAGCCGAGCAGCGACTGAAGATCGGGAACCTGATGCATGGCTGTTCTCTGGGAATAGAACGCAATCTGCGACCCTGTGCCACGGGCAACACGTCGCAGCGCCAGACGAAGAAACTGGGTCGCCAAGCGTGGAACTGTAGGTATGTCTTCTGAAGAATGCATGACATCGAAAGTATAGCATGATACCAGAGCGAACTCATTCTCAGCTTGTTGCCGTGGGCCTTGGCCCCGGTGACCCTGAGCTGGTCACGATGAAGGGCGTGCGAGCCATCGAGGCGGCGGATCTGATCTTCGCGCCACGCAGCCGCACCGACGAGGCCAGCCGGGCGCTGCGCATCGCTCAGCCCTGGATCAATCCGCAGCGCCAGCAGGTGATCCCGCTGACCATTCCGATGCACAAAGACCCGGCGCAGGCGGCGGCGGCCTACCGCAGTATCGCCGACGAGATCGGCTCCCGGCTGAGCGCACTGGCGGCGCAGCGTCCGCAGGGCGTGGCTCGTGGAGCGTACCTGCTGTTGGGAGATCCCTTGCTCTACGGGACGTTCACCACGCTACGGGCGGAACTGGCGGCGCACTACCCGTCACTTGTGGTTGGGATTGTGCCCGGCGTTACGTCGTTCGCCGCTGCGGCGGCCCAGGTCGGCCTGCCACTAAGTACCGGCAATGACCGTATCGCCATCCTGCCCGCACCTGCGACAGCCAACGAACTACGCACGCTGCTCGCCCAGTTCGAGACGGTGATTCTGATGAAGGTGGGAAGCAAACTCCCTCAGATCATTGCCACCCTCGACGAGCTACACCTGCTTGAGAACGCCGTCTACGCCGAGCATATTGGCATGCCCGAGGAGCGCATCGTGCGCGACATCGGCAGCCTGCGTGACTACCAGGCACCCTATCTGTCGCTGCTGATTGTGAGGCGGTGAGGCGAGGTCGCGGTGAGGCGGTGAGGCGAGGTCGCGGTGAGGC
>Ga0194060_10004136_pt1 | contig 10096 bp, 1 predicted proteins | sample SepL225m_MetaG_FD_163427 | JGI IMG/M metagenome (GOLD analysis project Ga0194060, IMG submission 163427) | Anoxic zone freshwater microbial communities from boreal shield lake in IISD Experimental Lakes Area, Ontario, Canada - Sep2016-L222-5m | ecosystem: Environmental > Aquatic > Freshwater >... | reverse complement strand
ACCCCGCCGTGGCCGTGTTGGCTGGACGCTCCTGCCAATTCCCTACACCTGATCCTGGCGATTGGCTGTTGGTGCTGAAGGTCGGGCAGTAGTTACATGGGTTGCAAGGCGACGGATAGCGCTTAGTGCCAAAGCCGCAAGCGTCCGGGCAACTTTCGGACCCCGGCGGCTCCACCAGTCAGCTCTGGCAATCCAGGCTTACTCGGTCCGGACGCGGAAGAACCGCTGCGGCGAAGCCGTGACCGAGTTCGTCACAGTTAGGAGCGTGCCGTCACCGACATTCGTTTGGAGCGGTATCCAAGTGCCGTTAGTGATCGCGTTCTTCCATTCCACGACATAGGTCCGGCCCGTGACGGTTGGGAAGCTGAAGTAGAACTCGCCGTTACCCAGAACCGGGGGCAAGATCACGGGCCTGGCCAGCAGCACGTCTAAACTCATGCTCCTGCCGCGAGCACCAGCAGCGTGCGTCGCCACCAGGTACATATTGGTAGCGGGCTGGAGCACCGTGAGGTCGCCGGTCCAGCCGCCGTTGGCGAAGGTGCCCGAGCTAGTGGGAGACAGAGGCACGGTGACGGGGTCACCCACGGTGTAACGCAAGTCCACAAGGTAGACCGAGTCCGTGCCTAAGTCATTTGATGGAAATCCATCCCCAGTGTCGCCATAGCAGGCAAAATCAATTGTTCCATCGTTAAAGATGGCAGGCAGGTTAGCTCTATAATAGTAATTTGTCCCAGGCGGATAGTACGCGCCTGCCCGATACCGCGCGCCCGCAGCGAGCGGAACCGCGGTAGCCAATTCCGTCTCGGTCCACGAGCCCGGCGTGCTCACCACGCTCTGGCTGGCCAGCAGCACGCCGGCATCCGTCCAAAGGGATACTTTGGTCCCGGAATAGTGGCGCACATGCGTCACCTGCAGATTCGTGTTGGGCGTGAAAGCAATCGCAAGTGTAAAGTCGATTGACGCATCGAAGTCGGTGGTGGTCAACCCATTCAAGAGGGTGCCGGTGGCGCCGCCAGCAGCCGCAGATGCGCTGAGCACCACCGTCCCGGTGAAGTTGCTGACGACACCACCGAACTCATCACGGGCCGTGAGGGTCACGGGGAACGGCGCGCCCACCAGTTGCGGCGAGCCGATGCTGCTCCACGCAAGATGATCCAACGCACTGACCAAAAGCGTGGCGTTGGAGCTGATTGCCCAGCCGTTGTCATTGGTGAGCGCCACTGAATACTGGCCGTTGTCGCTCTCGAGCGCGTTGGAAATCGTCAGACACCCGCTCAGTGCGCCGACAATCCTGCCGGTGTTATCAAGGTTTGTCCCGTTTTTGCGCCACTGATAGTAGAGGGGTAGCGTCCCGCTGGCCGTCACGCAGAAGGTGACATTGCTCCCTGGGCGGATCGTCTGGCTGGCGGGTTGGGACACGATCCTCGGAGCGGGGTCGTCGGGGACAAAAGCAACTTGATCGAGCCAGCCCACATCAAGACCACTGAACGTGCTTATGTCCTTGGAATAAGTCCAGCGAAGGGTATGCGCGCCTGCCGCGATGGGGAAGGTGCGCTGCTGCCAATTCACCACACCACGGATATCAGCCTGGGCAACCGCATCCACAGAGAAGGTCAATGGGTCGCAACAGCTTTCGGACGAAACCTGCCACCAGAAGGTCAAAGTGCCCGGTCCGACGACGGCGGTTTCCACCCACGTCTGCTGGTTGTTCGTGATGGCACCGCTTTGGGCGGCATCCACCCCGTCGTGGGCGTTTGCGGCCTGCGCGAACCAGGAGCCGTTTCCGCCCGTGGTCCACGTTAGACGACATTCATCCAATGCATTGCAGAGCGACAGGACCGGCGGCAGCACGTTGAAATTCGTGCTCGTGCCGCGATGACCAGCGAAGTCCGTCGCCACGAGGGACATGTTGGTGGCGGGCTGCAGAACAGTGATGTCGCCGATCCAGCCGCCGTTGGTGAGACACACCACAGTCGGATCGATGCCCCCAGGCAATCCACCAAAGACCAATCGGAGGTTGGGCGTATAACTGCTCGTGACGGGGAACGGTGTGCTACCCGTCCAGGTCAACGGGTCGCCGTAAACGCTGTCGGTGCGGTAATACAAGGTCCGTATGCCGCTGCGCAGGGTGGCGCGACAATAACCGTCACTGGTGTAAGACGAATTGTTGAAGCTGAAATCAGTCATCAGGTTGCTAACCCCGTTGTAATCAAACGGGGTCGTGAGGACGAACGTGGCCCAGCCGGTGGCGGTCACATTCTGATTGGTCTGATAGACCACCGTCCAGCCGCTGCTTTCCCAAAGGTAATTGGTATAAGCGCTCAAGGGGGTGTGCTTAATGCGAATCGTCCAGTTGTTCATGACTTGTCCGGGCAGAGTCGTCACGTAGAGCGCCAGCGCTGTGATGCGGCCCGCTGCGCCGATTTCGCCGGGCTGGTAGATGATTTGACTCCTCTCATCGTGATAGAATGTCCCTAGTGGATAAACGACCGTAGTTGTCCCGGTCCCGACGGTATTGGTTAACTCCCCGCCGCGAGAGAGCGTGACGCACCCGTTGAAATTGGTGACCCGGCTGTTGACGGCGTCCAGGGCCGTGATCGTTGCCACAAAGGGCTCCCCGGAGGTCTGGGGGGATACGATGGGGCCCCAGGCATAGTGGTCTAACAGAGTAACGACCAGCGCAGCATTAGAGCTTATCTGGCCACCGTACACGTTGGAGACGGCCACCGAATACTGGCCCGTGTCAGCCTCCGCCGTGTTGGATATTGAGAGGCACGCGTTAGTCGCGCCGGAGATTCTGCGGTCGTCAACGAGAGGGGTTCCGTCCTTGCGCCACTGATAAGAAATCGGCTGGCAGCCTGCTGCGGTCACGCAGAGGCTGACATTGGTACCAGGACGGACCATCTGGCTAGCCGGTTGCGCCAGGAGCTTCGCTGGCGTGGGCCCAGTCATGACCATCACGTCGTCCAACGCCCAGTGGTCGCAACAACTACCGCTGTGAGAAAGCTGCCGCCATTGGAATTGGGTGGCCGCAGCTTGCGCGTCCACCGGAATCGGTACCGTTACTGCCGTCCAGACATAGTAGGCGGTATTCGTGTAGTTGCCCATTACTATCCAGGTCGAGCCGCTGTCGGTGGAGTATTCGAGCACGACTCCCTCTCCATACGTGACATCCACATATTCCCATGGCCACGCGGACCCATCGGCCAGGCGGATATAGAACGAGACCCTACCGCCGCAAGTGGTATCGATCGGGCGAGTTCTAGCAAAACGGCTCCCGTCGTCGCCAAACCACAAGGAATTGGATGGCGAGATGCTCCCGCCGTAATTGGTGGCGAGGACCGTGCTGCCAACGGTGCCGCCAAAGGCGGCCCACTGCGCCAAGTCAATATCTGGTTCGAAATCGTCCACGAAACAATCGCCGACGATGATTTGAAGGGTCTGAGAGCCGAGATTGGCGGAGCCTTCCTGCAACTGAAAGACGGCGCGGAGGGTGGAGCAATTGGAACTTCCCACGGTGAAGGTGAACGGCCGGGACACCTGAGACCCGCCACCAACTAAAGCGCCGTAATGCTGCGGGCCGCTTGGGCCGACAACGCCATTGCCGGGCAGTAGCGTGGCGATGAGGTTGGTGGTGTTCGCGCTGCCGTCGTTGCGGAACGCCACGCTGAGGGTAACGGTTTCACCGGCATCCACGATCCCGTTGGGCGGCAATTGGCTTTCCGCGGTGAGACGGTAGGACACCACCGAGAGCCCCGGGCCGATGTCGTCGGTGAGAATAGTGCCAACACTTGTGGCGCGGCCGAGCGCGGCATTGACTGGGCTGCTGAGTTGGACGAGGAAGATTTCATCCGGTTCATTGAGTGTGTCGCCGTTTACCGAGACGCTGAAATTGGTGGCTGTTTGGCCGGGGACGAAGGTCAGGATCCTTGTCAGGGCGGTGAAATCGGAACCTGCTTGGGCAGTGCCGTTGCTGGTGGTGCAAGTGACTGAGACGAGCCGTCCGCTGGGTTGGGAGAGGATGATGGGGAAGACGGCATTAGTGGTGCCGCTCTGGCCTTCGAGCACCGCAGTGTCGCCGACCGATAGCACTGGCAGAGGGTCATCGTCTATGATGGTCGCGGTGGCTTGGGCGCGGCCGAGACCGGCATTGACCGAATTGGCCAATACGATGCGGAAAGTCTCATCGTTCTCGTCCAGGACGTCGCCCATGACTGGGATTTCGATGGTTTGGGCGACGTCGCCGGGGAAGAAATGGAGGGTATTGGTCATGGCAAGGTAGTCGGCGCCTGGAGTCGCGGAGCCGGGAACTGTCACGTAATCGACGTCCACGCGCAAGGAGGACGCCTGCGATAGGGTGACAATGAAGACGGCCAGGCGAGAGCCCATGTCGCCCTCTACCACAGCGACGTCCTCAACGGAGAGCAGGGGGACGCTAACGGTGGTGGTGACGGTGGCCTGATTGTCGGGGGAATAGTAATCCGCCTGGCTGGATACCACTTTGGCCTGATCGACCAGAGTGGGTCCGCCCAGAACATTGGCGATAATTTGGGCCGAGGCATAAGCGCCAGAGGCCAGGCTGCCGAGATTCCAGGAAACAGTGCCGCCGAAGTTGACGGCGGCGCCCTGGGAAGCGGTCGCCGAGACGAACGCGGCCTGCGGCGGCAAGAGGTTGGTCACTAGAACTCCGGTCGCGACGGCTGGGCCGAAGTTGGTGACGGTGACCGTATAGGTGACGTTATTGCTGAGGGCGACCGGCTCAGGCGAAGCGCGAAGGCCCAAGGCCAGGTTTGCCGAGGCGGGGTCGAGGCAGCAGACGCTGTTGGTGGTTACAAAAGAAAGCGACCAACCGCCGGCCAACGTGCCGCCGTCGTCGGATACGTAGTCGTCGGCAACAAAGAGCTGCCACGTGCCGTTCGGGTTGGACCCACTGAAAACGGACAACGCGGCGCCGTAGGGAGCGGCTGGCGCAGGGGCGGGCATAGCGGTATCGGTTTCGAAGTTGGTGGGTCGCCATACGCCGCTGGTCAGGGGTGCTTCATCGGGGAGAGTCGCCAGGGCGGCATCGTCGAAGGTGAGCGTTAGATTGGTGACACTATTGCCGCCCCCGGCGTCGGAGAGGAGCAGGACACTCTGCCCTTGCGGTCCCACCAGCAGCACATCCAGGTCATCCGGCCAAGTGTGGCTCAGGCCATTCAGCGTGACGGTGAGTTTGCTGATGGCACCCGAGAGGCCGCTGATGCTGATCGGGGACGAATAGGGCGCGACAGCACCATCAGTGGCGGAGATGGTGATCGGGGTACCATGTGTGCTGGAGGAGGTATTGGTGGCCGTCAGGCCGAGGGTGAATGGAAAGCTGACCAGGCCGTAATCATTGGTGCCATCCTGGAGGTGCAGCACGGCGGTGAGGCTGCCGCCGCAGCGGCCCAAGGCGCTAAAAGTAAACGGGCGGCTCACGGAAGCGCCGCCGCTGACCAGCACCCCGTAGCTTTGCGGGCCGCTGGGGGCAACCACGCCATTGGTGGCCAGGAGGGTGACCACCAACGCGACCGAATTGGACGGCCCAATGTTGCGCAAGCCGAACTCGGCGGTAACAGTTTCCCCGGGATCAATCGCGCCTTGGCCCGGAGCGCAGCTCTCGGCGGTCAGGGTCGCGCCAGCAGGGAGGGGCTGCACCGGTCGATCCGTCGAGTTGTACACCACCAGTGCGAAATCCTGGTCCAGAGTATCCGCATTGCCCGGAACGCCATCGGAATTGATGTTGGCGGCGGTGACAGTGATGGTGTATTGACCGGTGAGGCCCGCAGACAGGAATACACTTTCAACGTTGTTGCGTGGATCGTTCGTGCCGCCCGCGATCGAGACCGCGCCACTGAAAACGTTGCCGCGATAGGTCTGCCCACCGAGGATTACGGTAAGGTCGAGGTTGTTGTTATAAGCGTTGCCGATGGTGGAACCGGGCGCGTCGGTCCAGGCCAGTGTGACGCGGAGAGGCTTGGTGGGATCGGTGATGAAGCCCTGGAAGGTGCGTACCTGCCCGCTGGCGGTAAAGCGATCTTCCTCGAGTTGGTCCCGGCGGATCCGCAGTACCCCGTCGAAGGCGTTGCCGAGATTCAGCATGCCCATGCCCTGGTTGTTGGAGGGAAGGGTATCGTTCGCAGAGAGGCCGGTCATGTAACGGCTGGCATTCATGAGCCAGGCCTTGGTCATCGCAGGACTGGGGGCCGGCCAGGTCTGGTTGATGAAATACTGGCGCAGCAGGGCCGCGCCGCCCCCCAGCGCCGGGCAGGAGTGGCTGGTGCCCGATGAAGTGGTGTAAAACTGCTGGCCCAGCGGAAAGAAGTTGTTGAGGCTGCCGACCGTGCCGCCGCCGGGCAGCGCGCAGACGCCCGATGCTGCAAAACAGGCCAGCGCCGTCCCAAGCGAGCCGTAGCCAGCCTGCTGACCGACACCACCGGTCACATGCGTGCCAGGCCCCATGATGTCGGGTTTGACGCGGCCATCGTCGCACGGCCCGCGGCTGGAGAAGGATATAATGTCGTTGGCATTGTCGGCGCCAGTGTCAGGAACACCGCAGCCGTCGTTGCCGATCGAATCGTTCCCCCCGTTGGCGGTCGAGTGGGAGTGGACGTTCTCAGCAGCGCCCACCGAGATGATGTTCTTGCCGGTGCCGGGCGAGCCGATCGAGTTCGCGCTCGAACCAGCGTTGCCTGCCGAAAAGACGATGACCATCTCCTGGTTGCCTGCGGTCGGGAATGGCGATCCGCTGGGTTGGGCGTCTCGCACCAAGGCGTCGTAGGCCTGGCTATCGCTGTTATAGGCCCCTGCGACAGCGGCGCCCCAACTGTTGCAACTGATCCGCGCTCCATCGTGGTAGGCGCGCGACTGCAATTGGGCATAGTCCGGGCTGGTGAAATAGTTGGGGTCAAAGATGACCGAGGAGCCGACGCGGACGAAAGGCGCGATGCCCAAACCGTAGTGATAGCCCAGGGAGTCGGTGTGTGGGAAACCGGAAAGATCATTGTAGCCGGCGATGATGTGGGAGTTGAGGTTGCCATGACCGTCACAGCCCTGGAGAGTACTGCCGGGGTTGGGTGTGCCGACCAGGCGATTATAGAGCACGCGGCCCGGTTGCGCCGGGTCGCCCAGGACGTGCAGGTTGGGATGGTTTGGCGATGTGGTACCGTTGTCAATGCCGCTGTCGGAAACGTCCACCCCGAAGCCGGAGGCCGCGAACTGTTCGGCGGTGAACCCTTTGCCGGCCAGCCAAGCGAGGTAACCCGGTCCATTTGGCAAACCGCCATTCAGGTTGCCCGCGAGAATTTGCCCCTGCCGCTCATCCCGTTTTGTCGGCAACGCGTAGGCCTGGATGGAAACCACATCCGGGAGGGCCGCTACTTCCGCCAACCGTTCCGGGGGCAGCCGCAAGATGACATTGAGGAAGCCGAGGAAGGCCGAACGCCGAATCAACTCGCGTCGAATCTGGTCCAGGAATTGGAGGCTCTGCCCATTGGCAGCCTCATCTTCGACCAACTGAACGGCGAAGAGGTCATCGGTTAACTCCTGGCGAGCGGCCTTCTCGGCCGCTGCGCCCGCGCGGGGGTGGATTTTATGCTCGGGCAGGTAAGCACCTTCCCATTGCACGTAGGGGGCACCCGCGGTGGTCGCACGGAACTGCCCCAAGGGGACCGAACTTCCATAGACGAGGTAAGCATTTCGAGGCACATAGGCGACGATCTGAAGACCCGCTTTGACGAGGCTTGCGTGCCATTCGGGCTTGATCGGGCCGGCGAATTGCACCAGATGGAGCCGCTTGCCCGAGAAGTCCTCAGCAGCAAGTCCTTTTGTTGGCGACGGCGGCACCAGCGCGGTGTTGATCGCGCCCGCGGACAATTCGATCACATCTTCTCCTGCGACAACCGTAGCCCCCGGTTCCGCCACCATAGCCGACGCCGCAGCATCAGACGGTGCCCAAAGTTGATAAGTACCATAATCTGCAATCAATTGCGCGCCCATCGCGGCCAGTTTACGGCTGACCTCGGGGTTGGACACCGAAAGCTTTTTGCTATAAGCTGCAGCGCCCTCTGCGGCGAAAGCGATTCCGTTCCCGCAGCCCGCGGCCAAGCTCGACACCAGCATAACCAGCACCAAAGATTTAATTAGATGGGATTTCATAGTAGCATTTCAGGTTGAGTCTTTTGTTCAGGCGGTTCCAAAAGTTGCGGTCTTTCAGGGCGGGCATGCGGGCACCGAGCTCGGACACCGAGAACACTTGGCCCACCAACGAGACTGCCGGCTGCGGCGCCCGCTTCTGCCGTGCGAACGGCCGTCAGTGTACAGTTTTGGAATGGGATATTGTCTCATGACGTCTCCTGCTGCGTTTGATCCTCTATCAACATGCCACGTTTCAATTACCTGAGTTTTCGTTTCCAAGACTTGCCCTCTGTTAATGCAAGTCATCAACCCACCGGCACCTCCTAGCTCCGCCCTGCACTTGAGGTCAGCGAATGTCCCATCTCTACCAAAAGGGCCTGAGAGTGTCTGTCAGGTAAAACACAGGTCCATCAGTAAGGAATAACCCTACAAGCCTCGCTGCTTTAGGGCGGCAAGCTAGCGGCAGCGGCCTTTCATGGACTGGTCAGCCGCAGGCGATAGTAGCGCTGAGGTTCGGACGTATCCACGGGAACCACATAAACATCCTCAATCTGCAATGGCGGATTGGCAATCGGCACCCAGGTTTCCGGCGAGAGACTGGTTGCTGTTTCCAGCACGAAAGTCGGCGATCCGACGGACCAGACGGGCCAGAGCATCAGCAGGAAGTCGCCATAGGACTCTGTCCCAAGGCTCGGCGGGTTGACAACGTCGATGGAATTGGCGAGAGCGCCGGGTCTAAGGCCGTCGTCTGCCCGCAACACCAGGTTGGGAACAACCTGCGGAACGGTAATCGAGCCTGTCCAGACCCCTTGCGTGAAGTGCCCTGAGACGGTCGGGGTGATGGCCAGCGGGACAGATGGTGCCGCGGTGTAACGGAGGTCAACAAACCACCAGCGGGCGCTGGGAGTTGCGTTGTTAGGGAAGCCGTCAACCGTCGAATAATAGGCCTGGTTGATAGTCCCGTTCGGGAACATTGTGCCCAAGTCCGTGCGCGAGTAGTAACTTCCGCCGCCCGTATAGGCAGCCACCCGGTAGGTGGTGCCGGCGGTTAGTTGCACTGGTGAGGACAGCGCCGTTTCCACCCAGGTGCCCGGAGTGCTGCTGACACTCTGACTGGCAACAAGCGTGCCGGAATCCGTCCAGATGGAAACCTTGGTGCCGAAGCAATGACGCAAATGTGTCACCGTCAGGTTCGCATTGGGTGTAAAGGAGTATCCAAACGTAAAGGTACCGCTGCCGGAAACGGTGAAGACCGGCGACGCCAGAATGGTGTTGGTCACCGGCGCTGATCCCAAGCCAGTCAAGGCAAGGACACCTGTGAAGTTCGTCGCTGCGCCATCGGCGTCGTTCCGCGCCCGGATGGTGACCTGGAATGGCACGTTGGGACACTGCGGCGAAGGGATCGTATCCCAGGTGAAATGAGTAGGAATCGCCGGGTCAACGCAGCAGGTGTAACCTCCGCCGATCGACACCGTGTCCACGTACCAGCCAATGCCCGCAACGCTGCCGTCCGAGGTAAACCGCCAGCGCAACTGGAGGTTGTGGTTTGCGGCGGCGGTGGGAAGGTTGGCAGTCGTAGTGATGAAGCTGGGGTAGCCAATCGAGGTGCCCGTCCAGCCGGTCCCGGCGGTGTAACCGTTGGTCACGAAACTGCCGCCAGCGGCCAGGATGTCGGTGAACGTCCCGCCGGCAATCGAGATCTGGAGCCAGCCGGCGTCATAGTTGGATTCGGTGTTGTAGGCATGGCGGAAGCTGAATTGCGTGCCGCCTGCCGGCAGGAAGAATGAGGGCGAGGTGAGCCAATTCTCGCTGGGGCTGCCGGGGTCCGGAGCGAAGGCGGCGTTGGGCGGCGTATCGCGCAGCGCGGTGGTGGAGGCCCACGGCGTCCCGGCACCACTCAGGGAGGCGGTCCAGCCGGGCGGCAGGTTCGGCACGGTCACAC
>Ga0194060_10004135_pt1 | contig 10097 bp, 9 predicted proteins | sample SepL225m_MetaG_FD_163427 | JGI IMG/M metagenome (GOLD analysis project Ga0194060, IMG submission 163427) | Anoxic zone freshwater microbial communities from boreal shield lake in IISD Experimental Lakes Area, Ontario, Canada - Sep2016-L222-5m | ecosystem: Environmental > Aquatic > Freshwater >... | reverse complement strand
CATAAAACCGGAATGATAATTGCGACGGAACGCTTCGAACCCTGACAGGGATTTAAGCAGAGCTGCCCATTGATAATAATCCAGGGCAGATCCAACCATGGAAAGATCTGGGAGAATAATATGGTATTTTACGTCAAGAGTGCGCGCTGTCATGTCGGCACGCTCGAAACAGCCGCCAAGCTGATAAAAGGCGTACGCCTCACCTCGCATCATGGTTGACGCCGTGAGGCCATTGAAACGTGCCACCTGATTGCGCAGATCCACAAACAGCGCTCCGGCCCGCTCCGCCGAAAGCGTCCCCTTAAGCCGTTCATCAAAGCTCATCCACATTTCGTTGACCGCTTCCCACATCTCTTTGGAAATCCGGTCGCGGGCTACCCTGGCGTTCTCACGAAAAAGCCGCAGACAGGTACGGATAGAACTCGGATTGGTACGACCGGCACTGATAAACTGAAGCACACGCGGCGTACTGATACTCCCGCCGTCAAACTGTTCATCATAGAGCGGTTCAGATGAATTGATCTGGAGGATTGGTCGCCATTTATCCTCTTCTCCCATATCCTCTTCAGCCTCAACCAGATAGAGAAGGTTGATCTCCATCAAACGGGCGGTTTCGCCGGCCCGCTCAAGGTAGCGGGCCATCCAGTACATAGAATCAGCTATACGGCTTAACATCTAATCCCCCCTATTCCGCCAACACCCAGGTGTCTTTACTCCCTCCACCCTGCGATGAATTGACTACCAGTGATCCTTTGCGCAGCGCAACCCTGGTCAGACCGCCCGGTACGACCTCAATATCTTCACCGTAAATCACGTATGGTCGGAGGTCAAGATGGCGGGCTTCAAGTTCGCCGTCCATATAACAGACGTGACGCGACAGATAGACTACCGGCTGGGCAATATAATTACGCGGATTTTCCAGAACAAGCCCCATAAATTCCTTGCGAGAAGCCGGAGTCGATGATGGTCCCATCAGCATGCCGTAGCCTCCCGATTCACTGACCGCCTTGATCACCATCCGCTCCATGTTATCAAAGACGTATTCACGATCGGTAACGTTTGTCATTTGGAACGTAGGAACATTTTGCAGGATCGGTTCCTGGCCAAGATAATAGCGGATGATTGCCGGAACGTACGGATACACCGCTTTGTCATCAGCAATGCCGCTGCCTGGAGCATTGACGATTGCAACGTTCCCGGCCCGCCAGGCGTTTATCACCCCGGCGATACCGAGAGAGGAGTCGGAGCGAAAAACAAGCGGGTCAAGAAAATCGTCATCAATACGGCGATATATAACGTCAACACGCTGCAGACCGGTCGTAGTTTTTAGGTAGACAATGTCGTTGACCACTACCATATCCCGGCCTTCGGCCAGTTCGACACCCATCTCTTTGGCCAGAAAAGTATGTTCAAAATAGGCGGAATTATAGATACCGGGGGTCAACAGTACGATTTCGGCATTTTCCTTGCCGCGCGGCGAGAGGGTGCGCAGGGCGGCAAGCAGCAGTGAGGGGTAGTGCTCGACACGGCGAACACGGTATTTATTGAAGAACTCCGGCAGGATACGGCGTTCAATTACCCTGTTTTCGATCATATAGGAAACGCCGGATGGGGTGCGGAGGTTATCCTCAAGAATAAGAAATTCCCCCTTTTCATCACGAATAATATCGATGCCGCTTACGTGGGTATAAATACCCCCCGGCGGCACAATGCCGACGATTTCACGGCGGAAATCCCTCCCCTGGTAGATCAACTCCGGTGGGATTACGCCATCCTTGATGATCCGCTGTTCGCCATACAGGTCACCAAGAAAAAAGTTTAATGCCCTGACCCGCTGCTTGAGACCGGACTCAATCTTCACCCATTCCGCTGCGGTAATAATGCGCGGGATAAGGTCGAACGGCCAGATCCTTTCAATCCCCTCTTCACTTTCACCGTAGACCGTAAAGGTAACCCCTTCTGCCTGCAGTGCCAGTTGGGATTCATGTGCTTTAGCCTCCATAGCACTGTTGCCTGTAGCCTTTATATGATCCCACAATAGTCGGTAGTGATCGCGGGCGGTGAAATCGTCAGCGTAGAATTCGTGGTAGGGGGTGCGGGGTTTGCTGCTCTGCATGCCGGAATTATACATGGCACACTCCTCGTGTCAGGTAAGGTAGGGTGAAGTACACCCGCAATCTAAAAACAGATGGAATTTCAGCTTATGTTTTAAGGGTGATAACTACGAAACGTTCATCAAACCACGGCTTAAGAAGCGGCTTGACATTCTTCCATGCAAGACCCCCGCCACCGCAACCGGGACGGGGAACAATAATTTTATCCCATCCGGAAAAATCAGCAAGTTGACGCAGTTCCAAGGCAGAGCGGGATATTATTCGCAGATCCGGAAGCGACCAGGGTGTCTCTTCAACCGGGAACGAAACTATTCCGTCACCCAGATCAAAGACATGATTACCCCTTTCTTTCAGCAGCCTGCCTAATTTGTGTGCAAGCATTGGGTTTCTGAGTGCAGCCTGACGCGCCACCCCCCGACCAAAGACAGCCCGACCATCAGCTGTAACTGAGCCGTTGGTAGTTATGGCAATAACTCCAGCAGCTGCGTGCGCCCAGATTTCTCCTTCTATTTCAAGCATTCCATTGCCGACCCGCGCAAAAAACAGAAAACCTCCTCACGACTGTTGATAAAGCGCGGCATCTGGTTGAGCAGGTCTTCCAGCAGATTAAGCAGTTCCCCATCATCGCTTTCCAACTCATTCATTACCGCAGACATCATTGGCAGAATCTCGTACAGATCGTTGCGATTAAATAGGGCCGCATCGGGAACTCCTCTGAATTTTGGCCGTTCACGATTGGCAACATCACGAGGATATTTGAATTTAAAATCTGATGCCTTCACAATTACCGGCATGATCAAGCTCCACCGCAGCCACCGCCACACCCGCCACCACAGCCACCAGCCCTAACGATATCAGCGGCTTTCGGCTTTTCACAGAGTTTTAGTGACGATCTGTCAACATACCAGACATCATCTTTCATTTTTCCCTGTAACTCATTTTTTTTGAGCATCATAAGCACACGCATTTCGGTTGTTTCCAGAAGCTTGGCCGCTTCCATAATCGGCACAAAACTTGTTCCGGCATCACACATAAGTACCCCCTTAAGTTATGCCGCCTTCGGCAGCGATTCTTCTCCCTGGTATATGGCCATCAGTTCACAATTGGTAAGAGCCCGCTTGCGCGCACAAGAGGTGAACCGTGTCACTTCAAGCAGCCTGTCGGCAGACTTTCGGTCAATAACTATACCCATACTGCGGTAGCGCTCAATCAGACCACCGGTACCCGAATGTTTGCCGACAACAATGCTGCGCGTAAGGCCGACCTCTGCCGGGTCGAAACCTTCATAATTATTTGGATCCTTGATGACGCCGTCGGCGTGCAGACCGGACTCATGGGCAAAAACCCTGGAACCGACGACCGGCTTGGAGACCGAAAGCGGCCGGTCCGATGCTTTGGCGACAAAGAGCGACATTTCGCGGAAGCGGTGAGTATCGATGCCTGTCTCAATACCACAGGCATGCTTCAAACCCATGACCACCTCCTCCAAAGCGGCATTACCGGCACGCTCTCCCAGACCGTTAATCGTGGTATTGACAAACCTGGCTCCGGCGCGGATACCTGCAATCGCATTGGCGGTAGCCATTCCCAGGTCGTTATGGGTGTGTACCTCAATATCTATTTCCGGAACCGCCTGACGGAGATAGCTCACTTTATCGAACATGGTAAACGGATCCATAATGCCAAGCGTGTCACAAAAGCGGAAGCGGTCGCCTCCCAACGCACGGGTGATCTCCATTAATTCCACCAGAAAGGTGATGTCAGCTCGACTGGCATCTTCTCCACCAACAGAGACATAGAGGTTATGCTTTTTTGCGAAACCAAGCGAGACCTTCAACTGTTCCTTTACCGCCTCCCTGTCTTTTCGCAGCTTATGCATGATCATCTGGTCAGACACTGATAGGGAAATGTCTACCGCCTGCACACAGCAGGCAATACTTGCCTTTATTTCTTGCACGAGTGCCCGGTTCCAGGTGATGAGTCGAGCATTCAAACCGAGGTCGACCAGTGTGCGGATACTTTCCTGTTCTTCTTTTCCCATGACAGGGATACCGCATTCAATTTCACCCACGCCGATGGAGTCGAGCATACGGGCGATAGTAACCTTTTCACGTTTGGAGAAGACCACCCCGGCGGTCTGTTCTCCGTCGCGCAGGGTGGTGTCGTCGATAACTATTTGCCTGTTTTCCGTGCAGACCATAACCACCCCCATAAAATAAAAAACGCCGCAATCCCTTTCAGAATGCGGCGTCATTGCCGTTTTTCCAGCGTATCTCACATTATTACTGCATCGGGCGTGCCATTGTTATATTGCTTTCGAGCTAAAGGAGTAAACGCTGCTCGTCAATGAAACAGATTATTTACAAACACCTCCAAGCGTATTACGGATCCCTTTTTTTTCTGCGAACCTGAGCGCACCAGCGAGACAGCCCGTTTTCTTAAGGACAATCACTGGTCCGTAGAGGGGATCAACTCCTTCAAGAATGGCCGTATCTTTTCCTTCCAGGTCAATTTTCACCTTTGCCAGTTGAGATTTGAACCGACCAAATGAAGCAGATACGGATCCGGTGTCAGTGCCGATAAGTCTGAATAGTTGAAAGTTCGCCCCGTCAATTACTGCTTCAGCCATTACACCTCTATTCAAAAAATCGTAGCCCAAGAGACTCTGTGGCAGATAGCGTTCAGTTCCCTTAACAATTTCCGGTCGGTCAAAAGCCGAAAGTTCCGATGGTCTGTTTCTTTCACCCGGTAACGAGGATGTAACTAATTTTGCACATTCAGCCAAAGCATCAGAATTTGAGCTATCGGTTCCAGTAGCCTGGATGTGAATAAAATAGCGCCCCTTGTAAAGAAACAGCTGCGAACCAGACAGATTAGACTCTGCCCCAATATTAACCGACTGGCCGTCCTTCTGGCGGTAATTTGAATACATTCCGAAGGAATCAAGGAGCGAACCCATACGATATATTTCAACATCAATGCCTGCTGTTGGAGTTTTTTCCGAAGTAAATCTGGCAGCGACCATACGGTCAAAGCCGTAAGGCATGTAAAGCTCCGCCTCGCCATTAATACGATCAGACAGAGTTTCCCGATCATAGAAGATAATTTTACCGTCCATTTTCCACCCCGCCCCGCAGTAGCTTGTCGGAATGAAACTGCTCATGTCACCAGCTGCATGAGCGAATAATGGAGCAGAAACTGAGAGGTATAAAACCATCAACAGCATCTTCATATGGTACTTTTCAATTATATTCATGACAGGACAGCCCTGGCATGGTTCATTTTACTGGCAATGTCTAGTCCGTTGATACATCTGGCTCTACACCCCTCACAATCCAAACAGGTTGCTGCCGACGTCTGCAGTGGCAACTCTGCATAAGTATCACGAGCGAGTGACATGTTGCGGTATCCACCTTCAGCGTACATGAGGGCACGGTTGACGGTGGATACCTCTACACCGTGAGGACACCCAGCTTCACAAGTTCCGCAAAAGGTGCAGTAGAATGGAGCTATTGCTTGTTCGTAATGGTCAAGTCGACGTAGATCTGCGTAAGTAAAAGGCATACCCATGACAGCAATATCTTCTCTTAGTTGCGCCATATCCTTCATACCCGGTATTGCGGCAGTAACCTTCGGATTTTGCAGCACCCATTTGAGCGCCGCCTGGAATGGCGTGATCCGTCCCATGCCGGTGACGTCATAACCACCAATCATGGCCTTCATGGCGATTATTCCAATGCCGGCTGTTGCAGCGCGGTCAATCGCTGTCGAAACATTTTTGTCTGTTTTAAAGTTGTATTTGACCAGACAGGTGTCAAAAAAACGATCAGGATCGGCCGCCAGACCATTAAGTACCTCATCCTCGTTTTTGTGGGTTGTTACTCCGCAGAAACGAACTTTTCCCTGCTTTTTAAGTTGTGCCAGCGCTTCACGAGTCTCTGGGAAAAATATTCTCTCTTTACCGGTAAGGTGATGAAGCTGAATTACGTCAATATAGTCAGTACCCAAGGCTTTTAGACTGGTTTCCACATCACGGACTATTTCTGATTTTGATTTGGATTCCGGTAAAGTTTTGGTGGCGATATACAGCTTATCGCGCATACCTTTCACTGCCTTACCGACGATCTCCTCATTTTTGCCGTTCATGTATTTGCGTGCCGTGTCTATGTAATTGACGCCATGTTCAATGGCTACGCGGATAACTTCCGGTTCCGGGGTCAGCATGGCGCCAAAGCTAACCGTAGTAATTTTTAGACCGGTACGCCCCAGTGTACGATAGACAGGTTTTGGAAATGCAGGAGGATCAGCATCTGCCATCTGCTGCAAAGTATCTGCGAGTACGGGCGGTGCAAGGAGGGCAGCAGCGGTTCCTACCACTCCAGCCTTGATGAAGGCCCTGCGGTTTAGCTCATTTTTACTGGTTGGGTTCATAAAAACTCTCCTTTCGATCAAAGCATTGACATGTTTTGGCAGCACAATTGGTTTTCATTACGGAATAGCACTCTTCTGGATTCTACTCTAATGGTTCCCCAGTTCGCCAATAAAATCGGCAATTCTATCGTGTACCTGTTCAGATCCTTCCCCGGCAAGAATTCCGTGGCGGCCGAAGTCGTAGGTCACATACCTCTTCTGATTTGTACCGATGCTGTCGAACATCAATCTGGTTCCTTCCTCATCGACAACCGGATCGCTCAACCCCTGAACAATCAGGGTTGGCACAGCAACGCCAGCAAGGCGCGGTTCCAGATTTTTCATGAAATGCTCCAACTCAAGCAGAGCCGCCACCGGCACCCGAGCATAGTTGATCAGAGGCCGCTCCGGAGTTGTTTCGACAAACTCTTTTGCCGCTTCATGCAAGTGAACCGCATCCATAAGTCTGTTCCATGACGTCACTGCTGCCGCAAAACGGGAAGCCACACTCTGCAGCCTAAACGGTGGTGAAACAGCAAAAACCCCTGATAACCCTGGAATGCGCCTTGCACAGTCAAGCGCCAGTCCTCCTCCGAAAGAAAATCCACCCACTACGACCCGCCTGCAGATGGCGCTCATCAGTGCATAACCGACATCAACCGATTCGATCCAGTCGTCACCGTTCCTGGTGGCAAGATCTTCTGGTGCCGTGCCGTGTCCTCGGAGTCGCAGACAGTATACCCAATAGCCCTTGCCGTTCAAATCGGCGGCAAGTTCGAGCATCTCACGGGGTGCCGCCAAAAAACCATGCACAAGCAAAATGCCAAGCCTCCGTGACCTCCCCTTAAGCAAAAGAGGCGCGCCGACATTCCGCTCTTTTGACTCATCATGGTTATAAAATCTTGAGTAATCGGCCTCAAATTGTGCGTCCACATACCGTAGAAGCACATCAACAACGCGGTGCCTGATAAGCATCCCTGGCAACCGCGCCAGCAAACGCACCTGACGTCTAAGCCAGGCAAGCGGCTGTACCTCATTAGCCGCAACCCCGAGAGGATTGTCTATCCGTATCCGATGGAATTCACTCCCTGCCGAGAAGTTAGCGCTGTATCTCAGTAAAAAACCTCTGCGATGACGGACGATTCCGGTTTCCATGGCTAGTTCCAGAAAATCGCGGAATTTGTGGTACCTGTCATCGGTCAAAAGGGCTACCTGGGCTGTTTCAAGACTCTGATGACAAAAAACCAGTGTTTTGTCCGGGACCAGATCGGTCAGAAGGAAAACACGACGCCTGAAATCCTGCTCAGATATTTTGCTGAATGGCAGCGCCTTAAGCAGCGATGCAAACAGATGATCGTGATTGACTGTGGTCATACGGTAAATATCCGCCATGAAGCGGTGCATCAGGGCTTTTGCCTCACTGCGCATTACCGGGAGAGACGGAAGTGGATCGTCAAAATTTATCTGTCGCAGTGAAAATATGTCCTGCCTGATCCGCGAGGTGGCAAGCGATTCCGAGGCCGGAATGGCCTTACCAAAACGGATATCGATATCCACTCCGTCAAAAAACATGGTTCCTTCTGTCAGCAGTTCCTCGCGCAGGCGTTCGGAGATGCCTTGTGCAAAACGGCTGGCCAGGGTGCTCAGAACGTTCTCTCTGGCTCTTAGGGGGTAGTAGGTGAGGTTGATCGGGACGATCCAAGTTTTCCCGGTCAGAACCGGCGCCAGTTCATCTATCTCGAACATGATCCTGAGCCGCTCCGCCTCGGTGGGGTTTTCAACAAGCAGGTGACGCAGTCTCTTCCGATAGAACTCGGCCCGTAGCGCTAAAGTAGCAGCGCCGGTGTGAGCCGGTCTCCTCCTGTCATGGTGCAGCGTGAAGAAAGCACCGTTGTCGGCTGCTTCTTTATCTTTGACCATACGGCCTTCAGGGAAAATAATCCAGTTGGCTTCTCCGGTCAGAAGGCTTTTGACAATCCTCCTGTCCCGATCCGGATTTCTGGTAGAAACAGCACCCACTTTTTCCAGTATTCCGCCCAAAGGGCCTTCAAAAAAGGAGTGATCGGCCAGTGACCACACCGGCACATGCGTATGAATATAGATATGATACGGAAGCAGAAGGGTTTCTATGCGGGTGAAGTGATTGACGACAAAAATGATCGAGCCTTCCGGAATTAACTCCTGACCGTGAACCCTGACTTTGATTTTGGAGAAGCTCTGCATGAGAGCAATCATTTTACCGGTGGCAAGATAGGCAGAATAATTCATGTCAGGTTCTCCTCCGCAGCAATCTTTTGCCGGAGCCAGCCTGGGCGATTGGTCATGATCGAGTCAACTCCTAAATTGCGGAGTCGCCGGGCGTTGGAGGGACGATCAACAGTCCAGACGTGAATTTCCTTCCCATGCTTCCTAAGCGTATTTACAAGATTCCGATCAAGAAAATCACTGTCGGCACAGGCCAGGCCGATGGCACCGGTACGGTTCAGCATTTCCGGTATGTCACCCAAAGATGGCCGCCATCTGCAGTTCAGCTGTGAGATGCGGTAGTCGCAGAGCAGACAGCTGCGCCACTCCGGGAGTTGCCGGGTCAGTTCCTCGATGAGCGGAGCACCGAATGACAACAATCTTATCCGTTCGGGAGTGACGCACGATGCAAGCAATGCTCTTTTCAGCGATGTCACAATTTCCACCCCGCTTTTTAATTCTATAAAGAACCACGTTCCGGACGGCATGGCTGCCAGTGCTTCATCAAGTGTCGGTACAGCAGCTCCGGACCATACGGAGTTTTTCCAGGTGCCTGCATCAAGGCGGCGCAACTCCTTCAGTGTTGAGGCGGCAATTTCTATATTTTCACCAGTTGTCCGGCCGGTAGTTGCGTCGTGCATGCAGACAATCTCTCCATCTCTGGTGAGACGAAAGTCTGCCTCGATGCCGTCTGCCCCTTGTGACCAGGCAAGGCGGAAGGATTCCAGCGTGTTTTCAGGAGCATCCCGCGATGCGCCACGGTGTCCGATAATAAGCGGAAGCTTAAGAGCTTTGGTTCTCTGCATGCTCATCATTGGAGATCAGGTTGAATTATTTCACTCGTCATGGCGCTATTTTTACCTGTCATTCCAGCATAAAAGGCCTGTATGTCAACCAGATCAGCATCATAGTCGCCGCTTGGATTGTATGTGCCGCCAAAACCGGCCATTTTGCGTTTAAAATCTATGAATCCAAGCGAAATAGGCACCTCGGCACCAGAGGCAATGTGGTAAAAGCCGCTTTTCCAGCAGCGAACCTGTTTTCTGGTTCCCTCAGGGGGAACAGCCAAAACAAGATCTTTATTTATCGCGAAAAGCTCAATCGCCTGCTCAACAAAATTATTTGCCCTGCTTCTGTCAACCGCGATGCCTCCCAGCCAGCGCATTAATATTCCAAACGGTGGCGTGAACAGTGTCTCTTTTACCAGAAAATATATCTTGAGTCTGCAGGCAAAAACGATTGCCAACGACATAGGCAGGTCCCAGTTACTGGTATGCGGGGCGGCAATTACAACTGACCGGCTGGGAACAGGAGCCGTCATCACCAGTT
>Ga0194060_10004132_pt1 | contig 10102 bp, 7 predicted proteins | sample SepL225m_MetaG_FD_163427 | JGI IMG/M metagenome (GOLD analysis project Ga0194060, IMG submission 163427) | Anoxic zone freshwater microbial communities from boreal shield lake in IISD Experimental Lakes Area, Ontario, Canada - Sep2016-L222-5m | ecosystem: Environmental > Aquatic > Freshwater >... | reverse complement strand
GCGGCGGAGCCGGACTGGGTGGGGTTCTCCCTCTATGTCTGGAATCGTGGCCTGGGCCGGGAGATCGCGCAGCTCCTGCGCCAGCGCAAGCCAACGCTCCTGCTGTTCGCCGGGGGCTCGGAAGTCACCGCGGATCCGGCGGGCGTGCTGGGCGAAGGCGGCCTAGATCTGGTGCTGCCGGGCGAAGGCGAGGATCTCATCATCGAAGTGCTGGGGCGGCTGCTACGGGGCGAGGCTGTGGCGGCGATCCAGATGGCCATCCGGCCGTCCTCTGTGCTGGACCTGAGCACCCTGCCATCGCCCTACCTGGATGGGACCCTGGATCCGGCGGCCTATCCAGGCATGCTCTGGGAGTTGTCCAGGGGCTGTCCCTTCCGCTGCGATTTCTGCTTCGAGTCCCGGGGGACCACGGGCATCCGACGGGTGCCCATGGACCGGGTGCTCGCGGAACTGCGGCTCTTCGAAGCCTGTGGTGTCAGTCAGGTCTTCGTGCTGGATCCCACCTTCAACTTTGATAAGCAGCAGGCAAAGGTCATCCTGCGCCTCATCGCCGCCGAAGCGCCGGCCATCCACTTCTCCTTTGAGCTGCGCAGCGAGTTCATCGATGCGGAGCTGGCCGGCTTGTTCGCCGCCATCCGGTGCTCCCTGCAGATCGGACTGCAGAGCGCCGATGACGCGGTCCTACGCGGAATCAGCCGCAGCATCGACCGGGCGGACTTCGCCGCCAAGGTGCTTTTGCTGCACCAAGCTGATGCCACTTACGGCTTTGATCTGATCTATGGGCTGCCTGGGGATACCCTGGCTGGCTTTCAGGCCAGTCTGGATTTCGCCCTCGGCCTCGCCCCCAACCATCTGGATCTGTTCCCCCTGTCCGTACTGCCCGGCACACGCCTCCACGACACGGCGCCGGGGTTGGGCCTTCGGCACCTGCCGGAGATCCCCTACACCGTGCTTGATTCGCCCACCTTCAGTGCGGCGGACATGGGTGCTGCCGGCCGCCTCGCCCAGGCCTGCGACCGGTTCTACAACCAGGGCAAAGCCGTACCCTGGTTCGCGCTGCTGCGCGAGGCGGTGGAGCTGCTGCCATCGGAGTTGTTCCTGCGCTTCGCCGAGTATTCGGAGGCCCACCCCGATCCCGACACCACCGCCCTGCAGGTGGCCTTCGTCAGTGCCTATCTGACGGACCCAACGGAGGCCGCCCTGGCCGCCGATATCATCCGCTATTTCGCCCTTTCTGGAGCCCTGCTGGAAGCGCTGCCAGAGCCCTCCGAGGACCCCCTGGAATGGCTCCGCACCCACACCCAGGTGGCGACCTTCCAGCACGACCCCGGGCACTTGCTGGAGCACCTGGAAGCCGGTGTCACCGAACTGGCCTCCCTCGCCTTTCTGGTGCCCGCGCACCCCTGCAGGGTCCTGCTGTATCTGAATGGCGAGGATGTCCACTGCAGAGACCTCGGCGCCGAGGAAGTCACTGCCCTTGAAGGCATTCTGGGGGGACTCTGCCCGCACTCGGAACAGGAGGACGCCCGCCGCTTCCTGGACACTGTGCTGTTCCCCTGAGCGGGGATGCCAAAGCTACAGTTTCTGGCCTGATGGACGACAAAGAGGGATGGCCTGGGCGTTTCGCCTGCTCGTCCGCACCTGCCCAGAGCAGCCCCGCTGCCGGTGTCCATTCCAGCCCCCCTCCCCTCCGAGTCCCGCAATGCCCCACTGGTATTCGCAGCTGTTTTTGGATCGCCGCCTGCGGCGGCAGATCCTGCGCCGGGGCATTCTCTGGTCCCTGGTGGTGGTGGCCTTCCTGGCCCTGGGCACCCACTTCTCGCACCAGGAGGGCCTGGCCATCGCTCTGACCCGGGCCCGGGATGCCTTCCGCAAGGAGATGACCAGTCGACTCTGGGTCATGCAGCGCGGGGGGGTCTATGTGGCGCTGGGGGAAGGATCCACGGTCGACCCAGCTCTGAACGGCGTTGCAGCCCTTGAAATCACGACCACCACTGGGCAGGTGCTCACCCTGGTGGATCCGATCCACACGCAAGGGGTGACGAATCAACTGGGCCAACCAGAGCTTGGGTTGCGGGTCCGTATCACCAGCCTCAATCCCCAGCGGGAGCGCAACGCAGCCGACCTCTGGGAAGCGAAGGCCCTCAGGCAGTTCGCAGCGGGGGCGCGGGAATACTGGGAGGAACAGAAGCTGGGAGGCCAGCCCCACCTGCGCTTCATGGGCGCGCTCATCACCGAAGAGAGCTGCCTGCGATGCCATGCCGCCCAGGGCTACAAGATCGGCGATGTGCGGGGCGGCATCAGCATCACAGCCCCCTTCGAGGGAGGGGCGAAGCTCATCGGGGGCGTCCACAATCGCACGACCCTGGCAGGGGTCTTCCTGGTGTGGGTGGCGGGCTTCTGGGTGATTCTGCTCGCCGCCCGCTGGAACCTGGGCCGGATCGCCGAACGCAACCAGGCCCAGAAGGCGCTTCAGCAAAGCGAGGAGCGCTTCCGCCGCATGGCCGATCAGGCGCCGGTGCTGATCTGGATCACCGATGACCAGAAGCGGTGCACCTACTTCAACCAGGTCTGGTTGACCTTCACCGGACGAAGCCTGGAGCAGGAGCTGGGGCAGGGCTGGACCGAGGATGTCCACCCCGAGGATCTGCCGCGTTGCCTGGCAACCTTCACCAGCGCCTTCCAGCAGCGGCTGGACTTCCGGATGGACTACCGACTGCGCCGCGCAGATGGCGAGTACCGCTGGATCCTGGACCAGGGCACACCACGCTTCGAAGCCGACGGCACCTTCCTGGGCTTCATTGGCAGTTGTTTCGATATCACGGAGCGGAAGCACGCGGAAAGCGCTCTGATGGCTTCCGAGGCCATGTACCGGGAGTTGCTGGATCACCAGGGGGAGGGCTTCTCCGTGGTTGATGCAGAGGAGCGCTTCCAGATCGTGAACCCGGTGGCCGAGGCGATCTTCGGGGTGGCCCCGGGGGGACTGCTGGGCCGCTCGCTGTGGGAGTTCCTGCCCGAAGATCAGCAGGAGCGGGTGCACACTGAATCCGCCCTTAGACACGAAGGCAGGCATAGCACCTACGAGCTCGTGATCCGGCGGGAAGATGGGGTTCTGAGGACCCTGCTGGTTACGGCCACGCCGAGAACCAGGCAGGGCGAATCGGCCCCGCAGGTCATCGGGGTCTTCCGCGATATCACCGACCGGAAGCAGGCCGAGCAGAAGCAGGGCCAGCTCCAGGCCCAGCTGCAACAGGCCCAAAAAATGGAAAGCCTGGGCAGCCTGGCGGGGGGCGTCGCCCACGACATGAACAATGTGCTGGGGGCCATCCTGGGGCTGGCTTCGGCCAACATCGAGGACCAGCCTGATGGGAGTCCGGCCCAGCGGGCCTTTGGGACCATCATCAAGGCCGCGGAGCGAGGTGGGAAGACGATCCGGAGCCTGCTCGGCTTTGCCCGCAACACCGCCCTTGAAGAACGGGAACTGCAGGTGAATGCGCTGCTCCAGGAGGAGATCCACCTGCTGGAGCACAGCACCTTCTGCAATGTCCGCCTGGAGATGGATCTGGAACCTGACCTGCGGCCCATCCGCGGGGATGCGAGCGCCTTGACCAACGCCTTCATGAACCTGGCTGTCAATGCCCTGGATGCCATGCAGGGGAAGGGCACGCTCACCTTCCGGACCCGCAGCGTCGACACCGACTGGATCGAAGTGCGGGTGGAGGATACCGGGTGCGGCATGCCCAAGGAGGTCCTGGAAAAGGCCATGGATCCCTTCTTCACCACCAAGGAAGTGGGCAAGGGGACGGGACTGGGTCTGTCCATGGTCTATCGGACCGTGAAGGCCCATCAGGGGCAGATCGAGATCCAGAGCGAGCCTGGCCATGGCACCCGGGTGGTGATGCGCTTCCCGGCCTGGGAGCCAGTGGTATTGGCCGCGGGACCCATCCATGAGGCCCTGGTTCAACCTGCGCTGGGGGTTCTCGATGTGCTGGTGGTGGACGATGATGAAATGATCCAGAGCACCATGGAGGCGATCCTGGAAGTTCTGGGCCACCGCATCTCCACCGCCCAGAGCGGCGAGGAGGCCCTGGCGAAGCTCGAAGCGGGTCTGCAACCCGATGTGGTCATCCTGGACATGAACATGCCGGGCCTGGGCGGCAGCGGAACCCTGCCGCGCCTGCGTGCGCTGCGACCGGCCCTTCCCGTGCTGCTGGCCACGGGCCGAGCGGACCAGAGTTCCCTGGATCTGGTCGAGGCCCATCCGGGCGTCATCCTGCTATCCAAGCCCTTCGGGATGAAGGACCTCAAGAAACACCTGGAACCGATCCGGCGGATAGCGCCGCCGGCCTTACCCTGACTGCGAGGAACGGGCCTCGCCTTGATCGGGATTCGCTAGCCCGGTAGGCAGTTCGGACAGATGCCGCTAATGAGTCACCCGGTCGGCAGGCGCTCGCCTTCCCTAGACCTTCCCAGCGGGGGGCTTTCCATGGCTCTGCGGGGCTATTCGGGTTGCGCCGGGGCGAGGAGATCCTCCAGAAAGAAGGCCGATAGCTCTGCCCGGCCCTCAAGATCGGCTTTCCGGTAGATGCCCTGGGCCTGCTGGCGCACAGTGGCCTCCCTGGTGCTCCGGAGTTCGGCGATATCCCGGGTGGAGAACCCCTTGAGCAGAAGCAGGGCCACCTCTCGCTCGGCGGGGCTCAGGTCCCAGCGGTCGAATTGGTGGTCAATGGCATGGGACAGGCCCTTGAGGAACTCGGAGGCCTCTCCCCGCCAGCGGTCGGCTTCGGCGCGGCTATGGGCCAGATCTCCTCGCAACCGCTGGACCTCGTGCCGCTGGCGCCGCAGGGTGGTCAGCACCCAGGCCGCGGCCCCCAGAGCACTCAGGGCGGCGAGACCTTCCACCACTAGATGGGCGCGACTGACGCTTCGGAGCGCCCGGTCCGTAGCCAGGTCCAGGGCTAGCAGCGCAGCTATTCCCAGCAGGATGGCGGCGAAGCCGGCCTGCGGACGCCATCCGCCATGTGTGGGAGAGGGCCGAGCGTTTCCAGTATTCACGGGGCTTCCCTTCAATCGGACGGATGTCGGATGGCGGGCGACCTGGCAACGGCCGATCCTCGAACTTCCTGGAGGCTAGCATGTCCGATTCCGTCCCCACCTCTCGCCCCCTGGCCGCTGAGGCACCATCTCAGCGCCTGCTCTGGGATCTGCCCACCCGGCTCTTCCACTGGGCCCTGGCCCTCCTGTTCACGGGCGCCTTCGCGGTGGCCCTGCTCAGTTCCGAACACAGTCAAGCCTTCCTCGTCCACATGCTCCTGGGTCTGGTGCTGGTCTTTGCCATCCTGCTCCGCCTGATCTGGGGCCTGGTGGGTTCCCGTCCTTCCCGGTTCACCTCTTTTCTGTTCAGCCCCGGCGAGCTGGCCCGCTATATCAGGACGGTCATGGCGGGGGAGGATCAGCCCAGTGCCGGCCACAACCCGGGCGCGAGTTATGCGATCTACGGAATGCTTTTGCTGCCGCTAGGCTTGGTGCTGACGGGTCTGCTGAAGACTTCGGGCCAGAAATGGGCGGAAGAGGTCCATGCAGCCTTCGCTTACGGCATGGTGGCGGTGGTGGGCCTGCACCTGCTGGGACTGGTCTGGCACAGCCGACGCCATGGGGATGGTGTGGCCTTAGCCATGGTCCATGGGCGGCGACCTGTGGCCGAGGCCCAAGCGATCACTTCACCCCAGACCTGGGCTGGGCTGCTCTTCCTGCTGCTGGTTGGTGGATGGGGATTGGGGCTGGTTACATCTTTTGACCCAGCCAGCCGGCAGGTCACGCTGCCGCTCTTGGGAACTCGGCTCACCTTGGGGGAGGACAAGGCGAAAAAGGAACCAGGCGAGGCTGTGGGAGAACGCGGCCGGAAGCGCCACGATGACGATTAGGGCCGGGTCGTTTCGCCCGTGCTTCACCTGCGACAATGGGTCGGCCCCCAGGAGACCTGCTTCCCATGTTTGAATCCCTCACCCGCAACATCCGCAAAGAGCACCGCATCTTCTACCGGGTCCTCCCGTGGATCTTGTTCCTGGTCCTCGCCAAGCTGGTGCTGCACCGGTTCAACCTGGAGTTGCTGTCCATCAACTCCATTTTTTCCGGTCTCATTGGCGCCAATGTCTTCCTGATGGGCTTCCTGTTGAGCGGGGTGCTGACGGACTACAAGGAAAGCGAGCGTATCCCCGGGGAATTGGCGGCGATCCTGGCCACCCTGGCCGATGAAATGCAGAGCATCCACCGGCGGGCCCAGGCGCCCGTCGCCATGGCTGCCTTGGAGCACGTGCGCGACCTCGGTCTTACGATCCACCGGTGGCTGCACAAGCAGGAACGAAGCTCCACAGTGATGGCCCTGATCGCGGGCCTGAATGATCACTTCCTGGCGGTAGAACCGCATACCCAGGCCAACTTCATCGCCCGCCTGAAACAGGAACAGAGTGCCCTGCGGAAGCTGATCATCCGTATCCACACCATCCGCGAAACGGACTTCATCTCCTCGGGGTATTTCATTGCGGCCACCACCAGCATCCTGCTGTTGCTGGGCCTGGTTTGTGCCCGCATCGAGCCCTTCTATGAATCCCTCTTCTTCCTGGTGATGGTCAGCTACCTGCTGCTGTTTCTGATGTTCCTGATCCGTGATCTGGATAATCCCTTTGGCTACTACGAGAACGAGTCCTCCGAGGATGTGTCCCTGAAGCCTCTGGAGGATGCCCTCGCGGAGCTTGCTGCCCGGGTGACCCTCGAGCGGCAGCGCGCCTCCGGAGGCTGAACCCAGTTCCGCCGGGGAAGCTCAGTCGGCTCCCCCAGACAGCACCTGCGCCTCCAGGCGGCAGCGCCGGGCAGTTGCGGCCTGCAGCAGCTTGGTGACGGTGTCGAACTCCGCGCTGTATTCGGCAATGCCCGCACTGACGGCACCCTGCCACTCCCCGGTGGCGGTTTTCACCAGGAGTCCTGGCAGGGCCGCCCGGACCCCATCCAGCAGGAACAGCACATCCGCATAGGAGGAACGCGGACAGATCACCAGGAATTCCTCGATGCCCACATGGCAGATCACATCGTGGGGACGGAAGCAGGTCCCGAGCAAGGCACCGAGGGTCTGGATGATCTGGTTGCCCGAATCATGGCCGAGGGTGGCGTTGGCCTCTTTGAACCCATCGGCCGCGAACAAGGCGATGCTCAGGGCATGGCCAAAATGGGCTGCTGCTGACAGCTCATTGGTCAGGCGATCCAGGGCGTACTGGAGGTTGGGCAGCCCGGTGAGGCGATCCACCATGGCGTTGGCTTCCAGGAAGCGGTTGGCCTCCAGCAACTCGTCACCCAGGCGCCGCGTTTCCTTCTGCTCGGCCTGCAGGCGCTCCACCGTGCGAGTCAGGCGCTCGTTGCCATCGGAGAGCTCCTGGGTCCGTTGCAGGACCCGGTCCTCCAGCGTGCGGTTCAGTTCGTAGCATTCCTGGCTGCGTTCCGACAGCAGGGTGGAGAGTGTGCTCATGGACCAAAGGTGGCTGCGGCAGGAAGGACTCAGCGCCAGTTCCTCCCGTTCAAAGGCCTCCGCTGGACTTTGACCCGCCTCGATCGCGGCCAATTGGCGGGCCATGGACTGATCGGAACCCAGGATATGGGCGGCGAGCCAGTGGCCGAGAAATTCCAGCAGATGCCTGGGGGCCTGGGGCAGTTCCCCGGACACCTCCGTGCGCAATCGGGCCAACTCCAGATAGAACCCCGCGTGTTCCCGCAGATGCCGGGCCACATGCCGGGTATCCACTCCCCGCTCACCCAGGACCGCCTGCTCTTCGCTGAAGTGGTAGCGGGCGTAGTCGGACAGCTCGTCGCAGACGCTCTCCAGCTGGTGTGGGTCCATAGGCTCTCCGCGCGCCATGAGCGCGCTGTAGCGGTTGATGAGTTCCACCAGGGTGCGATGTTGCTCATCGACCTGTTGGAGGCCGGTCAGGAGGCTGTCGTCCCATTGAAAAGGGCCCATGGTTTTTCCAGGAAGGGGTTCTAGTTCATTATGACGAATTAGTGATGCTTAGTCGATATAATGCTATTCGTTTTCTGAGTTATTCATACAATTAGCATCGTAATGATAGTGTCAACTCGCGCGGCGCCGGGACTGGCCTATCCTGGTGCTTGAGTTCTTTCTGGGGAGGGTGGGCATGGCAATCGGCGCCATCCAGAACGGCCCACCGGCCTCTGTGACGGCGGTCTCCCAGGCCACCCGGGCCTACTACGACCCCATGGACACCAATCAGGACGGCGTGGTGTCGGCCTCGGAGGAACTGGCCTATTCCCTCGATCACCCCGAGTGGGGAATCCGGACCTCCGCTCGGACGGGGACTCCATCCTTGGACCAGTACGCCCAGAGTGGGGTTCCAAGTCTGCCGGGACAGGCCTCCAGCCCTTCCCTGAACCTGTTGGCCTGAGGCACTGACGGCCCTCGTTGGCACCAGGCCGAGGTGCCTTTGCCCGTGGTGCAGCCACCGGTGTCTGCCCAGTAACCTGGGTTGAACCCGCGGGTGGTTCAACGGAATGCGGGCTGGTCGGGTCCATCGGATAGGGCATTTTGGGGGGGTCGATGATGGGTCTGGGCACTCGGCGGGTGTGCTTGCTTGGACTGATCTGCTGCACCCTGCTGATCGCCCCACTTGGCTGTGGCGGCGGGTCGTCCTCTGCGGCCCCCACGACCGTTGCGGCCCCCCCTGTCGTGGCCTTCGGGGTTGCACCGGGGGCCCCTGCAGCAGGCCAGACCGTGACCTTCACGGATGCGTCCACGAATACGCCCACCGGCTGGTTCTGGTCCTTTGGCGATGGCGCCAGCAGCACCCAGCAGAGTCCCACCCATGTCTTTGCCACCGCCGGCACCTACGCCGTCACCCTCACGGCCAGCAACGCCGGCGGGGCCAGCCCCGTGGGCCACAGCATCACGGTTGCCGGTGCGCCGGTGACCCCGAGCTATCCCGTGGTCGATACTGGGCAGGTGAAGTGCTACAGCTCGACGCTGGAGAGCCCGGCCCCAACCGCCGGCCAGGCCTTCTTTGGGCAGGACGCCCAGACCGCCGGCACCCAGCCCAGCTACACCCTGAGTGGTGACGGCAGGACGATCCTCGACAACATCACTCGGCTCACCTGGATGCGCGGCCCCAATACGCCCCTCGCCACCCCGACCAGGGCCGACAAGAAGACCCAGAGCCAGGCCCAGGCCTGGGTGACAACGGTGAACGCCATGGCCTATGGGGGCTTCAGCGACTGGCGCCTGCCGTCCATCAAGGAGCTCTATTCCCTCATGAGCTTCCGGGGCACGGACCCCAGCAGCTACACCGGCCCGGACACCTCGGTGCTCACCCCCTTCATCGACACGGCCTACTTCCGGTTCGCCTACGGGGACACCACCCAGGGCGAGCGCCTCATCGACTCCCAGTACGCCTCCAGCAACGTCTTCGTGGTGAATCCAGCGGAAACGGGCTGGCCCAAGCTCTTCGGCCTGAACCTGGCGGACGGGCGCATCAAAGGCTACGACCTGATCATGCCCGATGGCGTGACCCAGAAGACCTTCTTCGTGCAGCTGGTCCGGGGACGCTCCGACTACGCCACCAACACTCTTGCCGACAACGGCGACGGGACGGTCTCGGATGCGGCCACGGGCCTGATGTGGGCTGCCGGGGACAGCGGGGTCGGCATGACTTGGCAGGAGGCCCTGGCCTGGGTGCAGGCGAACAACGCCGCCAGCTACCTGGGACACCGCGACTGGCGTCTGCCCAATGCTAAGGAACTGCACAGCCTGGTGAACTACGCCAATGCGCCGGACTAAAACGGCAAGCCAGCCATCGACACCGGCTTCTTCACCTGTACGCCGATCACCAACGAGAACGGCGCAGCGGACTATGCCTACTATTGGACTTCCACCACCCACGCGGGCTACTCGACGACCGCGGCGGCGGGTGGCGCTGCGGTCTACATCCCCTTCGGCCGGGCTCTGGGCCATCCTGCCAGCACCGGCACCTGGGTGGATGTCCACGGGGTCGGCTGCCAGCGCAGCGATCCGAAGATCGGCCCCCCCTACGCCTACGCCACGACC
>Ga0194060_10004131_pt1 | contig 10104 bp, 11 predicted proteins | sample SepL225m_MetaG_FD_163427 | JGI IMG/M metagenome (GOLD analysis project Ga0194060, IMG submission 163427) | Anoxic zone freshwater microbial communities from boreal shield lake in IISD Experimental Lakes Area, Ontario, Canada - Sep2016-L222-5m | ecosystem: Environmental > Aquatic > Freshwater >... | reverse complement strand
CCCCTTGCAGGGTGTCCGGATTCACCAGAATAGGTGTCCGGATTAAATCAGAATCAGTGTCCGGATAGATTCAGAACAGGTGTCCGGATTAAATCAGAATGAGTGTCCGGATTGGACCGGAATACGCAGGCGAATCCCACTTTACGCATTATAACATTCACCATTACCCGCGATCTGCTATTCTAGTCATATGAAAGAGATTGTCGCATTTACCTTATTTGCCATCGTAATTCCCCTGTTTGCTTCGGCTTCCACGAACGATGTCATTGCCATCTTTGCGGCCGTAAAGAACGCAACAGAAATCCGTACTACCCGATCTGGTTACTCGATTACGACTCCCGCCGGCACCCGGACCGCCTATAAAACTCCAAATGGATATTACGTCGAGGGCGGAGGAGGGGAACCAAATCTTCAAATTATTAAGACATCCACCGGATATCGAATAGAACCCAGCGCCACCCGGGGAGCGGCTTTTTCAAGCCACCGCCCCTGATCATGGATAGTGCGCGGGATATCTTCCAAAAAGCAAACTGGATCCACGAAACCACCCCGAGACTGGGCGCGGCGAACCGGATGTTCTTCTGCTGGATTAGGGCGGGTTCAGCGATCTAACAGACGGCGCCATTCTCAAACGCATCCTGGAGTTGAATCAAGCATCATCCAGGTAAATCACTAACCGTCTTGCAGGACATTTTTACGGCCCAGATGTAACCCGGTAACTGGAAGCCGCCTTGCTGATGATGGTTGTTTTTGAGCCATTCGTAATCCGGTATCCGCCGGAGGCGGTCCGGTCAGCGAAGGTTGTGTTTTTGCTTCCGGTAATGTGATACCCGGACGAGGACTTATTGATATTTACATAAGCAGGCAACATGAACAAACATAATAAGATCGCTCCTCTATCGAAACATTGCGCAAACCCATAAACATAGTTTGCGCACGACATCTCCCGAAGTCAGTGCCATATAATCATTCGCCGCCATTCCTGTTTGACATTCAGCCAGTATCTGCAACCATTTCATCATGACAAGCGATCAAGGATTCAGGAATTATATCGAGATCTCAACGGCTCTCTCGCTGTTCATCCCCGGCTTGGGACAGTTCCTGTTGATTAACTGATCTTTTCCCTTTTGGTTTTTGGGCGCTATTTTCGCCTACATCTCTTTTGGGAGCGGTGCTGGAGCATCCGTTCATCTCCTGAGTTTCTTCCATGCGGCCGTACTTCGTCGACGGGCACTCCTCGCCATTCGCTAATGTTTTAAGCAATCACATCTTGATGCTACAGCTATATTAGTTATATAGTTGCCATATTAATCAAGAAATTAGCGCTATATTGACATTGGAGTCTTTTAAGATACTATATGAGATATTGCATTCAGGTTTATCAGAACGACGGAAAATCTTTTTTCTCGGATTGGTTCGATGATCTCGATCCGGCGACAGCGGCGCGGGTGGATCGTCATATCAGGCGGTTGGAAACAGGTAATTTCGGGTCTGCAAAGGCCTTAAGTGGCGGATTATTTGAACTTCGAATGCATTTCGGCCCAGGGTATCGGGTGTATTACGGAATCGACGGGGCGACACTGATTGTATTACTGGGTGGAGGAGACAAACACAGGCAGTCCGCCGATATCTCCGCCGCCAGAGAACGTTGGGATCAATATTTAAAGGTGAAATAACTCATGAGCTTGACTAAAGAATACAAAGCAACTGTTCTGGCTAGAATCAAACGTGACTCGAAATTTGCACAGGCGCTTTACGCGGAAGCTATCAACGCTATCCTCGAAGGCGAAATAGAAGAAGGGCTCTCCATGCTTCGTGACCTGGTTCATGCAGAAATAAGTTTTAAGGCACTGGCACAACAAACCGGCTTCGGCGAAAAAACGCTTCACCGTATGTTGGGGTGCCACGGCAACCCTACGGCCAAAAGTTTAGCCCTGATTATCAATGCCATTCGAAAAGATTTGGGATTCATTCCTCGCGTAACCGTAGCCGCCGCGTAGCCCTACTTTTTATCTCTGCATCGATTGTGCGCAAACTTATTTAACGGGTTTGCGCACCATATTGATATCCCCGATCAGCAGGTTGTTGGCAATCGTGGCAGACGCACATGAAAGACTGCCCCTCGGGTGTGCATTCGATTCAATTCGGCGCGGCCGCCATGGACTTTGGCGATAGCGGCAACAATAGCCAGCCCGAGGCCGGCGCCGGTCTGGCGAGAGCCTGGGACCTGTCCGAATAGTTCAAATACCAGTTCAGCTAATTCCGGGGCAATCCCCGGGCCAGTGTCAGCCACAGTCAGAAGAACCTCGCCCGTGGATTCCGACTCCGCTTTCAGGAGAATGTCACCTCCGTCAGGGGTAAGGCGAAGCGCATTATCCAGGAGGTTGGCCATCATCTCAATCAGCAAATCCTCATGCCCCAGTATCTGAAGCCCGTTCTCCGTTTCAACGCGCAAGCTTACCCGCTTCTCATCACAGAGGGGCTGAAAAATCACGGCCGTCCGGTGTGCAACCTGTCCAAGGTCCAACCGGATGAAAGAAGAGCGGACCTCCGTCCTGTCCAATCGGGCAAGCCTGAGCAACTGTTCGGTCACTCTTGACATGCGCCGGACTTCTTCCAGCATATTCGCCAGTGCCTGCCGGTATTCCTCGGGGCTACGATCCCGCGAAAGGGCAACCTCCCCGACACTCTGCATCGACGCCAAAGGCGTCCGTAATTGATGCGAGGCGTCGCCGCTGAATCGTCGCAATCGTTCCACCGCGTCATGGTAGTAATCAAACGCGGCATTAATGGTAGTGGCCATGCGGCGCATCTCATCATCAGGCATGTTGACTGTCGAGATCCTGTCTTCAAAATGTCCGGAACAGATATTGTCGGCCGCCACTGTGATCGTCTGGATGGGACGGATCATGCGCCGGGAGATCCACCACGCCACGCCAATCAGGATGGGCAGTGCGGCAAGATCCCAAACCACACCCATGACGGCTTCCATCAGATGGTCGCGCAAATTCTCCCCCGGGTGATGCAGCCAGGCGCGGAACTCGATGATGCTGAATATGGCAAACTGAAACGCCACGAAAAGCATCAGCAAGGCCACCAACCAGAAAAACATACGAAGACGCAATGGTGTTTTCATTTATCCGCTTTCAGGGCAAACCCAACGCCCCAGACAGTCTGGATCAACTCCGTGGCAAACCCCCGGTCCACTTTGGCCCGTAGGTGTGAAATATGCACGTCAATGACGTTATCCAGGGGTGTGGCACGCGACTCAATATGCCAGACATCCCGTGCGATCATCTCACGCGACACCGTTTTCCCGACATTATCGACCAGATACCTGAGCAGAGCAAATTCCTGCCCAGTCAGGATGATCTCCCGGGCTCCACGCATTACCTTGCGGTTCAGCACATCAATTGTAAGTTCGTCCACCCGCAACATAGTAGGTTCCGGGACCTCTGAATGGCGCAAACGGGCACGAATCCTAGCCAGCAATTCTGCGAAGGCAAAGGGCTTGATGAGATAGTCATCGGCGCCCGCATCCAGGCCTTTGACACGATCCCTAACCGCATCGCGTGCCGTCAGGATGATCACAGGCATGAGACATTTTCGTGATCGAAGCGTTTGCAGCACGTCCAGTCCGCTTCGATCCGGCAGCCCGATATCAAGGACAATCAGATCGGGGGGATCGGCAGCGGTAATTCTCAGAGCATCGGCAGCCGTTCCGCAGGGCGTCACCCGGTAGCCGTCTTCTGTGATCCCCTTGGCAAGTGTTGCCGCCATCATGTCATCATCTTCCACAACCATTACATGCATGTCACCCGCCTCATTTATTGATCTAGAGTACAACATGAATCTCATATGGCAACAACGGCAAAATAGAATCCTTAACTTCCTTAAGAAATCTTCATGATTCTTCCATGGCTATCCGAGAGTTGTTGGTGTCATCATGTTGGCAGATGAAAGTTCTTGAACCGACAAAACAGCAGCAAACCAGAAGTTTGCGACCCATGGGGAAAATCATGAATGCAAGTCGAGCGATGGCAATGTGGGAATCGATCCGGGTCCTGAAACGGGCCTTTGGTGAGCAACAGACTATTGTCCGCGAAGTCCACAGGCTGGCCGCGGAAATCATTCGCTCACCGGCTGGCACGCCCTCCCCGTTCACGGTCGATCTTGATCCTGCACCGGGTCCGCTCCTGACCTTTCGCCGGAATTTATTCTCCACTCTTTTTCAATCGACGTATCATGTGCTGGAGGTCGCTCCAGAACGGCGACAGCTCTACGGCTCAATCAACTACCTGTTCCGCATCTGGGTAACCAGCGCCGACAATCTTCTCGATCAGGAGGACAAAGTGACCCTGCCCATTCGCATGCCGGGACAGTCCCGTGTGATGAGGCAAGTCGTCACCATCATGGCAGCTGACCGTATCCTGGAGCGTTTGCTGAACGCCGCCGTAGGCGATGGGCAAATCACAAAGGAAGAAGCGGCTGTACTCTCAGAAAGTTCCCTTCAGGTGCTGCTCCCGAGTGCAGCGCAGGAAGCAACTGAAGAAGGCGGCATCACCGACAGGCCCCGACCGGAGTATGTGCTCGACACCCTTCATCGGCTGAAAACGGGCATGCTGTTTCATCTGCCATTTCTGGGCCCCGACCGTATCGAACGCGGCCTGGACCAGCTGAAGCTGGCCGCCCTGAAGGATGGACTCATGGCGTTTGGTCTGGGGTGTCAGATCCTTGACGATATACGCGATATGGCACGGGACCACCGTGAACGCCGACACAATTATATCCTCTCCAGTCTCCAATGGAGTGCAGATCCCTACCTGCGGGTACTCGACAGCAGGAAGCCGGAAGTTGAGGAACGGCTTCATGCGGATATACCCCATGTGGTGCGCCCTGCTGCACGTCTGGCCATGGCTCACCTTTGCTCAGGATTAGCCGCAATGAGCCGGGAGGGCCTTGATATCGGAAATTCGGCAGTCAACACCATGGCAAGCGTTCTCTTTGACTCACTTGATTTGGAGGATTTGAAATATGCACTCTGACACGATCAACAGAAATATGCTGACAACACGCGGGATCGGTTGCCTGGCCAAGCTGGATGGAAATCCAGCCCGGCAAACGTCCGGCCGCACGCTGGATCATGTGGCCAAGGTATATGATCTGCTTGAACCCCTGATGATGTTCGGCTTGGATCGGGTCATCCGGCGGGAGGTTGTGGCCATCCTTTCGCTCAAAGGCAGCGAAAAGGTCCTGGACGTCGGATGCGGTACGGGGACCCTCACGCGCCAGATCGCCGGTGCCCTTCCCGACAGCGAGCAGTCATGCGTGGTCGGCGTTGACGCCGCGACGGCCATGATCGACGTTGCGCGCCGTAAGGCGAAGAGGTTGCCGAATGTTGCCTTCGAGGCCGCCCTGGCAGAGCAACTCCCTTTCGCGGACGGTTCATTTGACTGCGCCGTTTCGACCATGTTCTTTCATCACATCAATGCCGACCTGAAGACCCGTGCCTTGAATGAGATTTGGCGGACTCTGGTTCCGGGCGGGAAAACCGTGATCGTAGATATCACGCCTCCGACAAACCTGTTTGGAACAATCTGCGTCTGGTCGGGATACTTCCTGTTCCAGCAGGCGGAGATTCGGGAAAATATAGAAGGCAAGCTGGAAGCGGCATTTGATCGATCGAAATTCCGGACCTGGCGAAGCGTGGCCCATCATGCCGGGTATGTATCAGTCTATGTATTGGAGAGATAAAAAACAGAAAAGGAAACAAAACAAATGAAACAAAATATAAAAATCAGTATTATCATTTCTGTGCTGGCGATGGGGACAATGTCCAGCGCCCGCGCCGATACCGAGGGCGACAGGATGGCCGGCGCGGTAAGCAACTACGTGGCCGGCGTCATGAAGGGACTGCAGGGGGTCGCCGACCAGCAACCAACTGTGGACACCTTCAGAACGCAAATGAAACCGTTTGTGGAGGCTACACCGGGCGTGTTCGGGGCCTCACTTATAGACACAAATTTCGTTATACGGCAGGTGTATTATCGTCGCGATTTCCTAGCTGTAGGGTTTGACCTGAAACGCGTCAGTGAACTGGATTATTTCTGGAAACTGATACAGAAGAAGCCGGAGCCTCAACTCAGTGAGCCTGGGCACGGCAGTCTTATCCAGCCCCGTCTGGTAGCAATGCGTTACCCGATCATGGTAAATGGACGGTTCAAGGGCATTGTGTCGGTGATGATTCATACCGATGACTTTCTGAAGGCCGTGGGGCTGGATAACTGCAGTGCCTTCAAGATCATCTGTCTTGGCAAACTTGCCGAGGAAAAGGGTGAATTGGCAGCAAAATATCATGAAAGCAAACTCTCACTCCCATCCACAGAATGGGTGATCCAGTTCCAAAAATAGGAGGCAGAAATGCATGTTTTCATTGCAGGTGCAGGGGGGCCTCTCGGCAAACAATTAATCAGCGATTTTCTGGATAGGGATATCCAGGTAACGGCCATGGGGTACAGCAAGCAGGAGTTCGCCGGTTTGTATCATCCTCGCCTTTCCACCATGGCGTGTGACGTCACCAAGCCGGAGCAACTCGAGGGCGTATGCAAAGGGGCGGATATTGTTGTGTCCTGCCTTGGAATTACTCGAATGCGCAATCGGATGACGCACATGGACGTGGACTACCAGGGGAACTTAAACCTGCTCAACGAGGCAAAAAAACAGGGAGTCAGAAGGTTTGCCTTCATTACCCCCATCGGCGCTGAACACGGGGAAGAGCACGGGGTCCCCCTGCTTCAGGCCAAACATCTTTTCAAGAAGGAACTACGAAACTCAGGACTGGAATGGGTCATCTTTCGAGCTGGCGGATTTTTTGCCGACCTTATAGAGATGGGCCGAATGGCGGCAAAAGGGCCCATGTTCATCGTTGGTCCGGGAACCAACATTTTCACGCCGGTGGATGTGAAGGACGTGGCACGGGTGATGGTGGAAGACAGCTTGTCCCAAAGCAATAGTGTTATCGAGATCGGTGGACCGGAAGACATGAGTTGGAACGAGATATGCATGACTTGCTTTGCCCATTACGGGACCAAGCCCAGAATTGTGCATATGCCCGTCTGGCTTTGTCAGGCCTTGCTCCCATTTCTGAAACTCTTCTCACCCTCAAATTTCGCCATGGGCAAACTTATCCTTTTCATGTCCACGCATGATTTACCAACCGAGAAAAGAGGTAAGCTGCGATTCGCAGATCAGTTGAAAGCGTTCTCGTAACGGGTGGCAAGTGGTACCCCGGGCGCGGTTCGAACGCGCGACCTGCAGTTTAGGAAACGGCTGCTCTGTCCAGCTGAGCTACCGGGGCATAATTGAAGACAGGGCGCATCATAGGGATGCCGCGCGTCCCTTTCAAGCCCAATCCCCAGGGCAGACGCATCTAAATGTCCGCGAAATCGGAAGGAATTTGAACACCCGCTCCGCTCAAGTCGCAAAGAACGCAAAGGCGAGAGGCCGATCCCGTGAAAATGATGCGGGGTTTGTATTTCCGGAGTACCAGAAATAAAAATCCCGCACCGACCCTCGGCAGGAGGCGACAAGTCTTCGATTCTTCAAGCAAACCGTGGCTTTTATTTTGGTGCCATGTACCCGTGGCAACGAAATAAAAGCCACATTCACCTTTGCGAGCTTCGCGACTTCTGTTCAAATCTCTTGGATTGGCTGGTATTTAGATGCGTCTGCCCTAACCCAATCCCCCTACTTTCTCGACACATACGCATTTCCAGCTATATAGAACCGCAAATGACGTTTTGCCCAAGCTCCCGCATAATCCACACCGATCCTGGGGCGCCTCACAATTCGAAAATTTGAGGGCACGGCATCGGTAATATATAATTCATCACCAAGCAGATCACATCCATTAAGTCGTTTGTCGATGTCCATTGCCCGGCAAAGAAGCCCGGGCCCCTGCGTCCGGCCGGTGATCCCCTCAAGCGGCTCCAAGGCCCGCAATAACACCGCCGAAGCATTCCCCTCCGGTTCTGTGACCACATTCATGCAATAATACATCCCATAGATCAGGTAGACATAGGCCATTCCCGGAGGTCCAAACATCGGGAGATTTCTCGCCGTCCGCCCTCTCGACGAATGAGAGGCCTTGTCATGCTGGCCAAGATAAGCTTCCACTTCAACAATCCGACCCGCCCGCCGACACCCCTTCCCTGCATGCACTAAATATTTCCCTAATAACTCCCGCGCTACTGTCATGGTATCGCGGTTATAAAACTCCCGATCAAGCTTGCCCATATAGATAATTTAGCATAATCGGCCACGCACACTGAGGGAATAATCTTGATTTTCAGCCAATCTACTCTAATGTGCATCACTTCGAATCTGTTTGAACGAAAAGGATTAACGTTTATGAAAAAGTCAAAAATAATCAAGACCGTCGTAAAAGCCGGCACCACTCTTAACACCGTGAAGAACGTTGCTAAACCCGTGATAGCCAAACCTGCCAGCAAACCCGCAACGAAAACAGCATCTAAACCTGCGCCAAAAGCTGTTGAGCCCAAACAGGTTGTGCCTAAACAGGCTAAAATCATCGCGCCCGTCAAACCCGAGGTTTCAATTCCCACCCCTACGTTGACTGCGGGTATTGAAGCGCTCCGGCAGGAAATCACCGCCCTGCGCACCCAGTTCTCCCGCCAGATGGCTCCGGTAACCACGGGCTCCATGGAGGAAGTGGACGCCCTGCGCCGGGTTTTGAATGATCTGATGGAAGCACGGATGAATGATGTGATCCGTGAACTGGTCACCATCCGGAACAGTGCCGCTTCGGCCGGGGGAGAAGCCCGTCGGATTGCGGAACAGATGGATGCCCTGCTCTCTGATCTTGGTGCCATGCGGTTCGAAGCGGAGCGTTTAGAGCATGTCGATCCTCTGATCCATACCGTTTCCCGCGAAGTTTCCGATTCCTCGCTGCCAGATGGCATCATTATGGAAACATTGCGCCCGGGTTTTCACACCCCACGCGGAATCATTGTCGCCAAGGCCCTGGTGGCAGTCAACCGGAGGGCTTGATTATGGCCCATCTTGGAATTGACTACGGGACCACCAATACCGTGGTGGTTTGTGCAGATCGGGGCCGTTACCCGCTGGTACCTCATGTAACCGATACCGCCATAGGCCGGGTCGCCCGTGAAGTATTCCCCTCGCTTTTTGTCTACGACACCACCACTGGCAGTCTCCGCTTCGGCGCCGAGGCCGAGCGCTCCCTGGCCGAACCCGGAGCCTCTCAACGCTATATCCCGATTCGCTCTTTCAAGCGTTTCTTCAGAAATTACGTGGATGGGATGCGCATTGCCACTGAGTCCATTCCCGGCGGACTGGATATGCGCGAGTCATTTCAACAATTCACCAGGGCTATCTATGCCTCGGTGCGCTCCTCAGGAATTGTCGGCCTCGGCGAGCCGCTTGAAGCGGTTCTCACTTGGCCGGCCAACGCCAATGGCGCCCAACGCCACCTGACCCGGTCGGCCTTCAAAGAAGCCGGGTTCACAGTGATAAGCACGTTAAACGAACCCTCGGCGGCCGCCATCGAGCTTGCAGACCGGATGGTGCACGGCAATCGTGCCAAGGCACGTCAGACCAAAATGACCGTGGCCGTATTTGACCTCGGGGGCGGCACTTTTGATGCCTCCGTTGTCAGAATCAATGCAACCGACTACACCGTACTTGCTTCAGCCGGTATTGAAAATCTTGGGGGGGACGATTTTGATGCTGTCCTTGCAGAACTTTTTTGTGAAAAGCTGAAAATTGAAATAACATCTCTTTCCACATTCCATCGCACCATGCTTCTCATGCATGCCTGCCGGGAAAAAGAACGACTCAGTGCCGGCCAATCCCGGACCCTCACGCTGGATCCCGAAGAAATCGGGTTATCCGGCCCCCCCGTCAAAGTAACAGCTGCCGCCTTTGAAAAGCAGTTGACCGAATTGATCGAACCGGCAGTAGCGAAACTTGACGAGGTGATCAAATCGGCAGGAAACGATGAACTGGAGACGATCTATCTGGTTGGCGGATCATCCAGACTCCCCTTGGTGAGCAAGCTTATTG
>Ga0194060_10004129_pt1 | contig 10105 bp, 8 predicted proteins | sample SepL225m_MetaG_FD_163427 | JGI IMG/M metagenome (GOLD analysis project Ga0194060, IMG submission 163427) | Anoxic zone freshwater microbial communities from boreal shield lake in IISD Experimental Lakes Area, Ontario, Canada - Sep2016-L222-5m | ecosystem: Environmental > Aquatic > Freshwater >... | reverse complement strand
GCATTGGACCGACCTACAGCCAGAATGCCAAGACGCTGGAAGAGTATTACGACTTTCTGGATCAGGGTCGATTTCCAGTAATCAAGGGTCTGGCATTGACACGCGATGATTTAGTGCGTCGTGCAGTCATCATGGCGCTGATGTGCCAGGGGCAGTTGCAGTTTGAGTCGATTGATCTGGCCTATCTGTTGGACTTCAAGTCCTACTTTGCCAAAGAACTAGAGGCATTGAATTCGCTCGCAGAGCAGGGGTTAGTCACCGTGGACGCCACCGGCATTCAAGTGACTGCGACTGGCTGGTTCTTTGTACGCGCAGTGGCTATGGTTTTTGACATTCATCTGCAGACAGATCGCACGCGGGCACGTTTTTCGAAGATCCTTTAGCATCGATCGATGCAATCTTCATTGGCGTTGACGGCTCTCGTCATGGGTCTGGTTGGAGGGCCGCACTGTTTGGCGATGTGCGGGGCAGTCTGCGCTGGCATGGGGCAAGCTGCTGGATCCAAGGGCAACTCCGCTTTGATGGCGTTTCAGCTGGGTCGGGTCGTGGGTTACTCGACTTTGGGCGGCCTAGCGGCTGCCTCCATACAGGGCCTGGGCTGGCTGACCATACAAAGCGCCGCCTTGCGCCCGGTGTGGTCTTTTTTTCACGTTGCAGCAACGCTGTTGGGCACGGTACTTCTGTTTCAAGCACGTCAGCCCATCTGGCTCGAATCTGTGGGTCGCAAGATCTGGGCGCGCGTTCGTGCGGTGACTTCGGGCGGTTTGGCGGGCGCCCCGGCGGTTCTGGGATTGGTATGGGCCTTGTTGCCCTGCGGCCTTTTATATTCTGCACTTTTGGTGGCGGCCATGGCTGGAAGCGTGGCGGCGGGGGCTCTGGTGATGGCATTTTTTGCGATTGGAACTGGGGTGACCATGCTGGTAGGCCCCTGGTTGTGGCTGCGACTTCGGGGCAGTTCGCTGTCGCCCCAAGGCGTTGGCCGCGGGGAGTGGGGTGTTCGCCTCGCGGGCGCCGCACTTGCAGCAAGTTCGGGTTGGGCGCTATGGATGGGGCTCATGCACAACACAGCGCCCTGGTGTGCAACGCCTTGAGTGCAGCGGCGTCTCCGTGATGAGCGAACCATTCAGGTCCCCGACTGCTTCGCCCCGGACCGCAGGGGAGGAATTGCGGAGCCGACATCGACTATCGGTCGCGCCTATGCTCCAATTAACGGACCGTCACTGCCGTTATTTTCATCGACTGTTGACTCGTCGTGCCCTGTTGTACACCGAGATGGTGACTACGGGAGCGCTTCTGCACGGTGAGGTCGCAAGGCACCTGCAATTTGATGCCGCTGAACATCCATTGGCGCTGCAGCTGGGAGGCAGTGAACCCGCTGATCTGGCGCGCTGTGCACGTTTGGGTCAGGATTGGGGTTACGACGAGATCAATTTGAACTGCGGATGCCCGAGTGAGCGTGTGCAGCGAGGCGCTTTTGGTGCGTGCCTGATGGCGGAGCCGATGTTGGTCGCGGATTGCGTCAAGGCGATGGTCGATGCAGTCGACGTCCCAGTGACCGTCAAACACCGTATTGGCATCGACAGAAGCGAGAGTTTCGAGTTCCTGCTGGAATTTGTGGGAAGGGTAAGCGAAGCCGGATGCAAAGTATTCATTGTCCATGCGCGCAATGCGTGGCTGAAAGGGCTCTCGCCCAAAGAAAATCGTGACATTCCGCCGTTGCGGTATGAAACCGTGCATCGTTTGAAGCGCGAGTTCCCTCACCTGACCATTGTTGTCAATGGCGGCATTACCCTGAGCAGTCAGCTGCAGGAGCAACTTCAACATGTAGACGGTGTGATGCTGGGTCGGGAGGCCTATCACAACCCCTGGTGGCTCAGTGAGTGGGATGCCTTGTTCTATGGGGAAGTCAACGTTGCGCAGTCTCGTGAACAGGTGGAGGAGGCGATGGTCTCCTACATGGAACGGCAGGCTCAGGCCAGCGGCGCCGCATGGTATCCCATTGCGCGCCACATACTGGGTCTGAGGCACGGGTTGCCGGGCGCTCGGAAATGGCGACAGACATGGAGCGACCACCGACTCAGGCCGTTGTCTGCGCACGAAGTGATGTTGCGGGCACATGCCCCACAGATCGGACTGTCTTGAAAGTCATGTTCAATTTCGGAAAGTGGTTTTGGACGCGATGGGGGCCGCGTAAAGAGGCTTCTCCCGAATGGCAACGGGCGGCAAATCTGATTGAAGCGATCGACGCAGGCGGTGTGCCACTGGATCCGGGGCGAATCAATGATATTGCCCGAAAACTGGGTCTGGAAGTGTCCACCCGCGCGTCGATCGATCACACCATCCAGCGCATTCGCGATGCGTTGGCTTATCACCGGTCGCACAGCGAAAACTGAACCTTCGCTGGCGCGAAACCTTTCACATCGCGGCGTTCAAACCGTTTGCGAAATGCTGACGCATGGCCGCACAGGCTCCCGTCACATCGTGTTGAGAGAGTGCAGCCATGATGGCACGGTGTTCTGCAAGCGAGTCTGCCACACGTCCGGTTTTCAGCAGTGAATTGTGCCGGTTGAGTTTCATGACTTTGCGCAGATCAGCCACCATCTGGTCGCGCCAGCGGTTGTTCGCAATGGCCAGCAAGCGCATATGAAATCGCTCATTGATGGCGAAGAAATCGAGTGTATCTTGCGGGCCCGTCAGCGCAGCCGCCTCGAGTTCCGAGTGCAAGCCCTGTAGTTCTGCCAGTTCGGGCGCCGTGGCGTTCCGCGCCACCACCCCCGCAGCATCGGATTCCAGCAAACTCAGCAAGTGGTACACGTCCACCAGGTCGGTCGTGGACACCTCGGTCACATAGGCTCCCCGGCGAACCTTCATGGTCACCAGTCCCTCCGCAGCCAACACCTTGAGCGCTTCTCGCAACGGGGTACGGCTGATTCCATATTCATCCGCAATCCGAAGTTCGTCGATCCAGCTGCCGGGCTCGAGCTCGCGCTTGAAAATGCGTTGGCGCATCAACTCCGCTACCTCCACATAGAGGGCCTTGGGTGAAAGGGACGTGCCACCGCGAACGTCGGTCAAAGGTGTGGCCATGGGGCGTTCTGTAAGCTGAAACGAATTTTTTGAATCAATAATTATGAATAATGTAAACTAAAAGACCAGTCAACACTCGACCGGTTGACCGAAAACGGTCACCATACTGGCCAACAGGACCATGCCATGAATGAAAAGAACTTCGAATTCAAAGAAAGCACGCTGGAGGCTTGGGCCAAGGCGGCTGCCAAGTCTGCACCGGGTGGCAGTGTGGAGGCGTTGAACTGGATAACCCCGGACGGCATTGCCGTCAAGCCGCTGTACACGGCTGCGGACACGGCAAACCTGGAATATGCCGACACACTGCCCGGTTTTGAGCCCTATTTGCGCGGCCCGCAAGCCACCATGTATGCGGTGCGTCCCTGGACCATTCGCCAATATGCCGGCTTTTCCACAGCCGAAGAATCCAATGCCTTTTATCGCAAGGCGTTGGCTGCAGGAGGGCAGGGCGTCTCCGTGGCGTTCGATTTAGCCACCCACCGCGGCTACGACTCCGACCATCACCGGGTGACGGGCGATGTGGGCAAGGCAGGGGTTGCGATAGATTCGGTCGAGGACATGAAGATATTGTTTGACCAGATCCCGTTGGACAAGGTATCGGTTTCCATGACCATGAACGGCGCGGTGCTGCCGGTGCTAGCCGGGTATGTGGTGGCCGCGGAAGAGCAGGGGGTGTCGCAGGCCCAACTCAGCGGAACGATTCAGAACGACATTCTGAAAGAGTTCATGGTACGCAACACCTATATTTACCCGCCTGCACCGTCGATGCGCATTATCGGCGACATCATTGGCTACACCGCCAGAAACATGCCCAAGTTCAACTCGATATCCATCTCGGGTTACCACATGCAGGAAGCCGGCGCCAACCAGGCGCTGGAATTGGCTTTCACTCTGGCGGATGGCAAAGAGTATGTGAAGACTGCCATTGCCACCGGGCTGGATGTGGACGAATTTGCCGGGCGCCTTTCCTTCTTCTGGGCCATTGGCATGAACTTCTATCTGGAAGTGGCGAAGATGCGCGCGGCGCGGCTCTTGTGGTGCCGCATCATGAAGGGCTTTGAACCGAAGAACCCCAAGAGCCTGATGCTGCGCACCCACTGCCAGACCAGCGGTTGGAGCTTGACCGAGCAAGACCCCTACAACAACGTGGTGCGAACCACGATCGAGGCCATGGCCGCGGTGTTTGGCGGTACGCAGAGCCTGCACACCAACAGCTTTGACGAAGCCATTGCACTGCCTACCGAGTTCAGCGCGCGCATTGCCCGCAACACCCAGCTCATCATCCAGGAAGAGACTCACATCACCAATGTGATCGACCCCTGGGCCGGCAGCTACATGATGGAAAAGCTCACCCAGGATATGGCCGACGCCGCCTGGAAGATCATCGAGGAAGTCGAAGGTATGGGCGGAATGACCCAGGCCGTAGATTCTGGCTGGGCCAAGTTGAAGATCGAGGCCGCCGCCGCTGGCAAGCAGGCACGTATCGACAGCGGGCAGGACGTCATCGTGGGCGTTAACAAGTACAAGCTCAAAACCGAAGATGCAGTTGAAGCGCGCGATATCGACAATGTGGCGGTGCGTGAAGGGCAGATAGCCCGACTGAGAAAAATAAAGGCAAATCGCGATGCGGCCCTTGTCGATGCTGCGTTGGCAGCTATCACTTCTGCAGCACAGTCTGGCACCGGAAATCTTCTGGATTTGTCCATCCAAGCCATCCGCCTGCGTGCAACAGTCGGCGAAGTCAGCGACGCACTGGAAGTGGCCTTTGGTCGCCACCGTGCGGACACGCACAAGGTTTCGGGTGTTTATGCCGCAGCGTACGATGCCGCTGACGGAGACACGATGGACTACTGGAACGCACTCAAGGCCGAGATTGCCGACTTTGCCGAAGCGCAAGGCCGCCGGCCCCGCGTCATGATCAGCAAGTTAGGCCAGGACGGCCATGACCGCGGCGCCAAGGTGGTTGCCACCGCCTTTGCTGATCTGGGTTTTGACGTTGACATCGGGCCGCTGTTCCAGACCCCCGAAGAATGTGCCCGCCAGGCGATTGAGAACGACGTGCACGCGGTGGGCGTTTCGACGCTCGCAGCCGGCCATAAAACGCTGGTGCCTGCCATCATTGCCGAACTGAAGAAGCAGGGGGCTGACGACATCATCGTGTTTGTGGGGGGTGTGGTTCCACGGCAGGACTATGACTTTCTGTATGCGGCAGGTGTCAAGGGCATTTACGGGCCGGGGACACCTATTCCTGCGAGTGCCAAGGATGTGTTGGCACAGATCAAGCAGTCGCTGAAGACCTGAGTTCGCGAACACTGGTTCTATCGGGAATTCCATGCCAGCTACCCCGCCCGTGCTTGCTCCCGTGCAGTCCTGCGACTTTGAGGCGATGCTGAAGCTGCGCATCGCGGCGCTGCGAGAAAGTCTGGAGCGATTGGGACGGTTTGACCCAGCGCGTGCGCGCGAGCGTCTTGCCGCAGGCTTTGCGCCGCAGCATATGCACCACATCGAGGTGGATGGTCAACGTGTGGGTTTCGTTACCTTGCGCCCCGACCTCCTTCAGCAGCCCGCCAGTCTGCGACTGGACCACCTTTACCTCGTTCCCAATGCGCAGGGCCGTGGAGTGGGGTCCTGGGTGATCGGTTGGGCCAAGGCACAAGCGCATCGGCGCGACATTCAAGTGTCTGCTTTGCAGCACAGCGACGCCAATCGGTTCTACCTGCGCCATGGTTTTGTCAAGACAGCGGAGCGCGACTTTGATATTGACTATTGCTGGTCGCCGGAGGGGGGGGTGCCAGCTTGATCTCGGCTGCCTCCATCATTCACGGTGCTGGGCTGGAGCAGCGCCGGTCCATGGCCAAGGCTATTACCCTGCTGGAATCCACTCGCGCTGACCACCGTCTGCAGGCGGACGACATGCTCACGACCTTGCTGCCGCACACCGGAAAATCGTTTCGCTTAGGCATCAGCGGCGTGCCCGGCGTCGGCAAGTCCACGCTGATTGAAACACTGGGACTGTTCCTGATTGATCATAGTCATCGAGTGGCAGTGCTCACCATTGATCCGTCGAGCACGGTGTCGGGAGGCTCCATACTGGGCGACAAGACCCGCATGGAAAAGCTTTCCATGCATGACAACGCCTATATCCGGCCCAGCCCCAGCAGTGGCACCCTGGGCGGTGTCGCTGAAAAAACGCGCGAAGCCATGCTGGTCTGTGAAGCAGCGGGCTACGACATCGTGATTGTCGAAACCGTGGGTGTCGGCCAGTCCGAGACCGCAGTGCAGGGCATGACGGACATGTTTGTATTGTTGCAGTTGCCCAATGCGGGGGACGACCTGCAGGCCATCAAGAAGGGCGTGATGGAACTAGCAGATCTGGTGGTAATCAATAAGGCCGATATCGACGCCCATGCAGCCATGCGTGCGCGTGCACAAATCACTTCCAGTCTGAGGCTGTTAGGCATGAACGGCAACCCGCAAGACCCCCACAGCATCAAGCATTGGCACCCCCAAGTTATCTCACTGAGTGCCCTGCTGGGCGAGGGCGTGGACCGTTTCTGGGCAGCAGTGACACAGTTTCAGGCCCTGCAAAACGCCAACGGACTTCTCCAAAGTCGCCGTCAGCACCAGTCTTTGGCCTGGATGTGGGAGCGCATCGAAGCCGGATTGAAGCAGCAATTCAAAAACAATTCGGCTGTGCAAGCGCTATTGCCAGCGCTCACAAAGAGCGTCGAATCCGGTCAGTTGGCCGCCAGCACTGCAGCACGTAATCTGCTCGCAGCGCTCGCCAATGTTGCGTAAGCAGCTATGAAATGAATAGCGAATTAGTTCCAACCCGTGAAATGAAAGAAGACCAGCATGCACGACATCATTGAACAACTCGACGCCAAGCGCGAACTCGCCCGACTGGGCGGAGGTCAGAAGCGGATTGACTCTCAGCACAAGAAGGGCAAGCTTACCGCCCGCGAGCGACTAGAACTCTTGCTGGACGAAGGAACCTTCGAAGAGTGGGACATGTTTGTCGAACACCGCTGCGTCGACTTTGGCATGGCAGACAACAAGATTCCGGGCGACGGAGTCGTCACTGGGTACGGCATGATTAACGGCAGGCTGGTCTTCGTATTCAGCCAGGATTTCACCGTGTTCGGCGGTGCTCTGAGTGAAGCCCATGCTGAGAAGATTTGCAAGATCATGGACCAGGCCATGAAGGTGGGTGCACCGGTGATTGGTCTGAACGACTCGGGCGGTGCGCGCATTCAGGAAGGCGTTGCCTCGCTAGGCGGTTATGCCGACGTGTTTCAGCGCAATGTCATGGCGAGCGGCGTGATTCCCCAGATCAGCATGATCATGGGCCCCTGCGCTGGGGGGGCGGTTTACAGTCCGGCGATGACTGACTTCATTTTCATGGTCAAGGACAGTTCATACATGTTCGTGACGGGTCCTGAGGTGGTCAAAACAGTCACGCACGAGGACGTTACCGCCGAGGAACTGGGCGGGGCTGTCAGTCATTCGACAAAAAGTGGCGTGGCCGACCTTGCCTTTGAGAACGATGTCGATGCCTTGCTGTTGTTGCGTCGCCTGTACAACTATCTGCCGCTGAACAACCGCGAGAAGGCTCCGGTGCGTAAAAGTGGCGACCCGGCCGACCGCCAGGACATGAGTTTGGACACCTTGGTGCCTGAAAACCCCAACAAGGCCTATGACATGAAGGAATTGATCGCCAAGACCGTGGACGATGGTGATTTCTTCGAACTGCAGCCCGAATACGCCAAGAACATCCTCATTGGGTTTGCCCGCATGGAGGGGCAGACGGTAGGCATCGTGGCCAACCAGCCGCTGGTGCTGGCGGGCTGCCTGGATATCAAGAGCTCCGTCAAGGCTGCGCGTTTTGTGCGGTTTTGCGATGCTTTCAACATCCCGGTGCTCACTTTTGTCGATGTGCCAGGTTTTATGCCCGGTACTGCGCAGGAGTATGGCGGCATCATCAAGCACGGCGCCAAGCTGCTCTACGCTTTTGCCGAGTGCACGGTGCCCAAGATCACCGTCATCACCCGCAAGGCCTATGGCGGTGCCTATGACGTGATGAGTTCCAAACACCTGCGCGGTGATGTCAACTTTGCCTGGCCCAACGCCGAAATCGCGGTGATGGGTGCCAAGGGAGCGGTGGAAATCATCTTCCGCGACGACAAAGGCGACCCGGAAAAACTGGCTGCCAAGGAGGCCGAGTACAAGGCCCGTTTTGCCAACCCGTTTGTGGCGGGAGCGCGCGGTTTCATCGACGATGTGATCCAGCCCCACGAAACCCGCAAGCGCATTTGCCGCTCACTGGTCATGCTGCGCGACAAGAAGATCGAGAACCCGTGGCGCAAGCACGGCAACATTCCCCTGTGATCCCGAGGAGTACAAAAATATGTTTACCAAAATTCTGATTGCAAACCGTGGCGAGATTGCTTGCCGCGTCATCCTCACTGCTCGCAAGATGGGTATCAAGACCGTTGCCGTCTATTCCGAGGCCGACAAAGAAGCACGCCATGTGGAACTGGCTGATGAAGCGGTTCTCATTGGCCCGGCACCCTCGCGAGAGAGCTACCTGGTGGGCGACAAGATCATTGCTGCGTGCAAGCAGACCGGCGCACAGGCGCTCCATCCCGGCTACGGTTTCCTGAGTGAAAACGCGGAATTCGCCAAACGGGTAGAAGAGGAAGGCATTGTCTTCATCGGCCCCAAGCACTATTCCATGGCCGCTATGGGCGACAAGATTGAGTCCAAAAAGCTGGCAGGATCTGCCGGAGTGAACTGTATCCCTGGTGTCAACAGTGCGATCGAGACCGCCGAGAAGGCGGTGGAGATTGCGCAAGGCATTGGTTATCCGGTGATGATCAAGGCCAGCGCCGGTGGCGGCGGCAAGGGCTTGCGTGTGGCGTTCAACGACAAAGAGGCCTTTGAAGGCTTCACCAGCTGCCGTAACGAGGCGCGCAACAGCTTTGGTGACGACCGCGTGTTCGTTGAGAAGTTTGTCGAAGAACCACGCCACATCGAGATTCAACTCATCGGCGATAGCCATGGCAATGTGCTGTACCTGAATGAGCGCGAATGCTCCATTCAGCGGCGCCACCAGAAGGTGATCGAAGAGGCGCCCTCTCCCTTCATCAGCGACGCGACGCGCAAGGCCATGGGCGAGCAGGCCGTGCAATTGGCCAAGGCAGTGAAATACCAGAGTGCGGGCACGGTGGAGTTTGTGGTCGGCAAGGACCAGAGTTTTTACTTTCTGGAGATGAACACCCGCTTGCAGGTGGAGCATCCTGTGACCGAATGCATTACCGGACTGGATCTGGTGGAACTCATGATCCGGGTGGCGGCAGGCGAGAAACTGCCCCTCACGCAGGCTGACGTCAAGCGCGATGGTTGGGCCATGGAGTGCCGCATTAACGCCGAAGACCCTTTCCGCAGCTTCCTGCCCTCCACCGGACGGTTGGTGCGTTTTCAACCGCCCAAGGAGACCATGGTCGCGTCCGATGTGTCCAAATGGCACGGGGTGCGGGTGGATACCGGCGTGCAGGATGGCGGCGAGATTCCCATGTACTACGACTCGATGATCGCCAAGCTCATCGTCCATGGCAAGGACCGCAACGAAGCCATCGCCAAGATGCGTGAGGCGCTCAACGGCTTCGTGATCCGGGGCGTCTCCAGCAACATTCCGTTTCAGGCGGCCTTGCTGGCCCATCCGAAATTTGTGTCCGGTGACTTTAATACCGGCTTTATTGCAGAAAACTACTCCAAGGGTTTCAAAGCGGAGGATGTACCGCATGCCAATCCAGATTTTCTGGTGGCACTCGCCGCATTCATCAACCGGCGCTATCTCAACCGGGCCTCCGCCATCAGCGGGCAGATGGAAGGGCATGAGTTGCGCATCAGTTCGGACTTTGTGGTCGTCGTCTTGGGGCAGCAAGGCAGCGGAGCATCGTACCCGGTACGGGTCAGTGATTATGAAGACAAAACGGGCTCAAGCCTAGTTTCGGTG
>Ga0194060_10004128_pt1 | contig 10108 bp, 11 predicted proteins | sample SepL225m_MetaG_FD_163427 | JGI IMG/M metagenome (GOLD analysis project Ga0194060, IMG submission 163427) | Anoxic zone freshwater microbial communities from boreal shield lake in IISD Experimental Lakes Area, Ontario, Canada - Sep2016-L222-5m | ecosystem: Environmental > Aquatic > Freshwater >... | reverse complement strand
CTTCCAGTACTGCTTGCCACGAGATCTCCTCCCCGCGCATGAAAGACGCACTTCATGTCATATATTATTCCATTTGGCATGAATACCCGGAAATATTTTTATTCAGATTGGCATCTTCGAAGAATGCCAATCAAGCGCCGTCTCGTCAGCGCCGACTATTGCTGTGCGAATTAAAAGGTTCAGGCCCGGGCTTCCGCAAGATTTCTTCAGGGCCGGATCAGGGGCTGCTTACTTGAGCAGGCCTTTGAATGCGGTGCCGGCCTTGTCGAGTGCTTCGCCGGTAGATTTCGTCAGCCGGTCAAAGCTTACCGCGCCAGTCAGCCTTGCCTTCAAGGCGCCCGCAACTTCCTGTCCCAGTTCGCCGGGACTGATACCGCCCTGGGCCTTGCCGATGTTCTTCAGGGTGATGTCAGGCAGCGGCACGTTTAGGGTCTTGCCCCGCATGAAGGCGGCGCTGGCCTGTGCCTTGGCGTCACGGATGGTGAGTTCCTCGGCGATCAGCTTTTTGCCCCCCTTCTGGCTGTCGGCGGGGCCGAGATAGCTCGTGATGTTCTTCTGGATGGCGTCGAAGTTGGTCATCGAGTCGCCTTTTTCGTAGATCACGTCGGGGGCATGGATGGCAATCCGGTGGATCAGGATGACATCCTTGGTCACCGATGCGATGTCGATGTCGACATCGATCCGACCTACCTTGATGGCGTATGCCGTCTTGAACCCCGCTGGATTGCCGATCACCAGATTGCTGATTGTGCCCTTGCCGTCGGTGGGGGCGATCTTGACCGTGTCGACGCTGACCTTTGCTTGCGTCATGGCGTTGCCGTAGCGTGCCACAGCGTTCTTGATCAGGTTATCGATGTTGCCTGAGAGCCAGAAAATGACCGCTCCGATGACGGCAACGAGGACGAGCAGAATGGTGACAAGCTTTTTCATGGCGGCATCTCCATTCAGGGCAGTCCTGGTGAGTTCGCTTTACTGGCACCATAGAATAGCGCCTTCACGCACAGAAAAGGAACATCGGCGATGCAATACACGATGCTCGGCCAGAGTGACCTCAAGGTATCCCGTGCCTGCCTCGGCACCATGACCTTTGGTACCCAGAATAGCGAGGCCGAGGCACATCAGCAGCTGGATTTTGCCTTGGCAACAGGGATCAACTTCATCGATACCGCCGAGATGTATTCGGTGCCGCCCAACGCCGAAAGCTATGGCAAGACAGAAACCTATATTGGCACCTGGCTGAAGCGCCAGGTACGCGACAAGGTCGTCCTCGCCACCAAGATTGCCGGTCCCGGTCGTAACATTAAGTGGATCAGGAATGGTGAACTGGCGTTCGACCGCAAGAACATTCGTGCGGCTATCGAAGGCTCGCTGGGGCGACTGCAAACCGACTACGTCGATCTGTATCAACTGCACTGGCCTGATCGCAACACGCCGCTCTTTGGCCAGTACCACTTCGATCCTGAAAACGAGCGCGACTTCGTTCCGCTGTCCGAAACGCTCACAGCATTGGCGGAACTCGTAAGAGAAGGCCGGGTACGTTATGTGGGGCTTTCCAACGAGACGCCGTGGGGTGTGATGCAGTTTCTGCGTCTGGCAGAGAAGCACAATTTGCCGCGTGTCGTGTCGGTTCAGAATGCCTACAACTTGACAAATCGGACATGGGAAATGGGGCTGGCCGAAATCGGCTTTCGGGAGAACGTGGCACTCTTGGCATATTCGCCGCTGGCTTTCGGTTTGCTGTCGGGCAAGTATCTGGCCGACTCGCAGACCAGGGGACGCTTGACGCTATTTCAGGGTTTTGCCCAGCGTTATTCGAGGGTCAATATACAGCCTGCGGTGGCGGCCTACGCCGGGTTGGCGCAACGTCACGGCCTGACGCCAACCCGGCTGGCGCTGGCCTTTGTCGCCTCGCGCAGTTTTGTTGCCAGCACTATCATCGGTGCAACCACGATGGCTCAGTTGCGCGAGAACATTGAGGGTTGCGCGGGGACGCTAACAGACGAGATATTGGAAGAGATCGAGGCGTTGCACCTGCGATACTCGAATCCAGCTCCTTGAGCCTTGGCCCAAGCCGACCGGGAGTCAGTGCGAAAGCGCGGAGCTGCCTTTCTTGGCCGGTACGGTTTCTGCCGGCTTTGTTGCCGTGGCCGGTTTGGTCGCCGCAGCTTCACTCTTCTGCTTCTCGGGTTCGGCGACATCCACCCCGGACTTCAGCGGAAGACCGGTTTTCGGCGCCGGATTTGTTGCGGACTCGGGCTTGATTTCCTCGATCTTGTTTTCACGCATGTAGCCATCCATGTCGCGCCAGCCAGTGAATATGGCCGCTTTGGGCGCCCTGCGATTGGCCTGGTAGCAGTCTTCAAGTGCGCGTCCGGTCTGCCGACAGGCGCTACCGATGGCTTTGCCCTCAGCTTCCTCACGTGCTTTCTCCGCAACAGGGTCCTCGAACCCGAGTTGCTCGCAACTGGTGAGCAAGGGAGCTAAAAATACCAGGAACAGACCGTAGCTGAGTTTCATGTTCGTCGCGGGCGATGAATGCGGAACAGATTGTACGGCAGAATTTCGCCTAATCTTGAGTGTATTGGTGTGGCCTATTTTTTCCCTGTTGCTCGAGTGGCACTCGATTTCAACGCCGCGAGCAATTCGTAGAGTTCGCCGCGCTGCTTTCCGTCCATGCCGCCGAACAGTTCAACCACCCATTGTTCATGCGCATCCGCCATTTTGCGGAAGCTGCGGCGGCCCTCCGGCGTGAGTTTGATGATGTAGGCACGCCGATCCCTCGGGCTGTCTTCGCGGATAACCAGTTTCTCGGTGACCAACTGATCGGTGATCCCGGTCACATTGCCACCGGTAACCATCATGCGTTTCGATAGCTCACCCATCTTGAGGCCTTGCGGAGAGCGCTCAAGCTGGGCCATGAGATCGAAGCGCGGTAAAGTGATGTCGAACTCGGTGCGCAGGCGCGAGCGGATGTGATTTTCGATCAGATTGGTACAGGTCAACATGCGCAGCCACAGCCGCAGGTCCGGTGCGTGCTCGGACGTGGCGCGCGTTTCGGTGTCAGAAGCGGCGGAAACGGTTTTCTTGGACATGAAAAGAACGCTCAGGTTGGCGAAGACAATGGAAATATCGATACCTAAAATATCAAAACCGGGCGGTTTCCGCAACCGTCGTCTTCACCGTCACCAACACCGCCACCAATATGCCACGTATCGGGCATAAAACGACAGAACGGAGAATTCAGGCGAAATCAGGGTTCAAGACGGCGCGCAGCACGGTTTGTATTTTGTCATCACGCACGCGACTGGAAAACCACCAGACGGCGCCTTTCTTGATCGACCAGTCGGCTTCCATCCCGCCAAGCAGCAGCGCAGCGACTCGCCCCAAGGCCGGTTGATGGCCGATGATCAGCACAGCACCGCTCTGGCCGGGCCAGCCGGCGGCCGTTAGCACATCCCTGACCGCCGCATTGATGCCGAGCTTGGGCTCGATCTCGTAAGGCAGTTCCAGCGCATGCGCAGTTTGCTGGGTACGCTCGGCGGGACTGGCGAGAATTTTTCGCTTGCGCGGCAAATGCTGGTGTAGCCAGCGCGCAACCTGTTTTGCCTGCTTTTCGCCTCGGGCGGTAAGGCGTCGCTTGTGATCTGGGAGTGTGGCATCGCCTTCTTCGGCTTCGGCGTGACGCCAGAGTATCAAGTCCATCTATTTGCCTCCAGTGATGGGTACCAAGGCTGAATCGCGAGTGTTAAAGGATTATTGCTTGGTTTATCCGACGAATTTTGGCAGGCGCAGCCGACCCAAGCTAGCTATCTCATGCGACACACTGGCCAGCAGGTTTGCGTAGTGCGGGCCATGCCAGCCGCCGATCAGGGTGACTGCCTCGCGAAGTCGAGGATCGTCTCCGGCGCAGTCCATCAGCAGAGCGCCGGCACAGGACAGGTCATTGAGTTGGCCCAGCGTGTCCTGCAAGGCGACCAGCCGCTGAAGCAGGTGACGCTGGGCTCGCTCCGGCGCCTGAGGCGAAAAGAACTCCAGCGCGTAACGCAGGCGCTTGACGCTGATACGCAAGGCGTGCAGTGCTACCGGATCGTCTATACGCGCCGCTTCAGCCCGTCGCTGTACTTTGTGGCGCAGGCGCTTCAGGCGCTCGGCGGCAAAGCTTTGTAGCAGGATTGTGGTCGGATTCGCGACCGGTTTGGTGTGCAGCAATTCGAGCGCGGTTAGCAGCATGCGCCCATAGTCAGGCGAGGCGAGCATGGCAATCGCCTCTGCCCGTGCCGTGTAGCAGCGGTTCGTGATATCGCTGGCCAGGGCAGGCAGCCGCGGTTCCTTGGGCAGAGCAGCCAGTACCGGATCGGTAATTTCGGCGAGCAGCACATCGAGGTCGCGTGCGCGTCCAAGCTGCTGCATCAACGCGGATAGCGGAGCGCGCAGAGGGTCGGCAAAATGTTCTGGCAGTACCGGGGCGAAAAGCCGCAAGGCAGCGCGCAGTCTGCGTGTGGCGACGCGCATCTGGTGGATGTACTCCGGGTCGTCACTGTTCAGCACGCCGGCATGATTCTGTTGTAGATGTTCGAGGCAGGACAGAGCGATGTGGCGGAATGCTTCGAACGGCGGCATTGCCGCAGACAATGCAATGGCTGTGGCTTTGAACGGCACCAGCGGGGCCCCGATGTGCAGGCGATAGCCGCGTTCTGCCTTGGACAATACCGAGGGTGTGAGAGTGAGGCGTTGGGCGAGCTGTGTGGCGAGACCAAAAATGGCATGTACTGGAGCGCCGGCGAGTTCGAGTTCAACTTCCGAGATCGCCTCGCGGCGACCGTTGGCAATGATCCAGCCGCGATCAAGGGTTAGCAGCATGGCTCCTGGCGTAGCAGAAAATCTCCAGGTGATACGGCGAAAGCGTGTTTCACAGATGGGCATTATCCGAGTCAGCAGTTTGGGTCGCTGCAGCCACTGACGCGCATCAGGTTGGTCAACCAGTGAAAAGTCGAAATGCCCGGTGTAGGGTGTTTCCCATTCCGGCCGACTGCTCAGGCCGGCGGACGAACTGCCCGCAAGCTTGACGGTTTGCAGCCAGTCGTGCCCCTTGCGGCGCAGGCGGAGGGCAATGCCATGACGTCGAAGGGTAAGATCCGGCGTGTCGTAATAAATGTTGTCGAGTGTATCGACATGACGTTCGATTGCCTGTTTCAGCAGCGGGTGACGCAGGAAGCGCGGCTGTTGGTCTTCTGCGAGCGCCAGTTTGAGTTCGACTTCTTCAGCCATGGCTATTCGTAGCGCAGCGCTTCAATGGGCAGCAGACGCGAGGCCTTTCTTGCCGGGTAATATCCGAAAAATATGCCGACGCCGCCGGCAAAGCCGGCGGCGAGGACGATCGAACTGCCGGAGAGCTCCGTTCGCCAATCGGCAAGTTCGGCAATCAGCGCCGCACCGCCGATGCCGAGCAGAATGCCGACGGCGCCACCGATCAGGGACAGTGTCACTGCTTCGACCAGAAACTGAGTAAGTATGTCGCGGCCGCGGGCGCCGACGGCCATGCGCAGTCCGATCTCCCTCGTGCGTTCGGTGACGGAGACCAGCATGATGTTCATGATGCCGATGCCGCCCACCAGCAGCGAGACCGAGGCCACCGCCGCGAGTAGCAGCGTCATGACTTTGGATGAGGCCTCCTGCGCCTGAAGGATTTCCGATAGATTACGCACGAAAAAGTCGTCATCCTGTCCGGGTTGCAGGCGATGGCGCTGGCGCATCAACTCGCGCATGCGCTGGTCGGCATCATTCATGTCGGCACCCTGGCGAACCTTGACCATGATCGATGAAACGCTACGCGACTTGGCCTGCGCTGCGCCGAGGATGCGCTTTCTGGCGGTGCTGATGGGCATCAGGATCAGGTCGTCCTGATCCTGCCCGGTCATGCTCTGACCTTTGCGATCCAGCACCCCAATCACGGTCAACGGTACCTTGCGTACGCGGATCACCTGGTCTAGCGGGCTGGCATCGCCAAAGATGTTCTTTGCCACTGTCTGTCCGATTAGAACCACTTTGCCTGCTCCGGAAATCTCGGCTGGCTCGAAGCCGCGCCCTTCGACAATGGCCCATTCGCGTACCTCGAGATAATCGGGGGTGATACCGTAGAAAACCGTGGACCAGTTGGAATTTCCTGCGACCACTTGGCCATTGCCGCGCAGCGTAGGTGCCGCGGCCTGGATTTCCTCGATCTCGCGGCTCATGGCATAGGCGTCGTCCTCGAAGATCGTCGGTTGCGAGCCGGCGCCGCCGCGCGCGCCGCCCGAGGTCATCGAACCTGAAAGCACCATGATGATGTTGGAGCCGAGGCTGCGAATCTGCTCCTCGACGCGCGCCTGTGCGCCACCGCCGACGGCGATCATGACAATCACCGCTGCGACGCCGATGATGATGCCGAGCATGGTCAGTGCCGAGCGCATCTTGTTTATACGCAGGGCCAGGAGGGCGATGCGAAGCGTAGCAACGAAGTTCATTGAAGCTGAACCGCCGCATCGCTGGCGAAGTTGGGTTTGTCTTCTATGACCTTGCCGTCGCGAAAGCTGATGATGCGCCCGGCAAAATTTGCGACGTCATGTTCGTGGGTCACCAGAACGATGGTGATTCCCTCGCGATTGAGCTGTTGCAACAGGGCCATGATCTCTACGCTGGTATGCGAATCGAGCGCGCCGGTGGGTTCATCGGCCAGCACCAGCTGAGGATCATTCACCAGCGCACGAGCGATCGCCACGCGCTGCTGCTGGCCGCCCGAAAGCTGCGCTGGGTGGTGGTCCATGCGTTCTGCCAGGCCGACCTGAGCGAGACGCTGCACGGCGTGGCGCTTGCGCTCGTGCGGCGGCATCTCGCTGTAAAGCAGGGGCAGTGCGACATTGTCGAGTGCCGAGGTACGGGCGAGCAGGTTGAAGTGCTGAAAGACAAAGCCGAGCTTCCGATTGCGCACCACGGCCAGTTCATCGCTCGAAAGTTGCGAGACTTCCTGTCCGCCCAGCCAGTAGTGTCCTGCGCTGGGATGATCGAGGCAGCCCAGCAGGTTCATGAAGGTGGACTTGCCAGAGCCGGAGGGCCCCATGACGGCGACAAACTCGCCCGCGGCAATTTCAAGGCTGACGCCGCGCAGGGCAGGTACAACATTGCTGCCCATCCGGTACTCCTTGGCGAGTTCCTCGACCCGGATCAGCGCTGCGGTCATAACGCGAAAGATCAGAACAGGCGTGGGCCAGGCATGCCCGTTGGCTTGGCGCCGCCCGTCGTTTGCAGGCCGACAATGACTTCGCCGCCCTCCTTGATGTCGCCTGACACTATCTCCGTCATGCTGCCGTCGGTGAGTCCGAGACGAACGTCAATCGATTTCGGACTGGCGTCCGGGCCGATGATCCAGACGCGTCCGTTGCCGCCACCGCCGCCGGCTCGCGCGGCCTGTGCTTCGCTGGTTATTTCCTCGTAGCGCTTCTTCTGCTCGGGATTCAGGATGGCTGACACCTTCTCTCGAATCTCGGCTCGATTGCGTTCTTGCGCCTTGGCCTTTTCCGCCTCCGACAGGTCGCGAACCCCCTTGAACTTTTCGCGCATGTCGGAAAAAATGGCGTCCACTTTGCTTTGCTGATCGGCATCCAGCTTGAGTTCGGCGACCAGGCGCTCGCGCTGCTGGGCGAAGCCACCGCCCCCACCCGGATTTCCGCCCGCGGCAGAAGTCGGCGCTGGCGAGACGGCGGTCGCCGTCTTTTTCTCGTCGCCGGAACCGGATGGACGAAAGCGCAAGGCAGCATTGGGTACTTTGATTACCTTTTCCTTTTGTGCCGTGACAATGCGCACGTTGGCGGTCATGCCGGGCAGCAATGTGAGTTCCGGATTTGCCGCGGAAACCACCACGGTGTAGGTGACGACGTTGGAGACGACGGTGGCCGCTTTTCGCACCTGTCTTACTTCACCTTCGAAGCTGCGTCCCGGAAAGGCGTCGACGGTGAAGCTGGCCTTTTGCCCGACGCGGATGCGCCCGACATCGGCTTCGTCGATCGAGGTTTCCACCTGCATGTCAGTCAGGTTCTTGGCGATGATGAACAACTCCGGCGATTGCAGGCTGGCGGCGACTGTTTGTCCCGGTTCTATGCTGCGCTTGACGACAATCCCGTCGACCGGCGCCTTGATCGCCGTGCGTTCAAGATCGATGCGGGCCTGCGCCAGTTGCGCTTCGCGCTGGCGTACTTGCGCCTCGCTGTTCTTCGCTTGTGATTCCGCCACCTGCAAGGCAGCTCGGCCGGCATCAAAAACGCTCTGCGCCTTGTCGCGTTCGGCCGAAGAAATGAAGTTCTTTTCCACCAGCAGCTTTTTGCGTTCGTAGTCACGCTGGAAATCGGCAAGGTTTGCCTTGGCGCGCAGCACTTCAGCCTGTTGCACCCCCAGCGCTGCGCGTGCTGCTTCAACATCGGCCTCGGCCTGCCGCAAGCGGTACTGGAAAGTTTCCGGATCAATGCGGGCGATCAGCTGGTTTTCCTTTACCGGGGAATTGAAGTCGACCAGGATCTCCTTGATCTGCCCCGAGACTTGCGAACCGACTTGAACTGAAACCACCGGGCTGAGTGTGCCGGTGGCAGAAACGGCGGCGGTGAGCGGGCCGCTTTCGGCTTTGGCCAGCTTGAACTTTGGCGCATCCCCGGCGGCACCGTAGTTACGCCAGGCTGCATAGCCGACGACGGCAAGAACAAGCAGCGAGAGGGCAATGAGCCCGAAGCGGGAAGCTGTTTTCATGGAAGCAATTCTAGACGATCCATTCCATGACGCTTGTAAGCAGATGTTAGGCGATGCCGGGATTACCTTTCATGCCAATCAACTGCGGAACATTGCCCCAGCGTTGGCTGACACTCTGCTTCTCTTTCAAAGAGTATCTCGCCCTGTCTTTTTTGGTCAGAGCTGTCAGGCAATGGCAGCTTCGTCGGTCCTCTTGTTTCCCTTGTTATCCACCCAACTGACGACGACCTTGTCGCCAACTTTGGCTCCTTTCATCTTGAAGCCGAAGACGGGGTTGCGTGAAATGGAAACGCCGATTTGCCCTTCGACCACTTTCTTGTCGCCGACCTCGACCGTCATCGACTGGATGAAGTGGGCCGGGACTGTCTTGCTGGCCGCATCCTTGCGCTGCCCGGTTTCCATCGGGTGTCCCATCAGGATGCGAATTTCCGCGACATCACCCTTCAAACTTGTACGAATCTTCATCGGATCTGCCATGGTGCCCCTCCTATATTCTGTTGTTGGATCAGTCGCCGCAACCGCCGACGGTGACCTTGACTTCCTTTTGTGCGATATAGAACTTTCCATCGGCTTTGACGATCGCTTTGACCAACGAAGTCTGTCCCATCTTTATTCGCGCCGAAACTTCGGGTAGCGCGCCATTGGCAAATTCGAAAAATGCGGAGAGCGGAAACGGGTTTTTCTCGACCAGGATCGTAATCGAACTGGTGTTGGGAATACTGCTGATGACATCCACTGGTACCACAGCTCCGTTCTCGGCGATATCCGGAACCCTGAGGATAAGATCCTTGCTCTCGGCGGGAGCCCCGGCGGCCATCCCCTTGAGTGCTCCGGCTGTGTCCTTGGCGTCAAAGGCGGCTTTGTTCCAGTCGGCGGCCAGTATTTGCGTCGGGCGCAACGCACCGGCTACGATCAGGCCCGCCAGTACGCCGCTGGCGGTGGTGCTCTTGAGTACCGTTCTGCGGGTTGTGTTCATGGGGTGGCTTTCTTCTTAGGTTGCGCGCTTATTGCTTGAATCCATATGTTTCGGATTAGCATTGTTTCGCGCTTTGTTCTGCTTTGCAAATCGCGTGACGCAATGAGGAAATTAACAGGTCTGGTTCAAGGTTCATGGATCAAAGCTCGACTTGGGTACCAAGTTCAACGACGCGGTTGGTCGGAAGTTTGAAGAAGTCGGTCGCTGTACCCGCATTGCGGAACATCCACATGAACAGTACTTGCCGCCACAGGGTCATGGCTGGAACACGGTTGGGGACAATGGTTTCGCGGCCCAGAAAGAAGGAGGTTTCCATCATCTCGACCGGCGCCATGCCATGCTGGCAGCAAAGTTCGAGCG
>Ga0194060_10004126_pt1 | contig 10110 bp, 17 predicted proteins | sample SepL225m_MetaG_FD_163427 | JGI IMG/M metagenome (GOLD analysis project Ga0194060, IMG submission 163427) | Anoxic zone freshwater microbial communities from boreal shield lake in IISD Experimental Lakes Area, Ontario, Canada - Sep2016-L222-5m | ecosystem: Environmental > Aquatic > Freshwater >... | reverse complement strand
AATTTCGAACGTCTCTTTCTTTTTTTCCGTTAACATAATTAACGACAAGTAACAACCTGAAAGCTTAAAATTAATTAACTTACCTTTTTTATAGGGCTTGTTTTTAAGCGTGAGTTGGACGTCTTTTTGGAAAAGCTCTTTAAAACAGTTATCAAGATTGAGTAGCATTTTATTTGTCCATAAACTGTTCTTTATCAGTGGCGGACATTCTACTTAGTACCTCACTAAAATACTTCCAGAACTCTTCTGGTGGTGTGGTTGGTATGACGCTCACAATATCAACGGATTCAGCTGGTACTAAGCGATAGTCTTGCATAAAGATATCCCAGGTAAGAACTAATCCCTTTTGTTGCGGGTTAAATTTAAGTCTACCGGTTGCGGTTCTGAAATTTAAGGCTGTTTTACCGGCTGCGCTATTTAGCAGCATACCGTCATTAGTTGCAAGCATTCTTCTAGAAGGAGGAGAGCCCGCAATAGGACGACGCCGTGTAAACCTAAGTTCCACGGCGTTCTTTTCTAACAACTTTGTAAGGGCTGATTGGGATACTCTCATTCTGGCTCACAAACTCCAAAGATACGGTCTTCGTTAAGAAAAACGATGTGCTTAAGATTATTTATGTTGTTAGCCTTCAATCCGAACGTACTTGGAAATATAACATGTTGACCAACTTTTACCTTAGCGCGCGGGCCTGCAAGTAATACCTTACCTACCCGCCATGCTTGCATACCGGTATGAATAGGTACCCAGATACCGCCTCGGCAAATCTCAGTACCATCTGCGCTGATATCGACAAACTGACACATTAAAATATCATCAAGTACCCCAGTTAGCTTCCACCCAGTAAGATTGAGATCACTATTGGTGTAATCCTCAAGCTTTACCATACCTTTAACACTATCATGCTCAATGTTTTCATTAGCATCAAGTGCTTGGTTACGTTCTTCTTTGCTTAAATGTGAAAGGCCTCTTTCAATTTTATGTTGCAGTCTTTTTTTCATATGGTAGTTCTAGTTTAAATTGTTCTATGTATTGACTTACCTCGCGGGAAGATATTTCAAGGCTATTTGCAACCTTGAGTAAAGTGTCTTTATTTTTTATTGCTACCTCAGCCTCTTTCTTCTTTTTAATATAAGAAATACGCTTAAATTTGCATTGTGGTATAACTCCATGCATATAGTTAAACCAAATCTCTTTGTCTCCGAGAGCAGACCATACTCTATTACTCGTACAATTTACGAGAGTAGCAATTTGAGGAGAGTGCATCGAGCACCAACGTTGTACCATGTAAGGTACAAACTCGTCACTCTCCTTAATATTGCTCGTATCAGGTCCTTTAGTTTTATAAAGGACCTTATTAATGTAATCAAACATTAAACAATAACTTTAGTGGTAGCAATAAAGATATTGTCTACCATACTATAGAATTGATCGATAACAGCTTTCTGGAATTGCTCAGCTTGCTCGGGTGTGAGATTAGTACTATAAGCAAAGGCAGGTGCCCGCTTACCAGCTGAAACATTGACCCCGGTATGACCAATAGCTACATTCTCTTTAGAATAGGTAATACTCACTGAGGCTTTACCTTTTTGCTGTACGATACCGCCTTGATTATGTTCAGCATGTACCATAATGTCATCACCTTTCATCTCGATAGGCTTGTTAATTATCTTATGCAGAATATTGGCGATTGTAGTATTAAATAAACGCTGAAAGCAAACTGCTCCGAAGGGATCAAGGTTAGGAATCTCCCAGCAGAAATTAACCATAGAGTCACTATAGATATAATCTTTCTCGAGTGAATCCTCAAGATCAATAAGATTGAGAGTAACCTCCACGGGTGCAACGAAAGAAACAATATTACCGATAGGTAAAGTGCGATCACGAAAATACTTATAAGCAAATCGCTTGTGAATAAAAGAGCCGTCATAGTTTTGTTGATCTTTAATAATCATGTTGTGTGTATAATAAAGTAAAAATTAGTATTCTCCACGGTTATATTTGTCTAAAAACCAGGCTTCTCCTTTAAGCCAATCTTGAGTGTATTCTCTTAATCCAGGAGAGCAATGAGTGGCTCCAATATTAATGGTTCCGAGTTTAAATTTATTTTTATTACAGGTTAAGCTAAAGTCTATATCGTAAAAGTGTGCAATGCAAGGATTGCTCTCATCAAACTTTATACCCTGGTTAAAAAGTTTTTTAGGATTAAAAGCTAAAAAGATACCATCTAAAATAAGCACTCGGCCGTTTTTGCCAAAATGAGTATTGAACGTGCTATTGTTACTAGTGTTTACATGGGTAACAGTACCACTACGATTTGCACACATAATGTGCCATAGACAAGGTTTGGTAATAGTAGCATCAGCTCCACCAGCTAAACCAACTATGTCGTACGTTTCAAGGGCTTTATGTAATTTACTAATCCAATTTTTGTCAGTAATTACTAGATCATCATGAGTCAATACAAGTACACAATCTTCGTATCTGTACGATTTAATTAACTGATTGTAGCGTTCAGGTAACTTTTTGGTGTTTTCGTAAAACGGTGAAACTATATCAACTTCAGAAATTTGTTCACTATTAAGTATACTGTATTTTCCGTATCTACTTTTTAAAGTATCACTAGTACCGCTTTGGGTACAGAATCCCAAATACGTTTTCATTAGTCAATAATAATACTATTGCGGGGAAGATTAGGAAACATCTGTTTGGTGTATTCTGCAAGTTTGGGGTTATCGAGTACCCCCTCATCAAATAAATATATATTATCAAGCTTGGTGTCAGTATCATTTAGCTTCGCAGCTAAATCAACCATTTGTTTCTCATGCTTACGAGTCCACTCTGCACAGACGTCTGTTATACTGGAAAATAGTAAAGCCTCAATGACTAGCTGTTTCTCTTCTGTTGTAAATTGTATACCCTTCATATAACAAGAGTATAACAGTTTATCTTAATAAATCTACTTGTTATTTAAAAGCTGTATAATAACGCCTGTTACACTAGTAATAAGCGCAACCCAAACAGCTGTTTTAAACTGCCAAGATAGTCTATCCTTCTCTAAGTGAGATGCTCGGCAAGCATTTATACTAGCTCTTAAATTTTCTAGTTCTTTTGAAAACTCTAGTTCTAGATGGGCAAGCTCATTACTTAGCGTTGCAGTTTGCTGCATTAAACTAGGCTGTCCGTTGCCATCCCGAATGAGTTTACTTAAATTTTGTAACTCAGTCTTAATGTTAACTATATCTCGGTTGATGTAGTCAATTGCAGTGTTTCTTTCTGTAGGTGTACGGGCCATATCTATACTTACAGTATAAAATACGGAGAGTTTGCCTGGTAGGAAACTTCTTCTATAATAGTTTTATAGTTGGTAATAGAATACACTACTCCCTCTTTAAGAGTGACACTACCATCAAACGCGGTAGATGAGAAATCCCCGGTATATGTATTCCCAAATAGAGTACTAGCATTACGGGTTATATAGCAACGCTTGGTATTGTGATTAAACATCCATAAAGCAAAAGTGCCTTGAAGCTCTTCTAGTGCTTCAGTAATTGTGGGCTTAATAGAAAGTAACCGCGGAATTATACAGCTATCGGTTTTGCCTTCAAAATTATCTCCAGGAAAGTATTTCTCACATAAAGCTTTAAAATTACTAATAATACCATTATGAGATACAATCCAGTCCCCATAGAAAAACGGGTGATTATTGATAGGGTTAAACTCTTTTGTTTCGGTAGTAGGGCCTCGAGAGTGATAAAGATAATACTGCGCTTCGTCAAAACCATTAATAGTGCGCTCGAACTGACCTTCTCGTTTATATGTCGACCACTGACTGTTATTGTCAACTATAACCACACCAGAACTATAGTAACCTCGGCTAAGGTTACTCTGATAGAGAGTAAACGCCCTCTCTTTGTTATTAGATCCCGCTATACCACACATATATTAAAGGTATGTAAGTTCTTTGCAGCTATACTTTGACCACGGTATATCTTTGGAGTATCCAATAGGATCAATGGTCTTATTGTCGATAAAGGCTTTAATACGAGCTGAACACGATACACACTCCCCGCATGCTGGATCGGTACCTTCATAACAGGTATGGGTCTGTCTAAAGTCTACTTGTAGGTCAATACCTTTTTTAACAACAAGATCTTTAGAATAAGACATGAACGGTGCATTGACTTTAATTGAATTCTTACGATTTAAATTATAAACATCGTTTACCTTATTCAGAAAAAGAGACGTAGTATCCCAATAACCGGAGAAGTCGTCAGTTTGTACAGCGCCGTAGTATAGATCGCTCGCGCCAATGCTTTCAGCCCAACCAGCAGCTGTCGTAAGTAGTAATAGGTTTCTGAAGGGAACATAACTTAAAGGCTGTGCATTGCCGATATCATCTCGGGCTTTTGGAATAGCAAGGTTAGTATTAGTTAAAGCAGACATTGTAGAGATCTCTCTAAAGAAATCCATATTAATGATCTTATGCTCTTTTACGTTGCAAGCTTTAGATTGGTATTTAGCACATTCAATCTCTCTTATAATACGCTGCCCGTAATTAAAGGTGATAGCGTAAACCTCTTCATATTTAAGTTCTTTTACAACATGATGTAGCAAAATAGAGCTATCCATGCCACCTGAAAGTATTACGAGTGCTTTAGACATAGAGGTATTTTAACTTATAGATGAGAAAACTCAAGTTGATTTGATAAATAATAGTACATATGTCTAAGTTTGCAAATTCATTTCTAAAATCCCTTAACGAGGGTGTTAAAAGCGGCGCTAAAAAGAAAAACGATGGTAATTTAGCTAACAATGCTAAGCCTTATGATAAAGTAACGCGTGGTGATGTTATTGCCGGGCGGCTCGGTAAAGATGAAATGGGTGGTAAAAGTATTAAAAAAGAAGGTAACGATAAATTACTCCTAGGTAACAAAGTTGCGGAAAAAAAGAAAACTATGAAAGAAGCTCTAATACAAGGTGTAATGTCAGCTGAGGCTGAAAATCCAGCGCCTGCTCCTGAAGCAGATGACTCAGAAGCTTGGAAGAAGTCTCTAGACAAAGGTACTAACCCAGAGGATTTTGACGTAGCCGATAACCCACAACATGATGTTGATGTTGGCGGTATTAAAGCAGCTCATGAATGGATTAAAAAGCTCGTTACAATGGCTGAATTCGTGAATGGTACTGGCTCAGAAAGTCTTAACTCTCAAATCAATCAATTAGAATTAAAGAACTCAGTACCATTCCGTGGTGTTGTGCGCCGTGAAGAGAAGCGTATTACTAAACTCGCAGAAAACCTTCGCGGATTAGCAGAAGTACTCAAGTCTGTTGTTATTACTTCCGAAAAGAAAGTAAAAGACGCAACTAGCCCGCGTTAATCTCTTGTAAAGCTTTGAACGTCTCGGGGAATAATACCTCGAGACGTTTTTTTATGTCTACAGCTATATCTCTATGCTCTTTTTGAGTCTCAACCGCACAGCGAAGATCTAGATAATGAATCCAGCTACGCAATGAACCAGTCATATAAATAGTAGTCTGTGTATTAAGAGGCAGAATCATACGCGCGCACTCTTTAGCAATACCATTCTGAATAAGAGTATCATATGTACTCTTAATAAGTTTTTGTAGGTTAAATACGGTAAGCTTAAGATGGTCTTCAAGTTCTATTGGTTCATCTCCTACTTGGCGGTTAGTTTTACCTTGCTTGCGCCATTCAATATCTTCTAGTTCAGTTACTTCGGCATAACGTTGACTAAACTCTTGAAATGTAAACGAGCGGTGTCTTAGTATCTGAGCTGCAATGGCTCTAGAGGTCTTAATTTCAAACGTGCACGATACATGCTCAAACGGACTGTAATGCTTATGCTTAATAAGATACCGGAGCAGCTTATGTCCAGTTTCCGTATTCATTTGGTTAGCCGGATTACTAACTCGCGCAATATATACAATAAACTCTTCCGGACTTAAAGTATTAATTTGAGGGTTTGTGATTGCTACAAGTTTAGTTTGCATTTTTAATTTGAGAAAATTGTAACAGACCTTTCATGCCTGTGTGTAAGTGTTTTATAATAAACTCAGGTTTAATCTCGTCTTTTTTTAAATGCACACAAAGATCGTTGAGATCCTTAAAACGCTCAAGACCTTTAGGCCAGATAAACACTATATGGCCTCTATCTAGCAAATCTTTAGTTACCTTATATGAAGTTTTATCTACCCATTGATTGTCTAGTACATAAGCAACCTTATGCATGGGGAAATTATTAGTAATACTCTCTAGCTGATCATCCGTAGGTTTAATACCCGCGAGTGCTACGCTGTTACGTAAAAACATAGCGTCAATTGGGCCTTCTTGTAAGAAGATGTGCTCAATATCAGGAGTAACTCGATCTATGTTAAAAATACCTTTGTCTGAATTAGTCTTTGAGAGGTACTTAGCTCGCTCTTCATCTTGTTTATAAAGTGCACGAGTTTGATAAAAGTCTATTTTAGAGCTGCCGTCTATTGTATAAAACGGAAACACTACTCTATTCTTATGGGTATAGTCAGTTAGACTTAACCACAATGCTCTTGGTTTATTAATAGCTGTATCTAATCGTCTCTTAAGGATAAACTCAAGAGCATCTTTTACTACAGGGTTCTCTCTATAAAATGACACTTGGTTAACATCAAACAAATTAATACTATCATCAGGTAGACTCTTTGGGTTATATTTCTTGTATACTACCGATTTTTTAATAATGTCTTCAACGGATTCAGTATGTAGTTCAGATTCTGCTAAAATTTCCGGTATTGTCATACCGGATACATCTTTAACGAAGTCTATTCCAGACTTACTCGCGTTACAGTTGTGACAGTATGCCAGCCCTTCTTCAGGCATATAAAAAAAGCGTCTCTTTTTACCGGCACTAGAGCCTTCGTGGCAATACGGGCATTCGGAATTATACGTACCGGCATTCTTTTTGAACATCGGTCGTTTGCAGTACTGAAAAAACGTACGTATAACTAAGTTTTGAGATATCTGCACAGGTAAGTAATTAACAGTATATGTGTGCCTCTAAAAATAACAAGTACATTCAGGGAATTTATAGCCCTATCAACAAGTCGAAGTATATAGGCAACACAAATCCTTCTTATCGCTCATTACTAGAGAGAAAGTTTTTTTATCATTTTGATAATAATCCGAACGTAACAGCTTGGGCAAGTGAATCAATAGTAGTACCGTATTACAATGATGTCGATAAAAAAGTACACAAATATTATATAGACTTAATTGCTGCTATTAAAGACAGTACCGGGGTGTCCCAAAAGTATTTAATTGAGTTAAAACCGTTTATGCAGACTCAACCCCCGGTGCAATCTAACAAGAAAAAGCAAAGTACTGTTCTGTATGAAAACTTAATGTATCATCAAAATCAATGCAAATGGAATGCTGCAACTGAATATGCAGCTAAAAAGGGAATGAAGTTTATCGTACTAACCGAAAAATTCTTCGGTTAATTCTTAGTCCCGCTCGGCTTGCTCGGGCTCGTCATCAGTGTCGTCAAAACGTTTCTTTTTCATTGCACCAACATAGTGGGAAACGTGTGGGTCAACTTCTCCCTCGCCGTCTTCGTCATCATCTTCTTTTGATGATTTAGTCTTAAGTTTAACCTTATCCTTTGTAAGCTTACCAAGCACTTCTTCAGCATTACCTGTCTTCATACCACGACGGGCCATAGCAGCTGCAATATTAGCATATGCTTTTTGCTTTGCTAGCTCTTTACTATCTGGTTGAAAATCAGCATCTACATCTACGGGCCCTGATCCTTTAGCAATTCCGATCATATTCATTACTTCCTTAGGAGACGTAACATAACCGGTTTTAAGTGTTAATGGACCTGAATTAAGGGCCTCGAGATGATTAACAACTTCTTCTGGAGTAGCTTCAGGGTTACTAGAGATAAAATCATCAACAGCAACTTGAGTCTTTTGAGCGGATGCAGAATTATCAATACCGCCAGAAGGTGCAGTGTCCGGCTCGAGGCCGTCAACTGCAGCTGCTAGGTCATTGGCGGCACCGGTAAGACCTTTCTTAGTCATAGCCCGAGCCTTCCAATAAGGCATTCCTTGTGCAATAAGCTTAGCAATTTCTGGGTTAGGGGCTCGGCCGCGCGCTCCTTCTACTGATACCGCATCGGCATCATTAGCCATAGTGGGGTCGTTATTTTCGATTAAAGTGTTAGCGAGTTTGTTGAAGTTCATACGGGTATAATGTATACTTACTTCCCTCCAGTCAAGTTTTTTCTTAAAAATTCTTGTTGTAAAAAATCAGATACTAGAGAATCATTTTCACCGAAGAAATCCCCCTTTTCATTAATATACATACTCATTAATGCAATACGCTCTTGACGGTTACCATATAGTGGTATAAATGCAGGGCAATCATCCGTATCAAAGAAACGAGAACCTGTTTTCTCCCAAGCTTTATAAATCCCTTCAAAAAGGTGACCGATTTCGGAGCGATAGGTTGGATCCACATCTCTATTAGGTGCACTTGTTAGCAATACATCATTTTCTGCACAAAAAGGGATATAAAAGATAACTGAGTAGAATTTAATCGCTTGGCGGAGAGTGTCAACGGTTTTATCAATAAACGCTTCATTAATATCCGATTTACCCTTTTCATATAGCCAAAGTGAGTAGACTAAATTATCGATAGGGGTACGATCAAAGATCATTTTCTTTTTACCGTAACTAGCCATAGCTTCATCTACGAGGAAGTTAAGAATTGCTTCCTGAGAAGCCTTGGTGCCTTCTTTATTGATTGGAAGCTTTTTCTCCTTAATTAGGTCTCTATAAGATTTATCAGGGGAGGAAAACATCGGCCACTTCTCCTTCATATCTTGAATAAGAGTGGTTTTGCCAACGCACTGAGTACCGATAATACCGATTTTATTAAGCTTTTCCATTATGGTGTAGACTTAGGTTCATCAGTATCGTTATCAACGTAATCAAGATGGGCGTTATCGGGTGGAAAATACCCAACTCCTTTTATAAAAAGTTCAAACTGTTCCAATAGTTCGGGCAACGTTATATCCCCAGGTAGCTCAACTACCAGCTTGCGTGGGGTGCCACAATGACCTGCAAAGGTAGTGGTGCATTCGTCTTCGTGCGTTAATGTAATTTTTTGTTTCATACTTTTAAAGCCTTATCCCAAATTTGAAGGTGCATACGATTGCTAAACTTTAACCCGTGCTTCTTACAGATATCAGCAACAGCAGGGCCAATTTCAAGAAGTTCTTTACGCGAGCCGCACATTGGCATGACCCATACAAGCTCCCGAAGAAGATTTACCTCAGGGTTATTAATATACTTTTCAAATACCTCATCGAGGTCTGAATCTTTACGGGCGACGAACTTAAAGCATGCTTCACGCTCAATAAGGTGACGTAATACCTCAGGCTTATAGCGCTTATCTGCAGCGTCCCCGTTATTAGAGAGCTTAGGAGAGGTTGTATAGGTAGGAGCAAGCTTGTCCCACTCTATATCCGGCATAATAGTAGCATTAGTCTCAAAATCGATACGTAACATCGGTTTATGAATAGACTTCTGTATAGACTGAGGATCAGTCATATCAGCGAAGTCCCAGCGAGTTTGAATAAACTTTACAAACTCTATTAAATTCTTTTGCTGAATAAAGGGCTCTCCACCAGTAAGTTTGAGAAGTGCGCCCTCTCTAAGACGGGTATGATAGTCATTCTTTTCAAAAAATTGTGCGATCTCTTCAAATGTCATCTTGTTTTTCTTAGACCAGCTTATATAGCTATCACAACCAAAGGGCGCGTCTTCACTCTTGAAGCCAATGCAAGTAAGATTACACATGGACAATCTCATGAACACTGAAGGGTAGCCGATATAGCGGCCTTCACCTTCTAGAGTGTAAAATACAAAGTCGTCACTCAAAAAGAGAGTTTTATTAGGATCAATAGTCATACGTTATTATAGGCTATTAAATTAGCTTTTCCAGGCATGATCAGGAGAGGTCTTTTCATAAATTGCACTATTGCCTTCATGTTCCCATACCTCTACCTTCTGTACCCAGCAACGACCATATGTTGAGACATTAAGGT
>Ga0194060_10004124_pt1 | contig 10112 bp, 5 predicted proteins | sample SepL225m_MetaG_FD_163427 | JGI IMG/M metagenome (GOLD analysis project Ga0194060, IMG submission 163427) | Anoxic zone freshwater microbial communities from boreal shield lake in IISD Experimental Lakes Area, Ontario, Canada - Sep2016-L222-5m | ecosystem: Environmental > Aquatic > Freshwater >... | reverse complement strand
GCCAACGGACTCGAGGAAGGGGTTTGGGGAGCAATGGAACAGGAATGTAGGATAAGGCGCTAAGATTATGCGTCACAAGGTTTGATGTCGATTGAGGTCATTGGTGCGCAGGTACTGGTACAGGGTCTCCCGGCTGATCCCGAATTCACGCGCGAGACCGGCCTTAGGTTCACCAGATCGCACCCTCTGTTGGAGGCGCTCCACCTGCTCAGAGCCGAGGATCTTCTTGCGGCCACGGTATGCCCCGCGCTGCTTAGCGAGGGCGATGCCTTCCCTCTGACGCTCACGAAGAAGGGATCGCTCGAACTCCGCAAAGGCACCCATGACTGAGAGCATCAATGTGGCCATGGGGGAATCCTCGCCGGTGAAGGATAGTCCCTCCTTCACGAACTCGATGCGAATGCCCTTCTTGGTGAGGCTCTGCACTAGGCGCCGCAGGTCGTCGAGGTTGCGGGCGAGGCGATCCATGCTGTGGACGATCACCGTGTCCCCTTCCCTCGCGAATTTCATCAGCTCCTCAAGCTGAGGTCGCTGGGTGTCCTTGCCCGAGGCCTTGTCTGCGAAAGTGCGGTCCAGGGGAATCTGGTCTAGCTGTCGCTCAAGGTTCTGATCGAAGGTGCTGACTCTGACGTAGCCGATCCGCTGTCCGCTCACCGATTTCTCCCCGAATGTGTCAGGAAGAAATCTAAGACTATTGGCGGCATGTGTCAAGTATTTAAAATATTGGCTCTAACCTGACGCATTGACTTCATCATGGCTGACGTCTGTTTAGGGTATACCCCAACGGCACAAAAAGGAAGTCCCACACCAAGTCACTCCGTCCCCACCGCGCGGTCCCCAGCGAGATCCTTGGGGTAATGAATCGAGCTTGTCTGACTGTTCTGTTGCTATCCAGACCCCAAGAACCGTATTGCAATCCACCTTCGGCTTAGGTGATTGCGAGCAGCTCAGCGGCAAATACTTCAACTATCACCAACGCCAGGAAAATCAACAAAATCGACAGTTGAAGATTTTATTCTGAATACTATTGTGCAAGGCTCGTTGGCGATAATAGAAATCGAATTATCTTCAAGGTTGAATCGAATTTCTTTTAATGTAAACCAATATATTACAGCATTATCAATAATTTCAATTCGATTACCCCATTTGAATTCAAGTCTAGGTGTTTTACCAAAATCCTGATTCTCATGTGGTTCAATAAAAAACGGAAAAATCCCATGATTATTACTTTGAACCAATCTATATGGCGAAAAATAATAATCATCAATAGACTCGTTTAGATTTTTAATAATAGCTTCTAAATCACGGTCGTTGAAATTGACGGTCTTTTTCACAGCTACTGCCCTCCTCAGCGTGCGCATGGAATTCTCAGCGTGGCGCCGCTTCCCTTCACGCCAGCCTTGAAGAAATTAATTTGCCAATGGGGGAGTGGCTTCCCCAAAAAGTTATGGGGTTTAGCATCAAAGCGCCATCCCGTTGAGCGCCAGCCACCCGAGAGTAAATCTTCAACCGGAATTCGACCGATACTTCCAGTAGTCCCACTCGCGCCACCTCCTGTCATGCCGGTAAACTCTGCAAACCCAATTCCCCCAGCCCCAGCCGCAGCCGCACCTGCTACCACCAAACTTCCAGCAGTTGCGTAATAGGCGGCATCCCCATGCCTCTCAGCCTGTCCCAAAGGACCCAGCTCATAAAGTCGGCTCATGGCCTCGGAGTTGTAATTGGATGGATTTAAAGCCCCAAGAAAGGCACGACCTGTCCCTTCAAGACTACCTACGAACCCGTCGTAACAGTTCGGTTCGTAAATATCAGGATCTCCTTTTTGTCCGGACGCCCCTGTACCACCCGAACCCCCGCGCCCACTGCCTGCCCCAATCACATCTGATCCCATCCCTAGGGATGCAAACCCAATGCTGGAAGAAGCAGCCGTCACACCAACCATAGCGCCCGAGCCACCCGGAGCATCTGCTCCCCAAGTGAAGGTCCATCCGCCGCCCGCACTACTCGCCCACCTCATAAAATCATCCCAGGTCTCGAACGTCTTAAACACCTTCCCATTCCCATCGACCACATTTATGGCCATCCCACTCGGATCTATCCCATGGAACGGACCGCCCCCCACATACGCCATCTGATTCCAGCTATTGGGATCCACACCTTGGTCCGAATTGATGAATCGGTGCCAGATTGGGCTGTAGAACCGTCCGCGCATGTAGATCAGTCCGGTGGTGTCGGTCTGAACATGGCCGGTGTAGCCGGTCAAAGGGACATAACCTGAGGCATACGGCGCCGGGAAGGCCTCTCCGTACGGCCCGTAGGCTTGCGTTCCCTCTATGACCCCGCCGCTGTTCGTGATGACCCGTGGGCTTCCCAGGTGGTCCTTGTGCAGTTCGTGGATGCCTGCGCCATCGATTTCAGCGATGGCTTCACCGCCCAGATAGATCACATCCCGTTTCCAGTTCCAGGTCGCTCCTGACCCTGTGTACTCACCCAGGAGCAATCCTCCGCTGGTGTATGCGTAGCGGCGGTTCTTGCTGGCATCGGCGGAATCCGTGAGTTGGAATCGCATGCCGCTGGGGAGGTAGCCGTAGGTCTGGCTGACGCCGGACACTGTGGCGGCGTTCAAGCGCCCGAGGCCGTCCCAGGTGAACCCGAGGGCTGGAACGGCACCCACCGCGGTGCCCGCCGAGGTGGCTTCGCCCCTGGCATTGATGCTCCATCCCGTGAGCGACCCAGCGGAGGTCAGCCCCGGCAGGCGATTGTCCGCCAGCGGATTGAACGTGAAGGCATTGAAGGACGAGGGCACGCTGCCTGTGCTCGTGGAGGCGGTGTTGTTGCTGTAGGCATCGTGGGTCAGCGTGTTGCTGAGACCAAAACCCGTGGCGCTGGTGAGACGGCCCAGGTTGTCGTGGACCAAGGTTCCCCATTCGCCACCCGTGGTCAGATCCGCCCTGTTGAGGTCGTGCTTGCCGTCATAGCCGTAGGACCGGGTGATGGCCGCGCCCCCCAAGGGCGTCACGCTCCAGCTCTCCAGCTGCAGGCCGTAGGTGCCGGTGGTCCAGCTGCTGGTGGCCCCCGAGGCGAAGAAAAGGTCCTTCCGATAGCCCCAATCGTCGTAGTCCACATCGGCCACTTTGATGGCCGTGGTGGTTCCGCCTGGGATCTGGCTTACGAGGTTGATCCGGCTCAGGCCGTCGAAGCCGTAGGTGGTGCTCCGCCCGCTGGGCGCGGTCTGGGTATTCAAGCGGCCAAGCGAGTCATAGCCGTAGCTCGTAATCCAGGAGGGAGCTCCCCCAGGCAGGGTGGCCGTTTCGCTCTGGAGCTGGCCGAGGCCGGGGCCAGTGGAGACGTAGCCGTAGGTTACGGATGCGCTCTGCCCTCCGCTGGTCGTGGAGGCAGAAGCCAGGAAAGGGCCGTTAAAGATGAAACCCTGGTTGTCCGCGCCGTTCACCGCACTCCGGAGGCGGCCTAGGCCATCGTAGACCAGGGCCCTGGTACGAGCCCCTGCTTCGGTGATGGAGGTGGGCAGCCCGAGGACGTTGAAGGTGGAGAAGGTTGTGGTTTGAGTCTCGGGTTCGGTGCGGCTGATGAGCAATCCCAAGGCGTTGTAACCGAATGAGCGCGTCTGGATGCCGTTGGCGATGGAGGTGAGCAGATGCCCTTGGGCGTCGTAAGTAGCCGTAGTGACGGTGCCATTGGGGTCCACGGTTTTCACCGCTTGGCCCCAGGGATCCATGAACTGTTGGCTTGAAAAAGCCACGCCTGTCCCGGTGTAGGAAGCTGTCACCCGTTGGTCGTCGCCAACGGCGGCATAGGTGTAGACCACGGAGGTACCCAAGGGTGGATTTGTGCCTGTCACACGCCCCAGGGGGTCATAGCTGGTGGTGGTGGACCGGGAGGTTCCGACGCGGTTGAGTTCTTGGGTATAGGTTCTGCGTCCGGATGCGTCGTATTGGTAGTTCTCAGTGATGCCATCGGGGCGGCTCCGCGAAAGCAAGCGGCCAAAACCATCGGTGGTTTCCGTGACCGTGGTGCCATTCCACGTGATGGTGCGCGTGCGCTCGGTGGGGTAAGCGTAGGTGGTGGTGCCCTGGCCGCTGGGGGTGCGGGTAAGCACCCGACCTCGTGTGTCGTAAGTCAGAGTCGTGGATACACCGCGTGCATCCACGACGGTTTGGGGCCGATCGGCGCTGTCGTAGTTCGAAACAGACCGGGACGTGCTGTTGGTGCCACCCGCCGGGGCGTCGTAGGTGACGGTCATGCTGGAGGGCAAGCTGGTGGCCGGATCGAGGTTGGCTGTCTGCGTGGCCACGCCGCTGGTGACGCCGCCGGCGATGGCGCCGTAGTTGGATGATGTCTTGAGATGACCATTTAGCAGGCCATCCACGGACGAGTAGTAACTCAGGTTTTGTCCCATCTGCCCGGTGGTGCCGCCATCCGCATAGACCTGGGAGGGCTGCATGGCCGCGTTATAGACTGTTTTCTGGGCGGGTGCGGTGGAGGTAACGGTGCCGACGGTGCGACTTCTTCCCACGGATATCAGACGGACGGGATCAAGCACATCCAGGTGGGCCTCATAGGTGAACGTGGCCGATTCTTTGTAGGTGGTACCCACTTGGAGGCTGGAACCCTTGGGGGCGCCGGTGGTGGCATCGGGCGTGATGGCGGTGTTCCGGGTAGGTCCACCCAGGGGGGTGGAAGCCACAGAGTTGGCCACGCTGAGAGTTTGATTTAAACCCGCCTGGGTGTAGCCCTGGGTCTGTATCCACCACTGTGTCCCTAAAGAATCGAAGAGCCGCTGCTGGGTGAGGACGCCGTTGCCGTAGTTGGGATCTCCGGGCCCCGCGAAGGTGTACTCCGTTTTAAGCGCTCCGCCAGCGGTGGCAGGAGAGAACCCTTGTGTGGCGCTAGTGACCCAGGTGCCGGTGGCACCTGTGGGAATGCTGTAGGTATAGGAGCGGCCAAGAGTGGTTCCAGTCTGCCCATCTACCGCGCTCGCGCTCGTTACGCCCCTGAGCTTGTTCCAGTACGAGGTGCTCGGAGTCAAGCTGTTGCTCTGGTAGGAGAAGGACGTGCTGACTTGCAAGGGATCCGTGAAACCGGTGAACTCCGCTTGATTCGCATCGTAGCTAAAAGTCCAAGCCAGATCTCCAGCCCAGGTATTCCCGGATGTGGCAGCAGGAACCGGAAGGCCTGCGTAGAGCCAAGACGGCGCCACGAGATTGGCCGGGTTCGCCATCTTGATCTCTTGGGGACGACTGATTGGGCCTGCTATTCGGGGTGAAGTGGGGAAGTAAGACGTCGTGACGTCTGTCATTCCCGCTGGGCGAGCGTAAGGCGCGCCGTTATATCCTTTGATTTGCACTGAAGGCGCCTGGATTCCAATAAAATCCATGCGAACAAGATCCAGAATCCCTGATGTGCCAGTTGCATAAACGGCCCACTGGAGTTGAAGCCCCTTGCCGCGCTGGTTTAGGACCTTCACGCTATGGATGGCCTGGACCGAGGAGGGCAAGTTGGTGGTGAACTGCTGCCACTGGTAGCTTACGGAATGTCCAAAGCGGTCCACCCACAAAATGGGAACCCAGGTGGAGAGGATTGAAACGTACTGGAACACCCGCGCCCTATCTCGATCCATAACCACTTTGTAACTGGCACTCAAGGTGCCGTAGCCTGCGGGCGAGACCTGAGAGGCTGTCGTGGCCCAGCTCCCCAGATCAGCCGAGGTCGCATCATAGACCGCCAGTGTGCCAGCGGGGTTCACTCGTACCAGAGTCGGGTCTTTGGCCGCGAATCCGAAAAGAGGCGCCAGATTAAATGTCGCGAGGGCAGCGGTAAAGTCGTCGTCCCGGTAGCGGGTGCCATCTTCGAGGGTGTAGAAGATGGGATCGGTATAATTGCTATTCCGGACGGCAGGGACGATAAAGCCGAAATGGGTGGACCCGAAGACAGGTCGGTCCTGCGGGACGGTTCCGTTACGCGTGGTAACAGTCCCATCGTTGTGATAGACGTATGTCACCCAGGGACGCAGCTCAGCGACGTGAGAGGCATTGATACGATAGGCCACGGGGATGGGGATATCGCCAGGCACGGTGGCGACGGGAAAGGACATGGTCAGGGCCCCAGCGTGAGGATCTACTGACCACCCCTGGCCTGCGCCGGAGACTTCATTGGGGTAGAGGATCCGCATGGGGACCTGGGCCTGCGCTGGGCGCAGGAGCATGATTTGAAGGGCGAGAGCGAACAGGACTTTGCTGTGTTTGATCATGGGGTGACCGAACCTCATAAGAGTTGGTTTGGGGTCAGAATTTTTGAAACGATTTACTATTCGCGCCAAAGCAAGCCCTGATCCTCGTAACCAAGTCGGATGTGATACATCTCTATGCTCGCGAATGGGGGATGACCACCGCTAACTGGCACAAGAATCGTCCCGCTTTCCGCCCCTGGATCGAGCGAGATCACGCCATTGCTCTCGCCCTGTGAGCGGGTAATGATGCCCTTGAGGATAAAATTGAAGGCGGCCCTGGTGCTCCCATCGTTGCGAAATTCCACCGCATACCCCTTGGGGACAGAAAGGAGCCGCGCCCTGATGAGCACGCCATCCTTGGAATCCGCCACCAAGTCAGCCCAGGGGCGCTCCAAAACGAGACCAGGCTGAGCTGCGGTTTGGGCAGTCATCGCAGGCAAAAATAATCCTAGAGTCAGACACGGAATGAGCACCTGTCGCACGTGGTCTCCAATGATTTAGGTCTAAACAAGAATTGGTTGGGCGGGCAAGGATAATGTTGCCGGGCAATTTCTATCAAGTAAATTCGGTGGGATGTGCGGTGGGAATTTACTTGGTCGGATAGCGAATACGGTCGAAAAGCAGAAGAAGGACTACTCATCACCACCAGGATCACGCAGGGGACGTAATTCGCCACGAGCAACAGCCTCCGGCACGGCGAAGGAATACCTGCCCAGCAGGTTGATGTGGTCGTAGATGAGGGGTGAGAGGCGGGCCACATCATCGTCCCTCACCGGGAAGCCCTCCTGGCGGAGTTGATCGAGGGCCGCGTCCATGTAGAGCGTATTCCAGAGCACGATGACGTTGACCACGAGGCCCAGGGCTCCGAGTTGATCCTCCTGGCCTTCCCGATACCGTTGGCGTAGCTCGCCACGCTTGCCGTGGAAGACGGCGCGGGCCAGGGCGTGACGCCCCTCGCCACGATTCAGCTGGAGCAGGATGCTCCGGCGCATTTCCTCGTCGTCAAGGTAGGTCAAGACATGGAGTGTTTTTTCGAGGCGCCCGAATTCCGCCAGGGCCTGGGCCAGGCGGGTCGGGCGGTCCCCAACCTGAAGCGTTCGCATGATTCCCGTCGCAGGGACCCGGCCAAGCTTGAGAGATCCCACCAAGCGAAGCAGGTCATCCCAGTTCTGAATGATCAGATCCAGGTTCACACGTTGGCGGGCGAACACATCCAACTCGCCATAGTCGGCCTGGGGATCGACTCGCCAGAAGCGCGTCCCACCGATGTCCGCCAACCGGGGGCTGAAGCGGTAGCCCAACAGGCGGAAGAGCCCGAAGACCACGTCGCTGTAGGCACCGGTGTCCGTCATGATCCGGGTGGGATGGAACTCCGTCTGTTGCTCCAGGACTACGGCGAGGAGAACGAGGCTATCCCTCAAGGTTCCTGGAACCGTGATTGCGTTTAGACCAGTGAACTGATCCGAGACCAAGTTGTAGTAGGTGACGCCGCGGCCGGTGCCGAAATACTTGGGGTTCGGTCCTGCATGGACCGTGCGTACGGGCACGACGAAGCGCATCCCGTCCGCAGAAGCCACTTCGCCTCCGCCCCAGGCGTGAGCAAGGGGAATCTGGTTCTGGGCCGAAACCAGTCTGGCGTTGCTGAGCGTCAGGGTCTCATCACGGACATAGTTCAGGTTGGTCCAAACGAGCCGTCCTCGCCGAAGCGCGGGCACTTCGGGATGCACCAATGGCTCCAAGCCCGTGTTGCAGGCTCCTGCGAGCAGTGCGGCACAGAGGCTTAGGCCCAGGTCGGGGGTCCGTGTGGCCGAGTCCGATACGTGGGTGAAGGTCTCGGTGAACCCCGTTCGGGCGGCTATCTCCAGCAGGATTTCCGGAAGGTCCACTCGGGGAAGACGTGCCGCTACGGCCATACGGAGGGCCAGGAGTGAGTCGGATTCTTCTAGCTTGTCCAGGGGAGTCAGAACCAGTTCCTTCCGCCCCTCCACTGTTTCAAAGCGCACTGCGGGGTTGTCCGGCAGCCGGGCCACCACAGCCTTGTAGGTCTGGTCCAATTCCTCCGCCAGCGCCGCCAGCAGGGGCCCCGGCTCAGAGGTGAGCCCCAGCGTGCGGCAGATGACGGGGCGTGCCCCTTCCCAAGCTGGTCCGTCGAGAAGGCCCGCACGCGGATCCGCGTAGCGCCAGCTTGGGCTGGCGAAGATATCCCGACGCTTCAGCGCTCCACGGAGCCGGTCAAGCACGCAGAAGGTGTAGGCGCGGGGGTCGATTCCTCCGTCCTCGCGCACCACATGGCGTTGCCAGGGTTTGGTGATGACGTCCCGAGGGGGATCCCCTGCGGAACGTTTGCCGCGCTCTTCCAGGCATTTCAGCCAGTCGAAGGCGGCCACCACCTCCGCCCCAGCTGGGCTTGCCCCGAAGCGAAGGTGCTCAAGGGTGGCGGGCAGATAGCGGCGGACACTACGGTAGCGGGTTTCCAGCTCCTGGTAGAACACCTCGTTGGAAGGCTCAACCAGGGCAGTGACTTCCGAGACGGCCTTCTCCAACCTCTCGCGTGGGATCGCCCCGAGTACCTGGGAACGAACCTCGGTCTCTGGAAGATGCGTGTCCAGAAGGATCTGACATGCTTCCGCCAAGGTGGCCGCTGCCTGGTCGAGATCCTTCAGGGTTCGCAGCCGTGCCTTCCGATGAGCGGCCTGTGCCCCCCGGAAAAGATCGCGCATGAGCGTCTCAAGCACTTCCAACGCATCGTCCTGGGCGGTGGCTTCGAGGCAATGAACGAAGGCCGCCAGGGTGGCCAGACGGCGGTCGGGAGGCAGGCGGGCTATGGCAGAGGCTTTGGCCGAACCTGCGAACCGGGCCAGGGAAGCAAGCCGACTCGGTGGTAGCTGAGCGGCAGCTGGCAGCGTTATCCCCAGATCCCGGACAGACTGAAGGCGGTGAAGTGCCCGGACCAGGGCAGGCCCGCTTATTGTGTAAGGTCCCGATCTGAGCTGGTCCAGCAGAGAAGTGCGGCGCCCCTCTGGAACGACCAGAAGCTCCTCCAACTGGGCCTGCTGATCGGGGGAAATGCCTCGCCCCAACAGTCGGTAAAGCCGCGCCTCCACTCGTCCTCGCACTTTGGCCACGAAGCGTTCCAGAACGGTAGTGCCCGGCAGCAGAACCTTGTGAGTCAGCAGCCAGTCTTTGGCTCGCTCGAAGAGGACGCTCGGGCGATCCGTGCCTGTCCAACAAAGCGTGTAGAGCCACCGCCCCAGCCGAAGACCAAGTATTGGGTCACTGAAATCCCGGTAACCTCCCAGGGCGCGGATTTCCGCTGCATGCACGTGATGGAGACGGTTCTCCCGGTACCGAGAGATGCACCCTGGATTTTTGATTCCGAGTTGATGGCTCAACATCTGGAGCACCGCCGACGGCGCCTCCGCCGGATCGTCCAGAAAGGTCCCAAGAAAGCGTACTGTCGTGAGTTGCAAGGCGAAACCGAGGCGGCCGTGGTCCCCGCGCTTCTGGGCAATCAGAGCATGGTCATCCTCGTTCAAGTGAAAGTAACGCCCCAGTTCATCTGCCGAGGGGTTACCCGCGAATCGGCCATGACTTTCACGCTGGGCCGGGCTCAGGTAGCTGACGGGCATGGGGAAACCTTAGTGTTTCCATGGAGGATACCTGAGGCCAGATGGTGATTGAATCAATGCATCGGCAAGTAATTGCTAACAGGGCTTTTGTATCCTTATCCTACATTCCTGTTCCATTGCTCCCCAAACCCCAGGTTGCCCTTCAGGTTGCCGAGGATGGTGTTCACCCACTTGAAGGCGGGATGCCTGGAGTTTCTCCACCCGCCCTCCATTTCATAGGGCTGGTGGTCAGGGGC
>Ga0194060_10004123_pt1 | contig 10114 bp, 8 predicted proteins | sample SepL225m_MetaG_FD_163427 | JGI IMG/M metagenome (GOLD analysis project Ga0194060, IMG submission 163427) | Anoxic zone freshwater microbial communities from boreal shield lake in IISD Experimental Lakes Area, Ontario, Canada - Sep2016-L222-5m | ecosystem: Environmental > Aquatic > Freshwater >... | reverse complement strand
TTCCACAAGGTCTTCGCACCTATGCAGCACTTGAAAAAGATTGCGTTGTTATTGGTGCAAATACTCGCGTTGAAATTTGGGATGCAACTGCATGGAATGAATATTTAGCAGATCGCGAAAAGAGTTTTGCTGATGTTTCAGAGGAGGTTTTCCCGGGCCTCTTCTAATAAAAGTTTGGTCCGACTCTCTGTTGCGGCCACCGCCGACCCTTCGAAAGTATCGGCGCCCCTTCCCCGGCGCCGATACAAAAATAGATCCGTCGGCCGGCGGTGACCAGAGCAGAGAGAAAAGTTTGAGAAAAGAAATGCACGAGTAGAGAAATGGGGGAGAAGATGACAAGTAGTACTACGCACTATTCAGTAATGCGCGATCGTTGCGTTGAGCTTCTCGCTCCCGCAATTCTTGTAAGTGAAAATCCTGTTGTTGTGGATGCAACTCTTGGTCTGGGTGGTCACACAGAAGCGTTATTAAAAGCATTTCCGAATCTGACTGTGATTGGTATAGATCGGGATCAAAGCGCGATTGATCGTGCAACAAATCGTCTTTCACCTTATGCCGATCGACTAAAGACTGCTCACTACGCCTTTGATCACATTGGCGATGTAGTGCAATCTTTTGGTTATAGAGAAATTACCGGAGCGCTCTTTGATTTAGGTGTTTCTTCAATGCAACTAGATGAAAGCAATCGTGGATTTTCATATTCGCATGAAGCGCCACTTGATATGCGCATGGACGCATCCCAAGGCCTCACTGCGGCGGAGATCGTCAATACATATGAGCCGGGCCAGTTAGTACGTATCTTGCGCACATACGGCGAGGAAAAATTTGCAACGCGCATAGTTGAATCTATTGTGAAGGCTCGCAACAAAGCTCCTCTCAATTCCACAACAGAGTTAGCAGCGCTTGTAAAAGAAGCTATTCCAGCCGCGACTAGACGCACTGGCGGCAATCCAGCAAAGAGAACATTCCAAGCACTACGCATTGAAACAAATGATGAATTAGGTGCCGTCTCACGTGCACTACCAATTGCAATGCAACTACTAAGCGTAGGTGCTCGTCTTGTAGTCATGTCTTTCCAGTCACTTGAAGATCGAATTGTAAAAGAACTATTTGTGGCCTCAACAACATCTGGTACTCCGCGAAATCTTCCATTTGAACTTCCAGAATTCGCTGCGAAATTCTCACTTGTCGTCAAAGGAAGTGAAACTCCTTCCGAAGAAGAACTTATCGAAAATTCACGATCAGCATCAGTTCGACTTCGAGCAATAGAGAAGGTGGCGGCATAATGGCGATAACAGCATTTGCACCAGCAATTACACGTTCGAAAGAACTTATTGTTGAGAAGACAAATCAAGTAGCGCTCAAAATTGTTACTAACGACTCTGAAAGCAAGCAAGCGGATAGAAAATTCTTTGCCATATTTATTTCTGTTGTTGGCATTGCTGGTTTCATGCTCTTGCTAGTTATCAACACCTTACTTGCTCAAGATGCATTTGAACTTAGTCGTCTCAAGGCCGAAAGTCGTTTAGTCAGCGATCAACGCGAAGCACTTGCTCGCGCAATTGAAAAGTCTTCATCACCAAGCGCACTTGCTCACTCGGCATACGCACTTGGAATGCGCCCATCTGATTCTCCAATTTTCTTGAATCTAGATGCTCAAACTCTTGAAAGTAGAGTCAAACTCAATGGGTAATTTTTCACTAGCTCACGGAAGAATTAGAGCACTCATTATTGGAGCACTCATCTTTCTCATGGCTTTTGGATTGCGTTTAGTTCAGATTCAAGCGGTACAAGCATCGAGTTATCAAAATCGCGCAAATAACGAAATGTCACTCACGCGCACATTACCCGCACCGCGTGGAGAAATTACTGATATCCATGGCGCTCCATTCGCGCGAAGCGTGGCAGCTACCAGCATTGTTGTTGATCAAACCCTTATTTCTGATCCTGCAAAGGTAGCTGCTTTTGTCGCACCAATTCTTGGGCTAACTACTGCCGAAGTAGCGCAAAGCATTACAGGTACAAGACGTTGGAGTATGGTTTATAGAAATGCTAAACCAGCAACATGGAAAAAACTTAGCGAGGCAATGGCAACATACAACGCATCATTGAGTAAAGAAGAAATCGGAAAAAGAATTGTTGGTTTCTTTCCAGAACGTGGCTATATCCGCGAATATCCGTCAGGAAAACTTCTTGCATCCCTCATTGGTTTTGTAAACGATAATGGCGTTGGTGCATGGGGCCTTGAATCAAGTAAGAACTCAATCATTTCTGGAGTTGACGGTAAGTATTCCTATGACAATGGGTATCGCGCCGAGATTCCAGGTTCACAATCTGAGATCGCTCCTGCAAAAACAGGCACAAGCATTCGATTGACAATTGATCGCGACATTCAATGGGTTGCATCTAAAGCCATAAGTGATGCAGTCAAAAAATCAGGCGCTGTTAGTGGCACAGTGATAGTGATGGATCCAAAAACTGGTGAAATCTTGGCACACGCCACTGCACCAACATTTGATCCAAATAACAGAAAAGGCGTACCTCTCTCGCGGATGGGTAACCCATCGGTCCAAGATGTTTATGAGCCTGGTTCTACTGGAAAAGTTATGACACTTGCTGCAGCCATCGAAGAAAAACTAGTTTCACCCGACACGGTTTTCACCGTTCCTTACGCACTAAAGCGTTCTACCAAAGTTTTCCACGACCATGAGAAGCATGCAACAAAGAGATTGACCGTCTCAGGAATTCTTGCTGAGTCAAGTAACACTGGTTCTATCCAAATTGGTGAGAAGTTAGAGAGCCAAAAGCTCTATGACTATCTCACCAAGTTTGGTGTAGGTGTAAATACTGGTTCCGGTCTACCTGGTGAATCTCGAGGTATTTTAGCTCCAGTTGCTAATTGGTCGGGTACATCAGCACCAACGATTGCATTCGGTCAGGGATATTCACTTACTGCAATGCAAGCAACAAGTATTTTTGCAACTATTGCAAATGATGGCGTTCGTGTATCACCAACAGTAATTTCTGGGACGAGTGATTCAAGCGGGCATTTCACGCCATCCGATGCTCGTGCTAGTGAGAGAGTTATAAGTACTCAGACGGCACAATCAATGCGCATCATGATGGAAAGTGTTGTTTCCGCAAACGGAACTGCTCCTACTGCTGCAATTCCTGGATATCGCGTTGCAGGAAAAACAGGTACTGCAATGCGATTCAATTCAGCTTGTCATTGTTACAGCGGATACACCGCATCATTTATTGGTTTCGCACCTGCAGATAAACCACGATACGTCATCAGCGTTACGATTCAAGATCCAAAGGGTCTTCACTGGGGCGGCGCACTAGGTGGTCCAGTATTCAAAGATGTTATGTCTTTTGCACTCAAGAGCGAGCATGTATCACCTACGGGTACGAAAGTAATTCCTGTAGCCCTCAATGAGAAAGAACTCAATGCTCGCATCAAGAAGAATGCGGTGAAACCATAATGTTGCGGCCAATTTCGACCCAGAGTAAAACTCTCGACGAAATTTCAATGGTTATTTCAGCACAATCAAATATCGAATCTTATGAATTGAGCAAAATTCTGATTACTGGAATTTCTCAAACTAGTCACGATATTGAAGAGGGCGATATTTTTATCGCCTTGCCTGGAGAAAAAACTCATGGTGCAAAATTTGCTTCAGATGCAATCAAAAGGGGCGCTAAGGCGGTACTCACAGATAGCGACGGGGCTGCACTTATCACGGGTATTCCAGTTCTAATAGCAAGTAATCCACGACGAAGTGCTGGTGTTCTCAGTGCGTGGTTCTATAACGAACCAATGCGCGACCTATATAGCGTGGGCATTACTGGAACAAATGGAAAAACAACTGTTACAACCATTTTGCATCAAATAATGTCTATGGCTGGTCGCGAAAGTGGATTGATGGGAACCATCGAAACGCGGATAGGCAGTGAAGTATTTATTAGTAAGAGAACGACTCCTGAAAGCACCGAACTGCAATCACTTGCAGCAGTTATGCGCGAGCGACATATGCGCAACCTCATTATGGAAGTTTCAAGCCATGCAATTGCTTTAGATCGTGTTAGAGGTAGTCACTTTGCAGTTGTGGGATTCACGAATCTTTCTCAAGATCATCTTGATTTCCACCTAACAATTGATAAATATTTTGAAGCAAAAGCTGCTCTTTTTACTTTTGAATATGCTGATCTCGCTATCATCAATATTGATGATCCGTATGGTGTGAAATTACGAGAGATAACAGAACTACCCGTGGTTACGCTCTCGAGATTAAATACGAGCACAGATTGGCATTACAGCAGTATTAGTAGCGAGTACTACGGAGCCCATATTTCAATTCGCGGCTCAGGTGGCATTTTAATTGAGGGCAAAGTAAATCTTCATGGCGGGTATAACTACGACAATCTCTTGATGGCTATAGCAATAGCTGTTGAAAGTGGAATAGACCCAATTGATATTGCATCACTTCTACCCAAACTTCGCGGGGCCTCAGGTCGCCTGGAATCAGTAGCTCTTGGTCAAAAGTTTGGCGCCTTTGTTGATTATGCGCATTCACCTGATGCTGTAGCTCGAGTTCTAGAAACGGCACGCGAATTGAGCAGAGGTCGAGTTATCGGAGTATTGGGATGTGGTGGCGATAGAGATCGAAGTAAGAGATCTGCAATGGGACGCGCACTCGATGATGGAAGCGATATCGCAATATTTACAAGTGATAATCCTCGGTCTGAAAAATCAGAAGATATTCTCAAAGAAATGACACTCGGAATTGACTCTGCGAATGTCATTACTGATCGTGCGCAAGCGATAAAGAGTGCAGTCAATGAGGCGCAAGATGGAGACCTGGTAATTATTTTAGGTAAAGGACATGAGACTGGTCAAGATATTGCAGGAGTAGTGCACCCTTTTGATGATCGGATTGAGTTAGCTAAAGCGATAGAGGAGAAGAAATGATTCCTTTGAGTGCTTTAGAAATTTCAGAAATTGTCAAAGGAAAATTGCACGGCGATTCAAGTGCCATCGTTAATATGCCAGCAGTTTTTGATTCACGAGAAGCACAGAGCGGTTCTCTCTTTTTAGCTCTTGTTGGAGATAATCAAGATGGTCATGATTTTGTTGATGCAGCAATCAAAAATGGGGCAGTCCTTACTTTTTCTACTCGTACCGTCAGCGGTAATCACGTAATCGTTAGTGATGTAATTGAAGCTGTTTCAATGCTTGCACATTTCGTACGTTCCCAGCTTCAAGCTATGAAAGTTATAGGAATCACAGGTTCACAAGGAAAGACAAGCACAAAAGATTTGTTGCGTTCTATCTGTTCGACTTCCGGCAAAACTGTGGCACCGATGGCTTCGTATAATAATGAATTGGGAGTACCGCTTACTCTTCTTCAGTGCGATGAGAAAACTCAGTATTGCATTATTGAAATGGGTGCGCGCCATAAGGGAGATATCGCAAAACTATGTTCTGTGGTCACACCCGATATTGGCGTTGTTCTACGGGTTGGAAATGCACATATAGGAGAGTTTGGATCACAAGAAGCGATTGCACAGACAAAATCGGAACTCATTCAATCGCTCTCCTCTGATGGAGTTGCAGTTCTAGGAAGTTACGACAAATTCACAATTGCGATGAAGGGCTCACATAAAGGTAAGACACTCACATTTGGTGAGAATCAAAGTGATGATATTCGAGCTGCTGATATTGAAATTCGAGAAGGACGTGCACATTTTGATTTAGTGACACCCCAAGGAAGAGATGCCGTTGGTCTGCGACTCATTGGAGCGCACCATGTCTCTAATGCATTAGCAGCTGCTGCGGTGGCCACGTCTCTTGGAATTGCAATTGAAGTAATTGCAGGTGCATTATCGACGGCAGAGATTGCAAGTAAATGGCGAATGGAGTTACACGAACTCGAAGGACTTATGCTGATCAATGATTCTTATAACGCTAATCCGGAATCTATGGCAGCGGCGCTTCGCACTCTTCTTCTTTTCGCGCAGGAACGTGGGGGAGAATCATGGGCGTTTATCGGAAAAATGCATGAACTCGGCGAGTCATCGCCATCTCACCATCTAGATATTGGCACCCTTGCACAGGAGATCGGAATTGATCACTGTGTTGCCATTGCAACTCCAGAGTATGCCCCAGTTAGCGGAGGAGATGCATCTATGACCTTCCATAATCTAGGCACTATTGAGGATGCAATTGCATTTTCATCGCATATCAATAAAGGTGATGTTGTTCTTGTTAAGGCTTCGAGAGCAGAGCATTTTGAATTACTCTCAGATGGAATTGAGAGAGCATGGAAAGAACGAGTAGGTGAAATCGAATGAGACAGATTCTAATCAGTGGAGCACTATCGCTAATTTTTGCACTGTTAGGTACTCCTATGCTCATCCGCATTTTGGCTAAGAGGGGTTACGGTCAAATAATTCGAGACGATGGACCAAGTAGCCATCACACAAAGCGCGGCACTCCAACTATGGGTGGAATTATTATCATTTTCGCTGCACTCTTTGGCTACCTTGGCGCACACCTTGTTACACAAAACAGTATTACAACATCTGCCGTTTTGGTTTTTGGCTTAGTAATCTCATTAGGTTTTGTTGGTTTTCTCGATGACTGGCTCAAGGTTTCACGACAAAAATCACTTGGCTTGACGGGTAAGCAAAAATTATTTGGTCAAGCGTTTTGTGCAGCAATATTTGGCTACTTGGGAATTAGATTTGCAGATGTTGATGGATTTACTCCAATCTCGCTATATCTCTCGGGTGTTCGTGAGACTTCTTTCAAACTTGGTGTAGTTGTTGTAATTTTGTGGGTAGTACTTATGGTTCTAGCTACAAGTAATGGCGTAAATCTCACAGATGGATTAGACGGCCTTGCAACCGGTGCATCTGTAATGACATTTCTTGCCTTCCTTCTCATTGGTGTTTGGGAATTTGGTCAAAGCTGTGCAATCACTGCAACAGCCGGGTGTTATCAAGTACGAGATCCACTTGATATGGCTGTATTTGCAGCAAGCTTTGCAGCCTCGTGTACTGGCTTCCTTTGGTGGAATGCTTCTCCTGCTCGAATATTTATGGGAGATACCGGCTCACTTGCACTCGGTGGCGCACTAGCGGGTCTTGCAACAACTCTACGTGTGGAGCTTTTACTTCTTCCACTGGGAGGGCTCTTCGTCATCATTACCCTTTCAGTAATTATCCAAACTCTTTATTTCAAAGCCAGTGGTGGCAAGAGAATTTTCAAGATGGCGCCGCTGCAACATCACTTTGAATTACTTGGTTGGGGTGAAGTCACCATCGTGCTTCGCTTCTGGATTATTGCCGGACTATGTGTCGCAGTTGGCCTAGGTCTTTTCTATGCGCAATGGGTGGCGAAGTAAGAAAGATGGCAACACCATATTCGTCTCAGAAAGTATTGATACTCGGCGCGGGTGTTACGGGTATCGCAGTTGCTCAAGCCTTATCAAGGCGAGGCGCAATCGTCGGCATTGTCGATGAGAATAAGAATTCACTATTTGATTTTTTGAGAGTCGAATCAGATGCGATTGATTTTGCACAATGGGATTCGATTGTTGTTTCACCAGGATGGAAAGAATCACATCCAATAATTCAAGGTGCTCAATTAGCTGGGATAGCAGTCTTAAATGAAATTGATATTGCATGGGAGATGCACCTTGAAATGAACCCATCTCAAAAATGGGTGGCGATTACTGGAACTAATGGAAAGACAACTACTGTTGAAATGGCAGCGAGTATGTTGCGCTCTGGCGGCCTTCACGCAATTGCTTGCGGAAATGTGGGCGAGACCGTTATTTCGGTTGTGGATCAAAGCGATCCGTATGACTATCTCGTTGTTGAACTATCATCATTTCAGTTACATTGGTCAAAAAAGGCGCAGTTTGTCTCATGCGCAATTCTTAACATTGCCGATGACCATACTGATTGGCATGGTTCCTTTGAAAATTATGCGCAAGCGAAAATTTCATTATTGGATCGCTCATCCACTGCGATACTCAATGGAGGCGACGGGGTGGTTGTAGAAAAGAGCGCTCATTGGCAAGGAAGAAAGATTTTTTATAGTTTAGATACTCCCAACCCAGGGGAACTTGGAGTGGTCGAAAATCTATTAGTAGACCGGGCATTTGTGCTTGATCCGCAGGAAGCAGCAATGATTTGTGAGCTCGTTGATGTCAAACCTACTGTTCCACATAATGTCGCTAATGCACTTGCAGCTGCTGGTATCGCACGCTCACTAGGTGTTGCACACGAAGCAATACAGAGCGCACTGCAGAAATTCACTCTTGGACGACATCGCATCGAAGTAGTATGTGAAAAAAATGGTATTACCTGGATCGATGATTCAAAAGCAACAAATCCACACGCCGCAGCCGCTTCTCTACTTTCACAGTTACACGTAGTTTGGATTGCCGGGGGATTAGCAAAAGGTGCGAAAATGGAAGATCTTATTGCGCGCACAAAGAGTCGCATTCGCTGCGCCATAATTATTGGAAGCGATGGAGAAATAATTGCTGAAGAACTTCGTAAGCAAGCACCAGAAGTAGAGATATTCAAAATTGACACTCCAGCTGATTATCACAAGGGCGGGGATTCGAATTCCCTAATGGAAGCAATTGTAAAAAGAGCTAACGAAGTCGCTGTTGAAGGTGACGCAGTTCTGTTGGCACCTGCGTGTGCATCAATGGATCAATTCTTATCGTATTCTGATCGAGGAGATCGATTTGCAGAAGCGGTAAAGAAGGTTGTCTTGAATGAAAAATAATCAAATGAAAAAATCAGCGCTTACTGTCTTTCTTAGTAAGCCAGCAAATTTTTATTACATGCTCCTGGGAAGCACCATTGCTCTTACATTTATGGGACTAATAATGGTTTTCTCAGCATCTTCGATTCATTCCATAGAAACCAAGGGAAACGCTTATGGAATTGTGTTGCGTCAAGGCCTCGCAATTTGCGCAGCCCTCCCATTAGGATTTTTTGTTTCTCGATTTTCACTGAAGAAATGGCAAGCTCTAGCTAAAAAATCTCTCATAATTTCCGTCTTACTTTTAGCTACCGTTCAACTTATCGGGCACAGTGTGAACGGAAACCGAAATTGGATAAGTTTGGGATTTGTAGATGTTCAGCCAAGTGAGTTTGCAAAATTCCTAATGATTTTATGGGCTGGCTATATGCTCGCTAGTCGTGAGCGCGCAGGAATTGTTCAAACAAATGTATTAATGTTGATTGCACCTGGTTTTGCACTTGTAATGGCACTTATATACAAAGGCAATGACCTGGGAACAGTCTCTGTCTTTGCATCAATATTGGCTGGCCTTCTATGGGTTTCAGGTGTCCCCATGCGTCTATTCACATTTGTTACAACAGTTGGATTTGCTGGGATTGCAGCCCTCATTGTGACGTCGCCAAATAGAGCACAGAGATTTCTTGTTGTACTGCACCCTTTTGCAGAAGGCGATTATAAGAATGCGGGTTGGCAACCGGCACATAGTCTTCTAGGTCTAGCAAGTGGTGGATTATTTGGAGTTGGTCTGGGAGCAAGTAGACAAAAATGGGGAAATCTTGCCGAAGCACATACAGATTTTATTTTCTCGGTCATTGGTGAAGAGCTAGGGCTCTTTGGAACAATTTCAGTTCTTATACTTTTCGCTGCCCTTATTTTCTCTATTTTCAAGATATCAATGCGAACTCACGATCCACTTGTTCGATATACCTGTGCTGGTATTGGATGTTGGATAACAATTCAGGTAATACTGAACTTGGGATCTGCACTTAGTTTGTTACCAGTTGTTGGTGTAACGCTTCCATTCCTTTCTTATGGTGGTTCTGCATTGCTATCAACGTATTGCGCTATAGGTTTTGTACTAGGTGCTGCACGAAGAGATCCACGAATTTATGATGAAGTAAAGAGATCGAAGTTCCCATGGCTCGCATAATTATCGCCGGAGGTGGTACTGCTGGCCATATCGAACCCGGAATTGCCGTTGCTCGACTGTGGCGAGAAAGATATCCAGCAGATCACATTGCATTCTTAGGAACAAAAAGCGGATTAGAAAATACCTTAGTCCCA
>Ga0194060_10004122_pt1 | contig 10114 bp, 8 predicted proteins | sample SepL225m_MetaG_FD_163427 | JGI IMG/M metagenome (GOLD analysis project Ga0194060, IMG submission 163427) | Anoxic zone freshwater microbial communities from boreal shield lake in IISD Experimental Lakes Area, Ontario, Canada - Sep2016-L222-5m | ecosystem: Environmental > Aquatic > Freshwater >... | reverse complement strand
ATTGGGATTGTGCTTTTTCATGTCTTCTTCGCAACACCCTTGCGATACATGATGGGTCTCTACGTACTTGTTGATTTCTTTTTTGTATTAAGTGGTTTTGTTCTCTATCCAAGCATGCCCCACAATAGAAAAAAATTTCCGCGGGATGCGATTCGATTCATTCTTACAAGAATTGTACGTTTATGGCCAACACTCATCGCCGCCCTAGTTGTAAGCATGGGGCTCTACTGGTGGAAACAATATTCAGCATCAAAAAGTAATACCTTTTTTGACATTGATCCTAACCGCTCGCCATTACTTTTTGGAGGCGCATTCTCACTGTTGCAGATATTGATTCCTTTATCGGGAGCAATATTTATCGTCGTCCCATTCTGGTCGCTTTCAGCAGAATGGTTAGCGAATATTCTCTTTACGCCTTTGACCGTGATTTATAAGCAATTAGGATTATTTGTGGGAATTCTTGCTGGCTATTGCATGATGTATTACGGATTGAGTCGCGATACCGAATGGATTTCAAATATGGGACCCATTAGAGGTTGGGAAGCTCTAGGTAGAGCACTTATTGGATTTGGTATTGGATCACTAGTTCGAGCTAATCTCAAAAAGCTTTCAGCAATTAGAAATGATTTTTTCTTTCGAATAACAATTGCACTTACTTTATGGGCTTTCATTGTCTGGAACTCATACACTTTCACACATCTTTACTTGGTTTCACCACTATTTGGTCTAATAATTCTTCAACTTTCACGTTTCAATATTTCAATTTCAAGTACTAGAGCAAAGGTATGTACCTTCCTTGGTAGATATTCCTATGGCGTTTATGCATTCCATATTTTGGCTCTCGAGTTCTACGACTACAACGTGGTAAGAATTGATGCATTTGCCGGCCTGAGCGCATGGTGGAAATACCTCATGATTAAGTCTGTGGTTGTATTGCTAGTTTCAACGTTAGCCACTTTCCTAACGTTGAAGCTCATTGATCAACCATTACAGCGTCGTGGACGCGCTTTGATAAAGCGAAAATTCGCCTCTAGTAATTAGGTGTTCTGATTAGCTTTCTTCGCACGTGAAGTAAGGCGTCCGCGCTCTGCGCCATCGAGGATTACCTTGCGGATTCGCACCACTGCTGGTGTGACCTCCACACATTCATCTTCGCGGCAGAATTCAAGTGCACCTTCCATGTTGAGCTTCTTAGGTGGAATCAAACGCTCTGATTCATCAGTTCCTGAAGCACGCATATTTGTAAGTTTCTTTTCGCGAACGCAGTTCACATCCATATCTTCAGAACGTGAGTTCTCACCGATAACCATGCCCTCATACACTTCATCGCCAGGTTCTACGAAGATGCTTCCGCGATCTTGTGTTCCATACAGTGCATATGAAGTAACTGCGCCCATGCGATCTGAAACAAGTGAACCTGTTCCACGTGTGCGAATATCGCCATGCCATGCTTCATAACCATCGAATACGTGGTGAAGCAAACCTGTTCCGCGAGTTTCTGTAAGGAACTCAGTACGGAAACCAATAAGACCACGTGATGGAACGCGGTAATCAAGGCGAATCCAACCAGTGCCGTGGTTAACCATTTGTTCCATACGGCCCTTACGAAGTGCCATAAGTTGTGTAAGAACACCTAAATATTCTTCTGGTGCATCAATTGTTAGACGCTCCATCGGTTCATGAGTTTTTCCATCAACAATTTTGATAACTACTTGTGGCTTACCAACTGTAAGTTCGAAACCTTCGCGCTTCATGATTTCAACGAGAACAGCAAGCTGAAGTTCTCCGCGACCTTGAACTTCCCATGTATCAGGACGATCAGTGTTGAGAACACGTAATGAAACGTTACCGACGAGCTCTGCATCAAGGCGGCCCTTTACTTGGCGCGCAGTCAGCTTTGTTCCACTCTTTCCTGCAAGTGGAGATGTGTTGATACCAATTGTCATAGAAATTGATGGCTCATCAACGATGATCAATGGAAGTGCAACGGGATTATCGTTATCTGCAAGGGTTTCACCCAATGTAATTGTTTCGATACCTGCAACAGCGATGATGTCGCCAGGGTGGGCTTCAAGTGCTGGAACGCGTTCTAGCGCTTCAGTAATCAAGAGTTCTGAAACTTTTACTCGTTCTGTTGTTCCATCAGTTTTAATCCATGTAACTTGCTGCCCCTTTTTAATAACACCTTCGCGTACGCGACATAGTGCTAAACGGCCAAGGAATGGTGATGAGTCCAAGTTTGTAACGTGTGCTTGTAGTGGTGCACCTTCGTGATATTCAGGTGCTGGAATTGCAGAAAATATTGTGTCGAATAAAACATCGAGGTTTTCTTCTTCAGGCATTCCACCATCTGCTGGACGCTTGAGTGATGCACGACCAGCTTTTGCTGATGCATACACAACTGGAAATTCAATCTGTTCTTCATTTGCATCAAGGTCAAGGAAGAGTTCGTATGCTTCATCAACAACTTCTGCAATACGTGAATCGGGACGATCCACCTTATTGATTAGCAAAATAACTGGGAGATTCTTCTCAAGTGCTTTACGCAATACGAAACGTGTTTGTGGCAATGGTCCTTCAGATGCGTCAACGAGCAAAATAACTCCGTCAACCATTTCAAGACCGCGCTCTACTTCGCCGCCGAAATCTGCGTGGCCCGGTGTATCAATAATGTTGACGATGCTGTTTCCGCGCTTTACAGCGGTGTTCTTCGCCAAAATTGTGATTCCCTTTTCGCGTTCTAGATCCATTGAATCCATCATGCGATCTTGGCCTTCATCTTGCTTCTTATACGCAGCAAAAGCACCTGACTGCCACAGCATCGCATCGACAAGTGTTGTCTTGCCGTGGTCAACGTGAGCGATGATTGCAACGTTACGCAGATCATCGCGCTTCTTTACTGGTAAACCTTTTAGGTGCTCTTGTATTTTAGACATTGAATCGAAACTCCACTACATCTCCGTCGGCCATTACATATTCCTTGCCTTCCATGCGCACTTTACCTTTAGCTTTCGCTTCAGTCATTGAGCCCGCGGCAACTAGATCTTCAAAGGAGACTATTTCTGCTTTGATAAATCCTTTTTGGAAATCTGTATGAATAACACCAGCGGCCATGGGTGCGGTGTCACCTTTGTGAATCGTCCAAGCACGTGCTTCTTTAGGACCTGCAGTCAAATATGTCTGCAATCCTAAAGTTTTGAATCCAACATGTGCCAAAGTTGCAAGACCTGGTTCTTCCAAACCAATTGATTGCAACAATTCAAGTGCATCTTCATCGCTGAGTTCAACGAGTTCGGATTCTGTTTTTGCATCGAGGAATATTGCCTCGGCAGGTGCTACGAGTGCGGATAACTTTGCGCGCAATTCTTTATCGGCAAGTTCGGCTGCATCGACATTGAATACATAAATAAATGGTTTTGCGGTGAGTAAATGAAGTTCGCTCAAATCTGCTAAATCAATCTTTGAAGTCGACAGCGGATTTCCACTTTGCAAGTGAGCTTCCGCAGCCTTCATTGCATCTAAAACTGGTTGGCGATCTTTGCTAATACGCGCCTCTTTCTCAATTCGAGGAAGAGCCTTTTCTAAAGTCTGTAAATCGGCGAGCGCTAATTCCGTATTGATTGTTTCCATATCGCTACTTGGATCAATGCGACCATCAACATGGACAACATCGTCATCAGTAAAGACTCGAATGACCTGACAGATTGCATCGGTTTCGCGAATATTTGCTAAGAATTTGTTGCCTAGGCCAGCGCCCTCTGATGCTCCTTTTACAATTCCCGCGATATCTACGAATGAGACAACAGCTGGGAGAAGTTTTTCGGAGCTAAAGATTGTCGCAAGTTTGGCTAAGCGCTCATCAGGTACCCCGACGACGCCAACATTGGGTTCAATCGTTGCAAAGGGATAGTTAGCGGCTAAGACATTGTTCTTCGTTAGAGCATTAAAAAGGGTCGACTTTCCCACATTCGGTAATCCGACAATTCCAATTGAGAGGCTCACAAGGGGTAGAGCCTACGCGTGATTGTCAGTGGTTCCTGCCACGATAGCGCTATGTCAGCGCAGGGAGTGACCCTTCTAACCCTAGTAATAGGTATATCTATCGGGATTCTCATCGGAATCCTTATTTCGCGTCTTCGCAATCAGGGCAATGGTGCTTCTAGCGCAATGGCTCAAGGCGAGATCGCATCACTTACTAAACAATTAGAAGAACTTCGCAAACGCGAAAATGAAACAGTGCGATTTGATGAAGCGCTCAATGATGTCAAAGCGCGCATGGCAACACTGACAACACAGACACAAGATGCCGAAGTAAAGCGCGCAGCATCTGATTCAGCAATCAAAACTCAGATTGAATCAATGCGCACCGGAAATGAATCACTTGTAAATATTGCAACAAAGCTAGAGGGCGCACTCTCTAATTCACAATCACGTGGAAAGTATGGAGAAGCGCATCTTGAAATGATTTTGGAGAAGGCAGGAATGCTTGAAGATGTTCATTATCAACGTCAAGAATCTTCGCGCTCGCAAGGTGGCGATGGACTACGCCCCGACATCACTATTTCTATTCCTGGTGGCTCGCGAATATTTATCGATTCTAAATTTCCATTCCAGCGCTTTCTTGAAGCAATCGATGAGAAAGATGAAGAGAAGCGCGCAGCCCTTATGGCACTCCATGCAAAAGATTTGCTCAAGCATGTCGATGATCTTTATAAGAAGGAATATCAAGGGGTTTCCGACTCCCCTGACTTTGTAGTTCTCTTCGCTCCTTTTGAATCAATACTTTCAGAAGCTCTTCGCGCAGATCCACAATTTCTCAATAAGACATTTGATAAGAATGTAACTATCGCAACTCCAACAACAATGTTGGCTCTATTACGCACAGTCTTTTACTCATTTGGTCGCCATGACCTTGCAAAAAATGCCGTTGAAATCCAAGGAGTTGCAACTGAGTTCCTCAAGCGCGTTGGCATACTCCACACAAAGCTGACTACTCTCGGAGATCGCATCAAGAGTGCAGAGCGTGCCTATAACGATGTTCTTGCAACTGCTGAATCAAACGTGCTTGTTCCGGCCAGAAAAATGAAAGGTCTCGGGGTTTCGAGTGGAAATAACACTCTCGCTCCCATTGCTAATATTGATGATGAAGTTCGCGCTATAAAGGGTGCAAACCTTGAGATTGATTACATTGATGCAGAAGAAATTGATGAGGATGAAAAGTAATGAGTACTACGACTTCCGCTAAGCCACTAATTCAAGGTCCCGGCCTCAAAGCCCCTGGAATTGTTGTCATCCAATTCTTATTTATTTCTCTATTTACAATGATTGAGCTCATTTTTAGAAGTGGTGTTGGAATTCTTACTGGAGTCGCAATCTGCGCAGCGCTCTATGGAGGACTTCGATTCGGCAGACCCGGCACAACGTATGTCAGTGTTGTAACCCCTCCTATTGCATTCGCGATCTCACTTTTTGCACTCACACTTCTCTTTGATGGTTTCAAGCCTTCACGAGTTGGAATTGATGTTATTGCGGGACTTGCAAGCGAAGCACCATTTCTCATCGTTAGTGCGCTCTACGGATGGTTTGTATATTTCAACGAAAAAGCAAAAGCACGCCCTTCGCGCAAAAAATCTGCATAACGCTTAGAGTAGGGGCGTGCTAACGCCTGAGGTAAAACGTGCCAGAAATGCGATTCTTATTGGATATATTTCAAATGGAGTAGCGCTTGGCTCTTTTATTTCTAGAATTCCCGATTACAAAAGAATTCTTGGCGTAACAGATGGCGGTTTAGGTTCAGCGCTAATTTTTGGTTCGATTGGTGTTGTTTTAGCACTTGGGCCAGCTGGTCGTTACTCAGCTAAGTATGGAAGTAAACCACTCATTATTGGTTCTGCTGTTGCAGTTGGAATCACAATTCCTGGACTTGGTCTTCTTTTCAATATTTATACACTTGCAATCACCCTATTTTTATGGGGCATCACACTAGGTATTCAAGATATTTCACTCTCCGCACATGGTGTTGCACTAGAACAACAATCTGGAAAAAAGATGCTCAGCACAATGCATGCAATGTATTCACTCGGTTCTATTTTTGGTGTTGCTATAGGTGGAGTTATTGCACAACTAGGTATTACACCGCTTGCACATTTATCAGTTGTTGGTGTTCTTCTTATTCTTAGTGCTTTTCTTATCAATCCACTTTTATTGCCAGCAAGCATGGATCAACACAATCCTGAAGGACATAAGCGAAATCGCAAACGTCCAAAGATTTTCTGGATTCTTGGCTTACTTGGAATATGCGCAGCGATTAGTGAAGGTGTTGCAAGTGACTGGGGCGGAGTTCTAGCACGCGACACATTCGGCGCTTCTCCATTTGTTTCGGCAATGCCTTACGCACTCTTTTCTGCACTGATGGTTATTGGTCGGCTATCAGGTGACAAACTCTCTCGTCGTTTTGGAACATCGCGTTTGCTAACAGCTGGTGGACTCATCGCAGGAATTGGATTATCTGCTGGAATGCTGATGAATAATATTCAAGGCGTATTCCTTGGTTGGTTCTTCCTTGGCGTTGGCGTTAGTGCAGTGATTCCACTTTTGATGAGTGCTGCAGGTGAAATTGCATCAAAGCAATACCCTGACAGGATTGCACCTTCTGAAGCCGTTGCGATGATTGCTGGAATTTCTTATTTTGCATTTATCGCAGCGCCACCGCTAATTGGATTTTTATCCGATCAAATTACTCTGCGTTTAGCACTCTTTGTACCTGCTGGATTAGCGCTGATGATGGCTTATGGCGCACGGTATGCACGAAGCAGCGATCACTAAATTATTTAGCTTCTGCTGCTTTCATATCTTTGCGAAGTTCAGGTGGTAATGAGAAGAGCAGTGATTCCTCCATTGCCGTAACAGTTTCAACTTCACCAAATCCACGCTCTGCAAGCCATGTGAGTAAATCATTGACCAAAATTTCAGGAACAGAGGCACCGCTAGTTACGCCAATTGTCTCTACGCCTTCGAGCCATTGATCTTTCGCCTCCGCTGCAAAATCGAGTAGATATGCATTTGGTGTTCCATACTCTTTAGCAACTTCAACTAAGCGAACAGAATTTGATGAATTAGTAGAACCCACTACAAGGACAAGGTCTGCTTGGGGTGCGATTGCTTTGATAGCTTCTTGACGATTCTGAGTTGCATAACAAATATCATCACTAGGTGGATCTTGAATCTCGGGAAAGCGCTCTTTGAGAATAGCAACTGCATCTAAAGTTTCTTCAACACTCAATGTTGTTTGTGATAACCAAACAAGTTTCTTACCTTCAGTTGGAACAACAGTGCGTGCGCCATCGAGCCCATCGATGACACGAACCTGCCCAACTGCTTCACCCGCAGTGCCTTCTACTTCTTCATGGCCATGGTGACCAATCAATAAAATTTCAGCATCTTCTGCAGCAAATCTTTTTACTTCATTATGAACTTTCGTAACCAACGGACATGTCGCATCAATTGTTTTCAGATTTCGTGCTGCTGCCTCTTCGTGAACAATTGGTGCAACACCGTGAGCTGAGAAAACTACTGTCTTGCCCTCTGGAACCTCATCGGTCTCATCGACGAAGATTGCTCCGCGTGCTTCTAGCGTTGCCACAACATGTTTGTTATGAACAATTTGCTTACGAACATAGACAGGTGCGCCGTAGAGAGCCAATGCTTTTTCCACCGTGATAACAGCGCGGTCAACGCCAGCGCAATATCCGCGAGGCGCAGCAAGGAGAACTCTCTTAGCCATGGGGCGAGTCTATTAGGCTCATCTCATGTTCGAAACTTCAAGTGATGCTCCGGCCCCTGTGCGCGTGGTCACTGAAGCAATTAAGGATTACGTAGATCGCTTAGGGCCAATTTGGGTCGAGGGCGAAATTTCCGAACTCAATGAACGCAGCGGCACGATGGCATTTATTCGACTTCGCGATACCAGTGTTGATATGTCTTTATCGGTTATGTGTCATAAATCTGTATTGGCATCGGTGCAACCGCTTCCACAAAATGCTCGTGTAGTTTTATTTGCAAAAGCTTCTTGGTATACAAAAAATGGATCACTGACTTTATCCGCGCGCGAGATTCGCCAAGTTGGCGTCGGTGAATTATTGGCGCGACTAGAGCAACTCAAGAGCCTACTTGCTGCTGAAGGACTATTTGATTCCGATCGCAAAGTTGCACTTCCACTACTTCCACGCAAAGTAGGACTTATTTGCGGTCGCAATACCGATGCGATGAAAGATGTTGTTGAAAATGGAAAACGTCGTTGGCCAATGGTCGAGTTTGAAATTCGCGAAGTCACAGTGCAAGGTGCAGCAGCGGTCTCTGAAGTTTCTGATGCACTTCGTGAATTAGAGGCAGATAAAGATGTCGATGTCATCATTATTACTCGTGGCGGTGGCTCTTTTGAAGATTTACTTCCCTTTAGCGATGAAGGTCTAGTTCGATTAGCTGCTTCATGTGAGACTCCAATTGTCAGTGCTATTGGCCATGAAAAAGATGCACCGCTGCTTGATCTTGTTGCAGATTTTCGCGCATCAACTCCAACAGATGCTGCCAAGCACGTAGTACCTGATTTAGCTGAAGAACTTGCACTCATTGAGCAATTACGAAATAGAACTCGTCGCCGAATAATGACTATGGTTGAACTCGAAAGCACCCGTATCAAAAATCTTCATGACCGACCTGTTATGAAGGATCCGTCTTTGCTCATCACATCACGCGCAGAAATTATCACTGCTCTGCGTGATCGCTCTAGTCGCTCTTTCAAAGAGAGTTTGAAATTAGCGAAAGAAGAGCTCAAGCAGATACGTGCGCGAGTTCGCTCGCTCTCACCACAAGCAACTTTGGACCGCGGATATTCAGTCGTGCAATTAGCCTCAGGTGAAATTGCGCGTGATCCAAAGAAACTCAAAGCCGGCGAACTCTTGCGAATTCGTTTAGCAATGGGTGAGACTGAAGCCACAGCAACTGGAGCGCACTAAGGGAGTAGATTTATCACATGAGCGCTGAGAAGAAATTGTCATATGAAGCCGCCCGAGATGAATTAGCGGAAGTTGTTGAAGCCCTCGAATCGGGAAGTGAAACTCTTGAAGAATCCCTCAAACTTTGGGAGCGCGGTGAAGAGCTTGCAAAGATTTGTCAGGAATGGCTCGATGGCGCGCGCAAGAAACTCGATGCAGTAAAGCCAGCAAAGTAGAGAACACATGTCACCGACATTCTCGTATTCCGATCTCCTGCCAATAGGCGCCGATACAACTAAGTATCGAAAGATCGGTAATGAAGGTGTTAGCACGATCAAGCTTGGTGATAAAGAGTTTTTACAGATAGAGCCAATTGCACTCGAGAAACTAACAGAGACAGCGCTACACGATATTTCTCATTATTTACGCCCTGCCCACCTTCAACAATTAGCAAATATCATCAGTGATCCTGAAGCATCTCCCAACGATCGCTTTGTTGCAATTGATTTACTCAAGAATGCAAATATCTCAGCCGGTGGAATATTGCCAATGTGCCAGGACACAGGAACAGCGATTGTCATGGGCAAGAAGGGTCAATATGTATTGACCACTGGCAAAGATGAAGTAGCGATTTCCCAAGGAATCTATGACGCTTACACAAAACTCAATCTTCGTTATTCACAGATGGCACCTATTACAACTTGGGAAGAGAAGAACACCGGCAATAACTTGCCTGCTCAAGTAGAAATTTATGCCGATTCGGATCACGCCGATGAGTACAACTTTCTCTTTATCGCTAAAGGTGGTGGAAGTGCTAACAAATCATTTTTATACCAAGAGACAAAGGCAGTACTAAATCCAACATCGCTAATGAAATGGCTCGATGAGAAGTTGCGCTCTATTGGTACCGCTGCTTGTCCTCCGTACCACTTAGCAATTGTCATTGGTGGAACTAGTGCTGAGCACACTGTAAAGACTGCAAAATTGGCATCGACTAAATATTTAGATTCATTACCAACTTCGGGAGATGCTGCAACTGGCCACGGTTTCCGTGATATCGAACTTGAAGAAAAAGTCTTAGAACTCACTCGCACACTGGGAATTGGCGCACAATTTGGTGG
>Ga0194060_10004120_pt1 | contig 10115 bp, 8 predicted proteins | sample SepL225m_MetaG_FD_163427 | JGI IMG/M metagenome (GOLD analysis project Ga0194060, IMG submission 163427) | Anoxic zone freshwater microbial communities from boreal shield lake in IISD Experimental Lakes Area, Ontario, Canada - Sep2016-L222-5m | ecosystem: Environmental > Aquatic > Freshwater >... | reverse complement strand
GCTTAGAGTCAAGCTCACGGAAACGAGCGGGACGGCAGATGCAATCATTCCCTGGATTGGACTCATGAAGGTCGGAAGCGATCGATTGCTTCCGTTCACGGCCAACTACTTTGGTGACGGACTACCTACACGGCGGTTCCTCGAGATTTTCGACAGCCAAGGAAGCTTGGTCGGTCGAGCGAGCGAGACTTCGTACGGTTATATGTACGGCGAGCTCACGGATACGCAGGAGAACTCGGATTGGCGCAGCGGCTTGATTGTCTACGCGGGACTGACGGAAACGCTCACGTTCCGCGGGACGATCACGGATGATGCCGAACCAGAGGTTTTCAGCATGACGATCAATGCACCGTTCACAGTGAAGGATCGCGGGAACGGCGCGCTTGGTACGCTCACGGTTGTGGGTGATTTTCCCCTCGGCAATGACGACCCGGGTTCGAACTGGATTCGGATCGTGTCGCCGCCGGATGCTGGTGCGCTGCAGGTTGATGCTGGTCAGGTGACCGATGCCGGAACTGATATCGACGCGCATTACAGCGTTGATGCCGGCCAAGTCGAGCAGTGCATCGGTCAGCTTTTCCTCGACAGCTACTACGTTTACCTCGGGGGTTATACCTCGAGTGATCCGCTCTGGAGCGATCTGGCTCTCGGAGCAATCCATGTCGCGAACGGCAGCATCATGTCAGACAGCTGTGAAGGTCTGCGCGTCGATAATTTGTACTACAATCTTCTGGGTACGATCGCGCCGGATCAGGTGACGGCTTACGAACTGCAGGATCAGCAGGGGAACTTGCTGGTGCGGGGAACGAAGACGCCGCTCGGCGTGCGTTTCCCGTTCCCGATTTTCGTGCCGGAATCGTCGCGCTTTGATTTTGCGGTTCGAGCGCACTTCGACGACTCCACGGAAGCTTCGAGACTCGCTCGGGTTGGCAAGACCATGGCACTCGAACTTCAGCCGACGGAAGCAATCGGAACACAGAGTGCAGAATCACTTCCGCAACACAATGATACCTCGCGCATGCAGTGGCTCAAGTTCGTGTGTTCGCGCGACGGCCAGACGTTCACGGATCCGAACCTGTGCAATGCGCAGGCGGCTTCGCCCGATGCCGGCGTGATCACGACGCGACCCGATGCTGGGCCGAGTGGCACCGTGCTCATCGAAGAGCTGCCGCAGGATGATGTCGCGAATCACGATCGGATCGTGCATGTCGGCGAGTTCGACATTCCGCTCTTCGAACACAGCGTTCGCGAGCCGACGAACAACGAGATGATGTCGGTTTCGGTGATTTGCTACGGCATCGTGAATGCGTGGAATACGCTTCAGAGCTACAAGCTTTGGAATGCAACCACGAATCAGCAGCACGGAATCACGCGCGACGCCGTGACTTACGACGGTCGAAACGGCGAAGTCTGCTTCAACAATATCCGGATACCGGTCGTGGAAGGTTCGGAAATCCGGCTTCGGGTTTACGGCACGCCGGTCGCCTCAGCCAATCTCACGTCCGGAAACTACGATGTGAAGATGGGTGTGACCTACGTCGAATTTACCGGTGATCGAACCGGAGAGACGACGCGGGTTTCGGGTGGTCTCGTGATCGGACAAGGACTTTCGGACCTGGCCGAGGCCGGCACGTTTGACTCGATGGGAAGTTTCATCGTTGTGAACGATGTTAGGAATTTCAAGGTTGGTGACGAAGTTTACTTCGATGTGAACAACGATGGTGACTTTCGTGACCAGGTCAACGGTGTGCATGATTTTACCCCGCACCGGATCAGTTACGTCGGCATGCGCACGATTCAGCTCGAAGATGCTGGTCATGTGGTGCTAGGTCTTGGCGAAGCCGTGAAGAGCGGTGCTCGTCTTACGGCTTTCCCGTTCTCCTCGTATAACACCGAGGTGCAGGAAATCAAGCCGACGATTCACGTGCTTTGGGTCGGCAGCGGGAGCCCGGTCATGGAGAATCAGGTCGCGACTTACGTTGTGCAGAATCACGGCGGTCGCTCGATGCAGCTCCTTGACCACGTGCTTCAAGTGAATGGTTCCTACCCGGCGGCAGTCGGTCGCAATCCGAGTTTTGGGCCGAAGAAGTTCAAGCTTGATCGCGCCGATCAGTCGACCGGTTCACGGATGCCGAACTGGATGGGAAGCATCGGAACCATTCCGATGAGAGTTATCGCGGGTAGCGGGTGCGTGACGCCGACCGGTGTTGCGGATCCGGTCTGTGCGGAAGTCGATACCATCGTGCTTTCGGGCACATCGCTCGGTTTCCGGTCGGCGGATTATCTGGTCGACGAAGTCGCACCGGACACGCGCGGCGGATACGCGGTCGTTGCGAACACGACGAGCATGAAGGATCCGAACTCTGCCACGATTGTCAGCTTGAAGTTGCGGATGCTCGGTCGAAAGGCTTCTCCGACTTCGGATGCGAGCGACGGCATCCAGTGGAGCTACATTCGTAGTGCGAGCGGTGCGGATTCGGGAGCGCTTTCGATTTGTGAGAGCTATCCCGTGGAAATGATCGAAACGTATTACTGATGAGTGTTGGTTTCAAACCCCGTTTGCCGAAAGGTAAGCGGGGGTGTTTTTTATCTCGGCAGGGCGTCGTATAAAATCTTGAAAAGCACTCTTTGAAAGTCGGCGATAGCTTTGTTTTCGATGAGTAGCGCGGTTTCGGAATTCAAATCGATATAGGCGACTTTGTTGTTATAGATAATCACGCTCACTCCAAAATCAAATTTCCCGAATGAAGCCGGCACGATTTTCACCGCGCGACCAAGACTCGGTTTCATTTGTTTTGCGAGCGTCGGACTTGTAATCACGAAGCGCTGCAATTGTTTAGCGTTACGTACTTCGCGATAATCGCGCGGTAAATATTTATCTCCAAACTCGATACCTGATTTGGAATCGTAGCGATAATAGACATCGTCTTTTTTTAAACTGTGAACCAGGTCTTCCCAGATCCAGGTGATTCCGTGTTTGCCTTCGAGCACTTTTAAAATAGGTTTGGTGTTCTGTCCGGCGAAAGCGTGTTCAAGATCGGGCAATAAATTAGCAAACGAATCCTGAAAGTCCTTCATTAGAAGGTCCAGTTTTTTTGGCGATTCGGCGGCATAGACGCGCTGTTTGCCCTTCGGAGCTTCACTAATTAAACCGCGGTTTTTTAAAAGCGGCAGCATTTGATAAATGGTCGGGCGATGAAGTCCGGTGTTTTTGGCGATTTGAGCAGCCTTTTGCGGCCCGAAGTTAATCAGTGCCAGGTAGACGGTTTGCTCGTGCTTCGAGAGTCCGAGGTTCGACAAAACATGTTTCTTTTTCATAGTGTAATTTTTTCTTACTCATTTCATATTCATGATATTCGCTATAAACAAGGGTTTTGTCAAGGGTAAGGGTAATTCGGTTACACAATCGATAAGATTTTCACACCAGTTTTTTGGGCGGTGTTAGTGTGTGCCTAGGAGACAGGTTCTTGGTCCGGACTTCGCTGTCACAGAGGTCCGGGGCTTTACGCAGGGCGCACGATATCGCTCTCTGCCTGAGCTGAAAAGCTTTGCGGATTTTGACAATCAAACGACGGGAGGAAGAAATGAGCCAGGAACAGCTTCGTAGGTTGCAGGATCTTCTCGATGAGGCGGAAGAGGCGATCAAGGCTCAGGACGAGCTCATCCGGCAGCTGAAGGGTGAGTCGCGGAGTCCGGCCACGGTGATCGCGGTCCAGGAAATCAAGACCGTGAGGAAGCGCGTCGAGAAGCGGGTGCTGATTTCCCTCGGTGCGCAGATCTACCAGGTCGACTACCCGAAGACCTTCGCGGTGGAACCCGGCGAGTGCGTGATCATGTCCGCAAGCGGGGCGATTGTGGAGATCGGGGAACATGCGCAGGGTGGAGAGATCCACTATGCGAAAAAGGTTGGGACCCAGGTTTGCGAAGTTGATGTCGAAGGCGGTGTGCGCGAAGTCATCGTGCCGGAGCTCGTGAAGAATCTCGCTTCCGGTGATCGCGTGATTCTGGATGAGGGCAAACGCATCGTGCTCCGTTCGCTTGGAGCTGACGAAAACGGTTTTGCACTCGCCGAGAATCCGGACGTCGCCTGGAGCGACATCATCGGGCTCGAAAGCACGAAAACGCTTTTGCGCGATGCGGTGAACCTGGCTTCAGAAGGGTCCGAGGCGGCGAAGAAGTACGGTGTGAAAGCGCCGAAGGGCGTCTTGCTCTACGGCCCACCGGGGAATGGCAAGACCATGCTCGCGAAGGCCTGCGCTACGGCCCTCATGAAGAATTCGAAGGCAAAGCAGGCGGGGTTCTTCTCGGTTAAGGGACCGGAGATTCTCGACCGCTATGTCGGAGTCGCGGAAGGCAGCGTGCGGCGGCTCTTTGAAGAGGCGCGGCGCTATGCGGCGAAGACCGGCGGCAAGGCGCTCATCTTCATCGACGAAGCTGATGCGATTCTCGGTCGGCGCGGCAGCGGGATCAGCTCCGACATCGAACGCACGATTGTGCCGGCGTTCCTCGCCGAAATGGACGGGCTCGTGAAGAACGACGCGCTTGTCCTGCTCGCGACGAATCGCCCGGACACGCTCGACAGCGCCGTCATCCGCGAGGGTCGCATCGACCGCAAGATTCTGGTTCCGCGGCCCGACAAGGAAACGGCGCAGAAGATGCTCGCGAAGTACTTGAAGGGGCGAGCCATTTCGATGAACGAGACAGAGGAGTCGATCGCGAAATCCGGCGCCGAAGTCATGTTTGGTGAAGAGTTTGGGCTCTTCGAAGTGAGCTACGAGGAACTCGGCGAAGTGAAGATTCGCAGAATCGTGTTCGGGGACGTGGTTTCCGGCGCGCTCATCGCAGAGATCGCGAATCGGACGGCGATGAATGCGCTGCGTCGCGACACAGAGAGCGGCACAAACAACACGGCGTCCGGCATTCGCGCAGACGACTTGGGGCGCGCCATCAGAGAGTCGTATGAGGAGTGGCGAAATATCGACCAGCGTGAAGCGCTCGATGAAATCGCGGCCCAGATTCCGGGCGCCATTCGAGGCGTTCGCCGGCTCAAGGTCGGCACCGCCTGAAAGGAGAAAATCATGCAACAGGAGATGAAGCAGCGAAGGTTCGCGAAGCCCACGGGCAACGGATTCGACTTCGGTTCGAACGAAGGCACAGCCTCGTCGGAAGTCGAAGTGAACGACCTTGTGGACCGGCTGAATCGCGCCAAGGGCGAGAAGCTCGAAAAAGTGCAGCGGCGCGAGAGCAACAGCTGCACCTGCTTCTAGGAGGCTCACATGAGCGAGCAGATCATGAAGTTCGTGTTCATCGCGCTCAGCATTTCGAGCATCACGCTCACCCTGACGCGGGCCGGGATTTTCAAGCGACCGCGCGAGTGGATTGAGGATCGCTCGAGTCTGCTCGGCGAACTTGCGAAGTGCCCGTTCTGCATGAGCTTCTGGGTGAGCTTTGGCGCCGTCTGCTTCTTCGGCACGCCACTCATGCTCGTGGAGAACAGCTTCGGGAACGCCATGATCTCGGTCTTCGCCTTCATGGGCGGAGCCTCGCTCGGAACCGGAGCCATCTTCCGTTCTTTGAAAGTGATCGGCTAGCGCATTGGTTTAGTACAGGACGCTTGAACTCGAGCGTCCTGATTTTTTTCGCTTAATATGCTGGGGACAGTCCCGGGCATTTTAAGCGAAATTGGCTAATCTATCCGGGGACTGTCCTCAGAGAACAAAGCCAAAAATACAATTGCTCAAATTTGATATATTCGTTATGGTACACAGGCTATTATTTTAACCCTAGCTCTCTGATATAGAGCAAAATTATATGGAAGCACGACCAAGTTTTCCGAAATTAGAAGAGGAGATGCTTTTGCACTGGAAGAATCACGAGGTTTTTAAAAAGACTCTCGCAAAATCGGCGCCTAAGGGTGAGTACGTATTTTTCGAAGGTCCGCCGACCGCGAATGGCATGCCGGGCATTCATCATATCGAATCCCGATCTTTTAAAGATGTCATGCCGCGCTTCAAAACGATGCAGGGTTTTCACGTTGAAAGAAAAGCTGGTTGGGATACTCACGGACTTCCAGTTGAACTTCAGGTTGAAAAAGAACTTGGTTTTAGCGGCAAGCCTGATATCGAAAAATACGGCGTTAAAGAATTTAATGAGAAGTGCAAAGAATCGGTCTGGAAATATCGCGCGGAGTTTGAGCGCTCGACCGAGCGTATGGCTTTTTGGCTGGACCTTGAGCATCCATACGTTACCTATACAAACGAATATATCGAATCAGTTTGGTGGGTGATTTCGGAAATGTGGAAAAAAGATTTGGTTTACAAAGGTTACAAAGTTGTGCCTTATTGCCCGCGCTGCGGCACACCGCTTTCGTCTCACGAAGTCGCTCAAGGATATAAAGATGACACGTCGGATCCGGCGGTTTCGGTTAAGTTCAAGGTGCTTGGAAAGGCCAACGAGTATTTGATGGCCTGGACGACGACGCCATGGACTCTTCCTGCAAATGCCGCGCTTGCCGTTGGTGTTGAAGTTGTTTATGTAAAAGCTAAACTCGGTGAAGCGATTTTGATTTTGGCCAAAGACCGTTTAAAAGCGATTGCACCGGAAGCGGAAATTATCAGCGAGATGAAAGGCGCTGATTTGGTTGGAATGGAATACGAGCCACTGTATTCATTCTTGCCGCTCGATAAAAAAGCTCACTATGTTGTGGCGGCATCGTTCGTTTCGACGGCCGACGGTACCGGCATCGTGCACATCGCGCCGATGTATGGCGAAGATGATTTCCAGGTTGGCATCGAACACGGTTTGCCGCAGATTCATGTTTTGAACGCCAAGGGCGAATTCATCGAAGCGGTCACGCCTTTCGCCGGCATGTTCATGAAGAAGGCTGATAAATTTGTGATTGCTGACTTGGAATCACGCGGTTTACTGCACGAGGCTGGCACGATTAAGCATACTTATCCGTTCTGTTGGCGCTGCGATACGCCGCTCGTTTATTTTGCGATCGATTCTTGGTATGTCGCGATGTCCAAAATGCGCGATGAACTTCTCGCGCGGAACGAAACGATTCACTGGGTGCCGGATTATATCAAAGAAGGTCGCTTTGGTGAGTGGCTGCGCGGAATCAAAGACTGGGCGATTTCACGTCGTCGTTATTGGGGTACGCCGCTTCCGGTTTGGACTTGCGGTTGTGGCAATCGAACTTGTATTGGATCGGTTTCGGAACTCAAACGACTCGCGAAGAACGCGGTGCCGGAAGATTTGCATCGACCGTTTATCGACGAAGTGATTTTGAAATGTGAAAAGTGCGATGGCGACATGAAGCGCGAAACTGACTTGCTTGATGTTTGGTTTGACTCCGGTTCGATGCCATACGCGCAGAATCATTTCCCATTCGAAAATGGATGTCGCTCCGAAAAGAGCTGCAGCGGTGAAGAAAAAGGTTGTGACCAAAATGAAAAATGTTGTCATCCCGAAGCCGAGGGATCTTGCATGCCGCCGCATTATCCCGCCGATTATATTGCCGAAGGTTTGGATCAGACACGCGGCTGGTTTTATACCATGCTTGCGATCGCAACCTGTCTCGGACTCCCGGCGCCATACAAGAATGTGATTTGTCTCGGCATGGTGAACGATAAGAACGGCAAGAAGATGTCGAAGTCGAAGGGGAATGCGGTTTCGTGTTTTGATATGTTCGACAAGTTCGGCGCCGATGCCGTGCGCATGTACTTCTATACCGTGAATCAGCCTGGTGACATAAAACGCTTCGATGAAAAAGATTTGGATGAAGTCACCAAGAAGTTCTTCATGATTTTGTGGAACGTAGTGAGTTTCAGAAAGATGTATGGCGGAAAAGTTGCCGAATTCAAACTCGATGATTCGAGCCATATTCTCGATAAATGGGTCCTGAATGAAACCGCAAAGCTCGTTGAAGGCGTCACGGCGAATCTTGAGAAATACGAAATCGTGGAAGCAGCGCGCTTGATTCAACCATATGTGAACGAGCTTTCGACCTGGTACGTGCGCCGTTCGCGTGATCGCATGAAGGGCGAAGAAGCGGCGCAAGTGACCGCGGTTCTGGACGCAGTTTTTGGCGCCCTCGTTAAGCTCATGGCGCCATTCACGCCGTTCCTCGCTGATTATTTATACCAAGAGCTCGGCGGTAAGCAGGTTTCGGTTCACTTGGAAGATTGGCCGGTTGCGCCGAAGGAGTGGCGCAATGAAAAAGTTGAACGTGACATGATGTTCTTGCGCACGGTCGTCACGAAGGCGCTTGAAGCTCGCGCGGTTACAAAGATCCCGATTCGCCAAGTGCTTGGCGGACTCACGGTCAATTTTGCCGACATCAAAGAAAGCGAGAGCTTCGGTTCGAACGCGGCACTGCTCGATATCTTGAAAGATGAAATCAACGTTGAAGCGGTTGAGGTTTTTGGCGGTGATGCCGGAGTCGATGACGCGACCGGGGCTGCGCGCGATTTGCGGGTTGAGCTTGATACCAAGATGACGCCGGAACTTCTCGCAAAAGGCGCTAAGCGTGAATTGGTTCGCGCGGTTAATTCGATGCGCAAAGAAGCCGGGTTCACGATCAATGACCGCGTCGATTTGTATGTGGATGCGGCGAGTGGTCCAGCTCACGAAGCGGTCAAATTATTCGGCGAAGAACTAAAAACCGACGTCCGAGCCAATAATTTGTTCAAGGAACGTGGCGAATGCGACAAGTCATCAACGCTGACTATCGGCGAAATTGAAGTTTGGCTAGGTATTAAAAAGGCTTAGTTGACTAAAATCACGAAAGGGGACTGTCCCCTTAAGGCACAAAGGGGACAGTCCCCTTTGTGTTTGTTTTGAGATAAGGTTGTTAGCGGGGATTGACGAACTGCGTAATTCATGATAATATTTTTATCGCGAATTGCCCTTTTCTGAAAGGAGAGTGGATGACAGCCAAGCCTCGTAGCTGGGACGAAGTCTGCCGACTGGCCGCTTCAAACCACTTCAAACGGATTGAAAGCAGCAAGGCGCTCCGCGCTGAGTATGCTGAAATCAGCAAAGGCTTGAAGGAAGGCGGGATGAGCGTCCATTATATGGACTTGCCGAAGTTCCGCCCGGACGTGCTCGAGGTCCATCGCGTGATGAGCCGGCGTAGTGGCGACGGTAAAGAAATCGGCATCTTCGAGGCGGCTCGCGCCTACCCGACGGTGCTCGAAATCTACAAAAAGCGGAAAGAAAAAAGGCCGCATACGATTCTCGCCGCCGCCGTTCGCGAGTATCTGTACGAGATGGAGAGAACAGCGAAGGGAGGGCTGAAGTGACAATGCGCTATTGGCCGAGTCCGGAGGACTTCATGGAGCCGCGTTTGCAAGAGCGTGGCCCGGAAGAGAATCTTCCGAAGCCTGAAATATCCCAGGAAATCGCAGAGATCGAGGTCGAAAAGGCCCCGCCGATGCGAATCCGGATTACCGTGAAAAACGGAAATCCGCTCTGGGAACTCAACTAACCTTTTCTTCGTGAGGTCCTTGATGTCTGACATCGATGGTGAGGCGCTCGTGATTGCGCTCCGTGATGCGCGTAGCATTTCGGACGCCAAGATCGCCCGGCGATTCAAGGTTGCGAAGCTCGAAGTCAAGAGCTGGCGCGAAGGGCAGGATGTCCCGCATCACGTCGTGTGCGGTATCCTCATGAGCTGGTTGCGTGAGGAAATCGCAAGCAAGCACGTGAAGACGAAGCCCGCCGTGCGCTCCGGAAAGAAGCGCCGTTAGCGAGTGAATTCGAGTCGAGCCCCAGGGTGCGCCAAGCAAGCGCGCGTCCCTGGGGCTTCTTTTTTGTGCCTGAGATGGTTGACAAGAGTCTAAAAAAATGGCAATATCCGACCTGGTTCTAGTGCTATTCTTGTTTAAGAGACGCGGGTTAAGCGCGAGGGCGCTTGGAGGTCAGGATGAGGATTTTGCTGCTGATTTTTGGGGCATTTGCGGCTTTTGGATGTGACACCGGAGAATATCTGGGAAGGGTGCCGGACAGTTCCGTGCCTTACGTGACACCAATCGTTTCGGTCGGAGTCGACGCCGCAGTTTCAGCTCACGACGCAGGCTATCTGAATCGCCCGGATGCGACCGTCTATGTTC
>Ga0194060_10004119_pt1 | contig 10115 bp, 5 predicted proteins | sample SepL225m_MetaG_FD_163427 | JGI IMG/M metagenome (GOLD analysis project Ga0194060, IMG submission 163427) | Anoxic zone freshwater microbial communities from boreal shield lake in IISD Experimental Lakes Area, Ontario, Canada - Sep2016-L222-5m | ecosystem: Environmental > Aquatic > Freshwater >... | reverse complement strand
CCCTACCCCAGCGGCAAGCTGCATATGGGCCATGTGCGCAACTACACCATCAACGACATGCTGACGCGCCATTTGCGCATGAACGGCTACAACGTGCTCATGCCCATGGGCTGGGACGCCTTCGGCCTGCCGGCCGAGAACGCAGCGCTGAAGAACGGCGTGCCACCGGCCAAGTGGACCTACGAAAACATCGCCTACATGAAGACACAGATGCAGTCCATGGGGCTGGCCATCGACTGGTCGCGTGAAGTCGCCACCTGTGACCCGAGCTACTACAAATGGAACCAGTGGCTGTTTTTGAAGATGCTGGAAAAAGGCATTGCCTACCGCAAGACCCAAGTCGTCAACTGGGACCCGGTTGACAAGACCGTGCTGGCCAACGAGCAGGTGATCGACGGCAAGGGCTGGCGCACCGGTGCGCCGGTGGAAAAGCGGGAGATCCCCGGCTACTACCTCAAGATCACCGACTACGCCCAGGAGTTGCTTGGCCACGTGCAAACCGGCTTGCCGGGCTGGCCCGAGCGCGTCAAGCTGATGCAGGAGAACTGGATTGGCAAGTCCGAAGGCGTGCGTTTTGCCTTTCCGCACGACATTCGGGATGACAGTGGCAAGCTGATCGGTGAAGGCCGCATGTACGTCTTCACGACCCGTGCCGACACGATCATGGGCGTGACCTTTTGCGCCGTGGCGCCCGAGCATCCGCTGGCCACGCACGCGGCCAAAACCAATCCGAAGCTGGCCGCCTTCATTGCGGAGTGCGCACGAGGCGGCACCACCGAGGCCGAACTCGCCGTGCGCGAAAAAGAAGGCCTGCCCTCGGGGCTGTTCGTCACGCACCCGCTGAGTGGGCACAAGATTGAGGTCTGGGTCGGCAACTACGTGTTGATGAGCTACGGCGACGGAGCCGTCATGGGCGTACCGGCGCACGACGAGCGCGATTTTGCCTTTGCCAAGAAGTACGGCATCGACATCATCGAAGTGGTGCTGATCGATGGCCTGACTTTTGACTACGACCAGTGGCAGGACTGGTACGGCGACAAGCAGCGCGGCGTCACCATCAACTCCGACAGCTTCAGCGGCTTGGGCTATGAAGACGCGGTCAAAGCCGTCAGCCACGCGCTGCAGATCAAGGGCCTGGGCGAGCACAAAACAACCTGGCGCCTGCGGGATTGGGGTGTCAGCCGGCAGCGCTACTGGGGCACGCCGATCCCCATCATCCACTGCCCGGAGCACGGTGCGGTGCCGGTGCCCGAGAAGGATCTGCCGGTGATTTTGCCGCAGGACTGTGTGCCCGATGGCTCCGGCAACCCGCTGCACAAGCACGAAGGCTTTCACGCCGGTGTGGTGTGCCCGATCTGTGGCGTGGCGGCGCGGCGCGAGACCGACACCATGGACACCTTCGTCGATTCGAGTTGGTATTACATGCGCTACTGCGACCCGAAGAATGAGCAGGCGATGGTAGCCGACGGCGCAGCCTACTGGATGCCGATGGACCAGTACATCGGCGGCATCGAACACGCCATCCTGCACCTGCTGTACGCGCGCTTCTGGACCAAGGTGATGCGCGACCTCGGACTGATCAGTGTCGATGAGCCCTTTGCCAAACTGCTGACCCAGGGCATGGTTTTGAACCACATCTACTCACGCAAATCGAGTCAAGGCGGTGTTGAATACTTCTGGCCGGCCGAGGTCGAAGACACGTTGGACACAACCGGCAAAGTCACCGGTGCCAAACTGAAGCAGGCCAAGGGCGATCTGCCCGCCGGAACGCTGATCACCTACGAAGGCGTAGGGACCATGAGCAAGTCCAAGAACAACGGCGTTGATCCACAGGACCTGATCGAGAAATACGGCGCCGATACGGCGCGCCTGTACACCATGTTCACGGCACCTCCCGAAGCCACGCTGGAGTGGAACGACGCGGCGGTCGAGGGCTCTTACCGCTTCCTGCGCCGTGTCTGGAACTTCTGCTACAAGCAAAGCGCCAGCACACCAATTGGCGCAGCGGGCAAGAACGCTTCCTTGAACAAGCAAGCCAAAGCCCTGCGGCGCGAAATCCACACCATCTTCAAGCAGGTGGATTACGACTACCAGCGCATGCAATACAACACCGTGGTGTCGGGCGCCATGAAGATGCTCAACGCGCTGGAAGACTTCCAAAACGATGGTAGCGCCGGCAGCCAGTGGGCATTGCGCGAAGGCCTGGGCATTTTGCTGCGCGCCATCTATCCGGCCACACCACACCTGACGCACGCGCTGTGGGTCGACTTGGCCTATGCCGCCGAATTCGGCGATCTGCTGGACGCGCCATGGCCCAAGGCAGACGAGACCGCCCTGCTGCAGGACGAGATCGAACTGGTGCTGCAGATCAACGGCAAACTGCGCGGCGCCATCGTGGTGCCCGCCACGGCGTCGCGCGAACAGATCGAGCGCATTGCCATTGACAGCGACGTGTTTCAAAAACTGGCCGGCGGTCAGGCGATCAAGAAGGTCATCATCGTGCCGGGCCGCCTGGTTAACGTCGTTGTCTGAGGCCGGCCCTTATGCAACGCCGCCATGCCATCACCTTTGCAAGCCGTTGCGTGCTGCTGGCCGGCGCCAGTCTGGCACTGGCGGGTTGTGGTTTCAAGTTGCGCGGCGCGCAGAACTACGCCTTCAAGACATTGGCCATCCTGCCGCATCCGGGCGGAGCGGTCGCGCAGGAACTGCGACGCTCCTTCGATTCGTCAGTGCGTGTGCTGGCGCCCAATGAAGCGCTGACGCAGGCGCAACTGGTGCTCGACATCCTGCAGGAGCAACGCGAGAAGAACGTGGTTGGCGTCAACAGTTCAGGCCAGGTGCGCGAATACCAATTGCGACTGCGGCTGAAGTTCAGCCTGCGCACGCCGCAGGGCCGTGAACTCACACCCGAGAGTGAAATCCTGTTGCAGCGCGACATCAGCTTCAATGAAACCACGGTACTGGCCAAAGAAGCAGAAGAAGCGCTGCTGTACCGCGACATGCAGACCGACGTGGTGCAACAAGTGCTGCGGCGCTTGGCGATGGTACGGCTCGATTGAAGTCGGTGCGCGGACTGTCCGATACGCTGTCTGAACTCTTGGCATGCAACTAGCCCCATCCCAACTCCAGAGCCATTTGCATAAGGGGCTGCACAGCCTCTACACGCTGCATGGCGACGAGCCCTTGTTGGTGCAGGAGGCGGCTGATGCCATTCGCAGTGCGGCGCGTACCCAAGGCTGCACCGAGCGCAGCTCGTACACCGTAGCCGGAGCCCATTTCGACTGGAGCGAGGTACTGGCGGCGGGCGGCTCGCTGAGCCTGTTTGCTGATCGGCAAATGATCGAGCTGCGCATCCCTTCGGGCAAACCCGGCAAAGAGGGCAGCAGCGCGCTGCAGCAACTGGCCGAGCAATCGCGCGGCAACGATTCAACCCTCACGCTCGTGCTGCTGCCGCGCATGGACAAGCTGAGCAAGGGTAGCGCCTGGTTTGGCGCGCTCGAAAGCTTTGGTATCACGGTCCAATTGGAGCCGGTCGAGCGCACGGCTCTGCCGCAGTGGCTGGCGCAACGTCTGGCACTGCAGGGGCAGCGCGTCGCGGCCGGCGAAGCAGGGCAACGCAGCCTGCAGTTTTTTGCCGACCGGGTCGAGGGCAACCTGCTGGCGGCGCACCAGGAGATCCAGAAGCTCGCGCTGCTGTTTGCGCCGGGCGAACTGAGTTTCGAACAGATTGAGAGTGCGGTCCTGAACGTGGCCCGGTATGACGTTTTCAAGCTCTCCCAAGCAGTGCTCTCGGGCCAGACGCTGCGCGTGCAGCGCATGCTCGACGGCCTTCAGGCCGAAGGCGAGGCCGAAGTCCTGGTGCATTACACCCTGAGCGAAGACATTCGCGCCCTCAAACGCGTCAAAGACGCACTCAGCCAGGGCCGGCCCTTGCCGATGGCATTGCGCGAACAACGGGTCTGGGGCGTCAAGGAGCGCTTGTTCGAAAGGGTTCTGCCGCGCCTGACGCCAGACAGTCTGGCACAACTGCTGCAGGCTGCACACCAGGTGGACGGCATCGTCAAAGGCATCAAGCAAGCCGACTGGCCTGCCAACGGCTGGCAGGCCCTGCAGCGCCTCGCCATGCTGCTGTGCCATCAGTGCAGCGCAACGCCTGCGGCTCAGCGCAGCCGTTACTGACTTGCCGGCGTGAGAAAATAAGGCATGCACACGCTCAACATCGTCGAATACAGCCAGACCCTTGGCACCCAGGCGCGCGTGGCTTCGGCTGCCATGGCGCGCGCCTCGGCGGCGGTGAAGAACAACGCACTGCGCACGCTGGCCGGCCTGCTGCGCGCCAATGTGGCAGCCTTGCAAACAGAAAATGCAAAGGACCTGGCGCGTGCCGTGGCCAACGGCTTGGCCGCACCGATGGTGGACCGGCTCAAGCTCACGGCGCCCATCATCGAGACGGTAGCCCAAGGCTGCGAGCAACTTGCCACCATGCCCGACGTGATCGGGGAAATCATCGGCATGAAGCAGCAGCCCAGCGGCATCCGCGTCGGGCAGATGCGGGTACCGATCGGGGTTTTCGGCATGATTTTCGAGAGCCGTCCGAACGTGACGATCGAAGCGGCCAGCCTGGCGATCAAGAGCGGCAACGCCTGCATCCTGCGCGGTGGCTCGGAAGCCATCGAATCAAACAAAGCCCTGGCCCTGTTGGTGCAACAGGCACTGACGGCAAGCGGTTTGCCGATTAACGCCGTGCAACTGGTGCAGACCACGGACCGCGCCGTGGTGGACCAGCTCATCCGCATGCCGCAGTACGTGGACGTGATCATTCCGCGCGGCGGCAAGGGACTGATTGAACGCATCACGGGCGCAGCCCTGGTGCCGGTCATCAAGCATCTGGATGGCAATTGCCACGTCTATGTTGATGACCCCTGCGACATCACCATGGCGGTCAAGGTGACGGACAACGCCAAGACCAGCAAGTACAGCCCCTGCAACGCGGCGGAGAGCCTGCTGGTGGCACGCCCTGTGGCAGCCGAGTTCCTGCCCCGGATCGCGGCCATTTACGCGGCCAAGGGCGTCGAAATGCGCTGCGATGATGAGGCACTGGCCTTGTTGGGCGCCGTGCCCGGCGCCCAACTCAAGTGCGCCAGTGAACAGGACTGGTATGAGGAATACCTGGCCCCTATCATCAGCATCAAGCTTGTCGCCGATGTGAACGAGGCGATCGCCCACATCAATCGTTATTCATCGCACCACACCGACGCCATCGTCACGCGCGACCACCTGCATGCGCAGGCGTTTCTGCGCGAAGTCGATTCCGCCAGCGTGATGGTCAACACCAGCACGCGCTTTGCCGACGGCTTTGAATTCGGTCTGGGCGCCGAGATTGGCATCAGCACCGACAAGTTTCACGCCCGCGGTCCAGTTGGCATTGAGGGCCTGACTTCGCTTAAATACGTGGTGCTGGGCAACGGCGAAGTAAGATCATGAACATCAACGCGGCTGACCGCGACCCCGTTCTCAACTAGTCACACCATGGTTCCACATCTTGTTACCGCTCTCACCGGCCCGATCAATGAGCTAGAGCAGCGCGTGCTGGACTCAATGCCGGCAATCGAGCGCTGGTTCCGCCTGGAATGGATGGAGCACACGCCAACCTTCTACAGCGCGGTTGACGTGCGCAACGCCGGCTTCAAGCTCGCGCCGGTGGCCACCAACCTCTACCCCGATGGCTGGCACAACCTGACGCCCGAGATGATGCCGCTGGCCGTGCAGGCGGCAATGGCCGCAATTGAAAAAATATGCCCGGAAGCACGCAACCTGTTGCTGATTCCACAGAACCGTTCCACCGGCTCAGCCTATCTGTCTAGCCTGGCCCAGTTGCGGCGCATTTTTTACATGGCAGGCCTGAACGTGCGCATAGGATCGATCGATCCGGCAATCAAAAAAGCCACCAGCTTTGGACTGCCCAATGGCGAGAGCATCGTGCTGGAGCCAATCATCCGCGGCAAGCGCCGGCTCGGACTCAAGGAATTCGATCCCTGCACCATCCTGCTCAACAACAACCTCGGCGCCGGCGTACCCGGCATTCTGGAAGAGCTTCATGAGCAATACCTGCTGCCACCGCTGCAAGCAGGTGGCACGATCCGGCGCAAGAGCAAGCATTTCAAGTGCTACGAAGAAGTCGCCAAGCGACTGGGCAAGTTGCTCGGTGTCGATCCCTGGCTGATCAATCCGATGTTCGCACGGTGTGGCGAGCTCAAGCTCAATGAGAGCAGCGATCTGGAGAGCCTGAGCACTCAGGTCGATGCGCTGCTGACCAAAGTGCGTCGTAAATACAAGGAATACGGCATCAAGGAAAAACCCTTTGTGGTACTCAAGGCCGACCAGGCAACGCCGGGCGCTGGCAGTGTGATGCTGCGTGAGCCCAAAGACCTCGACGTCCTTCGACAAAAAATTCAAAGCCTGCTGGGTGACGCAGCGCCGGGTGAGAGCGGCACCGACATCCTGATCCAGGAAGGTGTTCCGAGCTGCGAGCGCCTCAACGACGCCGTGGCCGAACCGGTGGTCTTCATGATGGACCGGTATGTGGTGGGTGGTTTCTACCGCATGCACGCGCAGCGCGGCGTCGACGAAAGCCTGAATGCACCGGGATCGAGCTTTGTGCCCCTGGCGTTTGAGCAAAGCACCCGTTTACCGCAACCCGGCAGCAAGCCCGGCGCCAGCATTCCGAACCGCTTCTACATGTACGGTGTAGTGGGGCGCCTGGCCATGCTGGCTGCCAGCTATGAACTGGAAGCGACCGATCCGGACGCGGGTCACTACGACTGAAACCGTCAGGTCGGTCAAACTAGCGCAAAATGACGTTTCCAATTCGAATGGAATCCCGCTTTCGCAACAAGACGGGTTAATCTGTGGCAGCATCCAAGTCCTCTCTCACGGCTCTCACCCTGGGTGCCATCGGCGTCGTTTACGGCGACATTGGCACCAGTGTGTTGTACGCGGTCAAGGAGGTCTTTGGCTCCGGCCATGTGCCATTTACCCACGCCAATGTGTTCGGCATCCTGTCGATCTTCTTCTGGACCTTGACGGTCATCGTCTCGCTCAAGTACGTCACACTGGTGCTGCGCGCAGATAACAACGGCGAGGGCGGGCTGGTGGCTATGCTGGCATTGGCCTCGCAGTCGGTCAAGGACAAGCCGCGCTTGCGCAAGGTACTACTGCTGGTCGGCATCTTTGGCACCTGTTTGTTTTACGGCGATGGTGTGATCACCCCGGCGATCTCGGTTCTGTCGGCAGTCGAAGGCCTCGAAGTGGTGTCGCCGGCCTTCAAGAAGTATGTGATTCCGCTGACGCTGATCATTCTGTTCGGCTTGTTCTTTGTGCAAAGGCGCGGCACCACTGGCATTGGCAAATTTTTCGGACCGATCACGGTGGTCTGGTTTTTCTGCATTGCCGTCTTGGGCGTGTCGCAAATTCTGACGCATCCCGATATCCTGTGGGCCTTGAGCCCGCATTACGCAGTCGGATTTATCTGGAACAACCCGGGCATCACCTTCATCATTCTGGGTGCGGTTGTGTTGTGCGTTACCGGGGGCGAGGCGCTTTACGCCGACATGGGACATTTCGGCAAGAAGCCGATCCGCGTCGCCTGGTTCTCCATCGTCATGCCCGCACTCACGCTCAACTACTTCGGCCAGGGCGCCTTGCTGCTTAGCAATCCGGCGGCGGTCAAGAACCCATTCTTCATGATGGCACCGGACTGGGCACTGGTGCCGCTGGTGGGGCTGGCGACGATGGCCACGGTGATCGCGTCGCAGGCCTTGATCTCGGGTGCTTTCTCGGTCACCAAGCAGGTGATTCAGCTCGGTTACCTGCCGCGCTTGCAGGTGCAGCACACCAGCGTCAAGGACACCGGGCAGATCTACCTGCCCTTTGTCAACTGGGGGCTTTTTGTCGCCATCGTAATGGCAGTGGTGATGTTCAAGTCCTCGAGCAATCTGGCCGGCGCCTACGGCATCGCGGTCTGCACCGATATGCTGATCACCACCATCCTGACCTTTTTTGTGATCCGCTACAGTTGGAACTTACCACTGGCCCTGTGCATCGCAGCGACCAGCTTTTTCTTTGTCGTTGACTTTGCGTTCTGGGCCTCGAATCTACTCAAGCTGTTTGACGGTGGCTGGTTCCCGCTGATGATCGGCGGCGCCGTCTTCACGCTGATGATGACCTGGAAAGATGGTCGGCGCCTGATGAACGAAAAACTGCGCGCCGATTCAATCGACCTGACCAGCTTTTTGGAAGCGGTCTTTGTCAGTCCGCCAACACGCGTAGAAGGCACGGCGGTGTTCCTGACGGCCGAACCCGGCACCGTGCCCAATGCCATGCTGCACAACCTTAAACACAACAAGGTGCTACACAAGAACAACCTGTTCGTCACGGTGCGCAATCACGAGGTGCCATGGGTTGGCATGGACAAACGGCTCGAAGTCGAATCACTGGGCCACAACTGCTGGCAGGTGATCGTGAACTACGGTTTCAAGGGCGACCCCAATTTGCCCAAGGCACTGCAACTGATCAAGGGCCGTGGCTGCGAACTCGACCCTATGACCACCAGCTATTTCCTCTCGCGTGACATTGTGGTCCCAACCATTGGCGGCGGCATGTCAACCTGGCGCGAGAAGCTGTTCTCGCAAATGCACCACAACGCCAGCGCCGCGGCCGAGTTCCTGAGCCTGCCCAACAACGCGGTTGTCGAGTTGGGATCGAAGATTGAAATCTGAAACCCGTATTTGTTATTGCGTTCCGATGTGTCATTGCGGGCTCCGACCCGCAATCCAGGGCAGGCGTGGCACTGGATCCCGGATCAGGTCCGGGATGACAAGCGAGGCTGGTGCTGTCAATAGGCCGGCAATGTCGAAACGGGTGCCATGCGCTTCTTTAAAGACCTGAGCCTGTCCGCTTTCTCCGCCGGCTTCGTTGCCGTGCTGGTGGGCTTTACCAGTTCGGTGGCAATCGTGTTTCAGGCCGCGCTGGCTTTCAAGGCCGGGCCTGAACTCGTCACCTCCTGGATGTGGGCGCTCGGCCTGGGTATGGGGCTGTGCACGCTGCTGCCCTCGCTCTGGCTGCGCATGCCGGTGATGGTGGCCTGGAGCACGCCGGGCGCGGCGGTGCTGGCCACGGCCGGGCTGGCTGGCGGCTTCTCAATGGCCGAGGCGGTTGGTGCCTTCATGCTGTGCGCACTGCTGATTGCCCTATGCGGTGTCACCGGTTGGTTTGAACGCATCATGAACCGCTTGCCAATGGCGATCGCCTCCGGTTTGCTGGCTGGCGTTTTGGCGCGCTTTGGTCTGCAGGCCTTCACGGCGGCGCAGTCCAACTTGCCGCTGGTACTGATCATGTTGACGACCTATCTGCTGGGCAAGCGCTACGCCAGCCGCTACGCCGTGCCGTTGACCTTGCTGGTGGCCATCCTGTTTGTCGCTGCGACCAGTGGCTTCAGCGGCGCCGGCATCAGCCTGGGCCTGGCGCGGCCGGTGTTCACCGCGCCAGTGTTCACGCTGGGCGCGGCCATCAGCCTGGCCTTGCCGCTGTTTGTGGTCACAATGGCTTCGCAGAATCTGCCGGGTGTCGCGGTGATCCGGGCCACCGGCTATGGCGGCGCCGCAGACGGCGGCACGGGCAGCGGCATTCCGGTCTCGAAAATCATCACCCTGACGGGTCTGGCCACCTTGATGCTGGCACCGTTCGGCGCGTTTGCACTGAACTTTAGCGCCATCACAGCCGCCATCTGCATGGGCCGCGAAGCGCATCCCGACCCGGCCCGACGCTACACGGCAGCGGTCTCCTGTGGCGCCATTTATATCTTGATCGGACTTTTCGGCGCCGCCATCACCGGTGTGCTGACAGCGTTTCCAAAAGAACTGATTGCCGCCATCGCCGGACTGGCGCTGCTGGGCACCATCGGCGGCGCGCTGGCAACGGCGCTGCGTGACGACCTGCACCGCGAGGCGGCCACCATCACCTTCCTCGTCACCCTCAGCGGCGTCGTCATCGCCGGTGTCGGCTCCGCCTTCTGGGGCGTACTGGCAGGCGCGGTTGCGTTATTTGTGCAACAGTAC
>Ga0194060_10004117_pt1 | contig 10118 bp, 13 predicted proteins | sample SepL225m_MetaG_FD_163427 | JGI IMG/M metagenome (GOLD analysis project Ga0194060, IMG submission 163427) | Anoxic zone freshwater microbial communities from boreal shield lake in IISD Experimental Lakes Area, Ontario, Canada - Sep2016-L222-5m | ecosystem: Environmental > Aquatic > Freshwater >... | reverse complement strand
GGAGTCGCGAAATCGAGCCGCCGAGCGGCAGGTATTTGGTTCGCAACCGGACGGTCATAGTGAACCAACGCCTTTCGAATGGCGCGCATGCGTGAATGGATGTCTGCTGCTGGCACAAGCGGACTTTCGATGATCGTGAACCTCAGCGGCAGCAGAGGGTCTCGAGTACTCGCTGGAAATTGTGGACTGTGGACGCTGACCTAGAATCTCAGTGGTCCGACGATACCAAAGTGAACGCCCGGCCAGGAGCGGTCCTTGACGTTGTTGCTCCAAAGCAGCCGATCGAGCGCTATCATCTTTGTCTTGGGGGCGGCGCCAAGTCGAGCAGTCTCAACAGGTCTGCCCGGACGGTTTCAATATGTTGTGAAAGCAGATCGCACGCAGCATCCACTTTCCGCTTCTTGCACAGAGCAATCAGTTCGGCGTGCTCGCGCTCGGCACGTTTCATTGCTGCCGATGATGACAGCTGAACGCGGGTATAACGATCGCTCTTTTGCAGAAGCCCAGAGACAATTGACGACGTTTGCGGAAGCTGGGCACGCGAATACAAGGCTGCGTGCAGCTCCGCATTTAGCTTTCCCCAGGCCAGCAAGTCCTTGGCCCGGATGGCAGTCGAAAACTTCAGTTGTATTTCGTCAATCAGAATGAAGTTCTCCGCGGTGAGAGCTGGGATCGAATTTCGGAAGAGCCTCGGCTCAAGTAGCGCGCGCAAATCGAATACATCGTTGACTTCCTCCGGGGAGAGGGTCGTAACGATCGCGCCCTTGTGCGGCAGGATCTGCACCAGCCCTTCCGCTTCGAGTTGAAACAGCGCCTCGCGTACGGGGATGCGACTAACGCAGTAGGTCTCAGCCAGGGCGTCCTGGCGCAACTGCGCTCCGGACGCGTGTATCCCGTTCAGTATTTCCTGGCGAAGCCGCTCGACTATGGCCGACGAGAGCGTGCGATGTTTGATGCCTGTGGTCATGTTGCTTCCGCTATCGCGCACTCGCGCATGGCGTCTATTGACATGGATATTTTATACAATATACAATAAAAAGGAAATACTCAACAGTCCCGCAATTTTTTTCGAACCGAACCACTAACCCGGTGACCGCATGCCGCATCGCGAATTCAATTTTCAGCACAACCGCACCTCGCTTGTATCCCGCTGGATCATGGCAATGTCGTCCGGAGTATTGTGGGTGGAGCAGCGGGCCATCATGGGCTTGATGTACCTGCTGGTTGCGCTGATTCTGTTAAATGTGGTGACGCGCTACAGCGGTGCGCCCCTCTACTGGGTGGATGAATCCGCAGTCTATTCGGTTGTGTGGCTGACATTCATCGGCGCGTCCGCGATGACCCGGCTTCACCTCGATTTTGCGATGACGCTCCTGACTGACCGCTTATCGCAGCGCGCGGTGCGCATTGCGAAGGTCGTTGCGGACGTCGGCGTGGTGGCGTTTGCCCTTCTGCTGGGCTGGATGTGCTGGCTTTGGCTCGACCCTGCCGGGCTCGCGCGCGCTGGATTTGATGCGAAAGCCTTTGCCGCCCAATCATTCAATTTCGTCTATACAGAGCGGACCCAGACGCTGAATTGGCCGACATGGGCTCTCTATCTCATCCTCCCGCTTTTCTCGGTGACGATGGTTATCCATGGTCTGGCGAATGTGCTGGAGGATCTGGAACTGGCTCCCCGGGCCACCTTCGAAGGCTTTGAGATGGCCCAAGCTGACGGGATCAACTGAGATGGTGACCCTATCCGGTTTTCTCTTGCTGTTGCTGGTCGGAATGCCGATTGCCGTGTCTCTGTGCATGGGTGCGCTGGTCTACATCACCGCTTCGGGAAATCCCCTGTTGTTCCCAAACTACCCGCTGCAGCTTTTTGGCGGTGTGGACAGTTACGGGTTGATCGCCATTCCGCTCTTCATCCTGATCGGCGAGATCATGAACGGTGGAGGTATCACCCAGAGGATTGTCAACCTCGCCATGGCGTTTGTCGGCTCCCTAAAAGGTGGATTGGCTTACGTCAACATTTTGGCGAACATGATGGTTGCCTCGATCCTCGGATCAGCGACGGCGCAGGTCGCGATTATGTCGCAGATCATGGTGCCGGAAATGGAAAAGAAAGGCTACGACAAAACCTTCGCGGCAGGCCTGACAGCATACGGCGGCATGCTCGGCCCCATCATTCCGCCGTCGGTGATGTTTGTCGTCTACAGCACGCTTGCGCAAGTGCCGGTTGGCGACATGCTGGTCGCCGGCATCATACCTGGCGTCGTCCTCACGGGGCTGTTCTTTGCGGTCATTGCACTCATGGGTTTCGTGTACAACTACCCTCGCGGAGATAAGCAAACCCTGAAGGAACGGACCTTGACGGTGCTAAACGCCGCACCGACCTTGCTTATCCCCATCGTCATCGTCGGCTCCATTCTCTCGGGACTCGCCAATGCAACGGAAGCCGCGGCCGTTGGCTCTATTGCCGCGATTCTAATCGGTCGCTATTGGACCAAACAGTTCCGCTTTGCAATGATGCCGAAAATGATGTTGCGTGCGGGCGTCTACTCGTCCATCGTTCTGTTCCTGGTTGCGGCTGCCGCAGTGTTCTCCTGGGTTCTGGTTTACGGAAAGATCCCCCAATCCGTGGCTGGGATGGTGCAAGCGATTGCAAAGGACCCGATCACCTTCATGCTGCTGGTCAACGTGGTATTGCTGCTGATTGGAACGGTCATCGACGGCGTGCCGGGTCTCATCATGACGGCACCGATCCTGCTGCCGATTGCCACCGAGGTCTACCACGTCGACCCGCGCCACTTTGGCGTGGTGCTGGTTGTCAACCTGGTACTTGGCCTGCTGACCCCGCCGGTAGGACTCTGTTTTTTTGTCGCTGCGGCAGTGACCGGCGCCAAGCCTGGAAGAATGTTTCTTGTCACGCTTCCCTTCTTTGGCGTCGCGTGTATCCTCCTGGTTTTGCTGTCCATTTACCCGTCCCTGTCGCTGGCATTGCTGAATTAACCCAACCTGAACTCTGGAGGATTCGAGAACATGAGAATTACTCGTCGCCAATTTATCGCCGCCGCTGCAGCCCTGCCCTTGGCTGCCCCTTCGCTCTCCTTCGCACAAGCGCGCGAGTTTCGCCTTGGTATCCTGACCCCGAACGGTCATCCATGGAACCGCGCTGCCCTCAAAGTGGGCGAACTGCTCAAGGCCGAAACCAATGGCAGGCTCTCGCTGACTGTGTTCCCCTCGGGCCAGCTTGGCAATGAGGCGGCGATGCTGCAACAAATGCAGTCGGGTGCGCTCGACATGGGCTGGATCATGGCGGCCGAACTCGGCTCGCGCGTGCCGGCAATCGCTGCCATCACCGCTCCCTACGTCGTCGATTCAACCACCAAGATCGCCAAACTGGTACGGCATCCGGTGGCGATGCGCCTGTTCGACGTATTGCCGGCGGAAACCGGTACCATTGGCCTGGCCTGGGGCATCACCGGGATGCGCGCGGTCTTCTCGGCAAAAGACATTTCCAAAATCGCCGACCTCAAGGGCATGAAGCTGCGCATCAACCCGACGCCCGCTTATCGCGATTTCTACCAGCTTCTCGGTGCTGCGCCAACACCGATTCCAACGCCGCAGGTGTTCGACGCAATGTCGAACGGCCAGGTCGACGGTTTGGAGGCCGATCTTGAATTCTCCTGGAACCAGCGCTTTGACAAGGTTTCGAAGTCGATCCTGCAAATGAACGCGATCTTCATGCCGGTGATCGCGCTGGTATCCGGGCGTGTATGGCAAACCCTGCCCGCAGCGGATCGCGATTTGATTACCCGCGTGGTCAAGACTGCGCTCAACACCCAAATCGACGAGCTCGCGGACAATGAGCCCAATCTCATTGAGCAATTCAAGGCGACCAAGATCCCGTTTCGCACCGCCTACGCGGCTGATGCCGAAGCGGTGGTCGCCCAATACGACAAGATATGGTTGCCCAAAGCGCCGATCCTGGCTGAGCTGCGCAAGGCGGGAAAGTCCCTGTAAATCCGATCCAGATCAACAACCAGCCGCTGCGACGCAATTCGGCTGCGACCGACCGCGATACGCGGCAAGAGAGGAATTGTGATGTCCAACAGTACTTTCAAGGGGGTCATCCCCGCATTGATGACGCCCTGTGGCGCCGATGGCAAGCCGGTTTTCGGCGCGCTGGTGCGCAAGGGCCAGGAACTGATTTCTGCGGGTATGTCGGCCGTGGTGTACTGCGGGTCGATGGGGGATTGGCCACTGCTGGATGACGAGCAGCGCATGGAGGGGGTCGAACACCTCGTGAAGGGCGGCGTACCGGTGATTGTGGGGACCGGTGCGCAAAATTCTCAACGCGCGGCGGCCATCGCCGCGCATGCCAAGAAAACCGGTGCCAAAGGCCTGATGCTGATTCCGCGCGTCCTCTCCCGCGGTTCGTCGGTTTCGGCGCAACGCGCCCATTTTGAACGCGTACTCGAAGCGGCGGTCGACCTTCCCTCGGTGATCTACAACAGCCCCTACTACGGGTATGAAACGAAAGCCGACTTGTTTTTCGAATTGCGCAAGCAGCACGCGCATCTCGTCGGATTCAAGGAGTTTGGCGGTGCGGCATCTTTGCGCTACGCGGCCGAGAACATCACCGGGCATGACGCCGCGCTTTCATTGCTGGTTGGTGTGGACACGCAGGTCGTTCATGGGTACGTAAACTGCGGCGCGGTCGGCGCTATCACCGGCATCGGCAACGTGCTTCCCAAGGAGGTGCTGCACCTCGTCGCGCTCTGCCAGCGCGCCACGCAGGGTGATGCAACGGCGCGCCACCAGGCCCGGGATCTGGAAGCCGCGCTCGGTGTGCTATCGTCATTCGACGAAGGAGTCGACCTGGTTCTCTTTTACAAGTACCTCATGGTGCTTGAGGGGAACCCGGAATACGAACGGCATTTCAATTCGACCGACCAGCTATCCCCAAGTCAGAGGCACTACGCGGAAGTCCAGCTCCAGCTGTTCAAGACCTGGTATCGCAATTGGTCAGCCTCCGCCATGTGATCAGTGGTTGTCCCGCGGTATCCCGAAGATCGCATGAATCGTCAGGGATTTGAAACCACCGGAAAATCAATTCCCTCATTTCGCTCTCGGGGTCGATCACGGTAGTACAGGGGCTACGCGACGCCTTGCTCCATGAATTGAGGGCCTTGGCAGATGTATCCGCAGGTGGGTGTGAAGGCGGTTTCTGGATTCTCGTTTCGCGATACGTCCTGCGCTGTTCGGGAGGCGGCACTCGTGGAACTGCGAGCGGCGCATAGGCGGCCTTCTAATGCTGAATCTGGAGAATTACCCAAAACAGAACAAAACACGTCCCGACCAGACAGATGATCGCCGCCGCGCCGCCCCGTAGGTAGCCGACCTTCCCATGCGTCACCACAAACCCGCCGTTACGATCCCAACTCGTCTCGCCGTGAGATTTAAGGTCGCCGTAGCTGAAAAGTCCGGTAACCAGTGTTGCGACGAGATAGCCAATGCCCACCCCTTTCAGGCAGACGGAAATGGATCGTTTGAACAATGGACCCAAGTTCGCACTTGAAAGACCTTCGCTGGGCGGATGGGTCAATCTGACGCTCAAGAGCGCCTTACCGAAGGTAGTGCCGAACACCGCCATAACAATGGGTTCCATCAGCGCCCAAGTAAGCACTATCAGCATGGGAAATGTTGCGATCAGTCTGTATTCAGGGCTGGAAATTGCGCCTGAACGGTGTGCCATGACCAGCGGGAAATAGATGATCACGCCCCATAGAAAATAATCAACGCATCGCGCCCAAAGACGAATCCATGGGCGCGGCGCGGGGGTACCTGTAGAAATCATGTTCCGCCCCCAGTCAGATTGGTACGTCCAACCCTTCCACCAGCACCGCGTCCGTCTTCGCCACGCGCTGCCGCAGGGCTTTCATGGGCTGGTAATCAGGATCATCGTAAAACGCTTGGCCAGCGGCGACGCTGGGAAATTCGAGCACGACGAGTCGCGTCGGCTTCCATTCGCCCTCCCACACGGCGAACTTCCCGCCGCGCACAATGTATTTGCCGCCATGCTTCTTGATCAATGCCGGCGCCTTGGCCTTGTATTCCTCGTATGCGGCAGGATCGGCCACGTCGAGGTTCACGATCATGTAAGCAGGCATGACTATCTCCTTTGAGCAGATCAATGCTTCGGCTGCAGCATCGCCATCATCTTGTGGTGGATGAGATTGATCGCTTTCAGCGGTCGGATCATCACCTCGAAATCGACTATTTTTCCGTCGTTGCCCCACCTGATCATGTCCACGCCATTCACGGCGATCCCGTCGATTTCAACCTGAAACTCCAGCACGGCGTCATGACCGCCCTGAATTTCGCGCGCGTAATGAAATGAATCATTGCCGAACACGCCGAATGCCGCCGCCAGGTAGCGCTGCGTTAGAGCTTTCCCGACCTGCGGGGAATGTACTACCGGCGAATGGAAGACCGTATTGTCGTCGAGCAGCGCATCGAGGCCGCCGATATCCCGCGTCGCAAGTAGTCTATGCCAAGTCGCAATGGTATCGATCATGATTTACCCCGCTTCGACTGGTGGGGAGTTTACCCCCAGCAGGAAAACCTGGAAAGTATGCAGCCCTTGCCCCGCCCTGATCCTTACTCTCCTCCTTCCACACCAGCTAAAAAATTGTTTTGGCGACCTCTACTTTGTCGCGCCCCACCCGTCCCCGCTTTCCTGAACCGACCACCCCGCTTCGGATTTCGATTCTGAATCCGAGGCTGGAGTCCCTTATCACCTGAACCTGAGGCGTCGAAGCCTTCCTGATTCGATTCACTTCGGGTGAAAGGAGCCTCGCCGCCGGGTCGGCAGTGACGGCCCGCACTCTTGAACTGCGGACGCTCCCTCGATAACGAGCGCGTTGCATGGTCGGGCAATGCACCAGGGGATGGTTGATTTTGTGAACTATTTCCTGTGGCGCACCGAAACAATGGGCATAAATATTGCGCCGGATTTACAATCATTGGCAGTTACTAATAGTTCCCTCAAGAACCAAACTGAAATGGCATTCGAGTTGATTTGGGAGTCTCACGGACTCTATAAGAGATTCTGGGATTTTGTTACGGTTGCGGAATTGATCGAGTCTGTCGCAAAGCCGCGTGGTGATCCGCGCTTCGACGGAATCTTCTATGTGATCTATGACTTCCTCGCGGTGGAAGGTCACGAGGTTGCTGAGAATGCAATGGCCGGGATTGTCGCAATCAGCGGCGGCGGACAAGCCGTGAATCCAAACGTAGTTATTGCTGTCCTAACTACTCGCGATGAAATCAAAGACCTCGCTTGGGTATTTGCGTCGCGGACCCTGGCGTCATTCCCGACGCGGATATTCTCTAGCTTGGCTCATGCCCGGGATTGGATCGAGAGCGCGCCATTCCCCAAAAACCGCAATTTGTTTCCGGTCCACGCAAACGTACTTCTGGGCGACTGAAGATCGAGTCGCACTACATTGCGTGTGTGCGGTGGCATAAACAGGCTATGCCGGGTCCATTCCGTTCTTCCTGATTACCACTCCCGCGGCTGGTGCGGCAAGGAAATTGATCAACGCCTTGGCTGCCTCAGGCTGGCCGCCTTGGCTGTGGATACCGGCAGAGTACACCGTGATGTTTTGCAGATCCCCCGGCAATGGTCCTACATACTCGATGCCCGACTCATGTATGAGTTCGCTCACCTGTTGGAAGCCGATTTCCACTTCGCCCCGCGCAACGAGTGTCCCAACCCTCACGCCCGTCTTAGCCGTAATGACTTTGGATTTCACCTGCTCTGCGATTCCCATCCGTTCGAGCAATTTGGCCACGTAGACACCGCTTGGCCCCGTCGAATAGGCAATCGACTTGGCATCGATGAGCGTCTTTCTAAGCGCATCGGCGGAACGAATGTCCGGCTTCAATGCTCCAGCGCGTATTGCAATACCCACCCCGGATTTCATCAGGTCTACCCGGCTGCCAGATACGACTTTGCCCTGCGCGATAAATATGTCCACTTCAGCGGCCCCGACTATCACCGCATCGAACACCTCTCCAGCCGCGAGCCTCTTCCTGATATCGACGGTTCCCACCCATGAAGCCACGACCTTGTGCCCCGTAGCCGACTCAAAAGCGGGAATGAGTTCAGAGCCAATTTCCTCGGTCGCGCCGGCGGCTAGCAATCTGATTTCGGCGGCGCTTACAACCCCGCTAACACACAGTGCAGCGACGGCGACAAGCATTCTATAGTTCATGTGCCAAACTCCGCAGAATGGATTCTCCTTACTATACTGTGTCACGATGTTCCCGTGGATTCCATTCCGCGAATCGACTTCGTGCCCGCCTCAGCCGAGGACCAAAATGGGATAGCGGGTCAGCGAGCGGCAGCCCCGCACAACACAGCGGACCGTTGCCGCTTCGTTACCCGAGTGACGGCAGCGGGTAGATTGTGACGGCCCGCGTTTTAGCGAAGCTGACGCTGGCCGGAATTCCAGCAGGCGGCCTGGACGTGTGTGAGAGAAGATCAGTGAAGCGTGATGCCCAGTTCGTGCGCGATACCTATCCATACCGGACCTTCGGTCTTGTAAATGCGCACGAATTCCTCCGGCGTAGTCGGTCGTTCGACGATGCCGAAGGCTTCGTAGATCTGCTTCAGGCGTGCGCCTTCGCCTGCACGAGAGCAATACCGCGCTGTAAGTGAGTTTTCAGTCATCGCGCAATTGCAAGATCGCTCAACGCGCGGTGACAGTGTTGCCCGACACTTTCACCAAGTCACCGCTCTTCACGCCGGGCTCGTGGTCGAACTCGATCGTCCGCAGCACGCCGCTATCGAGCTTGATCAAGACCGACCAGAATCTGATACCGGTCAGCGCTCCGAGCGGCCCACCACCTTCCCTCTTTCCAGCAGTCACACCAGCCACGGTGCCACAATCCGCACACGCTACGGCGCTTGGCTTCGCAACGCTCTCCGGCGCTTTCTTAGCGTTGGTCAATGCCTTGTTGTATTCCGCATTGGCGTCCCTTAGGCATTGCATGCGCACGCTGGAAGTTGATTCCTCAGCGCACAACTTCTTGTCTGCCGCGTAGCGTAACTCAACTCTTTCCTGTGCAGCCTTGTGCGCGTCCTCTGCGGTCTTGGCGCTGGCTGTGTCGGCCACTGCCTTCTCATACACCGCCTTTGCGTCCCTCAGGCATTGCATACGCGCGCTGGAATTAGATTCCTGCGCGCACAGGTTTCTGTCTGCCTCATATTGACCGGCTGCTGCTGCGCCGTCGCTGGCAAGGGCAGGAAGCTGGATAGTTAAGTACAGCAGCACAAACGCCATCGGTTGTCGGATCTTCATTTTACCCTCCCAGTCAAAAATGCCTTCTTCAACGGTCGAAGCTCACCAAAAACTATGGCGACCCGCAGGAACTATCGTCCCAATTCAGAACGATAGACAACTCAATCCTGCCTCTTTTCCCGCGCCGGATTGAGGGTAGCGGTTGGCTGCTCATTTTTCGCCGCCAATGATCGCGCCCATCGGATATTGCGCCTGCACCCAGCCGATTGCAATGCCGATGAGATCGAAAGGGTGCCAATCCTGAGTCGCTTGGGGCGATCATAATATCGGGGAAACATCAGAAGTCTTTCTGATCTGTTTTCTGCTTCATTTCTGATGGTGGGGCGCGTGAAGGTCTGCCGTTGGCGTAAGCCGACGCTCAATCTAGGTCGCATCGGGTGACCGGAACGAGTCGAACCGGGACCGTCAGGGAACTTCCCATAGGGAAAATTTCTAGCGTTCACCATTTGCGACGCAGCACGCCAATGGGCGTATCCATAAGCTTGAGCAACCGCGGATGTGACGCAGTTCGGACGCCAGCAAGAGGGTTCTACGGACGGCGCGCGAGCTTCAGCCTGGCGCCGGGTTTCGCCGGGGCACCGGCCAGAGGCCCAAGCTCAGTGCGCTTCTTCGGCTGCCTGCCGCCCGTGCGCTGCGAAAGTTTCCCGGTGCCTGCGGGCTGAAACGAGGGAATCAGCTGCTTCTTGCCGTTGCCGATCAGATCGGCGCGGCCCATGCGCGCGAGCGCCTCGCGCAGCAGCGGCCAGTTCTCGGGGTCGTGAT
>Ga0194060_10004116_pt1 | contig 10120 bp, 13 predicted proteins | sample SepL225m_MetaG_FD_163427 | JGI IMG/M metagenome (GOLD analysis project Ga0194060, IMG submission 163427) | Anoxic zone freshwater microbial communities from boreal shield lake in IISD Experimental Lakes Area, Ontario, Canada - Sep2016-L222-5m | ecosystem: Environmental > Aquatic > Freshwater >... | reverse complement strand
AGCAGGCTGAGGCGCTGTCCGGTGATATCTGCGAGAAAATCCTCGGGAGGAGCCTGTAGTTATGAATATGGTAACCGATCGCTCCAAGAAAATCATTATCGCGCTGGCATACTTATCCGCAGTTGTATTGCTGGCATCTTCCGGTTTTGCATCCGAGGGTGGGGGTGCTGCTCACCATCCCGACAGCGGTGCACAGTTCAAGGATTTTCTCTGGCGTATCCTTAATTTTGCAGCGCTGGTCGGCATTATGGTCTTCGCGATAAAAAAAGCTGACGTTAAAGGTTCACTTGCAGCTCGTCAGGCCGATATTGAAAAAAGTCTGAAAGATGCCGAAGCAGCCCGGGACTCGGCAGAAGCAAAGCTTAGAGAATACGGCGTTAAGCTTGATCACGCAGCAAAAGAGATAGATGAGCTGCATGCTGCGATCGTTCGCGAGGGTGAGCAGGAAAAGAACCGCATTATTGCTGAGGCAAACATTGCCGCAGAAAAAATAGTTGCCCAGGCCGCATTATCAGCAGAGCAGGAAACCGTGAAAGCCCGAAATGAACTGCGTGTCGAAGCGGCCAGGCTTGCAGTTGAGATTGCAACCGGAAAGCTGACCGGCGCTATCGGCAAGAAAGACCACGACAGATTTGTCGGCGAATATCTTGACAAGGTGGTACAGATCCAGTGATTAATAACGCGCTTGCGAAACGATATGCCCATGCACTTGTACAGCTTGGTTCGGAAGGTGGCCTGATTGACCTTTTTCGTAATGAGCTTGCCATAATCGACCGTATATTCAGTGGCAACAGTGAATTGCGGGCAGCATTTGCAGATCCGTCACTGACACAGGCTCAGAAAAAAGCAATAATGCAGGAACTTATCGGGAAAACCGCCTGCTCAAAATTGGTGGGGAATTTCCTGTTGCTGCTCGTTGACAAAAATCGCGTAGCTTTCCTGGGACAAATTGTTCAGACATATGAAAAATTGGCCGATGAATTTTCAGGGGTAATTCGACCGGTTATTACAACAGCTTTTGCACTCGATGAGAGTCAGTTAGTTGCAATCCAGACCGCTCTGGAAAAAAAAAGCGGCAAGAAGGTTGTTCCGAAGATGATCGTAGACCCGACTTTGCTGGGTGGCGTAGTTACCCAGATTGGCGACACCGCATATGACAACAGTGTGAAAACTCAGCTTAAACAGATTAAAGATATATTACAGAAGGGGTAGGAGCATCCATGGAAATCAGAGCCGAAGAGATCAGCGAGATCATTAGAAAACAGATCAAAGAGTATGGCAAAGAAGTTGAGGTGTCGGAAACCGGCACAATCATCTCCATAGGTGACGGTATTGCCCGTATTCATGGCCTTGCTGGAGCGATGGCCGGTGAATTGCTGGAGTTTCCAGGCGGCGTGACAGGAATGGTGCTCAACCTTGAAGAAGATAACGTCGGTGTTGCGATTCTCGGTGAATTTTCCGAGATCAAGGAAGGCGACACCGTTAAACGTACCGGACGCATTACCGAGGTACCGGTAGGCGAGGCTCTGATTGGCCGTGTTGTCAATGCGATTGGCCAGCCGATTGACGGTAAAGGCCCGATCAATACCAGCAGTTTCAGCAAGGTAGAGATCAAGGCTCCCGGCATTGTGGCACGTAAATCGGTTCATCAGCCTATGGCAACCGGTCTTAAAGCCATCGACTCCATGGTTCCAATCGGGCGCGGACAGCGCGAACTGATCATCGGTGACCGTCAGACCGGTAAGACCGCTGTTGCCGTCGATACGATCATCAACCAGAAGGGTGGCGATGTTGTTTGCATTTACGTGGCAATCGGCCAAAAGCGTTCAACTGTTGCACAGGTTGTCTCCAAATTGACTGAGCATGGCGCAATGGATTTCACCATTGTCGTTGCCGCCACCGCCTCCGAATCTGCACCGCTCCAGTTCATTGCTCCGTATACCGGTGTAACAATGGGCGAGTTCTTCCGTGACAGCGGCAAGCATGCTCTGATCATCTATGATGACCTTTCCAAACAGGCTGTCGCCTATCGTCAGCTCTCCTTACTGCTCCGTCGTCCTCCAGGGCGTGAAGCATATCCGGGTGACGTTTTCTACCTGCACAGCCGTCTTCTTGAGCGTGCCTGCAAGCTGTCAGATGCCTGCGGCGCCGGATCGCTTACAGCATTGCCGATCATCGAAACCCAGGCCGGCGACGTTTCCGCCTATATTCCGACTAATGTTATCTCCATCACTGACGGCCAGATTTATCTCGAATCCGATCTGTTCTTCTCCGGCGTCCGTCCGGCGATCAATGTCGGTCTCTCGGTTTCCCGCGTCGGTGGATCTGCTCAGACCAAATCGATGAAGCAGGTTGCCGGTACACTTCGTCTTGACCTAGCCCAGTATCGCGAAATGGCCGCTTTTGCCCAGTTTGGTTCCGACCTGGACAAGGCTACCCAGATGCAGCTTGAGCGAGGTGTGCGTCTTGTTGAAATCCTCAAGCAGCCGCAGTATCGCCCAATTCCCAACGAGAAGCAGGTTCTCATTATCTTTGCCGCCAACAACGGTTTCCTTGATGATTACCCGGTATCTGCACTTAAGAAATATGAAACAGAACTGTACGCTTTCTTCGACAACCGTCAGGCTGAACTCCTTACCGAACTTCGCGACAAGAAAGCCATTGATGATAGTCTGAAAGGCAAAATAATTGCCGCAATGGGTCAGCTCAAAAAAGAATTCACGGCTTAATCAAGGACGGTTTGAGATATGGCAAGCCTTAAAAGCATTAAAAAACGGATTGTATCCGTAAAAAATACTCGCCAGATCACCAAGGCCATGAAGATGGTTTCGGCGTCGAAACTTCGCCGTGCCCAGGAAAATGTTGTGGCCGCCCGCCCGTACGCCAAGAAGCTGGGCGAGGTGCTGCAATCTCTGGCCGCAACCCCTGAAGGTGATCTTCATCCGCTGCTTGAAAAACGTGAGCCTAAAAGACTGTTGCTGGTCGTCCTAACTTCCGACAGAGGTTTATGCGGTGGCTTCAATTCCAATCTCTGCAAAGCCGCCGACCGTTATATCAAGGAGAATAAGAACACATTCGAGCAGATAAGCGTGATGACTATCGGCCGCAAAGGGTATGAATTCCTGAAAAGTCGCACCACAGTCCGCAATAACTTCCCCAACGTTCTGGCAAAGCCGAACTATCAGTCAGCAGTTACGATTGCCCAGGAAATTATTGATGGTTATATAGCCGAAGAGTATGACCGGGTGGAACTACTTTACAACTCTTTCCGTACCGTAATTACACAGGATATAACATTTGAGCAGATGCTTCCGGTAACTCAGAAAGAATCAGCCAATACGGAAGAGACACCGGCAGAATTCATCTATGAGCCGTCAGTCAGCGAACTGCTGGAAGAGGTACTGCCTAAGAATATTGAAGTACAGATTTTTAAAGCGATGCTTGAGACTGTTGCCGGTGAGCATGGTGCCCGCATGACCGCTATGGACAGCGCCTCCAAGAACGCAAACGAAATGATTGGCAAGTTGACCCTTCAGTACAACCGGGCGCGTCAGGCGGCTATTACCACTGAGTTGATGGAAATTATCTCCGGCTCTGAATCAATTAAAGGCTAATTTTTCACGTTATACTATATGAGGCCGTACGGCCGCAGGAGGACACCGTTCCATGAGTCAGAATACAGGTAAAATTTCGCAGGTTATCGGCGCTGTTATCGACGTCGAATTTGAACCGGGCAAACTGCCGGAGATCTACCACGCACTGCGTGTGACAAATCCGTCCATTGATGAGCGTGAATTCAATCTGGTACTTGAAGTAGCCCAGCATCTTGGCGAGAACTCGGTGCGAACCATTGCTATGGATTCGACGGATGGCCTAAAACGCGGCCAGGTTGTCGTTGACACCGGCAAGCAGATATGTGCTCCGGTTGGCGCTAAAACATTGGGTCGCATCATGAATGTCATCGGTGAGCCGGTTGATGAAATGGGGCCGATTGGTCACGAGAAAGAGTTTCCAATCCACCGCGAAGCGCCTCCTTTTGAAGATCAGTCAACAAAAGTCGAAGCATTCACAACCGGAATCAAGGTTGTCGACCTGCTTGCCCCGTATGCCCGTGGCGGCAAGATCGGTCTGTTCGGTGGTGCCGGAGTCGGCAAGACAGTTCTGATTATGGAGTTGATAAACAATATTGCACGCCAGCATGGCGGTTATTCCGTTTTTGCCGGCGTAGGCGAGCGTACCCGCGAAGGGAACGACCTCTGGATGGAGATGAAGGAGACAGGCGTTCTGGAAAAAACCGCGCTGGTCTACGGTCAGATGAACGAGCCTCCCGGAGCCCGTGCCCGCGTAGCGCTGACGGCACTCTCAGTTGCCGAATACTTCCGTGATGTTGATGGACTGGACGTGTTGCTCTTTATCGATAACATTTTCCGTTTTACTCAGGCAGGTTCCGAAGTTTCGGCGCTTCTCGGCCGTATCCCGTCTGCGGTTGGTTATCAACCGACACTCGCCACCGAAATGGGCGAGCTACAGGAGCGTATCACCTCGACCAAAAAAGGTTCAATCACTTCGGTTCAAGCTATTTATGTCCCTGCCGATGACTTGACTGACCCGGCGCCTGCAACCGCGTTTGCCCACCTTGACGCAACGACTGTTCTTTCACGTCAGATTGCAGAGCTCGGCATCTACCCGGCAGTTGACCCGCTGGATTCCTCGTCACGTATTCTTGACCCACAGGTTATCGGAGAAGAGCATTACGCCGTTGCCCGTTCCGTTCAGTTTGTTCTGCAGAAGTACAAGGACCTTCAGGATATCATTGCAATTTTAGGTATGGACGAACTCTCTGAGGAAGATAAGCTGGTTGTCGCCCGTGCCCGTAAAATTCAGCGTTTCCTGTCTCAGCCGTTTTTTGTTGCCGAGGCTTTTACCGGTTCACCTGGTAAATACGTGGAGCTGAAAGACACCATCAAAGGCTTTCAGGAAATCGTTGCCGGTAAGCATGACAGTATGCCGGAGCAGGCTTTCTACATGGTTGGTTCAATAGAAGAGGCCATTGAAAAAGCAGCAAAACTGGCTGCAGTATAAACCCCCCTTGATCCCCCCTTAACAGGGGGGAGATACTGAAAATCTCTTGCCCCTCCCCTGATAAGGGGAGGTAGGGAGGGGTTAACAAGGAATGATATATGGCTGAAAAGATGAAGCTTGAAATAGTAACTCCGTATAAAAAGGTTGTCGACACTGAAGTTGTGGAAGTTACCGCAACCGGCAAAATCGGCGAATTCGGCGTATTGCCGGGGCATGCACCGTTTCTGACGTCGCTCAAGATTGGGGAGCTTGTCTATAAAATCAACGGTGTTACCGAACATATGTCGCTCAACTGGGGCTACTTCGAAGTGAAAGATGATAAGATCATCGTGCTTGTAGAAACGGCTGAGTCCGCTGCCGAAATCGATATTGAGCGTGCGAAAGCGGCTCACGGTCGTGCTGAGGAAGCACTCAAAAAGCTTACCCAGGAAGATAAACAACATAGAATATATGAGGCGGCTCTCGAGAGGGCGATTATCCGTATGCAGGTTGCTGGTAAAGCTGTCCGTAAATAGAACAGTTCAAATAGCAGGACAAACAGAAAGAGCGGCAGCGATGCCGCTCTTTCTGTTTGCGCAGGTGTAAAAATTTAGTTGATAATAAAATTAAAGTCGCTCTTTTGCATGGCGGTACACCAGATTGTTTTCGCGTTTGCCGACAGCAATAACTTCAATAATCAACACGGCATCTTTGACCTGGTAGACCAGACGGTACCCGACATCACGCAGTTTGATCTTGTAGCAATCCGGCAGGGTTGAAAGTCGGGCAGATTCGACACGAGGGACGAGGAGGCGTTCGGCAAGACGTTTTTTAAACAGTTCTCTGATGCTGTTATCCAGTTTGCTCCATTCTTTTAGGGCTGATTCTTTGAACTCAAGTTCATAACTCATCAAGAGATACCCTGACGCTCTGTTCATGCTGGCGCTCTGTAACGAGTTGAACAAGATACTGGTCATCAAGCTGTTCCATCATAGCTTCATACGCTGCGGCCGGGACCAGATAGGCGGTAGGGCGGTTGTGGTTGAGAATGGCCACCGGCGCACCATGCGCCTGGTTAATGATTTCGGAAGGGTTTTTCTTGAGGTCACTGATACTGACGGTTGATGTTGCATATATAGCTTGCACGATGTACCTCCGCAATAAAAATAGATGCTAAATTTAGTCTATTATTTTGGTCATTGCAATAGAAAAAAAATGGAATATATTGCTACTGGTGTGACTATTGACTATACTATGTTGCGCTTAACCAGACGATTCTCTAGATCCATCAATTCCATTTCCCGTAAAAGGAGAGCAGTATGCCACAAAGTGATGCGCTGAAACGCTACCGCTGCTACGAAATTTTTTCTCAATCTACCGGAGTTGAAATACGTGAAGCCATTAAAACCAGTGAAGAGCATGGATCGGTTACTGAACGGAGTGGTAGGATTCACCTTCGCTTTTTTAAGTTGACGCCGAAGACGAAGCCGGATGATGTCACCCAGATCCGCTTCATCTGCGAACCTGACGAAGCCTATGGCTTGTCTCAACTGATACGCCAGGTTTCGGCCTCTGCGGTGTCATGTAAGGAAAAGCTGAATCCACACACCTTTTCTACCGGTGAAAAAAAAGATGACATAGTTACCACTCTCTCTGTGGAGAAATGGGAGAGAGGGGGTAAGAGTGGTTTTGCCTTGACAGTGGGGCGTGGTAAGGATTTTATCAGCGTACCGGTGCCTCTTGCCAAATTCCTTTTTGCCGCAGAATTTCTGAGGGTACTTTCAATCGAGCAGTGCTGGGTTGAACGGGTAGAGAAGAGTCGCTAAACAATTCATATAAGGAGATTACATCATGGTCAAACCCGAATGGAACATACCGGATCTGCTGGAGTTGTCCGGAGGATACTGGAGTACCTGTGCACTGCATACGGCGGTAAAACTCGACATTTTTACTGCTCTTGATGGCACATTTCGCACCGCTGATGAGGTAGCGCAACTGCGGCACTCGGATCCACGTGCAACCGGTATGCTGCTTGACTCACTGACAGCGCTCGGATTACTGGAAAAACGTGACAACAGCTACAGTGCAACTTCATTCTCTGCAGAAAAACTCTCTAAAGCCAGCCCAGGCTATCTAGGTCATATAATCATGCACCATCACCACCTCATGTCCGGCTGGGCAAGACTTGACGAGGCTGTGATATCTGGTCGCCCCATCAAAGAGCCTGTTTCTCATAGTCAGAATGAGAGTATGCGGGAAAGCTTCTTGATGGGGATGTTTAATCTGGCCAGCCAGTTAGCTCCTAAAATTGCTGCAGCGGTCGCTTTGTCCGGTTGTAACAGACTTTTGGATCTGGGGGGTGGGCCAGGAACATACGCAATTCATTTTTGTCTGGCCAATCCCGATGTTTCTGCTGTCATCTATGACCTTCCTACATCAAGAACCTTTGCTGAAGGAGTCATCAATCGCTATAACCTTTCAGACCGGATTGACTTTACTCCCGGTGATTACCATGCTGACCCGATACCATCAGGCTTCGATGTCGCCTGGCTTTCGCATGTTCTTCATTCAGAGCGCCGTTCGGCATCTGTTGATCTGTTACGCAAAACGGTGGATTCACTCAACCAGGACGGCATACTGATGGTGCAGGAATTTATCCTCGATAATGCCAAAGACGGCCCGCTGTTTCCGGCTCTTTTTTCACTTAATATGCTGCTCGGCACTGATGCAGGACAGTCTTATTCCGGTGAAGAGCTCTCAGCCATGATGATTGAGGCCGGTCTTACCGATGTGAAGAGAATTGTGATTGATCTTCCGAATGGTGCAGGGATAATGAGTGGCCGCAAGATGTAATACCAAGTTGCAAAATTGCCCAGTGTAAGGAAGTCATGAGCATTACAATACCGTAACCATGAGGCTTATGCTCAAGGTCTCACGCGGCGGTTTGACGCGAGGCCGATATGTTAGGCATCTGCGGAATAATGAAAGAAATCCCCGGCCGATTGTGTTTATATATCGATAAATTTCCTGAAATGGCGTTGACGGTAGTTCTTTTTGAGTGCTATTGTCGCCCTGCTGAAAAAGTAAATTCCAATCCTTTATTCCTATCTCTGCAGATGCTGGGAGTTGCCGATGGCAGTCGTTAATAAGAAAAAGGTGTCCGGCAAAAATGTGGAGGAACTGAACTCCAGAATTGTTGAACTGATTGCATCCGAGACGAGCGGAGGTCAACAGTGACCATCATTGACCGTCACCTTGAATTATTGCAGAAACACTCCGCAGAAGCGCTTACTCCGCCTCATATTGATGAGCTGTTTCATCATATGCTCGATATGAAGGCATCTGATCTACACCTGAAAAGCGGCAAGGCACCGATGGTGCGCGTTGATGGCTCGATGGCGTTCATGCCGGGGCGCGGCATTATTGATTTTGAGGAACTCAACACTCTTCTCCATGTCATTATGCCCGAGAAAAATATCAAGGAGTTCAAAGAGACTAACGATACCGATTTCGGCTATGAGCTGGCAGGGCGTTCTCGTATGCGTTGCAATGTTTTTTGTGATATGGCTGGCATTGGAGCAGTTTTCAGACAGATACCGACCAAAATCCTTACTTTCGAACAGCTTGGCCTCCCCCCGGTGGTTCTCACCTTTTGTGAATTCAAAAAGGGGCTTGTCGTTGTAACCGGGCCGACCGGCTCTGGAAAATCAACCACTCTTGCGGCAATGATTAACTACATTAACGAGACCCGCGACGACCATCTGATTACTATTGAAGACCCCGTCGAATTTGTCCACAAGGATAATAAATGCCATATTAACCAGCGCGAAGTCGGTACCCACACCAAAGGCTTCAAGAATGCCTTGCGAGCAGCGTTGCGCGAAGATCCCGACATTGTGCTTGTTGGTGAAATGCGTGACCTTGAAACAGTGGCTATAGCCATTGAGACCGCCGAGACGGGCCATCTTGTTTTCGGCACGCTGCATACGAACACTGCAGCCTCAACCATTGACCGCATCATCGACCAGTTTCCGGCTGACCGTCAGCAGCAGGTACGCACAATGCTTGCCGAATCGCTAAAAGGGGTAGTTGCCCAGACTCTCCTCAAAAAGAAGGGGGGAGGCCGAATCGCTGCGCTCGAAATTCTGGTTGTAACATCCGCAATTTCAAACCTCATTCGGGAGGGAAAAACCTTCCAGATCCCCTCGATCATGCAGACCGGTAAAAACATCGGTATGCAGACGCTTAACGATTCACTGCTTGATCTGGTCAAAACCGACAAAGTTGAACCGGCAGAAGCATACGACCGGGCCCCTCAAAAAAAGGATTTTGGTCTGATGCTTACCCGTAGTGGCTTCCGAGGGCCCTGGAGTTGATAAAATATGAATGACAAGAAAACCTTACAGAGCGGACAATATGTATGAACTTGAGGCCGAGATAATCAGGCTGAAAGAGACTATTTCAGAACTTAACGCCCAGATTGAGACCTTGCAGTATGAAAAGGGGCGATCCATACAAAATGCTGTTGCGACCGCCACGGGTGAGATAACGCAGCTGAGAGAAACCATCTCCGCACAGCGAGAAGCGCAGGAGAGGATAGTCTATGAGAAAGATAGGCATTTCCAGGAAGCGATATCCCTTAAAAACAGTGAAAGCAATCAGTTAAAAGCGATCGTGCAGGAAATTCGTGACGAGATGGAGCGCAAGGCGATGCAGTACGAAAGAAGAATGGAAGAGGAGCGTAGCGCCTTCCGTGCCGAACTTAAGCAGTTACAAGACACCATACAGGTTTTGAGGGATCGACTTTAGATATGACTGGAGGCAAAAGCGGCTGATGGAAAAGGTGAAGACAGCTCGCACAAAACTAAATAATGCGACTGCCAAAGACTTCAAAAGTATTTCCACGCAGGCGGATATGGAAAAACGATTGCGCCGAGTCGAAATGCTTCTTGACGTCTCTAGAAAGCTTGCAACAATTGATTCGCTTGAGGAGATTCTCCAAACTCTGGTCGAATTGACTTCGCAGGAGTTGGGAGCGGAGCGAGGATCGCTTTTCCTG